>Ga0302236_1002505_pt1 | contig 10941 bp, 7 predicted proteins | sample AAG_UR_Gly_MG_FD_193509 | JGI IMG/M metagenome (GOLD analysis project Ga0302236, IMG submission 193509) | Enriched activated sludge microbial communities from anaerobic digester in WTTP, New Holstein, Wisconsin, United States - AAG_UR_Gly | ecosystem: Engineered > Bioreactor > Anaerobic >...
GAGATCATCCGTGGTCATGGTCATTGTTTTATTTTTCTGACCCATACAGGAAAATAGAAATATGGATATGAAAAGATATAATGGGCCTCTAAATAATTTTGTTGTCATGTTTCTGATTTTTAAATTGTATATCAAATCAATTAATGAGCTTATATTTAAAACTATGTGTTTATCCAGTTCACATATACTGTTTAACTCAGATTATATTTAAATTCGATTAAAACACTCATCAGGCCATTTTCATCAATTTTTTTGAATGGGCCATTTATTCTCAATGATAGAATTGTCCCCTTTTGCACTGGTTTCATGGTTCATGTTTTTAAATTATTAAATCTAAAGTAATACAATATTCCACCTCTTATTACTATTGAGAAAATGGGATTCCACCACCCATGGTAATGTAAATGAACACTGCTCTTTTTAGAATTTAGTATGCCCATTTGTTGTATATTTTTGCACTTATTTTATTTTTCCCTCCTCATTTGTTGTAACTGCATAATTCCTTCCAAATATTAGTAGAAATGTTATTCATCCCGACTTGACTGCTACATAAATGTTGATTTTGGTTTTTGATAAGGCAAATAAAATTATTAGAGTAATTACCATTCTCCTGACAGTATCGGATCTATTTTATTCTGTATCCAGGTCAGTCGCCAGTTACCAGGCGTCCTCTTGCCAGCCTCAAAATAGGGAACAAAAAGCAAAGGTTTTTGATTTGGTAGTCTCAACTCAAAAGCCTGTCCTTTAGTACCTGCGGGACCAGATACAGGAACAAAACATGATTCCGGCTTATCCTCAGGAAGAAGATAAGTTCCCTCTCTGTCTTTTCCTCCAATCAATCCACTTACTGAATAAACCAGAGGCCCGCGTCCTAGTGAAAACCAATGCATTCTGGATATTGGTGCAGATTCACCCCGCGCTGTGTTCGAATCTTCAGCCTTATGTGAAATTTTCAACTCAAGTGGGAAATTCATACTAATTTCATCCCCCTCTACCCAAGTACGGTTAATGGTGAAATATTCCCCCTGTTTAACAATGGTCGTTTCGATATGTTGCCCATTTACCGATATCTCTGTCCTGTCTGCCCAATCAGGTATTCGCAGATATACAGGGAAATCTGATCTCTTTTCAGGCATAAGAGTGACCCTGACTACCCCTTCAAAAGGATACTCTGTTTCCTGTCTGATACTGACCTTGTTCGACCCTGATAAAGTCATTGATGCTTCACTTTTTGTATAGATATTACACGCAATCCCTTCTCCTTTCAGAGAATAAATCAAAGTAGAGAGTTCCTCTAGTGCCATGGCTCCGCTCGAAGGACAACAAGCATGAAAACGTGCAGCATGGGTCCGTCCGTTGTCAAAAATGTGGTAACACCAGTCAATACCGTTAGGGTATTGTGCCCCGATCAGGGCATTGTAGGCAGTTTTTTCCAACTCCTGAGCATATTTTGCTTCGCCGGTTATCCGGAACATCTCACGAGTAAACTGCATCCACGCCATGGTACTGCATGTTTCAAGAAAACCATATGGACTCCAGAAACCGAGTCTGCAAAAACATTCAACTGATTGCACACCTATTCCACCCCAAGGTCCTCCGGTAGCTGTAAGATGAAAATTCATGATATTGTTCCAGGCATTTTCAGCCGCTGTAAGGTAATCTTCATTACCGGTCATCTGATAAAGCTTTGCAACTGCCGCAAGATTCCAGCATAACTGATAGGCCTTCCCATCACCCACAACTGAAAGATCCCTGTTCTGAAGCATCATTGAAATTATCTGCATCCCTTCCTTCTCCTCCATGCGCCTGATAACATGGATTGCAAAATCAAGGTAGCGTTTATCCCCAGTGGCACGGTATAATTCAACTGCCGGGTCAAGAATAATTGTGGATGATAGTCCCATATGATTGCCATAATCAGTTATGTTTTGCTTTCCCTCTCCAAATGTCTTTAGGAAAAGTTCTCCAATATTTTTGGCCGCTGATAAATAAGATTCATTCGGAAAATATTTGTTTGTTTCCAATAAACCCAAAACCATGTAACTCAGGTTCCATACATCCCATGACCTGTTAAATAATTCATATGCAGTATTTGTAATCCGGCGATCGGGCGAATAGGTACCAAGATAGCCATCTTTCTCCTGTGTACTGACAAGATAATCAGCGGTTTTGAGCAACAAGGATTTTAATTCCTCATCACCTGTACGGTTTGCTGCAAGTGCAGCAGTGTACATCCATTTCCCGGCATGTTCTCCATACCAGTCATTTGTTGTGCTTTGTAACCTGGATTCCGGACTGAACATTTTGATGAGTTGCCCATCATTCCATTCTGGCAATGAGACCAGGCGACCCTTCTCACTGATTTGAATAGCATCGCCAAGAAAGCCTTTAACACTGACTGACTCCGGAGGCAAAAGAATTGTTTTTGGTGGTATCTTTATTATATTTTCTTCACCTACCAGCTCGATCTTGCCAGTTGAGATATTTGTACACGAAATAAAAACAGGGAAAATTAAAACCCAATGCAGGTAAGCCGAAATTCTTTTCATTTTGAGGTTATTTATTTCTGTAAGCAAATGGATTTTGCACGTTAAATACTCAAACTAGTTTAATGAAAGCACCCCGAAAGTTCTGGTTCTTAAGTCATTTTTCTGGGTCTTTCCTTAAAAATTGGGGCTCTAAATGAATAAAACATTTTACGTCTAATAGCAATAAACAATGATTTAAAACCTAATGTCGGGATCAGAGATCACCATTTACCTTCCCGGCTCAACCCATATAGTTTGCTCTAATGGTGGGGAGGTGGGTGTCTGGTAAGGGATATATAATACACCATTATCCAGGTATCCTCCATTCTGCAAGATGTTCCACTTACCCACTTCAATAGTTGCATCGAGAATATCATCCCAGTTAATTGGGTTAGGAAATATTTCCTTAATCGCTATGTTTTCAATAGGCAGTTTTCTTAACATGGCCCACTTTTCAGGAATTCCCTTCATACCTAATACAGTACCAAGAATTCCTGCAACACTTGAAGGATTACAATCGCTATCCACACCACAACGCATTGATATGTTCATACTTTTCCAAAAATCACCCCCTCCGTATAGAAGACCCATATAAACATAAGCACCATTTATCCTTACATCTAAGCCAGGAACCAGTTTCCCGTCCTTCTTCCCCCATTTTGGCTGCAATGCTTTCCAGGCATCCTGCCAGTTTGGATATTTCTGATGAAGATCAAGTACATCTCTTACCATTTGAGCATAAGTGCTTTCCGCAGGAATTGCCCGTAAACTATATTCAGCCAGTTTGCGTGGATTGCTCTCAAAAAATGCTTCAGTATACATTGCTGCCATAGCCATCCCGCCATAAACTCCATCTCCATAATTCATTATATGTCCAACTTTGTCGCCCCATGCGTTACTGATCCTAGGTAAACCGGGGCTAATAAGGCCAAATAAATCTGCCTCGATCTGAAAATCGATCGCATCTCCTTGTGTAGTATACAGTGGGTGTCCCGACCATGGTGGCCAGATCCCTTTGCCAAAATTGAGGTAAGCCGCTTTGTTTGCGCCCCAGATTCTGTTCGGTTGTAAATACCTGAGCCAATCCTCAGCTATTTCTTTAGCAGTAACATTAAGACCGTTTTTCAAAATTGAGTATAAAAACATAAACTCAATATACAGATCATCCTGATCAGACATCTTATCGGGTACCCAGATTTCCCAATTATTTTTGTTATTATAAAAATTTTTGGTCATAAATTGCCTTCGTTCAGGACCTTGAATCTTTTCAGCTTTTTCAGCTATGTCGTTAGGTATAGGTTTTGACCTATACCAGTCCTCAAGATCAAAGGGTACCATTTCTCCCTGCCATTTTCCTTCGGTCCATTGGCCCCATAGTACAGCTATTGCCTGCCCCAGCCAACCACCTTCGACTTTGTCTTTATAATCTTCCAAGGTGATTTGACGGTAAACACGCTTCCCATCTAATTCTTGCCCATAAGTGCAAACTGGACCTAAAAGAAAAAGAGAAAGAATAATAACACAACGGATTAACATTCCTTTCAATAATTGATAATTCATCTTTGTTTTCATTTCTTTAAGAAGTTAGATTAATAGTTGTTATAGTATTTCATTTCTAAAAGGAACAGATGATTGGGCTCCCAAACGTGTAACAGCAATAGCAGCAGCGCTATTAGCGAACCCCGCAGCATCTTCAAGATTCATTCCTTCCGAAATCGCAACCGCCATTGCACCATTAAATACATCTCCTGCGGCAGTTGTATCTATCGCTTTTACTTTCTTTCCATGAATAATTCTAGATGTTGTCCCGTTATGTAAATAAGCACCTTGGGCTCCCAGAGTAATAATAACGTTTTGAACACCTTTATCGTGAATTATTTGTGCTGCTTTTCTGGCGGTTAACTCTTCTTTTACAGGGATACCTGTTAATAAAGAAGCCTCAGTTTCATTGGGAGTAATCAGGAACAATCCATCAAGTAAATCAAAATCAAGTCTTTGTGCAGGAGCTGGATTAAGAATAACCTTTTGTCCGGTTGTTTTAGCAATTTCAATTATTGCTGAAATGGTAACTATTGGTATCTCCAATTGAATTAAAATAATCTCTGCTTCCGCGATAGTATCCTTAACTTGATAGACATCATTTGGTGACAATTTAGAATTTGCACCAGGTGCTACCACAATATAATTTTCGCCTTCCTTATCTACCATTATAAGTGCTACACCTGACGGGGTATTTTTATCAATTAATACAAAATCAGTATCTATTTTTTCTTTACGCAAACCTGTTATTGTGTACTCACCGAAGATGTCATTCCCAACTTTTGTTATAAAGATTAAATCTCCACCCAATCTGGCTACTGTTACCGCTTGGTTAGCGCCTTTTCCGCCAGAATTCATTATAAAGTATTCTCCAAGTTTAGTTTCACCATGTGTTGGTAATTCATCTGTTTTGACTACCATGTCCGTATTAGCGCTACCAATTACTACTATTTTTTTATTTTTCATTGTGATGATTTGCCAAATGTATTATTCAGATTCTCAATGAATTTTAAGAATTCATGCAAATACTTCCATAATTGACTGTCTGTATATATACAACTCTTATCTCAGGAAGTATAATTTATGTTAACATTATTACCAGTTAGGATTCTGTGTTAAATTATCATTAACATCCAATTCTGTTTGTGGAATAGGCCAAAGATAGTCCCTGTCAGTTCTGAATGTTCTGACAAAGCCTGATATTGAGACAGTTTTTAGTGTCCCGTCCGCTATGTCGACGTATGTCATTCCCATTAGAGGGCCAGGTACTGTGTGTTCTGCGATTCGCCAACGACGGATATCATAATATCGCAAACCCTCAAAAGGCAACTCCATAAGACGCTCATCTCTTACAATTTTTCTTAAATCCTCCTGTGAAGTTATTCCCGTGTAAGGAGGCATGTTAACATCAGGACGCTGTCTTATCTGGTTAATAGCATCTAAAACGCTTTCATCTATCTGATTCGCCTCTATCTTGGCTTCAGCATAAGTCAGAAGCACCTCTGCATAGCGCAGTAAAATAGTATTAAGGCCTCCATTGCTTGGATCTGCCATATCTTCTTTTGCCAGGTATTTGTTAACATTGAAGCCGGTGGGAGTCGAAATCTCAGCATATCCAACTGCATCAGCTGTTCCTGATCCAGGTCTTGAATCATAGATGTTACCATTCGGAAGTTCACTTCCTATAACAATATAATTATATTTCAGGCGAGGATCCCGATTTTCATAAGGGTTATAAGGATCAAATCCACTTTCTGGGTCAGTAATCTCTTTGCCATTGGTCATCTGGTATATATCTATAGCCATTTTGGTTGGTACAATATTAGCTGTAGATTGAGGATAAACGCTATTAGGGCACATTATCAGGAACAAATTGTTCCGATATGAACTTTTAATATATTGCTTATCAAAGATTACTTCAATGTTGTTTTCTGCTTCGTATGTGAAGAGATTCTTGTATGAGGGGTAAAGGTCATAAACATCTAAATCCATCACTTCTTTAGCAGCCGTTGCAGCTTCCGTATATCTTTTTGCATAAAGCATTGCTCTTGCTTTAATTGCCAGAGCTGCTCCTTTTGTAGCTCTACCCGTTTCTGCCTGTGTTATTGGCAGAACAGCAGCAGCAGCAGTAAGTTCCTCTGAAATAAAAGTCCAAATTTGTTCAACAGGAGTTCTTGTAGCTTCTCTGCTTTCTTCCAGAGTAGTTTCATGCGTTAGTAATGGTACATCACCCCATAATATTGCCAGCGAAATATAAAAATAAGCTCTCAGGGTTCTGACCTCAGCTTTTAATCGGTTGATAAGGGTTTCATTAGATGTAACAACGTTATCAACATTATCGAGAAATATATTTGCAGCTTGAATGCCTCTATAGTTTTCTTTCCATTCATTTAGTACTACAGAAGAAAGGGCATCGTGAGCGCCTTTTTCGACAAGGGATTGCCAATTTGTTGTTTTAGTAACATGTCCAATATCTGACATAGCATCCCAATTTGTCCATGTTGTTGTATTGGGCAGATAGCAATAAATAGCATTACAAGCAAGGATGGCATCTTGTTCTGTCCTCCAGAAAACTTCTTTTGAGACTCGATCATTTGGAATTGTTTCCAAGATATCGGTGCAGCTATAAAGAATATTTGAGAACAAGATGAATAATAATATATAAGATAACTTTTTCATATGATTAATGTTTTTACATTTTTAAAACTTAATATTAATACCTATAGTCTTTAGTGATGTTTGAGGATATTGTTCTTTGCGGCCTATTGACTCAGGATCGACTTCAAGTTCATTTAATGCAGCAAAAGTTAAAAGATTGGTTGCAGCAGCATATATTACGATATTGTCAATACCAATACGCTGTGATAAACCAGAAGGTATTTCATAAGAAAGTTGTATGTTCTTTAAGCGCAAGTAGGTGCCATCCGTCCGATCCCTGTCTGCAAAGTTAATATTTCGATTATCAAATTTAAGTGGCCTCGGAAGTTTAGCATTTCGGTTTTCAGGAGTCCAGTAATTATTTGTAACGTATTTGGAACAAAAACTACCCCATATACCCATTTCTTCAAGTGCTCCTCCGACACGCGCCCAATACCCTCCTGCACCTTGCCAGAACAAGCTCAATCCAAAATTTTTATATTTCATATCCCAGGTGGAGCTAAAAGTATACACTGGGAAGCTTGGTCCTAAATAAGTCATATCAGCGGGTGTAATAGCTCCATCATTATTAAGATCTAAGAACTTTACATCACCTGGTGCAATCTGGGATCTGATATTGGGGTAACTTGCTACTTCTTCTTCCGTCTGGAAATAACCGTCAGTTCTGTACCCCCAGAAACAATCAATAGGATAACCTTCACCAGTCATTTTTCTAGTTTCCTGATTTGTACCTATGTATGGGCCCGTGCCAGCCAGGTCAATAACCTTATTGTGATTAATATTAAATGCTAAATTGCCATTAAAACTAAATTGTCCAAAACGGTTCTTTGATTCCAGTAAAAACTCCCAACCTTTATTATCTACTCTGCCAGCATTTTGGGCTGAAGCGGTTAAGCCAAGTATCCCCGGAACGGGAAGTACAAGTAAAATATCATCAGTCCTTTTGTAGTAATAATCTACAGATAAGAGAATCCTGCTTTTTAAAAATTCCAGGTCAAGACCCAAATTAGTTTGTGTTGTTGTCTCCCATGTAATATCTGGATTAGCCATTGTTGTCTGAACCAATCCAGATACTGCCTGATCATTAAAGGTATAGGTTTGAAGACCAAGTGTAGGTATATATGTATATAGGGAAACTGCTTGATTGCCAGTTTTACCATAAGAAACTCTTATCTTGGCCTCATTAATAGCCTGATATAATTTGCCCCAGAATTCTTCTTTTGAAATGCGCCAACCCACAGAATAGGAAGGAAAGAAGCTAAATTTGTTCCCGGATGCAAATCGTGATGATCCATCATATCTTGCGTTGATTTCAAATAAATATTTATCGAGATATGTATAATTGACCCTTCCGAAATACGATGATAAGGCCCACTCGGAGTCTATACCGCTATTGGTTCTCGAGGCATCATCGGCTCCTTGAGAAAGAGACTGTATATCATTATTGAAAAAATTCTGACGATACCCACTTAGATTATTATTTGTGTTTTGAATTTGTGAATACCCAGCTAAAGCATTGACAAAATGTGCTCCGAAAGTGTTTGTATAAGTAAGTAAACTATTGAGAGTAAATTCACGGGTCGAATTTCTGACTTCAGTCAACTTGTTGGGGGATACTGTCTTTTTTATTACATTGGGATCATAATAATCTCTGATCTGATAACTGTTGGTATAATTCTTCTCATAGTTACTATTAATATAACCACCGTATTGGACCGATAATTTTAAACCTTTAATAATATCCAGATCTGCTTTTATTGAACCTGTTATGTAATCCTCTCTAAAACGGGAGAGACCACCTATTTCAGCATACATTAATGGATTATGTCCATCGCTACTCACGCCATATGTTCCATCAGGATATTTGGGTACAGTAAATTGAGAAAGCTGTAATATTCTATTGAATACTGCCCTCTCTTGTGTAGGAGATAAACGATTGCGGTATCTGTAATTTAAATCTGTTCCAATAGATAGATTCTTAAAAACTTGCATGTCAGTATTCAAGCGAATTTCCCGGATTTTTGCTTCTGAATTAGGGATAATGCCTTCCTGATCCTGAATACGAGTACTAAACAATGCTTTAACTGTTTCACTGCCCCCAGTGGCTGTGAGCGTATGACTCATCATTGGAGCAACTTTGAGGACAATATTGTGCCAATCATTTACCTTAGGGTATTTTAAAGGATCAGTTTTCTCTCCAGCAACATACTCATCAATGTATTCTTGTGTAAATGTTGGATAACCATATGTATTTATCCAAGCTATATTCTGCATTTCCATATATTCTCTGGTTTCCATATGGGTTGGAAGATCGTTTGACTTTTGTAAGGCATAATATCCTGAATAAGCAAGAGAAAGCTTTCCAGACTTTCCTCTCTTTGTAGTAATCAGAATTACTCCGTTTGCAGCTCTTGATCCATAAATTGCTGTTGACGAGGCATCTTTTAATAAGGTAACTGTTTCAATATCATTAGGATTAATATCACTAAGTTCCTGTTCAATCCCGTCGATGATAACCAATGGATTATTACTACTTAGAGTAGTAATTCCCCTGACACGTAGAGTATAATTTGTTTTGCCTGGAGCGGCTCCAAGGTCAAGAATTGTTAGTCCTGTTAATTTACCTTGCAATGACTGTTGCAGATTAGCTACAGTTCTCTCAGTTAGTTTCTCTCCTGATACAGCAGATACCGCACTGGTCATACTGACTTTTTTTTGCGTACCGTAGCCAATGACAACAATTTCATCAAGTTGCGAAACATCAGATGCTAAGGCAACATCCAGAACTGTTCGTCCGGCTAAGGATATTTCCTGTGTTAGATAACCGATAAATGAAAATCGAAGTAATACAGAAGCATTGGGTACCTGTAGTGAATATTTACCTTCTAAGTCCGTTGTTGTCCCTATAGTGGTTCCGGAAACGAGAACGTACACACCAGGTAAAATGTCTCCTGTCGCAGCATCAGTAACAATACCTGTTACTGTAACCTGTTGGTTGTCCGAGGTTAAATCGACAGAATGTGTGGTTATTGCATGCCCTTTAGGAAACGCAAGAATTAAAAGAGCAAGTATAATGTACCTCACTTTTAATGATTTCTTCAGTGATTGAGAAATCGATTCTCTAAAGTTTATATTTTTTTTCATATGTTAATTTTTAAGGTATTAGAATTTTAAAAAGAATAATAATTTTCAGAAAATTCTTTATCCGGCTTATTTCTCACTATGGACTTCTGTTACCTGACATTTTTTCTTCACCAAATTAACACGTTATATTGTTTTTAGAGAAGATCTTAAAAGACTCATTTTCTGCCTTTTGTATTATCGAACCATACAAATTATATTCAAACACACATAGAACAAACGTTTGTTCAAATCAATACAAAAATTTTATATCACCAAGTTAAAAAATGTTAATATATGTTAAAAAACGTTAAGAACAATGATTAATGTCATAAATATATTAAGCTATACATGTAAAAAACATTGGAAAATTTTATCAGAATAATTTTTTATTATGAATGTAGTCTGCAAATTATCAAAAAATTGCACAAACGATTGTCTTTATTCATAACCTGATTAATTCATAAACTTAAAATTGGGAATACAAATTGGTTTTTTCAACTTGTTTTCCCGGATGATTACTTGATTTGCTTTTGTGGATGATTTTTTTTTATTATGGACTTAATACTGATTTTTTCTCTGGGAGTGTTCTTTTTGAGCTGAAAATTTCTCTCAAGAGCATACCTCCCCCCTGTATATGATGAAATTGATATTTGGAATATATGATTGGAGTGCTGTGATTCGAAATGTGTAAGTTTGAAGCATGATCAGCATTTTATAACCTTTGATCTATTCTTCTTTAGTAGGACAAAACTGTGGTAACTTAATTTTCGTTTTTATTTCTTTAACCCATGTAGCCATTTTAATGATTTTGAGTGGGATTGTTTTCATAGTTGCATTGGAATACCCATTTCCTTTCAATACCTTCTTTTGCAAGTTGTGCATAAATATATATGCCATTGAGTTTAAGAACAAACGAAACTGATTTTGCTGCTGTAAACTCTGTGCAAGACGATTGATCTGATTTAAGGTATAACTTATGATCTATTATACAAAGCTCTATTAACTACTCCCTTCTATCAGACCACATGTTAACAAATATAAGTTATATTATTATGATAATGTAATACAGTGTTACATAACCGGAAATAACTCG
>Ga0302236_1002518_pt1 | contig 10899 bp, 6 predicted proteins | sample AAG_UR_Gly_MG_FD_193509 | JGI IMG/M metagenome (GOLD analysis project Ga0302236, IMG submission 193509) | Enriched activated sludge microbial communities from anaerobic digester in WTTP, New Holstein, Wisconsin, United States - AAG_UR_Gly | ecosystem: Engineered > Bioreactor > Anaerobic >...
CTCGGCACCGGCAAAACCCCCTCCGGGGGTGGCGCGGAGCGCTGGGGGCGTTGGGGTCGCCTCGCGCTCGGAGGGCGATGGCTATTCTTTATTGAGCTGGAGGCCGTTTTCAGTTATTTGCATGGCATTCGGTTTCTTTCGTATGGCTCCCCTTTAGCAAAGGGGAGCTGCCAGAGGCTGAGGGGATTTGAGATGCACAGCTTAACGACTGCTTGATGATGTCTGTTGGTGATCTGACTTCATCCGGCTCTCGGCACCGGCAAAACCCCCTCCGGGGGTGGCGCGGAGCGCCGGGGGCGCTACCTCGCCTCGGCTAGTTCGGTTTTGTATGCCGCATAATAAGGGTGAAAGAAAACTCAGCCTACTCCCTCCATTCTTCCGCAGCTAAAGGCAAATCGTTGAGCTCCGCCCGGGCTTCCCGCCATGCGGGGAAATGGCGGGTGAGCATCGAAACAAAGAGTTCGCTGTGGGTGGGCTCTTTCAAATGCAGCATCTCATGCACCACTACGTATTCAATTAAATCTTTAGGCTTCTTCACCAGTTCCGTGTTTAATCTGATATGCCCGTCCCTGTGGTTACAGCTTCCCCATCTCGTCTTCATCCGCTGGAGGAAGTAGGCTTTAACCTTCACGCCTAATGCAGGCTCCCATTTGCGGATAAGGCTGGGGACATACTCATGCAGGAGGGACCTGTGCCACTCGTGGATAATCATGGCCCGTTTCGCGCCGTCACTGCCCGGCCGCACACTCAGGATGATGCGCTTATGGTCCACGGTTACGGAGGGTTTCGCTTTTCGCTCAATCACGCTTAAAAGATAACGCCGCCCCCAGAGATAATGGCTTTCACGTTCGATAAATTCGCGCGGCGTTTCCCGGGCCTGGTTTCGCAGCTTCTCCTGCTGTTTGCGTATCCAGTCAATCTTCGTAATCGCGTATGCCCGGACCGCCTCAAGCCTCGTTTCAGCAGGGGCCGAGATGGTGACGCGGCCCTCGGGCGGATGAACGCAGAGATGAACATTTTTAATTTTCTTTCTGGTCACCGCTACCGGAATATCGCCTATGTGAAATAATTCGCCCATCAATACCCCGGGATGTTTTTGATTAGCTCAAATACGGCCTGCGTTACATCGCGGTCTCTTCCCAAAATGGGGAACAACGCGTTCAGGACCTGCTTTTCCCGGATGTCGTCGCCCCGCCACCCCGATGGCGCCTTTTCACGCATGGCCCTGTCTATTTCGAGGGCAAGCTCAAGGATTGATTTACCATAATACGCCCGCTCCTCTTTTACAATGCCGTCAACAGCCTGGCCTTCAAGAATAGAAGGCAGGTTATTAAAGATTGTCGCGGCCTCGCGTTTTCCCGTCAGCTCCGCCGGTATTTTATCAATATTCTGCCCTACGGCCATCCGTCTTACAAGCGTTTCGGCCTTTCGCAGAAACTCTTCATAGGATTTTGCATCATCCCGCCTCTGACGGATAAGGTCTTCAAGCAGAATTGACATCTCATTATAGAATTTAGGGTCGGTGAGCTGTTCGCGGATAATGGTTTTGCGGACATTGTTGATGATTCCCTCGGCGACGGCATTTCTTGTGAGTTTTCCCCTCTCGTTTAGCTTTTTGGCGATGGCGTCATGGATGCCCGTCTTTATTATCAAATCGACAAGAGTATATGTGTCCGTTTCCCCAAGCCTGGAAGCGAAATCGGCCTGGATATATGTATTTATCAAATGGCGCATGTCCGCTTCATACGGCTTGATATCAAGCTCTTCGCCGGAGTGGTTTTTTATCGCCCCGCGGACCTCGCTGAAAAACGCGGCCTCTCTGTTCAGTTGGGCGGCCTCGTCGGATGAGTAGCCCGCTTCGTCTAAATTTTGTGAAATCGCGGCAAAGGCCCTTACAAACTCGGCAGCCGATTTGTAAAAAGAGATGCGCAGGGCCTCGGTTTCATTAAGCGATTCAGGATTGGCCGCGTCACCGCAGAAGTAACGCAGATACTGCTCTATATTACGTGGCGCGGGGACCGGATCGCAGAGGTATTTCAATTTTTCACGAGCTTCATCCAGCCGGGCCTTGCCCTCTATCAGCCAGTCTTTGAGATGGATGTTATTGCTTTCGGCGCTTCCTTCGTCAATATCGAGCTCGTCCGAGCTGTACACAGCAAGTGCCTTCTGCACGTCCCCGAAGAGCTCCTTGAAATCGACTATGTGCCCGTAGTCCTTATCGTCCCCGTCGAGGCGGTTTGTCCGGCAAATGGCCTGAAAGAGGTTATGGTCGCGCAGTTCGTTATCGAGGTAAATATATGTGCACGAGGGGGCGTCGAAACCGGTTAAAAGCTTACTGACCACTATCAGCAGTTTCATTGCCGCGGGCTCTTCGATGAAGCGCCTTTTGGCCTCACCCTCATACCGTTCTGTTGTCCGGCTATCTTTCAGCACATGCTTCGTGTAAGTATCGTACTTGTAGCGCTCATCACTGCCTGGTGGTTCTTTTGAAATTATGCTGTGATTCGGCTCGTATGAGGTGATGATGCCGCAGTGCTGGCCGAAGGAAGTGTTTTGAAACAGCCGAAAATAATGGCACGCGTCGTAAATTGAAGCCGATACCAGAATGGCCGTGCCTCGGTCATTGTTGAGGCGCGGTTTAAGGCTAAAATCTTCGATGATGCTTGCAATGATGCGCAGTTTCCGCTCGCCGGAGCTCATCAGCTCTTCCATATTGGCCCAGCGCTTGCGCAGGGCGGCTTTCTGATAGTTGTTCAGGTTTTTCGTTTTTTCGGCAAACCAGTCATCGATGGCTCTGGGCGATGCAAGGCGCTGGGGCACGTTGCGGGCCTCATACTTCAGGTCAAGAACCACCCTGTCGGCAACAGCCTGATAGAATTTATAGGTGTGGATGTAAGCGCCGAACACCTCCCTTGTCGTCTTTCTGTCTTTTCGCAGTAAGGGAGTGCCGGTAAAGCCGATGAAAATTGCGTCCTTCATCCATCTTTTCATCTGCCTGTTCATCTCCCCGCCCTGGGTCCTGTGACATTCATCCACGAATATGTAAAAACGCCCGTGGACTACGGGAAGCCCTCCTTCGGCAAGCGCCTCCATTATTCCGTCATAGACGGCATCATCGTCCCTTCGTTTTTTCTGCACGGGAAATTTATGAATCAGGGCGCACATCACCCTGGGGGTAGTCGAGCCCAATTTTTCTACCAGCTCTCTTCGTGATGTTATGCGGGGCGGCGCCGATACCCTGCCGATAACCCCCGCGTTCCGCATCACGCCTTCAATCTGCCTGTCAAGCTCGTCGCGGTCGGTGATGATGAGGATTCGTGCGTCCGAATCGTACTCCAGCAGCCATTTCGCGATGAGCACCATGAGGATGCTTTTCCCGCTCCCCTGGGTGTGCCATATAACGCCGCCCTCGCGCCGCCTTATCCTTTCCTGCGCGGCTTTTATCCCGAAATACTGATGGGGCCGCGGCACCTTTTTCCGGCCTGCGTCATAAATAATGCAGTTTCGAATAAAATCCAGCAGCCGTTCTTTTGCACACATCTGAGTTAATTGAGAATTGAGAATGAAAAATTGAGAATGTTTATCTTCCTCCAATTCTCCATTCTCAATTCTCCATTCTCCATTATTTTCCTCTTTCCACTGAACAAAAAACTGTTCGGGAGTGCCGGTGGTGCCGTAGTACAAACCCTGGGAATCGCTGCCCGCGAGGACCAACTGCACAGTGCTGAAAAACCATTTGTTAAAAATCTCTTCCTGGTTGGTAATCAACTGGCGGATTCCGTCGGCAACATCCACCGAACTGCGCTTCAGTTCAATTACGGCTATGGCCATACCATTGATGAATAAAACGAGGTCGGGGCGCCTTTCATGGCCGCCCTTCAGGGTAACCTCTTCCGCTAAGGCAAAATCGTTTTTTTCCGGATGTTCCCAGTCAATAAGATGCACGTCCTCGTGGGGCCGCCCGGGAGCGAGGGACACCTTCACAGGGTAGCGCAGGAGATTATAGGTGCGCATATTGGCCTGATACAGGGTGATGCCGGTGGAGTCTGCGGCAGTTTCGAGCTTCTGCAGTGCGGCCGAGACATGAGCGTCGGAGTACCCGCGGGCTTTTAAGTTTGATTTCAGCAGTTCGGTTTCTATGGGCCGGTTGTTATCCCGTTTTGTCCAATCGCCCAGGAACCGGTATCCAAGGCAATCGGGCCGGGACGCATCGGTAAACAGGGCAATCACCCGGTTCTGGGTCAAGCGTTCGGGGCGGATTTTTTCAGGCATTACATCCTCGCTCGCTCCAAAATATTGTCAAGCTCCAGCTTAATGGAGAATTGAGAATGGATAATGGAGAATTTTTAGCGGGCATTTTTTGTTCCTTTGGATGTTTTTACAATGGAGACAAGAAGCTTAATAAGTTCCTGAATATCGGGATGAAGCGAGCTATAGCTGTCCCTGGTGAGATAATCGGATTGATGGAGAAGGTCGAGCCAATAATCGGTTTCGTTGGCCTCTTTCAGGGCAATACTCATCTTATTGATAAAATCCGCTTTACTCTGGGCATGTTCCGCTTCCCGTATCAATGCGCCAATAGCTGTACCACTACGCAAAACCTGTTTCGACAGAACAAACTCCTTTTTCTCACCCTGAAGAAACTTCGCCAGTTTCACAATCCGCAGCGCAAAAGCAAAAGACTTCTCCCTAACCGGATTATGCCTAACTATCATCTCATCCTCATTCTCCATTCTCCATTCTCAATTCTCAATTCTCAATTCTAAGTTCTCCATTCTCCATTCTCAATTATTTAACCGTGTTCGTCCGGTCAGCAACTCCTGCATCATGGCCTGTTTGAGGTTTCTGGTTTTATTACGCCTCGCTTCCAGAGCGGCGATTTCGGCGTCCATGTCAGATAGGATGGCGGCGATGGCGGTTTGTTCCTCATACGGTGGCACTATAACTACAAGTGCTCGAACATCTTTGTTGTTAATTGCTGGATAATTTGAACCGGCGATTAATTCCTCTATTTGTTTGTTGATAGTGTGTGAAAAAAAATGTTGAATCAAATACTCAGGGTTTGAGGATTTCTGCCTGCAACGAATTACACAAAAACCTGTTGAACATACCCATTCTCCAGTAAAACCCTTGAAAAGAAGATGAGCTTTAAGACTTGGCCTAACTGTAGCAATAAGAATGTCACCTTCCTGAAGTTTACGCCGAGCACGAGATGGAGCCATAGAATAAGTGACTTCTGAATAGCCCTCTAAGCAACCACAGTTAACGTTTTCAAGGGCAATGTAGTTGAAAGTATAACTTGGTTTTATGGAACTTCCTAAATTTTCTGGGTCAGTTTCAGCCACCTCCCCCAACCGCTTCACCTCCCACTCCCCCGTAAACCCCGGCAGGCGGGTTTTGCCGGTGAGGAGCTGTTGCATGGCGGCCTGCTTGATATTGCGCTTCTTGGCAATGAGCCGGTCAAGGCCATCCAGCAGAGCATCCACATCGCTAAGGGCGGTGGCAATGGCGCGTTGTTCACTAAGAGGCGGAACTGACAAAATAATTGATGCAAGTGCATTTGCACTTATATGCACTATAGCATCACCTTGCCCCTTGCTAGCTTTCTGTCGTGTTACATAAGGGGCATTCAGTAGATAACCCAAAAATTCTGATGAGCTGTTATGCGGACTAAAAATTATAATATCACCGCCCGCGTAAGCCTCGTCAAATGAAACAAAAGCAACTGCTTTGCCAATTTCTTCTTTAGTCTCGCCCGAGCCAGCAAAAAGAACGTCACCGTGCTTCAAAACTTTTGCAGTTTTTGCAACACTTTGCGAAATTCTACTGTTGCATTCGCGAATGATGTCATTGTGGTGCGTATAAATTTCGCCATAACGTACACAAGGTAAATCACCGCTCTGTGCCTCATCTTTTCGAATCCCTCGCCCTTTGCTGAAATCTCCAAATGAGCCAAGAGATTTAACCTCCCAATCCTCCGGAATAACCCCCACTTCCGTCTGCTTGTATCCGGGTCTCATTCTTTGCTCTCCTGTTGCCTTTCCAATTGCAGTTGGGCGCGTTTGCGTTCGAGTTCCAATTGCCGCTTCAGCTCTTGCTCGCTTGGCAGGTAAGGAAGATATTTTGCCGCAAACAATTGCTGCTGATCCGCTAACACCGAATATCTGGCCACTGCCTCGCTTTTTTCACTGCATAATAGAAGGCCAATGGTTGGGCCGTCGTCGTGCCCCCTGTATTGCTCATCATACAGGCGAACATAGGTGTCCATCTGGCCTACATCCTGGTGTTTGAGTTTACCAAGCTTCAAGTCTACTAACAAAAAACACTTGAGCTTGAAGTTGTAAAACACGAGGTCGATGAAAAATTCCTCATCTTCAAAGCTTATGCGCTGCTGGCGTTCTACAAAGGCAAAACCCTTGCCCAGCTCCAGTAAAAATTTCTGCAAGTTGTCGATGATGCTCTGTTCCAGTGTGCTTTCCTGGTAGGTTTTGTCCTGCAGGTTGAGGAAATCTAGGATATATGGGTCGCGCAGAAAATCTTTCGCGTATTCCGCCAGCGGCGCTGTTTTTTCAGCGGCTTCGGCTTCGACAAGGGCCTTTTCTTTGCTGCTTAACAGGCGTTCGTAATAAAGCACGCTGATTTGCCTCTCCAATGCCCGGCTGCTCCAGTTCTGGCTAATGGCCTCCCGCATATACCATTCCCTTGCGTCCGGGTTCTCAACACGAAGCAGGGTGCGATAATGCGTCCAGCTCAATTCACCACGCACTGCGTGGCGAATTGGAAAGGTTTGGAAAAACTGGCGCATATAGCGCAGATTGTTCACTGTAAAGCCCTTGCCAAACATGGCGGTAAGCCTTGCTGAAAGCTCTTCCAATTGCCTTTGTCCATAGGCGGCCCTTGCCTCTCCCTGCTGTTCATGCTCAACAATCAGTCGGCCAATTTCCCAATAGCTTGCCACCATGGCGTGGTTTACGCTCTGCCGTACCTGGGCGCGGGCCTGTTCAATGGCCTGAGCAATCCGGCTTACCAGGCTGGCAAGTTCATCTTTTTTGTCCGGCTTCATAGCGCAAATCCCATCTTTTTCAAATGCCCGTCCACCTTCGCGGCCAGGGCTTCCACTTCTCTGCTGAGGTCCGGCAGGGGCGTTTCATAGCGTTCTGCAAGCTGTCTAATGCGGGTGGTCAGGCCCTGTGAAACGCGGTCGAGTTCGCTTCGCAGGGCGCTTTCAAGCGCGGCGAACCATTTGTCATCAATCACGAGGGACTTGATTTCTTCAACGCTAAGCTTCGGATATTTGTCAAAGGCCAGCCTGTCCAGCGCGGCATCCGCGTCCTTGATTTTGCGTTTAAGCAAACTCTGCTTCTCTTCCAGATTTGCCCACTCCTTTAAAATTTTTACCTCTTCGGCGTATTCCTTATCGTTCTGCATCTCTTTCAGGCGTTTGTTCACTTCGGCCCTGTTGATTTTTTCAAATTCGGCAAAAGCCCCGTCTTCTCCGCTGTTTTCCTCTTCCAGTTCGGTAAGGCCGGCTTCCACGGAATCCAGCTCGTTTTGCAGGGAATCAATTTCTTCCCGCTCCCCGGCAAAATAGCGGGCGACAATCAGGGGCTTCGGGACCAGGTCGCAGGTCCAGCCCCTGTCTTTTGTTTTGCCCTTTTGGGTTCCGCTTTTTACCTCTTCTATTATACGGCGCGTCTTTGCCGTCCAGCCGTCGGAAGCGATGATGTAGCAATCGTCCTGCATTGTTTCCATCCAGTAGTTCATAAGCTGTTGATAGATGTCGTAGGCATCGACGAGGGGGGCCGTATTGAACTTGGCCAGCAGGTCTTCGGAAATCTTTTCTATCAGCGCTTTGGGCTGTCCATCTTTCTTGAAAGCTTTCAGGTCGACTGCGGCAGCGGCGCGCCATTTTTCAAAAGTTTTGGCCACCTTCTTTTTAAAGGCAGAAAACTCGCCATGCTCAAGGATGGCCGTTTTCAGTTTGTCTCCAGGGACGGAAAGCTCGTAATATCCGGGCCGAATTTGTTTAAACAGGCTGCTTCGCGTTTCCGGAAGGACCTCCCAGTAATTGGAAAGGGCGTCAATGTCCGCCCCGGGGATTCCTCCGCGCAGGTGGGCGTCGATGTCCTGAATGTCTTCAGGTTCGGCGCCGTCTATGTATCGCGGCAGGTTGAGGTTGTAATCGTTCTTCGGGTTTGAAATCTCATCATGAGTGACCATGCGGGCATAGCCGGCAATATCGGCCTGTTTGATAAATGTATCGACTATCCTGTGGATGTCCTGCTCCCGCAGGCGGTTCTTGTTCCAGTCCTTCATAAAGCCCCTGGAGGCGTCTATCATGAAAACGCCTTTGCGCGCGACGGCGTTTTCTTTGTCAAGCACCAGTATGCAGGCGGGGATGCCGGTCCCGTAAAACAGGTTTGCGGGAAGCCCTATTATCCCCTTGAGATAACCCGAGCGCACAAGCTCTTTGCGGATAACCGCCTCGGCATTGCCGCGAAACAGCACCCCATGCGGCAGGATGCATGCAGCCTTGCCTTTGCTCTTCATCGAACGGATGATGTGCAGAAGATAGGCGTAGTCGCCCTGCTTTGCCGGAGGCTCCCCCCACTCAAAGCGCTGATAAGGGTCGTTTGCCGGAGTTAGCCCCGCGCTCCAGCTCTTGTCGGAGAAAGGCGGATTTGCCACAACGTAGTCGTATGTCCTCAAGTTTTCGCCGTCTTTGAATTTTGGGTCTGATAGCGTATTTCCATTGAGGATGTTTGCCGTGGGGAAGTCGTGCAGAATCATGTTCATGCGGGCAAGCCCTGCAGTGGTCACGTCCTTTTCCTGCCCCTCAATGGTGATGGGTTTCCCCGCCTCGGCCGCCACCTTTAAAAGCAGGGAGCCCGACCCGCATGTGGGGTCATAGGCAGTTGTGGAGGCAACGGTATTCTTTGGGGAAATGCCTATCACTTTAGCGATAACTCTGCTAACTTCGGCAGGCGTATAAAACTGGCCTTTGCTCTTTCCGCTTTCGGTGGCAAAATGCCGCATCAGGTATTCATATGCGTCCCCCAGAATATCATCGTGGTCGGCCCGGTTTTTGGAAAAATCGAGTTCGGGCTTCTGGAAGATGATTATAAGATTGGTAAGCCGGTCGACCATGGCCTTCCCCTCGCCAAGCTTGTTGGGGTCGTTAAAATCGGGGAAGTCGCTGCGCGCCAGGCGGCTATTTTTCTCTATAAGCGGCTGGATAATTCGGGTGTTTATCTTATCTCCGATATCGCTTTTGCCCTTTAGCTCGACCATGTCTTTGAAGCTCGCGCCTTTCGGTATGCACACCGGCGGTGCGAATTCGTCGCTGTCGGCGTATTTGTCCGAAATGTATTTGATGAAGAGCATGAAGAGCACATAGTCCTTGTACTGGCTGGCGTCCATGCCGCCGCGCAGTTCGTCACAGCTCGCCCAGAGCGACGAGTATAGTTCGGATTTTTTGATGGCCATCTATTACAGTCTCCGCTCCCAGAGTATAAATTAGGCTTTGCTTTTATTAAGAGGGACGCTTAACAGCTTTCCCCTGTGTTTATATAAGGCAACCACTAAAAATCGGGTTTCCCTCCCCTCTTTCCGGGTGGGTAGTCACGATTTTTGCTACTTTAAGACTACCCTATAATTTTTAAGGTTTCCATAAGTATATTTTGCATTCAGGCTGAATGTCAAACTCTTTCGCTTAATAGTTGGAAGTTGGAAGGGAAACAGTCGAAAGTTCAAAGTTGAAAGTTAAAAGAGCAAAGTGCCAAGTCGAAAGTCGAAAGTTGAAAGTTTGTGGGAAGGTATTTTAGAGTTATGATTTAGAACTCGTTCTCTCATGAGACACCCCCTCTCCTTTTTTCCAAGCTTAATGGGAGAGGGGGCCGGGGGGTGAGGGCGTTAAGCAGTTCAAAGTTCAAAGTTGAAAGTTAAAAGTTTGGCCATCGGCCTCAGCAAAACCCCCTCCGGGGGTGGCGCAGAGCGCCGGGGGCGTTGAGATGACCGGCCCTCGCTCGTTGAGTAGCACTGAAAGTGCGCCGCGGGCGAGGATGGTCCGCTGTACTCTGTTCAGAAGACTCCAGACTGCCGTAACAGCATCATCCTGTTCAAATCCCCCCGCCTCCGCAGGCCGGAACTGAAGCGCCCTCCCCCCGGCTCCGCCACCCCTCTCCCGGAAGGAGAGGGGTTCTTTAACGCGTACTTTCCGCAAAAGATTAATGCCTTTATCCTTTCCAACAGCAACAAGTTATCTCAATAAGGCTCCCCTTTAGCAAAGGGGAGCTGCCGGAGGCTGAGGGGATTTGAGATGCACAGCTTAACGACTGCTTGATGATGTCTGTTAGTGATCTGACTTCAACCGGCCATCGGCATCAGCAAAACCCCCTCCGGGGGTGGCGCGGAGCGCCGGGGGCGTTGGGCTCGCCTCGCGCTCGGAGGGCGCAGGGACGCCTGACTCCCAAGAAACCCTACCGCAAAAAACCCTGAATGATCGTGTTCACCGCATCGTCATAGCTCATGCCCATGCTCATCAATTTCATCAGTTGATCGCCGGCAATCTTCCCTATTGAAGCTTCGTGGCTGAGCTCGGCGTCCGGATGTTCGGCATGCAGTGCGGGGATGGTTTTGTTGGTGCCGTCGTCCATTATAATGGCGTCGCACTCGATGTGCCCGTGGCATCTGGCCCTCGCGATAATGGTCGCGTAAAAATCCTGATTGGATTTCCCCTTTATGACCGAACGCGAAACCATGTTGGAGCGGCTGTCTTCGCCCTCCAGTGTTATCTCGTTGCGCGAAACCGCGCTCTGGTTTTTATCCGTCATAACCCTTTCGACTATCAGAAGGGAACTTCCGGGTCCGAGGACGGCCTCGTTTAAACGAACGGCCTCG
>Ga0302236_1002528_pt1 | contig 10872 bp, 7 predicted proteins | sample AAG_UR_Gly_MG_FD_193509 | JGI IMG/M metagenome (GOLD analysis project Ga0302236, IMG submission 193509) | Enriched activated sludge microbial communities from anaerobic digester in WTTP, New Holstein, Wisconsin, United States - AAG_UR_Gly | ecosystem: Engineered > Bioreactor > Anaerobic >...
GATGAGTTTTCTTCTCGCTCTCGACTGCTTTTTCTCTTTGTCCCAGTACGCTTCGTTTTCATACGCGTATGTGATTCCGGTTTGTTTGTTCTTCTGGTAGACAAAGCCCATAGGTACTCCTCATCGTAATATATTATAATATATAACGAGAATATCGTCAATACCTTTTCATCGTACGCTCCTTTCTGTCTTCCTTCTAAACCTTTTCCTTCGCTAGACTTTCCGGGAATCTATGACACAAGCTTCCTCCCAGGACACAGAAATAGCCTTATTGATAATCTCTTTAAGGCTTTTAGGAACAAAAGAAGGGTTGCTCGACGTCAGTTTTCGGGCAATGTATCGTGCGATAAGTGGTTTTCCACTTCTTCTTTCCAGCCTAAGGGCAGTACGAGCCTCTTCACTTAAAGCCTCCATTTCAGAAATCTCGGCACGGAGATGTTGTTCCCAGTTCGTGGGGAAGAACGCGATTTTATTTCCAACGAAAAGTTCCCGTGGAGATATATCCTTGTGACACCCAACCAAAGCCAGTAAATTCATTGATTTTTCTCTGCTTTGCTGGCATCTCGCACAGAAATCTACATTTTTTTGCTGACATTCCACACAGAGATCATAATCGAAGAGGATATAGCAAGGAATATGTAGCCCGCTAAAAACCAAAAAAAACCCTTAGATACCGGCCTTACCACCACATTCTATGACACTTATGCATCGGCCATCGAATCCTCCGTCGATAAGCGCGTCAGCATAGATTGGTAAACAGTATTCCTCGGTCTGGCCCTCTACTAGAATAATTTTAGATGCGAAAAAACCCTCATTTCTTTTTGAGTTATACGTATTAGAAACGCGCTCGCGAATTGATTGTGGGGTTTCTGTATTATTAAATTCAGGATAACACTGTAGAATAACTTCTTCAAGCTGACACATACTAAGTTGCCAAGCGTTACATTCTCGGGTTTTCTTATCCTTGTGATGTACATATGCAGAATCAAATCGGATTATTTCGTCAAAATGAGCAACATCCACAAGAAGCGGGGAGTGAGTTGAAAAAAGAACTTGATCACCGTTCTCCGAAATTGTACGAAAGACACGCCGAATAGTTCGCTGCGCGTGCGGGTGCATATAGAGCTCCGGTTCCTCAACCGCTAGAATGAAGTTTCGTTTTCTTCCTTCGGGTTCAGAAGTTCTGTACGCCGCATAGCGCCGAAGAATACTGAAGATAACGGCTCGTTGGAGTCCGTGCCCTTTGTTCTCTACTCCTGTTCTGAAACCATCGTCGACATAAAGTTTGGGGGAGCTGATAAGCGCTTCCAATGTTGGTATTTTGAACTCTATTTCAAGATCACACTCTTGGAATAAATCACGCAGTAGAACGTTGAGTAGGTTTTCTACCTCAGTGATCTTAGGGATACGTAAATCACTATTAGAGCGATTCACCTGTTCTGAGATTTGGCTTAAAAGACAGCCAAGCTCCGCTTTTTTCTCGTCGGAAACCGTGTCGAGGATTGTGCTTAGTAGCTTTCCAAAAGGGCTGCTTTTTGTCCCCTTAACTTCTTCTGCTACTTCTCGAACTGCTGGCACATAAACAAAAAACGGAAGTGTTCCCTTAAGGACATTCGCGTACCCTTGTGGATTATCAACCCATTTATAAATCATCGGGATTTGTTCCGCGTAAGTAGCGACGAATTCTTTGCTTTTTTGTTTCCAGTCCTTGCTACTAGGCTTTTGAGAACTGTTAAGGAATTTCGTGAAATTGATTCCATTCACAGTTAGCTGTTCTCTGTCTCGCCACCATTTATCAATGTTACTCTGTGATACCTTTTTTTCCTGAAGCCACTGCGGTTCAGGAATAGGCTTTTCATATTGTTGACTTATTTTTATTTCAGTTTCTCCTCGATCGGGTTCTCCAACAATTCCTTCCGCTTCCGTAATCATTTTTGCAGTGCGCGCCATATGGAAGGTACCATCGTCTTTGAGATAGGGGCCTAGCTTTTCTTTTTCATATTCAGTCAGGTCAGTAAATGTCCCTTCGACGCGAATTTCACTAGCAATATCCAGGTTCCAAAACGATTCTTTGTCCAAAGTTCTGACACTTGGATTGAAGAAAAAATCCAAGGCACGGAGAACCGTTGATTTCCCAGTATTATTCCCGCCTATCAATGCGTGCAAATTGCCAAGGTCGAGAGAGACATCCCGACACACCCGATAGTTTTTTATTCGTAGCTTAATGAGCTTCATAAACACCTCCTATAAAAAACGACTGTATTTCGAATACCTCTTCACAAAAGGATCGTCGATTTCTAAAAACTCACAAGCGACGATTTCTCAATCACCAATAAATCACCGCTGCCTTATCTAAAAAAGAATAATGTCTTTGTCCCCACTTTACTGATTACCGAATCTGAGCAAAGCTTCCCGCCAGATTGGAAGATACATTCGACTCTAACTCAAAAGAGGGGTTGAAGATATTGCACCTGAAAAGTGGGTCCTATGCGTTCCCATTCAAAGACCATTATGCCGAATTTATGCAATATCAATTCTATCACAGATGTTTTCGGTAATCGAAAACCGGCTCTTCAACAATTTACAAGACGTACTTAATTAAAATTTCCTATCGTAATAATACTGTAGATCCTTAGACCGTTTCGATAATCCGCTCTAATCGCTTAATCGTCCATCTGGTGATCTCTTTTTGTTCCTCATATGTTACTTTGAATTTGTCGGATGATCAGTGTGCTTCTAGTAATGTATCGAAGAGCCATCTTTTCCTTCCACATTGAAGTTGGTCATTTCTGTTGATGAGTTCTCTGCCGCGGTCGTCAATGTTGGTAAGAAACCGGCGAGCGGGCCACTCGCCTTTAACTCCGAGACGAGACTTCATTTCCTGTGTGGTATGTCCACCGAATAAGGCCTGGTCACCCTTTGAGCGAATGCGACCAAATCCGGCATCGTCAACTCCGCGCTCGTAAATGTTCTGGGAAAAGCCCTTCTCAGATTCACGCAGCCTAACACGGGCAACGGCACGCTCAATATAAGCAATGCGTTCTTCAATCAGTTCTTGCTTCCTGGTTTGCACTGCAAAATAGCTCTGCGCGAATGCGATTTCTTCTTTTTTCGGATCACCGTTCTGAGCAATAAGATAATAGGCATAGCGGGTCAACATATAGTCCTTGATGGATCTTTTCGTACTCTTGCCCGTAGTGATCATTTTCGTGATCTCACGAAAATGATCTGATACAGCAATACCACTGGTTTCACAGGATTCCACAGCACGTGTGATTGCTTGATAGAAATTTTCCCAACGCTCATATCCGAGAAGGGGCGTTAATTCCCGGGCATGCCAAAATTCTACGTTGGCATTTTCGTCTCAGTGAATGACAAGATCAAATCTCTCTTTTATCTGACCGACTTTTTCTTTTTCCATGATATAACCTCCGTACCTTCAACCATCTGGTGAAAATTCGGCTATCGTATCCATACCTACGTCTATAAGGCGACATGGGCTTATGATTCATACAAGAAAAGTGCAGTTAATTCATTATTCGATGTTATGATTTTATCATGAAACCTACGTAAAGCCATACCGTGACGGGGGTCAAGTTTAGGGATGACATAACTAAGAGGTTAACCGCGGGGTCCTGTTAGTTACCCCGCGATGAACCGCACAAGGTCATCGCGGCGTAAGCTCTTTTTCTTTTCGCGACGGCGCGATACCGCGGTTTTCGTTTGTACTAAAGATTAAAACACGGCTCGCACAGAGGGCACAGAGGGCACGGAGGAAAGAATGGATAGATACAAAAGAAAACCTGTTTGGCTTAGAGGGTACGGAAATGCTTTTAAAAATCCATTGTTTATTTCTCTAAGCTAAATTTTCCTCTTCTTTCTCCGTGTTCTCCGTGTTCTCCGTGTTCTCTGTGTGAGACTTTCTTTATTTTTTGGTTTTTCCCTTCTCCGTGTTCTCTGAGCGAAAGCGTTTTTTCTTTACTTTTTCAATCTTCGCACCAAAAATCTCGATTGTGATAGAATAAAAGAAACGCGAAAGAAGGGGACAACAACGTGGGACTGTTGAAGAATCCTCACGATAAATTCTTCAAAGCGGCCTTCTCCGATATAGAAACGGCTAGGGGCTTTTTACAGCACTATCTCCCCGAAGAGGTCAAGAAACAAATCGACTTAGCGACGTTAGAAACGACTCAGGGAAGTTATGTGGACAGAGAGTTGAAAGAAAGCCATACGGACCTGCTCCTACGAGCGGACATCGCGGGCAGGAAGGGGTACGTCTATCTATTGATCGAACACAAGAGCTATCCCCACAAATCGGTAATACTCCAATTGTTGAAGTATATGGTCAAAATCTGGGAGAAAGAGCTTCAAGCGGGAAAGAAGCTGTCTGTGATCATCCCGATTGTGGTCTATCACGGGCAAAAGCGCTGGGGAGTAGAGGGTAGGTTAAGTGGACTGATCGAGGGATACGCAGAGCTACCGGAGACGCTGCGGAAGTACATACCGGACTACGCATACGAACTCCACGATTTGACGTCAGAAGAAGAGGGAGAGCGCATAGAGTCCGGAGAGGTGAAACTGACGGTCTACCTATTTCGAGCGGTTGTTGCGCCAGACAAAGAAAGAGAAATGCGCTGGATCATAGAAGCGATGCAAGCGCTGAAAGAAGTGTCAGGTAGAAGGGATATAGAAGACTTGATCGATCTGGGCTTTCGGTATCTTCTAAGCTTGAATCTACGGATAGAGTTAGAAGAGCTCGTCGAAATCGCGAGAAGGTTCTCGGAAGAAAGGGGTGAACAGATTATGACGCTTGCGGAGAGACTCATCGATAAAGGAATGCAGAAGGGCCGAGAAAATGGTTTGAAAGAAGGTTTGAAAGAAGGCTTGAAAGAGGGCTTGAAAGAAGGTTTAGAAAAAGGTTTAGAAAGAGGATTAGAAAAAGGCCGAGAGGAAGAAAAATATATAATCGCTAAAAGACTCATCCTCAGCGGGATGGACTTATCGGAGGTCTCGGTGATCACCGGATTGTCTCTCGAAGATTTGCAGAAAATCGATCGACTCTCTTAGAATAGAGAAAAGCTGTTTTTCGAAAAGATCACAGATACGCCGTGGAAGCATCTTGGGAGCGCCTGGGAACGCGCCGGGAACGCCGCACTTCAGTGTGGTATGTCTTAAAAAAACTTGGGTTCTCTGTGCGCAACCTTTTTTGTATTTTGGAGAACATCTTGGAACGCCACACTTTAGTGTGGCTTGAATTGTGTCTTTTTTCATTTCAAAAAACGGAGAACATGCCAACTTAAAAGTTGGCGTTCCCAGCCTTACAAGCTCCGCGATTTGTCTTCATTCTTTTTACGCCGCGGTGATGTCGGGGTATCGCGCCGTTGCGAGAAGAAAAAGCGCTTACGCCGCGATGCCTGCCCAAAAACCGTAAAACAACCCAACTAGAAAGTTGGCGCCGCTAGGCGTTGGCAAAAATCCTTGTTGCTTCCCAAAAAAATGTACGAGTGCCTTGTCATAACGTCCCGTGATTGTTTGGTGTGTCACGTATGGTATACTTTGTTGGTGGTCAAGCGCGCTTTTTCGGCCATATCCAACAAAAATATCGAACCTTCGAGTGAAAAGGAGTGTTGATTACGCGGAATGTAGCGATAATCCCCGCGCGGGGGGGGAGTAAACGGATTCCTAAAAAAAATATTCTGCCATTCTTGGGCAAACCGATCATCGCTTATTCTATCGAAACGGCGCTCGAAAGTGGTCTGTTCGATGAAGTGATGGTGTCGACGGACGACTCGGCAATTGCGGATATCGCGAGAGAGCACGGCGCGGTGATTCCGTTTATGCGCGACCAGAACACGGCCAACGATCGAGCCGTAATTGCGGAGGTCTGCTCCGAGGTTTTACAGAAGTACCAACTCCAGGGTAAGGAGTTCGATAACGTCTGTATGATTATGGCAACCGCGCCTTTTGTCACAGCCCAAAGATTGAAGGAAGCATATTCCAAATTGTCAGAAGGCAACTACGATTGTATCATGACCGTTACGGAGTACAGTTTTCCTATCCAGCGCTCTTTTAAACTCGAAAACGGGCTTCTTCTAATGAGATGGCCAGAGAACATCCACGTTCGTTCCCAAGATCTGGAAAAAACCTACCACGATGCCGGACAGTTCTGCTTTTTCAAGGTCAATTCTTTCCTTAAACAACGCATACTCTTCATGGAACGAACGGGAATGATCCTTTTAGACGCCATCGAAGTGCAAGATATCGATACACCTATTGATTGGGAGCTCGCCGAACTCAAATACCAATTTCTTCGTTCGAAAAAGCAATGACTTCTTCACCCATTAACTCCCAGGCTCTCATAGAGCCTGCACTCTCTGTTCCCTAAAACCGTGAATCTTACTATGAATCGTTTCTTGCGTGTGTTTAAGCAGATCGACGCAGATCATCGCCGTATCCCCAATCGTTGAAAACCACTTTTGATGTATTCTTACCGATTCGACCGCTGCATCCATCTCATTCTCAAACTGATTCGGTACAGCGTTGCGCTCGATATCGAAGTTGAGGTAAAAAGATTGTATGATGTGCATAAAGAACAGCTGGAAATTTTCTTTCCGCTCGTGGACTTTGGCTTTGTACCCCGTTAAGGTGGATTGAAACAGATTAATCTTTTCTTTTGCCCTTCTTTCATCGAGCAGGCCTTTTTTGATCTCTTCCAACACCTCGTCGATACTCAATAGCCAATCCAAACCGGCTTTACAGGTATCGTACACGTGCTGCATATCGTCGAGGGTCCTGTCTACTAACCCTCCAATTTTCTCTGCATCGCGATCGGCTTCCTCTTTCGAAAATCCCGAAACCAAGGTTTTTATCCGGTCCAACGGTGAGAACGGCTCGGAAATATACTTATCGATCGCCTCCTGAAAGGTCATCACGGTTGTTCCTTTTATGAAAGCGCCGCCTTCGGTGGCGTTGATGCACTGGCCTTTGTATTCGGCGACATCGATTTCATAGGATTTCCTAAACCCATTCCATATCGTGTTCGTGAGTATGGGCTGCCCATCGTTCCCCATAACTTGGAAAGTCCCGACATTATTAGCCGTCTGTTTTTCGCCAAAGGTCGACCCGGATGCGTGTGTCGTCCCTTCACGACTATACGCCAGGTCTTGACCTATCAAAATTATCGGGTCGCAACCCAACGCGTCCAGTATTTTGAAGGCCATATTCCCTGAGGACTGCTTGATGTCGAGTATACCTCGGTCGACTTTCAACCACTTGAAGTGGTCGAAGTTCCTGTATACGATGATCCTCGGGCCGGGGTAGGCTTGATAGGCTTCGTTGAATACCACGGGACAGGCGGCGTAGAATACGTCTTTCACTTCTTCTGCAGTAAAGCCTTCAACAAGTTTCACCAGTAGCAATACCCGCTCAAGTGACGTGATTAAATGGGGTTTAACACCTATGTCTACCAGTATCCTTAAGGAAGCGTCGGGACAGACTATCACCGCCTTGTCTTCCAAACCTTTCAAGAGGTGTTTGTTTTTGTTCAGAGATGGTCCGGTGGAGACGACGATGCCGGGTTTTCCTTTGAATTGATCAAACAGGAGGTTGATCCCCGGGTTGTAGATGATTTCGTTGATGTTTTCGAGCATGTTGCGCACGCCGATCAGCGAGTCTTCGATGCTGTTCCCGAAGTTGTTCAATTGATACGCGCCCGCTTCGCGGAAGGCGCGGAGCGCGCGCAGATAGTATTCCTTTCCTAGTCGCATCGAGCTCGAGTGGAAGATCGGGCGCATCGCTTTCAACAGGACGAGCAGCTTCTGATCCGACGCGAACTTCTCTTGTAGCCTGAGGAAGAGGTCGTCTTCTTTCTCACCCACGACGAAGTGCAGGCTGAAGGCTTTCGCGATCGACGCGTAGTCGAGGGTCTTCAGCGTCATATAGAAGATGTCCATCTCTTTCTCGATGATGATGAGGTGCGTGGTCCCGGCCTTTTTCACGTGGTCGCGCAGGAAGAGGTCGAGCTCGTATCCTAAGCCGATCCCGAGGAAGAGCGCCGCTTGTGTGTTTTTGAGGTTGAGTTTTTCGAGCTCGTTTCGGGTGTCTTGTTCCGGGTCGGAGGCGGCGTAGAAGAAGCTCTTCCCGTCCGGGAGCAAGAGGTTGAGGCGTGGCGGGTTTCCGGTGCTCATCACACGGTATTGCCCGGAAAGGGCGTGGGTCTCCACGCGCTGCGCGAGCGCGGGATCGCGCTGCCTGAGGAAGTTCAGGTTGCTTTCGAAGAAGCCCTTCGCGACTTTCACCGGGGTAACGCTGACGACGGGCCCGTCCTTCTTCGCTGTTGGGTTTTTTATTTTTTTGTATCTGCTCATTTTTACCTCCTGGTTATTGAATGTGTCTCGCTGTGGCGCATTGTGAGTACTTCGGGACTTGGGAACGCCACACTTTAGTGTGGCATGGGTTGTGCTTTTTTCCTTCCAAAGGCCGGTAAAACATGCCAACTTGAAAATTGACGCTCCCAGGCGTTTTGGGAACGCCACACTTCAGTGTGGCATGGGTTGTGTTTTTTTCCTTCCAAAGGCCGGTAAAGCATGCCGAACTAAAGTTCGGCGTTCCCAGGCGTTCCAGGAAACATGCATTTCAGTGTGGCATGGGCTTTTTTGGAAAACTGGAAAACATGCCGAACTAAAGTTCGGCGTTCCCAGGCGCTCCCAGGGCGTTTTGAGAACGCCACACTTCAGTGTGGCATGGGTTGTGTTTTTTTCCTTCCAAAGGCCGGTAAAACATGCCGAACTAAAGTTCGGCGTTCCCAGGCGTTCCAGGAAACATGCCAACTTGAAAGTTGACGCTCTCTAGCGTTTTGGGAGCGCCACACTTCAGTGTGGCATGGGTTGTGTTTTTTTCCTTCCAAAGGCCGGTAAAGCATGCCGAACTAAAGTTCGGCGTTCCCAGGCGTTCCAGGAAACATGCCAACTTGAAAGTTGGCGCTCACAGAAAACGTTCCGAACTAAAGTTCGACGTTTCCGGTAGTAGAGAGCTCTCCATACCACGGCCAATCGCTTATGTCTTTTACCAAGCCCGCCTTTATTGGGTTGTTTTTGATATAACGCTTTGCTCTTTCGAAGTGGGTTTCAGTTCTCATATACCGGTCGTAGTACTCTCTTAGCCAAATCGGTCCTTGCTTGCCGAGACGCGCGTTTATTCGATACGTCGAAACCTGTTTAAGCCGCTTGATGTATTCGGATAGTGTAACCGCGGGGCTTCTCTTCATCAAAAAGTGCACGTGATTCGGCATAATGACCCAGCTGTATATTGTCGCGTCTTGACTTAATAAAGTGTCGCGGAATATGATCGCGTTTCCTTCATCTTTTAGCAGGCAGCTTCCATAGCCTTTATCGGCATAGTCTTCGATTATCTGTAAATACTTTCTCAAGCGCTCTTGCTTGTTTTGATTTTTATCGCTTTCATTCAGGATGAGTCGCGCTCTTTTGACAACCTCACGTGGCAAAGAGTCAGCCAATCGCAAGGTAATGAACTGAATGGCGTTGTTTGAGTCGAAATGCGGTAAATATCCTCGGCGTTGCCACTGTGATGAGTCGATGTCGTTCCTCCTTTGACGAAGATTATTAAATTTCGGTGGTGAACGTTTGTCCGCTGAATATTAATACATAAGACACTGGAAAAGTCAAGGACTTGCTTTGGGAATGTTGCTCTTTGGCGTGGCATGGGTTGTGTCTTTTTCATTCCAAAGAGCGGAGAACATGCCAACTTGAAAGTTGGCGTTCCCAGCGTTCTCAAGGGTATCGCGCCGTCGCAAAAAGAAGGAGCGCTTACGCCGCGATGCCTTCCCAAAGACCGTAAGACATGCCAACTTGAAAGTTGGCCTTCCCAGCGTTCTCAAGGGTATCGCGCCGTCGCAAAAAGAAGGAGCGCTTACGCCGCGATGCCCTCCCAAAGGCCAGTGAACATGCCAACTTGAAAGTTGGCGTTCCCAGCGTTCTCAAGGGTATCGCGCCGTCGCAAAAAGAAGGAGCGCTTACGCCGCGATGCCTTCCCAAAGGCCAGTGAACATGCCAACTTGAAAGTTGGCGTTCCCAGCGTTCTCAAGGGTATCGCGCCGTCGCAAAAAGAAGGAGCGCTTACGCCGCGATGCCTTCCCAAAGACCATAAGACATGCCAACTTGAAAGTTGGCGTTCCCAGCGTTCCCGGACGTTTCCGGCGTTCCCAGGTCACGAGCCGATTTTGTGTTTGAACGTCGTGAACGCATGGTCGAAGAGGAGGAGGGCGGTGTCGGCCGTGTAGACGCCGACTTTGACGAAGGGGAGGTCTGCGATTTGTTCCCGTTCGATGAGGCTCTCGGTTTGGGCTGAGAGGGTCGCGTTCGCTTGGGGGTAGCCGAGCGCCGCGAGTGCGGCGAGTAGGAATAACCCCTTATCCGCCACGAACCGGTAGCCTTCGTCGGCAAGGAGTACCGTGCCCGTGATCCGTCCGCCCGGGTACAGCCCCGGCAGGTAGCCGACGGTGCGCACGCTTTCGTATACCCAGACGAGTTTTCGGTATATCGCCTCGCCGTGGCTCACCGGCATAGGTCCGAATTCGTAGAAGGTCGGGCGGTTGAGGTTCGTGACCATCCCAGGCGCGTCGTTCGGAACCCAGGCGTCGTATTGGCGGGTTTGCGCCAGTTCCAGCACCATCCGCGTCACTTCCGCTATGTTCTGTTCGCTCGCGGGCAGGGCTTTGCCGTCGTACCTGAGGAACCCCCGAACGAGTAGGTGGCGCGCGTAGGCTTCCGGGTTCGTCCACGGCATCGGAAATCGCGCATGCGGTTTCAAGTCCCAGAAGGGTTTCAACTCCGTTTGCGTGGAAAGTAGAAACGA
>Ga0302236_1002530_pt1 | contig 10869 bp, 13 predicted proteins | sample AAG_UR_Gly_MG_FD_193509 | JGI IMG/M metagenome (GOLD analysis project Ga0302236, IMG submission 193509) | Enriched activated sludge microbial communities from anaerobic digester in WTTP, New Holstein, Wisconsin, United States - AAG_UR_Gly | ecosystem: Engineered > Bioreactor > Anaerobic >...
TGGGCTATTCAATACAGAACAATCTATGATGCCTTTGCACAGGCATCAAATTACTGATTAACGTTAACTCTAACACAATGCCCCCGATCTTTACGGTCAGGGGCATTTATTTTTCTTAATCGGCGGGATGCGCCGCATGTCAGGTCGGCCAGGTGGATTCTTTGCATTCAAAATTGTGCGAGTAAGAATATTTATGGAACTGCCAATTGCTTCAATCTCGGCGTCAGATAATTCGGTAATGTGTGCAAACAGATAAGCAAATGAATCAAACTGGTAAAGCCTTGCAACAGCATCAGGGATGTAGCCTGCAAGGACAAGATATTTGTCCTGCGGTAAACCCAGAATCCCCGTAATTTTTTTTATCCCGTCAGCATCAATGCGAATCTCGCCGTTCAATATCTGTCTAATTTCATCGTTACCGACAAGAACGGCATATGATGAACCGTTCTTGTCCTTCATGGCATCTAAATCTGCCCTAAGTGCCTCTATAAATTCTATAGGCATGCTCTCTATTGCAGGCAATACCTCTGGAAGTTCATCTTTTGCGGATAATTCTTTGACAAATTCTTCGTCTGAGATGGTAGTTGCCAGGACAACTCTGGCTCTCTTTATAAGTAATCTATTCTCAAGCTCTTGCCGTTCTTTATCGTTGCTGGTAAATTTCTTGGCAATATTGCGGATAATATCGACGGTAGCCGTTCTCTTTGTTACATTGAACGGTTTTTCTATGTAGGTTACTAAAGTTGGAGAACACCCGAGCGCTTCGGCAAACTCTTTTTTATTCATGCCGTGCTGTAATCTGATCTCCTTTATCATATCCCAAAGATGCTCTGCCATAGTTTTATATTTTTAGCAGAATTATAAGAAAATAGTAATAAAATAAAACACGCACCATGATCTACAAGCCTGGCGTGGAACCATTTAATGAACAATTTAGTTCATTTACAAAGCATTAAATCAAATATAATAAATGAATAAAATATTTTGTTCATTTTGATTGACACGGATTATTAAAACTATTTATATTAACAAATAAACATTTTTATTCATTTTTATAAAAGGGGATCATCTATGAACCAACAGACACAACCAAACACGCACGAGGTAGTAATGGAAAACGTTGACCTGAAAGAAATTGGCAACACCCTGAAAAAAATGAGGGAACAATTAGGGGTTACGCAACAAGAACTGGCGGACAAAACGGGCGTTACGGTGGCATACATCTATCAAATCGAAAAAATGCCGAAACCAATATTCCCATCGCGCGAATATTTAAGGCAGTTTATAGATGTTTATATGCTGAATGCCGCCGCCGCCGAAGACGAATTGCTGTATAAAGCACGGCACAATACGGTGAACAGTCTCCTGAAAATGTTGGGGGAGGTCAACTACCAGTACTACGCCAAAAAGTATGAAAGGAAGGTTGCCGAAAAATACAGCGACCTGTTTGTAAAATAAACAGCAAGGGTGAGCCTATGCAACCGCAACTTATGCTTAACGATTACCATCAAATGCCGAAAAAAATGCCGAAAAAAATAAAAAGAAAAAGAATAGATGATGAAGATGCACAGGTATACAAAAGGCTGACTGATTGTATTAAGCACGACAGCCCGAAAACTAAAAAACAGCTATTAAATACTGCTATAGATTTTGAAACCAATGAACTGTGCGAAATGTATTATGATGAGCACACCAGAAAATTGCAGAAAGACAAAATATTGCTTCGTTTATTCAAAATAAACGAAGCGCGTATCAAGTCGATTATCAGCAGATATGTTACGCTCGGTACGACCTGCGACCACGAAGATTTGTATCAGATTTCGTTTGAGGCTACAATGTCAGCGCTCAACGATTATCGCAACGACAAATTCAAAGAGGAAATCGCCGCGTCAAACATGACGTTTGCGGTATTTTTGCAGTGGAGGGTGCAGCGTTACTTTCAAAATAACAATAAAGGAAAAGATAAAACCGTTGATATCTATGACGCGAACGGTACTTACACCGAAACCATGGATTATGCAAAATACAAATACAAAAAGGCACAAATACAGGCCGATGGCTATACGGGCGTAATAAGATCACGAACCGTATACCTCGACGACATGGACACCGAACCAACACCAAACTCAAACATCAATCATACCGAGGAAACGCTATTGGACACCCTGGACATGAAATTCAGAATAGAAAGGAGTCGGGCAAACAATTGAACGAAACATGCACATCGTGGAACATTCATCAAGTTGCCAAAATCAAAGAAGTACTCGACAACATTAGCAGAGAAGCACACGAAAACCTCGTTGTTGATTACAAGCCGCTGTCTGATAAGGAGGCTACCGTCGGGGACATCGCGCTGATGGTACAATCAACTAAAAAAAAGATATTAGAAATGTTTGTGGGCATTGTGATGGCGGACGCTCATACACAAACATACAGTCTGATAGCTAACAAGACGTTGCAAGAAGCTGTTAATAATTTATTTACGGAAGGCAGAGTACGCCTGAAGCTCTACAGAAACAAAAAATACAAATATGGTGCCGAATACAGGGTAGAAGTGGCACAGTTCAAAGAAATCTACCAGATAATGTTCCAACACAAAATACTGCCCAGAAGGAAAGGTGGGAAAAAAAACTATCTCAAAATTGGCGTGAATTTTGAAACTTATCAATGGTTGAATGAATCAGCAAAAAACGCTGGCACGTCAATCGGCGGGGTCATTGAAGAACTGATAAAAATCAAAAAATATTGCAATCCAGATGAACGTGTTTGGGACAAAACATGCAATCCAGATGAACGTGTTTGGGACAAAACATGCAATCCAGATGAACGTGTTTGGGACAAAACATGCGATAATGAACCTTTAAATCCAGCTGAACCTTTAAATGAACCTTTAAATGAACCTTTAAATCCAGCTGAACCTTTAAATGAACCTTTAAATGAACCTTTAAATGAACCTTTAAATGAACCTTTAAATGAACCTTTAAATGAACCTTTAAATCCAGCTGAACCTTTAAATGAACCTTTAAATGAACCTTTAAATGAACCTTTAAATCCAGCTGAACCTTTAAATGAACCTTTAAATGATAATAGAGAATTAATGTCTAAGATAATTACTGCTATGCAAAACAATCCACAAATAACAGCAAAAAAGCTATCAGCGAAATTATCGACATCACTAAGTACAATAAAACGCAACATTAGAGCTCTCAACAAATCACAAAGCATAAACCACGTTGGTTCCAAAAAAAACGGCCACTGGGTAATCACAAGTAATACACATTATAAGGAGGTTTTATGAAATATTTAGGATTTATTGACACAGCGAGAATTACCATTAACAAGGAGTATAACGACTTATTTCCCCCGCATTCCGATGCCGAGTACAACGACCTTTTCAACAATATTAAAAACTTAGGCACAATTCACACAAACCTCATTGTCGAAAAGGGCAGCAAAGATGGTAATTATATAGTGCTTGCAGGGCATACAAGGCTAAAAATAGCCAAGCAACTCGGCATGTTTGCTGTTCCCTGTTCGCTCGCGGAGACGCTTGATGAAAAATACAGCGCTTTGTTTGATAATATACTGAGACGCCAGTTGTCGCAAGAGCATCGCACAGCGTTACACAAAGTAAAAGAACGCATGATATCAGAAGAACGCATAAATAAAATACCGCAACAATTATTCAAATTGTATATGGATGGGTTGGTTGATGATTCTGTTATAAATATATTCAGCGCAATCGGCCCATCAAATCAAGACAAAATAATCAAAATCCTAACCAGTGTCGAAACTAAAGAGGTACCCCACGAAGAAACTGAACAATATTATCTTAAAAAGATTGCAAAACTTGAAAAGGCACACAACGACACCATAGAAAAGCTCAAAACGGAGCACAACAAAAAAATACTGGAAATAGAATCAGAATATCGTACTGCAAGCAGAAAAACACAGGAAAATATTGAAAGACTCGAACGAGAAACCGAGAGGAGTAAAAACGATATAATAAAACTTGATGCAGAAAAGAGCAAGGTAGAAGAGGAATTGAAAAAACTCAAAAAGTTGCAGCAAGATAATAAAGAAAAGCTTGAAGAGGCAATGCGAAACTATCAGGCAGAAAAAGATGTGATCACTGAACAGGTAAGAAAAGAATATCTGAATAATATTGAGGAATATGAGCAAGCGAAAATAGCATTCAACGCAAAAATAAAAGCCAAAGACGATATAATAGAAGAGATTAAAATAAAATTAGATAATGCAAAACTAAACTTGATGGGAAAGCAAACAGAGTTAAGCGCTTTGATACAGGAAGTCAACGCAATAAAGCAATCTTACAACAACACTATAAGCAGATATTCAAGGCCAACCATGGTAAAAACGCCCCTGATGGTAGTTGACGAGTACATCAAGAACATATTAATACTGGTGAAGGAACATAAATGGTTTGAAAACACAATATCCGATACAGAAGAACTTATAGATGGCATCATGAGCAAACTTAATATGGTGCTCAAAGAAATGAGGATTAATCTTGTCAAAGACGAGATCGGCGATATGGCAAAAAACGCCGTTTTTAAAGCGGAACAGGCAAGAGAGGCGTATATCGCATCTGCCGCTCAAGCTCAGAATGCAAACAGCAACGGTGACAAACAGTTATACGATAACGTTATTAATTTCAACAAGTAGATCGAGAAAGCATGTTAGCCGCTGAAAATATTGAAACTACATCGTTGGACAGGTCGGAGGAAACAAAGGTTGCGGGGACAATAACGTCTCTGAGGAACTATGAAAGCTACGGCAGCACGCTTGCCATAATAAACCAGAGAACAAAGGTCTATATTAAGCGCAACCTTTCCAATCTCCTTCTTGGCAGTTACGGGGTATTTTACGGCGATTGGAGGGAATCCCGTAAAAACGGCAAGTATTTTCTCGCCTATTCTTTTGAGGTGTGTTCAAACCCGAAGGAAAATGAGAAAAATACCCCCCTTGTAGTAAGAATCTTCGGCAAGAAAGGTGCAAGCCAATCTGTCTGCGACACCATAGATAGGCTTGAACCGCTACTCAACTATTTTATTGATAAGGGCAAAAAAAACATAGCAAAAAAGATTGCCAACAGCGTAAAAACCAAAGAAGCCCTTGACGTAAGGGATAACCCTTATCTGCTGTATTTTGATGGGCTTATAGATTTTGATACTGCTGAAATTCTTGCACTGCATGTCTATGGGGCAAAAAGGATAGTTGAACAGGATCATCCTGATCGCATCAAGGCCGCAATCGCTGAAATACTGAACGAAAGCTACGAGCAAGGAAGATCCTGCCTTGAAGTGGAGGAAATACAGCAAATATTGAGAAATAAAATAAATCTAAACGTCGCATTGGAAACTATAATGGCGGTTGATAAAAAGGTTGCTGTAATTGATAACGGCAAGGTCTATATACCAAAGATATATTACATGAGATTGAACACCCTCAAAACCATATCACAGTCAAACGCTGAATCATGTGGCCAATGTGGTGACAACGATACCGCACGCAAACTGCTAAGCTACAGGTACTCCATCCTTACGGGTCAGGCCGGAACAGGCAAAACTACGGTGTTAAAGCAGATAGCAGGTCACACGGGTTACAAGGTGGCGCTTACCGCAATGACTGGTAAGGCTTCAACCGTGCTCGGCGACGATGCACAGACACTCCACAGGTTGCTTGGTTACGGCTTCAGGGGGTTCAAGGTAAAAACGCTCGACTATGATGTGGTAATAGTCGATGAGGCGTCCATGCTTGATTGGTATACAGCATTCACGCTATTTCGCGCAGCGAAAAACTGCAAGGTTGTGTTGTGCGGTGATGCAAGACAGTTGCCGCCGGTCAAGGGGGGTTCGGTCTTTGCCGAATTATTAGAGAAACTGCCGGTTATCGAACTTGAAAAACAACACAGGTACAAAAACGGAAAAAACAACGTTGCTGTTTACACAATGAACAGCTATAAAAGCCTTATTAGCAACCTGATAAATCTTTGTATTAAACTCAATAGGTTAGGGGAGGAATATCAGGTAATAACACCAGTAAAAAACAATGTAGTAGGCACGTATAAGCTGAATGAAATATTGCAAAGGCAATTAAACCCTGACGGTAGAAGAATCGATGACTGTTTCCGGGTCGGAGACAGGGTAATTGCGATTAAAAACAGTTACAACAAAGAGGTTGATGTTTTTAATGGGCAGGTCGGTACTATCGTGGATGCTGAAAGCGGTAAAAATAACATTTACGTTAGGCTGCACAACAACGGTATAACCCTGCCATTCGGCGAAAAAGAAATTGAGTTAGCCTATTGCCTGACAGTCCATAAAGCACAGGGGAGCCAGTTTAAAAGGGTCATTTTTGTGTTGCCTGAAACTTATTATTCCGAATTTATAGACGATAAAATGGTATATACCGGAACAACAAGAGGAAGGGAGAAAACATATGTTTTTAAGATATGAACATTGCAAGAACAAAAAAAACAACATTATATCTGCGGTGATCCATACTGCGCTGTTCTGCCTGGTATCGTTGTCATATTTATCGAATAATATGTTGAGCGACCGTTGCTACTATTATTCTATGCCCGGCGGTTGTGGAACCGGGCATGAGTTACTGACTTATATAGCATTTATATACCTTATCGTCTACCTTGCAGTGCAGGGTATGTCAAACACAATCAAAATAATAACGAGGTAAATATGGGTCTTCTGCTCGGGAAACGGGAGATGTCATACGCTGATGCTTTGTCTCCAGCATCACGAAACAGCATCATCAGGTATGGGTTGAACATAGCGCTTGCCATAATCGCAATCACAGTAGAGGTATATTATAGTTTTTGCGGTGGCGCATGCGCATCTCTAAGCGGCAAACTGTTCGGGATAGGACTGCAGTACATCGGGATAGGCTACATGGTTTTTATTATCGTACTCAATATAGCGAAAAAAGATCATTTAATAGCTGTCGTGCTGACTGCTGGCGTTGCTGTGGAATTATATCTCATTGGATTCCAGATAGTGTACGATACCTATTGTCCCTACTGCATTGTATTCGGGGCAATAATCATATCGATGTTTTTATATAACTTACGCAGGGCATATTTAAAAACATCGTTGGTATTAGCTATATTCGTGCTTGCGTTGTTCTGCATCTTTTTTAAAGGAACTGCAATCCCTCAGTTCACTGTAAACACATTTCATTTCCTCGTTGGTTGAATCGTGAACAGCAAATCAAACGTCATAATATACTTTGGAGTGTTTCTGTTATTTATGTCATTGATAACATTTACAAATATATTTTTTAAAATAAACGACAAAAATATATGGTGGACACCTAATAATTTCGCCCTAACCGTAGAACAGGCAAAAGATAAAGTTCATATATTTATCAAAAATAAGCCGATAGGCAGATATAACCTATATTACAAGCAAGAAGATAATAGCATGCAGACGATAGAGATAAACGATATTACCATGCGTTTTAACAATTATGATTCCGTAAGGGCAGACAGCTATTTTTCAGGGATGGTAAACGCATTTTTTGCAGGTGCCGGTATTGTGCTTATAGCTGTAGGGTTATTTTTCCGGAAGTATTTGTCGTAAAATTTATTAGCCGCAAGCGCATAATCCACATACTTGTTCAACGATATAAATTTGGCCTCTGCTATGCCCAGTTGACAATTTCCCTTAAACATATCAGTGCTTACAATACCATAATCGCTTATGGTGATTGCACCGCAAACATATAGCGTTTTACAAGTCTCTGCCGAACAGGTGGCATCAATAACATTCCCACCACTATCAACGCCCCAGATATGTTCGACTGCGGTATTGTTTTTATTGTTGTTTATCTTCCCCCACATAATAACACCGGTCCCTTTCAGCTCCTTTATGTTCAATATTCTGCATGTATTCGGAGGGAAGTAGGTTGTATGCTCTATCATTGCAAGTACCCCGGGCGAGTATCTGTACATGATCTCTGCGCCAAACATCGCATAGCAAAACACCGCAAGCAGAAACATTACGATTAAATTTTTCCATGATGGCATATATATGATTATTACCACAACAAAACAGATGTTGCCACAACACAATGAACACTGAAAAAAGGATTAACCCCGTAATTGCTTACGGGGTTAATAGAGGAGAATAAAGAGGGGCTACAACACGATGTTACCCAGTATATATATATTACTTTGATTTTACCCAATGTTGCCAAAACATTCAGAGATTCATGCTCAAGTACAAAAAAAGTAATATTTATTCAAATTATATAAATAACAGGAGGTTTTGATGAAAAAGTACGGGATGTTGATGTTTTCCATATTAGCTTTATTGGGTGCATTTTTCCCCGTTGCTAAATCAGGTATTTTTTATTTATCAATTTTCAACGTGGGCGGTATAGCATACCTGTTGTATGTTGTTCCCCTCGCGGCCATTGCGCTGTCCATCGTTACCCTTTACAAGAATGACGTTCAGCACGTAAAAACGCTCTATATAATTATAGCCGGCATAGGCATAGGCTTGTGTGCTTACAGCATCTATCAGGGCATGCAACTGTTTAATTATATTGGGGCGGTTACCAACCAGGTATTAAACACAAAGGCCGACACCACTGCGTCGGCAATACCTGCAGGCGGTGGTTGGATGATGCTGTTAGGATATTGTGGCATTATTGCTTACTTGAAAGCAGGCATATTCGACAAGCAAAAAGAGGACACGGTATCGGTAAATGCAAAATAACATGCTGAATGAGTCGCTCAAGTATCTCACAGAAGGACTTTCGGTAATCCCGATTAGAGGACCGCATTATGCATTAGGCAACACAAAAGAAGATAGGTCTAAAAGCTCCAAGTCAACTCTGATAAGCTGGGCCCAGTATCAAAAGAGGTTGCCGACGGTTGAAGAAGTAAAGCAGTGGTTTAGCCGATGGCCAAATGCAAATATAGCCTGTATCACAGGCGAAATATCCGGTCTTGTGGTCGTAGATTTTGATTCCCCGAAGGCAGTTGAGAGGGCGCACCAGCTTAGAATTCTAAATACCCCGACGGTCAAAACATCGCGCGGTATACATGCATATTATAAATACCCGCTGGGTAAAAAAATCCGCAATATTGCGAACGAAAAAACAAAGGTCGATATACGCGGCGAGGGGGGGATCATAATTATGCCCCCCTCTTTACATATGTCCGGACACAGGTATGAATGGGTGTTAACGAAAAGGCTCGGCAGCATACCGCTTATGGAACTGCCGGACATGTTTCTGGACGAAGTAAGAAGCGAGAGGCCAACAGGTCATAGCAATCTCAAACCATTATATAGAGGCGTGCAGCAGGGGGGGCGAAACCATGCTCTTGCAAGGCTATGCGGTAGCTGGATTAATGATGGTCTAACCCTGGACGAATGCCTTCAGATGGCTATGGCGTGGAACGTAAACAATGAACCGCCTATGGGGATATCGGAAATTGAAACGATAATCAATAGCATCATGAGATATAAAAAAAGCATGTCAAATCCTGAAAAACATGTGTTTTACAGCGGGTATTCAATATTTAGCATGCCACTTTGCACGTTCTCGGGTAACGATAACGGCGGCAAAACAACGTATCGTTATAAAACCAGTAACAGTCAGGCCGAAAGGGTCTGGCTTGTAACAAACAGCGAGAAGTACGGCGTATGCAGTTCTTTTGATGATGCAGTGTTTATGGCCATTAACAAAATAGTTCTCGGTATGCCATCTCCGTTGAAAAACCCCGTGGATATCGGGTCATTTGACAATATAACCAAATTGATAAAGATAGAGAAACCCACAACGGAAGATTACCGAGCAATAAGGACATCTATTAAAAAGCTCGCCTCGCTGCTGATAACATCGCTATATACCAACAAAAAGACGGAGAGTAAAGATCATATTGAAAGCAACTTCCGTATATTCGACAAGGTGGTGTTTAAGGCAGAAGTCCCGGACGGCAAAAACAGCATTTACAGCAATTATGTGTGGTTAAGCGATACATACCTCAAATGCATAAATAACGGGTATCTACCGCACGTTGATCTTGACGAGTATTTATCAATCGAAGAGGGGATAGCAAGGGCGCTGTACAAGCTGCTGTTGATACATTTCCAATCGGGAAACAACATATACAAAACCAGTTATATGAAATTGCAAGAATACCTTGGGCTTGCCAGCAACGACGCCGCGAGGATACAGCTGACAAAAGCCCACGCTGAGCTGAAGAAAAAGCGTATTGTTGATGATATATTGTGGGAAAACGGCGCAGTAACATACGTCAAAACAAAAAAGAGTCATTCGATTACTGAAGAACCGTGTCAAAAGGCGGCAGCAGGATGAAAAACGACGCAAAAAACATACTGCTATCATTCGACCCTGGCATAAGAAAAACCGGCTATGCAGTATTTTACGGTGAGTCGCTTGTTGAGCACGGCATGATAACAAGCAAGAAAGGCGAAGTGGATATCGGAAGCATATCGGCCATATTTGCCAAACACCCCATAACAGATGTGGCTATCGAAGACCAGTATCTCCAGCACAACTTTTACTCCGCAAAACAGTTATCTGCGTGGAGAGGTATGCTTGAAGGTGTGGCCCGCACTCACGGCGTAAGCCGAATCCATAGGGTATACCCCAAAACATGGCAGAGCACAACATTAGGGAAAGGATGCGGTCAATTAAAAAGGGAATATGTTAAAAAAGAATCAAAGAGGATGGCAGAATTATTGTACAATATAAAAATAACAAGCACGGATGTGGCAGATGCCATACTTATAGGCACACATACTGCAAAGCGCTTGGTATACGAAAGGAAATATGCAGCAGCAAACGGCTAAAAAG
>Ga0302236_1002537_pt1 | contig 10839 bp, 8 predicted proteins | sample AAG_UR_Gly_MG_FD_193509 | JGI IMG/M metagenome (GOLD analysis project Ga0302236, IMG submission 193509) | Enriched activated sludge microbial communities from anaerobic digester in WTTP, New Holstein, Wisconsin, United States - AAG_UR_Gly | ecosystem: Engineered > Bioreactor > Anaerobic >...
AGGAAGCGGGAGCGGGTTCTCACCCGCCCGGGGCCCAGGATCGACTCGATCTCCCCGACGTAGCGAGGCCAGGGCTCCAGGTCGAACGAATCGGCGCCGCAAGGGAGGCCTGCTTCGAGCCGCCTGCTCAGGCTCGCGGGATCGAGCGAATCGCGGAAGGCCTCGATTCTGGCCTCATACCCGGATCCCCGATCCGTGAGGAAAACCCACCATGCGGAGGGACCGGGTTCCTGCGGAACCGTGGAACACAGCACCGCCAGCAGGATCGCGGTCAATTCAGCGGATCGCCTGTTCCGGTGGTGATCAGACTAGTGCTGATCGGATTCGTCGATCCAGCGGTAGATGTAGTACTCGCCCGTGGAGTCGGGATGGCAGATGAAGCGGGCGGTGCCCGTGGCCTGGTATCCGCCGCTGCCGATGTGGACCTTCAGGTCGAACTGCCTGGGCAGCTCGCGGTACAGGGTGTCCTCGCCGCCGCCCGACCATTTGTAGTCGAGCGTGCCGTTCAGCGTCAGCTCGATACGATCGACGCTGTTGAACATGTATGTGTGGAACAGCTCTTCCCTGTCGAGGCCCCAGTAGGTGTCCATCTGGCCGTCGCCGTCGTAGTCCGCCCAGTCGGTCTCCAGCAGGTGGAACTCGAAGTCGTTCCGGAAGCAGGACATGTAGAGGTTGAGATCCCTGGAGATGTAGGCGTATTCGAGGTTGTCTATGACCTTCCAGGCGCTGTCGCAGTATTCGTGGTACTGCACGGGGGAGGGATCTTCCCCCCCACCGGGCCCAAACGGGTTCCAGCAGCCCTGGGCGGCGAGCAGCGCGGCGGACATGCCGCAGGCGATGACGAATGAACGCTTCGACGGGAACATAGTCCTCCCTCTCACTACATGCCGGTGGGAGATGCCTCCAACCCTGTTTGAACAATCGCCTCGCAGCCGACCCCCGTCAATCCGCCCGGACGCCTTCGGCCGGAAGCCTCAGGCATGTGGTCCGAGTTGACGGCACGGTGCTTCACCGGTCATGCTAACACAGGGTAAAAAGCATTATGGGAATCAACCTTCTCATCCTGGCCCTCGTCCTCGTCGGCGGCACCGTGGACGAAGCCATAACCCTTTACGAAAACGGCGACATACCCGGGGCGATCGCCGCCCTGGAGTCTATCGTGGCCGGCCCGAACCTCTCCCTCGACGAGCGCATCCGCGCGCTCGACAGGCTCGGGTCCGCCTACTTCGCAATGGGCCGGTCCGACGACGCTGGAGCCGCCTATCTGGAACTCCTCAGGCTCGATGTCCACTACGACCTCTCTCCGAGAGCCAACCCGCGCCTCAGGAACCTGCTGGGAGAAGTCCGCACGAGGAACATGGCCGGAGCCGAGATCGTCAGCTTCCCGGAAGGCGCGCTCATAACGCTGGACGGAGAGCTGATGGGCGTTACGCCGATCACGCTGGACGGGCTCATGGCGGGCGAGGACTACGAAATCTCGATCTACTCGAACGGATTCGTCGAAGAGACCCGGATCTTCACGGCCCAGGCAGGCCGGACCCACGCCCTGTCCTTCTCCCTCTCTCCCGTGCTCCCGGATTTCCTCGCCGGCCCTTCGGACTCGTCGCCGGCGGCGGGAGCGGATGTCGATCTGGCCGTCATTCTGGGCACGGAAGGCTCCCGGGAGGAGGGAGGGCGGACCGCTCCGGCGACGACGGCCGACCTCGTGAACACCCTCACCTCCGGAGGCGGCTTCGACATGGCGGCTCTGGCCGGATCTGGCGCACTCAGCAGCCGGAGAACCTCCACGGGCATCGCCGGATCGGAGCGTGTCGACAATGTCCAGCTCGTCTCCGGCACGGACGTGCAGGCATCGGCCTCCGCGGACATGGGATCGACCATGGTGTTCTCGGGAAGGGAAGAGTCCACCGCGGCGGGGTTCGACGCCGTGTCGGCGCCCGGCAGCTCCAGGACCGGCGAGGAGATAATGGAGGTTCTCACGGAGAAGCGGACGGCCGTCTCCTTCATCTACAACAAGCATCTGCGCAGCGATCCCATGCTGATGGGAACCGTACTCATAGAGATGGTCATCGAGCCGAGCGGCAGGGTGTCCAGCGTGAGCATCCTCGGATCGAACACGTACAACCCGGCCTTCGAGCTGGAGCTGGCCCGCACCATAGAAACCTGGCGCTTCGGCGCCGTCGACGAGCACGAACCCCCTCTAACCGTCCAGTACCCCTTCTCCTTCTCCCAGTAACCGTCCGGTGTCAGAGGAAAAAACGTCAAAAACGCAGGATTTCTGAATAAGAAGCAGTGTATAATAGATTGTCGCTTCGGCGTTGATTCCCTTCCACAGCTATTTACCGCTTTCTCATTATCTGATTCATGCTGACAGACAGCATTATGCGGAGGGGAAATCAAGCCATTTTTGAGTATTTGACGTTTTTTCCTCTGACACCGGACTCAGCGGAGGAGGACGAGGCGGAGCGGAGCGGTTAGGAGGGAGCGGGGGCCGGCGAGGATCGCGAGATAGACGCCCTGCGGCATCGGGCTCGCAGGCCAGGAGACCGTCCGGTTCTCCCCCGCCGCGACAGGCGCCCTGAAGACGATCCTTCCCGAGCAGTCGAGAATGAGCAGTTCCGACTCCCCGCCCGCAGGAGGACACGATATCGTGAACTCCCGGGCGGGATTCGACCCGGCCGGCATCAGGGTCAGGCCCGTGGGCGGATCATCTCCGGGGGCGATTCCGATGCATTCCTGGAAGCGTATCGCGTCGAAGCCCAGCCTTCTGCCTGCAGTTCCAGCCCTGTCTCCCAGCAGCACCGAGAGGCCGTCCATCGCCCGGTATGGCCCCCCGAGCATCGCCCAGCAGCCCTGCAGCCCGGCCTGATCCACCAGCACCGTGTCGATCGCTCCGCCGTGGTGGATCCTGTAGACGGCCGATGCCTGTGAACCCTCGGGCACCCATGCCTCGAGCATGCCGTAAGCGCTCGAATCGGGGAGGTCGAACCGCCATTCGGCCCAGTTCACGTCCGGCCCTGATCCGACGGTGAACGTGTAGAAGTGGCTGTAGAGCATCCCGGTTCCGCTGTAGTGCCAGTAGTTGGACGGCCCGTGGAGGGTGAACGTCGCTTCGAGGTTGTCCGTCATCCTGTCGCGTTGAGGCGGTTCCGTGAACCACTGTTCGATGCAGTTCCACAGCTCGGGTCTGGACCCGTCGTAGCCGAGAGCCCAGATCCCCGCCCCCTGGAATCCGGACCCCAGTATCAGGCTGTACTTCAGGGAAAGCGATCCCGGATCGTCGAACCAGCCCTGTCTCCATCCGGGATCCCGGTATCGGTACCAGGGCGTCAACGACTCCGGGTCCCAGAGCCTGCCGTGCGTCTCCGCCCGTGAGGCGAGCGACGAATAGGAGAGTGTCGAACAGGATCCATCGACAACGGAGTGGGGATTCCCGTCCTCCGTCTCCCATTCGAATCCGTAGTATGGCAGGCCGACCACGAGCTTATCGTGGACCGACGGAGCGTGGATCACGTAGTCTCCGAGGGACCAGGCCATGTTGGCGGGGGACTCCGGGCCGGCTCCCCATCCCGTCAGCGGGCAGCAGGGGCCGGCCTCATCGGACCAGGAGCCGTGGAAGGGGTAGCACATCATGAAGAGGGCGTCACAATTCGATGCCAGCAGGTCGTAGTCGAATGCGCCGGCCCAGTCCACCGCCGGCGTGCATATCGAGAGATGGCTTCCGGGACGGCTCTGATCCATGGCCTCCCTCAGATCCGCGACGAATGCGGTCAGCGCGTCGCGGTCCGTCGAGAGGACCCCTTCGAAGTCGAGGCAGATACCGTCCATGTCCGGGTTGTCGTCGAGCAGCCCGACGAGGGTCTCCAGCGCGGCATCCTTCGAGGAGGTGAGTATCGAATGGATCCCGGAGCCGGAGAAGCATGTCACCGTGACTACGGCTGAACCACCTGCGGCATGCACGCCCGCGACCGGGCCTTCGAAGGCTCCTGGAAATCCGTGCCATGCCGTGATCGTACCGGCAGAACCCATATCGACCGAGAAGCAGGCCAGTACGGAGATCAGGTCGTACCGGAGATAGGAGTGGCCCGTCCAGTACGGGAGAAAGCCGAATACGACAGAGGAGGGGGTTCCGCCCATGTCGACCCCGTCAACAGGGAGGGGACCGGCGGGATCGCTTCTCCCACGGCTGTCCATCTCGTGAAATGCGGGAAGAACCGGCAGATCACCCCGGCAGCCGCCCGATGGACATAAATCGGGTCCGAGCAGAAGGCAGGACAGGAGCAGCCCCGTCAAGTCTTCTCCCTATCCTCCATATCATCCTCGCAGTTCCTCGTAAAATACACGACACTCATGAAATGCATCTTCACCGGACCCTTGCCTCCGGTGCAGTCATGCCGCATCACCAGATCCTTGAATTCCTCGCACAGCTTCCCTGCATCCTCGATGGTCAGCAGCTTCTCCTCGATCACGCTGGAGACCGACTTGTCGATGAGTTCCGCATCGAGGGCCCCGTCGTCCATGTGTCTTCTGATGTCGAGCAGGGTTTCGATTCGAAATGCGAGGAGACGGTGTCGACGAAGACCTGCCGGCCGGCATCGCCGCTCCTGAACAGAAGCGGGTTGATCCTGAAATGCCTCGCCGCAGGCAGGCAGTACTTTTCGAAGAGGTTGCCCTTCCTCCTGGTCTCCGAGACCTGAAGAAGCCCCACCCGCTCCATCTCGGTGACGTGGTAGTAGAGCCTGCCCTGGCTCTGCTTCATAACCCTGCAGATCTGGGTGGTGGTCATGGGCCTGCCGTCCATGATCCTGAGAATCTCCAGGCGAATGGGAACCGCGAGTGCCTTTACCTGATCGAGATCGTCGAGGTACATCACATCCTGCACTCGAATCCTCCAGTGCATAGTGATTTCCCGGTGAGTGACTCCGGCAAACTAGAATCTGCTGGCGACATCCGTCAAGGACTGACCGGAGTCATGCATCCGGATATGTTTATCTGTCAGCCCGGCTTCGCCGGGGGCCATCGCGGAGGTGCGTCTTGTCAAAAGCCGGGGCTGGGGCGCCCCGGGGCTTCGAGCATGTCCGCTCGGGGATTCTCGGGTCCTGGGGTCTTCCCTGGAGACTTATTCGTGACTCGGCGTCAGGTGCGGAGATCATGCACGTCTCCCTGGACGCGCCCGATCACTTCATCGGGATCTCGCTGCTGACGCCGCCCCGGGACTCGGCCGGCACCCCCCACATCCTGGAGCACTGCGTCCTGAACGGGTCGAAGTCGTATCCGGTGAGCGACGCATTCAACGAACTGTGGCGCGGATCGCTCCACACGCATCTGAACGCGGTAACCTATCCCGACAGGACAGTCTACTTCGCCGGCTCGACCCATGAGGGAGAGTTCCTGAACCTCTCCCGGGTCTATCTGGATCTAGTGTTCAACCCGCTGCTGGACCGCAGGAGGATGCTTCTGGAATCGTACCACCTGAGGCCCGAACGCAGGGGGAGATCCCTCCTCGGACGCCCTTCCGGAGTCATCTACAGCGAGATGAGAGGCTCGTACTCCGATCCCGGGGAGCTTTCCTACCTGAAGATCCAATCCGAACTCCTGCCGGACACCCCCTACCGCAACGACTCGGGCGGCGATCCATCCGAGATGGGCAGCAGCACCTGGGAGGAGATCCGCGAGTACCACCGCGCATACTACCGTCCCTCCAACGCGAGGATCTTCATATGCTCCCCGATGGACACCGGAGACCTGGCGTCCCTCATCCACCGAGCGCTGCCGCACGACCCCGCCCCCCGGCCGGCTCCTCCGGCCATCCCCCTCCAGCCGCGATGGAGGAGGCCCAGGAAGGCCGTACTGGTCACGCCGAAGGAGCCAGGTGGCGCATCCATCGACTTCTCCTGGCTGCTGGGCGAGTCGGGCGACTCCGAGCAGGCGGCTCTCGCCCAGATCCTCGAGGAGGTTCTCCTGTCCGATGCGGGCTGTCTCTACAGGGCTCTGATGGACAGCCGCCTGGGGACCGATCTCTCCTACGAGTCCGGGCTGGAGGTCGAACTCAGGGAGATGATCTTCACTGTGGGCTTGAGGGGGACCTCGGCCGGTAGAGCCGATGCCGTCCGCCGGACGATACTCGACGAACTCTCCCGCTTCATCTCGGACGGTCCGGCCGAAGACGTCCTCGATGCGGCCGTGAACTCCCTCATGTTCGCCTACCTGGACAGGGTCGAGGATTTTCCGCTCGCCCTCTTCACGAGAGCCATGAGGGCGTGGTCCTACGGGCTCCCCCCAGACGGATGGCTGGATCACGCATCCACGATCGGCCGCCTCGCCGCGGGCGGAGACCTGACCGGGAAGCTCAAGGCCGCCGCATCCACATGGCTGAGGGACAACCCTCACAGGCTCCAGCTCCTGGTCGAGCCCGTCGCACGGAGAGTGCGGGGCGAAAGGATGGTCAGGCTGGACCGCGCCCGGCACGAGATCATCTCGACCGAGGCGCGCGAACTGGAGGAGTTCTCCGCCATGGAGGACACCCCCGAGGCGCTCCGCTCCATCCCGAGGCTCGATCCGGGGGAGCTTCCGATGTCGGAGAGCGGCGACAGGCCCGTCCTGCGGAGATCGAACGGCACGGACGTCCTGCTGCTGGACGGCCGTGGGGGGACGGCCTGGATCGAGATGGCCTTCGCCGTCCCGGACCTCTCCAGGTCCGAGGATCTGCATCTGCCCCTCGCCCTGAGCTGCCTCACGGGGATGGGCGCCGGCGGCTTCGATCACAGGGAGATGTCGATAAGGCTGGGACGGGACACCGGAGGCATCGATCCGAGGCCGGCCGCCTGCGAGGAGGCCGCCACCGGCAGACCGGCCCACGTGGTCTCCATCCTCGTCGGATTCTTCCCGGAGCGACCGGCGGAGGCTCTTGCGCTTCTCCGCACCGCCCTGCTCTCGACCCGGTTCGGAGACCTCGACAGGCTCGCGGAGATCGTGGAGGAGCAAAGGGGAAACGATCTCTCCGACCTCATCGCATCCGCCGACTGGTATGCGAGAGTGTCGGCCGCCTCCCGCCTGTCGGAATCCTTCGCGAGAAGGAACGGCTGGGAGGGCCTGCCGCAGGCCGGGTTCATCGCGGGGAGAAAGATTGAAACCCGCAGCCTCTCCCGGCTCTCGGGCCGGCTGGAGGCGCTCGTTCGAAGGATATTCACCATGGAGAGGCTGATTTCGGTCGCATGCTTCCCGGGAACTCAGCCGGAGAGGGCCCTGGACGCCTTGTCTGCTTTCATGGACAATCTCCCCGCCGGCGGCTGCGACTGGTCGGCACACAGTGCAGAAAGCCGGCTGACGGGCGCCGGAGCGGTCATGATGCCGCTGAGAAGCGAGGTTGCAACGGTGTGCACGGTCGTACCGGCGCCCCGGCTCGGATCGTCCGACGCCGCGCTTTTCACGGTGGGAACGGCGGCCTTCTCTGACGGCCCCATCTACAGAAAGCTGAGGATGTCTGGAGGCGCCTACGAGGTGTCGGCCTGGCACGATCCCATGACGGGCCTGGCCTTCTTCGCGAGCAACCGCGATCCAGATCCGGCCAGGACCAGGGCGTTCTTCGCCTCCTCCCCGGACCTGCTCCGCGCCTCCCCGCCATCCGGCGAGGACGTCCGCCTCGCGGTCCTCTCCACCTTCGCCGGGCTGGAGCAGCCCGCGGGTCCAAGGGTCAGGTGCGGCATGGCCCTGGCGAGACACCTCGCCAGGGTGACTCCGGCCGACATGGAGGCCTTTCGTGCGGATCTCGCCGGCCTCGACGCCGGGCTGGCGGCCGAACGCTACCCCGACCTTCTCGAGAAGGCCCTGGAATCGGCCTCGGTTTTCGTGCTGGCCCCCGAGGGGGTCTCCGTGGAGAGCGTTTTCGGAAGCGGGACGGACGCGATCGTCCTCCCGGCCTGGAGGTAGGACAGATGGACGGTAACAGGGTGAGGGAGATGCTGGTTCAGAGCGACGCTCTTCTGGAGGGGCATTTCAGGTACACCTCCGGCCGCCACGGAAGAGTCTACTTCGAGAAGATAAGGATCGCGCAGAATCCCGCACTCGTGGACGAGCTGGGCGGCATGATGGCGGACGCCTTCCGCGGCGATTCCGAAGAAATCGACGTGGTCTGCTCGCCGGCCTTCGGAGCCATCGTCTTCGGTTTCAGCACGGCAAGGCACCTCGGGAAGCCGTTCGTCTTCCTCCAGAGGGACGGAGAGGGGCGCATGACCCTCAGGACGGGTTTCACCACCGTCGGGGAAGGGTCCCGGGTTCTTCTGATCGAGGACGTTGCGACCACGGGCGGCAGCATATCCGAGTCACGCGAAGCGATCGAGGCGAGGGGCGCCTCCGTAGTCAGGACCGGGATTCTGGTCGACCGGACGAACGGCGCACTCGACCCCGGAATGCCCTGGAAGGCGCTTCTCTCCGTCGAGGCCGAAAGCTGGGAGCCTGCGGACTGTCCCCTGTGCCGGCAGGGGGTTCCTCTCCATACCCCGGGCTCGTCGGGCAGGAAGCCGGATCGAGCCTGAAGACCTCCTTCATGCCCGCGTAGAGCCCGGGACGCTCCCGCAGCAGCCTGGCCGGCTGGAGGAAGAAGAACTCCGCGGCCGAGGCCAGGAACTCGACGGGAGACGGCGGCGGATCCCCGGGAAGCGGCCTGTCGCCCGGAAGCCCCTGCTTCATCGCCTCGTCCAGCGTGCGCTTCCATCGCGCAAGTTCCTCTCCGCGCAGGCCGGACGGGATGCCGTCGGCCCCCTTCACGCCGTCGATCACGTGAGTGAATTCGTGCACCGCCAGCGCAGCGCCGGGACCGCCGAGGAGATGGGGCAGCGAGATGATCACGTCCCCGAGGTGGTGGGCCATCCCGAGGACGCTCCTCCTCCCCCTCTCCCCCGTCAGCTCGAACGAACCGTCGTCGGCAAAGCTCCCTGGATAGATCAGAATCTCGCCGAGGCCGTCGTATTCCCAGTCCGGCCGGCCGAAGACGAGCATGACCGCCGAAGAGGCGATCAGCGCCCTCATGGATGGAGTGACCTCCACTCCCGAGACTCCGGTTATACGGTGCCCGGCGAGGAATGCAGCCGCGAGCCTCTCGAAATTCGACGCCTCCTCCCCCTCCAGCGAGGCGTAGAACCATGAGCAGGCCCTCATGGCTTCCTCCGTCTCGCGGTCCAGGCCCGCCTCCACGGCTTTGGCCCTCCGCATCGCGGATCTCCGATAGGCCAGATACTCGACGGCCCCCACGGCCGCTACGAAGGGGACGAGCAGGGCCGCCCGGGGGCCCGCGAGAACGAGGGGCAGGCATACGGCCGACCAGGCTATGCAGGACAGGTAAAACCTCCTCCGCATGGAGGCCCGGTCAGGGATTCTCATGACTTCCCGGCGAGGTTTCCAGGATGACGGCTTCGAGCAGCGGGTCGAACCGGACCGAGGCCGCTGGAACGAGGTCCAGACCGAGTACGGAGGCAGCGCGCGATGCTGTGGCCATGCCGCCGGAGGGGCAGGCCACCACCGGGTTCAGGGGAGCGAGAACCTGCAGCGCATACACGAATTCCGCCGTGCTGTCCGCGAACAGGACCGGCGTCCCTTCCGCCTGGAGCGCCGCGAACTCGCACGGCAGCTCCCAGGAAGTCGCTATGACGGCTCCTCCGTGCGATCGGGCGGCCTCCACGAGTTCGGCCGATCTCTCCCGCTTGGCAGCGAGGAAGCACAGGGATACGGCTGCGGTCACCAGGCCGGCGGCGAGGACGGCACGACGACCCGCCCTGCCGGGCCTCGCGGCCGCAACCGCGAACATCAGCAGCGAAGGCATCAGCAGCCTGGAGCCCCACGCCACGTCGAGCGCGTGCATTGGGTCCATCGCCAGAAGCGTCGCCACGAACGCCGCCCCGGGGACGAGCCATGCCCTGGAAGGCCTCCCGGCGAGCCAGAGGCAGGGGAAGACCACCAGCGGATGCTTCAGCTCAAGAAGCGAGAACAACCCGAGGCCGTTCAGGGCCGGGGCGAGGGCGAGAGCCGCTGAAACCGCGGCCCCGAGGATCGAAAGCGCAGTGCACGGCCTGGAGTCGCCCCGCGAAACCGACCAGAGGCCCCAGAGGGCCAGTCCGCACAGGGCGGACACGCCGTCGGACGCGTACGGAAGGCACGAGAGAAGGGCGGCTCTCAGGACGAAGATCTTCCTGGCGACGATTCCGGTCGATGCGAATCCGTAGAGATCCGTCTCGGTGCCGCTCGCCTGGAGATGGGTCCCGATCCAGCTTCCCGTGAGCAGCTTCTGGGCCGTGCAGAACAGGACTACGGAGGCGGCCATGATCAGCGACCCGTGCAGCACGGACGCCCCACGGCCCGTCTTCCGGCCGGGAACGGCGACGAAGGCCGCAGCGGGAAGGAAGACGAGGCATTCCTCACGCAGCAGGCCGGCCGCCAGGACGAGCGCGGCGCAGGATATCCTCCATCCCCTCCGGAAGGCCGTCCAGGCGGCAGCGCAGAGTGCGATGGCGGGCAGGTGCCCCCAGAAGGTCTGGCTGAAGAAGATGATCGGCGTGCAGAGGAGCACGACGGCCGGCCCCTCTATCGCGCCGAAACCCCTTTCCCGGAGGATCGAGCCGAGCAGGAGGACCGCAATGCCCAGTGAGAGCGCCTGCAGCACGGCGTATCCGCGGACGCCCAGAGCGGCCCGGAATGGAAGGGCCGCCAGCGCCAGCGACGGCGAATACTGGGCGTACAGCCTCCCATCCGAAAAGGTTCCGTACTGATGGGGAACCGGTCTGAGGGAGGAGGCATGCGCCCCCGCGAGATCAGCGCCCGGGTAGGGCAGCTCGGGCGGGAGCCTTA
>Ga0302236_1002555_pt1 | contig 10783 bp, 16 predicted proteins | sample AAG_UR_Gly_MG_FD_193509 | JGI IMG/M metagenome (GOLD analysis project Ga0302236, IMG submission 193509) | Enriched activated sludge microbial communities from anaerobic digester in WTTP, New Holstein, Wisconsin, United States - AAG_UR_Gly | ecosystem: Engineered > Bioreactor > Anaerobic >...
GGGAACATCGCGAACAAGCAGCACTTGCAAACACCACAGAAAGTCGTCAGAGATTCAATGTGATTGCATCGTTTCAAGCCGGTCAGTTTTTGGCCGGTCTCGACGAGATTCTACAGTTCTTTGGTGCACCATCAAATACACTCGAATCGGCATTGATACAAGGCGAGACTGCTGTTACAAACTTTGTTACTGCGACCAACGATCCGCTTTACTTTGACAATCTTGCTGCAACAATCTCTGCCTATCTCGTTTCGATTGCTTGCGATGTTGATCAAGACGTGAGAATTACTGGCACCGGAACTTATACGTTCTTCTGTTTTCCGTACTATTGGGAGAAACTCTTCTTTTGGTACGAGTTCTTTCCGAAGAACCGCAACAAGCCGTTGCTCGGTTATTTCGAAGACGCTGGCTACATCAGATGGCCAACACCTCTCATAGACACCGACTGTCCAACACAACGCAATCCAACAACTCAGTGTCCGATCGAACCTCCGCGCGCGCTGTTTCTTCAGAATCCACAAGACATTCCACTCGATCAGTTTGAAACAACAAACGGACAATCGGCAACAACATATCCCGTCGACACATCGAATATTTTCGGAAACATCTGCTTTACCGACTGGTGCAAGATCGACGCTACCAACAGACCGTTGTGTCCGCTGTTTGATTACTGCACACGAACCTACAAACAGCCGAGCACTTTTGGTTTCGTCAACGGAGCGCAGAACTTCATCGTCTGGTCAAACGACATTCGTGTCATCTATAGCAATGTGATTGCAAACGACGCTTTGCTATCGAAACGATTCTGGGCGTTGGGAATACTGTTCTTGTTGTTGGCGTTTTCCGAAATGGTTTATCTACCACTCATCTGCATCACAATACCTAGTCCGATCACAGCCTACTTGGCTGCGTTTGTGTTTATCATTGTCGAGTTCTTTATTTTGCAAACGCCAGAAACATGTGCGATTGTGCTTATATATCTCTGGATTTGGCTAGAAACGGTGGAGTTGATCGCATGGTTGCAATTCATTCCGCTGATCATACATCTGTTTGGGCTAAAGTATTATGGCTTCTCGTTTCTCACGCCGATTTTCAACTTCTTCCCAAACTTCTTTCCCGACACGTTGCTTGCGACGGTGCTGAATTTCGTCAGCGGTTTCTCGTTTCTCAATGTTATTTATGATGTTTCAACGCTGGCAACCTATGCAAACTCTATTACCGTCGCACAAGCAAACTATCCGGCGACCGAACTCTACAATGTGTTGTCTTTGCAAACGTTTTACAACGCAGAACTTTTATTTGTTACGGTGTTGGCGGTAGCGCTGCTGACGGTGTATTTGTTTGGTGCAACGCTGGCGTTTCTCAGTGCATTCTTGCCTCTGTTGACTGTGTTTGCAAGTCTTTTCAACGCAGTTTTGTCGTTCTTTACGAATCTCACAGTGGCCAGAATTGCCGACGATGTCGAGGACAACGAAGTCGACGCAGCAATCAAAATGCTCAGACTGCAAAGAAGAATCGAACAACTCGAACAACAAAGACAATAAAATATGATGTTTATAGTAAACTTATTATTTGTATGTTTGTGTGCTGCACAACTATGCACGGTAACAAAGGACACGAAATTTACAGAGACAAACATTGCACAAGTATATTTCACATTGAACAATACTGCGCCAGAGTTCTATTTAGACAAGCAATTGAAGGGAAATTCAACCCCGAATACATTCTATTGCACGCATCAGTTTGACTATGAGAAATTCATGAAAGAAAATGATGCTCCACGTGGAAGAATCTTGTGCAAACCGTGCGATCTAAACTGGGTTATATTTGCCTCTTACGGAGTTGGATTTGTTTCAAAACTGGCAACTATGATTCTTATTCTGTGTGGAGTGCTTGGCATTTTGTTTATTCTTTTAATCTTTGGAGTCGAAAGAATCAATTAAAGATCGAGTTTTTTCGAAATATTCTTTTGGTACAACGAAAATTTCGCGTGATTGCAGTGCGGATGTATCACAATCGTGTTATCAAATTCCCCGGCTCTCATGATTTCTTCGGCTGAATCGGTAATCTGCAAGCGACCAATGTCTTTTGAAAAGAAATCCTTCGCAACTTCTGTATTTCCAAGGTCTTTCGATTCCAGTTTCCCAGTCTGCATCATGAATTGATACGCGCAGTTTCTTCGATGTCCTTCATCTTCGTCTTCTTTAAGCAAGAAGAATTCCACAAACGGAAACCATAACCTTGTCGAATCACCCAATTCTTCGCGATAAGCAGAGTTGTAAACTCGACACATGTCTGCACGAAGCCAAGATATTATTCGATTAAAATAAACAAAATCTTTTCCGCTTGTAAACACGGCGTAATGTGTGTCGTGTTCGGGAAACTTCATCGGATAAAAGTTTAGAATGAACAAAACTTTCGTCTGATTGTTTTTTTCCATCTCCTTTTCGTAATCGCAACTGTCATCGTCTTGTTTTCGTTTCTTTTCAACAATTTCGGTCATTTGTTTATTTCTAAAATTTATCTTTCGTTTGGAGTATTCACGAAAATTACTGATCTATAAATGAATCTCCGAAATCGTAATAGTGCAGTGGCATGTGCCAGAATTCAAGTTTCCAGTAGAATGTTTCATTTTTCGCATCATACCGTTTTGTGTTCATGAATAACATGTTGTCAACCACAAAAACTTCGACTCGTGGTACATATGTAAAATCTTGTCGTATCAGTTTAATGACTGACTCTTCGCCGGTGGTATATGGACGAGGTGCAATATATATGTCTTCTGGTCTCAAAATAAAACCAAAGTTTTCATGCGGAACATCAGTCATTTGTTTATTTCTGAAATTTATCTTTCATTTCGATCTTTTCTCTTAATTCATCACTAATCCCATCGTCAACTTTTGCTTGAAGTTTCTTTTCAATCTCGGCTTGCTTCTTTTCGACCGCCTCCACGCGATGCAAAAGGTTCCAACCTTTCTCTGATATGTCGTTCCACTCCTTTCGACTTCGAATGTATTCTGTGTTCAAACGGCTCCCAACTCTGTCAAAACTTTCTTTTATCTTTTTCTCTCTGTAATGATCGCGAACTCCGTCGAGAAATGCACTCGTAAACACACATCCCGTCAGCATGGCAAAATTAACTGGAGAATTCATAAACTTGATCATTTAATTATTAAGTAAAATTCACAATTAAATGAACGAATTAAATGGAAACGCACCAAAAGGATACAAGAAACCAATATCCAATTCTGATGAAATCAAAGATCATGCAAATGGTGTGCTGCAATATATAGCAGTTCAACAGCATTTATTGGGAGATAATCATCCGTTGGATTGCTCGGCGCGTATTCCAGTCGACCCCGGATTCTTTGGTGCAGTTTTTATTGAGAAGCCTCCAATATTCGTCGAGAAAGACCAGAGTTTAACGAAACTTGAGGAAATACAAGACATGAAAGAGGAAATAAACACATAAATGGTTAAACTTTTTTTATAAAAAAAAAAGAAAAAGAAATGATTTTGTTTTTTGCATTGTTAAGTTGCACGTTTTCGAGCGCATGTTATCTGATGAGTGGAGTGTGGGTCAACGAACTTGGTTCTATTGCTTACATTCAGGCACACTCCAAAACAGGCGAACTGACCGGTTACTACACGACGGCCGTTGGCAATGCGAGTGGAAATTATGAATTGCGCGGTTCATTTCAAGTCGACGCATGTGATCCAACTTTTGCGTTTGTAGTTACGTGGCAAAACGCTGCCAGTCAGTCCAATTCTACAACAGCGTGGTCAGGTGTGTTTATCAATGGAACGCTTTACACAACATGGCTTCTCACTTCGCAAGTATCCTCGTCCGCCGATGTTTGGCAAGCGACAAAAATTGGATCAAACGTTTTTTACAAACAATGAATAAAAATAAAAATTCGAAGGCAAGTGCCCTTGACCTTAATTTCTTTGTTGGAGTGAGAATCGTGTAAATAGAGCTTGATAGTGATGCCCAGTGATGATTCAAGTTGAAATTGGCTTATAAAATCACGCTAACCTAATATTGAAAATCATGACATCAGTTTTTTCAAAAATTTTATTCTTGATAAATCAATTTTCTACCCGTTAATTTTTTAGAATATTTTTTTAATAAATTATTTTTGTGTATTTGTAAGCAAATTTTTTTCGTACAATTTTACAAAAATCAATGTGTAATTTTATTAAATTGTAAATCTTGAAAATTAACACGTAGAAAATGTATTGACCAAAAATCAACTTTTTGAAAAAACTGATATCATGATTTTCAAAAACACAAAACGAGCAAGTGATCGTACGTTTATTTTCATATTATTTTCGTTTTTTTCTTTGAATCGCCATTGTCAACACTGATGCCAGCGAGTATCCGGTCTCCTTTTTCTTTGTCGATTGTTTCTTTATCAAACTGTGACTTGGCGATGCATGTTTTGTTGAAGCGCTCTTTTCTCGACGTAATTCATTATTTTGTTCGCGTTGCTCGCGTGCCTTTACCATCTTCTGTTTCATCTCTGCATTCGACAATCCTCCATTGCACCAATAATCAATATTCGAACTGGACATTCTTTGTTTTGTTTAAAGTATGAGATTTTCAAAAACATAGTGATTTAAACTTTTCAATCAATGGAGCAATGTCTGCATGAAACAGTTTCTTTCCATCTTCGTTCCAATATACAGATAGAATTGTGCCAACTAATTCTGAATGGTGATCTTTTCCACAAGATTGTTTGATTTTGGTCCCATCTGTCAACAAATACAATACGTAATTCCACGTTTTTGCATCTTCGGCGAGCGGGTACAAAGTAAGAATGTGTGGAACAATGAATTCAATACGAAAATGTTCTGGTGCGTATGCTGCATTTAGAAAACACTGTACTTTTGGCGCGTGCTGTTCCCATGCGTCTGGTATAACAGGAACTGAGTTTGTCGAATCTGCCACCAAATTTCTCACTTTTTCCTTGCCACGTTCGACGATGCCCGGTTCTGAACCCACGATTGTTTCATAGATAGAATTATCATAGACACCATTAAAGTTTACACATCGTATCTCAAATTCATCAGACGTAATTTTTTCAGTCATTGCTTGAATGTTTATAAAATAAAAATAAAAAAGGAAAGTTTCAAAACTCATCTTTTTTGTGAAAATATGACTTCTTATGGCGACGCTACTTATTGGGTCTACTACGTAACACCAGATGGCCAGAATCATTTTCCAGAAGAGTACAAAAACATACGAAAATACAAAACGGCTTGTAATTTCTACTTTGACGTGAAGCGCTCGACGCCCGAAGGAACAGATATACGACTCGTGCGACAGCGAATGGAATACACACGCATGCCACCGGAAGGGTCGGAAAACAGAGAGAAACTTCGCAAGCGAAAGAAGAGCGAATGATCAAATCGAATAAATACTATTTATTTGTTCAATATTCACTGTTTATATAAATCAGATTGCACTTCTTTGTTTCTTCGGGACAAAGCGTGCAGAGTTGTTCGTTGATCCATGCCTTTCCGTCGTGATTGCAAACGTACCGTGTTTTGGTTGTGTTGTCTTTCATCAACTGAAGGAAATAGTGACTGCCGTTTTGAAAAAACGGATAACCGTTGTCTTCGAGCCATTTGTAGATATGTGTGTGTCGTTCTTCACAGACAAACAGAATTGATTGTGGCATTTCAATGCATTTATCATTCTTGAGTTTGCAGAGTTCTTTTAAATCTCCGTCACGAAGAGCACGCGTTGTTAGCCAAAGGTTTGCTTGACGCATGTCGGATTTAGCAGATTCTTTTCCTTCGTAGTTATATCCTTTCGGATGCTTGTCGTTTCTTTGTGATGCAGAATTGCAAACTACGTATTGACGGTATGTTGCTTGTGCAAAATTATCTTGCTTTGCGTATCCTAAAACTTGAGCGTCTGGAATATAACTCATTCTTTTTGTTATTGTATGACTTCGCTTACAATTTGGTCTGCAACAGCAAACCACGGACATTACGGAAACCAGATTCTGGTGACGAGAATCTCAGTCGACAAAGAGAAAGCAATCAGAGAATGTTTGGCAGAGGTTATCGAATGCGCACAACCTTACGACAAAAACTGGGTGAGAAAGGAGACGCAGAAAATCGTAGACGTAGTCATGAAGTCGAACAACTACGAGCAGTCGGACGACGGTTTGCGGGTTATCACATTGTGCGAACACCTTTCTTTCAATGCACAAATAACTTTGAATCCGAAATAAAAAAAGCAGTGGGTTGTTTAATTTGGATTATCGGGGAAATCGTTGTTGAGTTGGAACTCATTTTTTTTCAAGAGATTTTATTGATTGATTTGCACGACAAACATTCATAAGCGTACTCCTTGGCGCCTCTCTCATATTCGACATACATTGGTATTCTCTCCAGTTCACAGTCGCATATCGAAGATCGCTTCGCAACAATCTGACAACAGAAACAGCAGTGAAATTCAGCATTAAAAACAACGACAACGCCAATATCGACTTTCTTTCTTTTTTCAGAATCGTTCATCGTTTATTAGAAGTTTCAATGCACTTCTTGCAACTTGGGCTCGGCTTTGTCCATTGATTGTTACTGAAAAATACAATCGTGAATTCATTCATACAAACGCAACACTTTTTGCATCGCGGTTCTGGTATTAAATCAAACAAGTGATAATTTTCAACTTCGGTATCATGCGGAAGGAGTATCATTTCTTTCTTTTTGCTCTTTCGACGGGGTCTAACACCTATCGCTTTCGATCCCAACGAATTCATACTTTTCGAGAACCCATCAGAAATTGCTCTTATTTTTTGAGAATATAAACTGTCGCCTTCTTTGACGCTGAAAGTCTCATCGGTTAAAAAGGTCTGAGACGGTTTCTCCCATGGATGGTCTTCTTCCCATTTCTTTTTCCACTCGATTCGTCCCTTTCGTTCGTCTTCAGCATACAACCTATCCTTTGCAGCAAAATACAGAGTTTGTTCTTCTTTGCTTAGGTTTTTCAGTCTTTCTTTAACAGCGGGAGAACGCTCCTTTTGATTGTGTGTTTGTCTGGCTAACCAATCTGGATGACAGTTTGCAATTACATCATCAGTCATAATTTCTTCTTCTTTTTTTTGCAAATAATCGAATTACTGTGTTTTATTCTTTTTCGATGAGTTGTCTGCATTTGCATTGTCTTCGATGAGCAAAGGTGGTTCAAGACTGCGTTTTCTAGATGCTTGAAACGCATGTTCATGCCAGCGCCCGATCTTTCGGTGCGCAGTCTCCTTGATAATGTCAATATTTCTAAGGTTTGTTGAAATATCGCCAAACGCTTTCACTTTCTCTCCGCATGTAGCAAGATTGCGCATGTCTTGAACGTCTCGGTATTTTTCAAGTAAATCTTGTTCGTTTTCAACATCGATCACAGCGCGCAGTCTTCCACTTTTCGCAGCCTCTGCTGCGTATGTAGAAATAAGTTTAAAAACAATAAACTCTGCTACATCTTCGACAAATTTTCCATCCCAAACAATCTTCTCCTTTCTCGATTCGTCTCCGACATTCTCATGTATCAACAATCCAATTGCTTCGTCGATCAACTGATGCGGTGATTTAGATTCTTCTTCTTGTTGTTGTTCTTGTTCAACAACATCTTCATCAAGCGGATTTTCACTGATGTTTTGCTGTGTGCGATCGAGTTCTTGTTCTGTTGAATTGACAGAGTTTGCCGACGAATTCTGCTTGCTCTTTGTTACTTCGACTTTTTTCAGTTCTTGATAATTGATAACAAGTTTTTCGTTTTTCGGATGAAACTTTTTCACGTGAGCCTCAAAGGCTTTGTGGTTGACAAATTCGGCGTTGTGAAGTTTGCAAAACGTCGGAATGGATTTGTCCATTTTCGATTCGTCAGTAATCGGCGTTTTGATAACAACAACACGAGAAGTTTCTGTAGAAACTTTCTGTGCATTTGGAGACTCGTCATAATTCATTTGGTTTGAGTTTTCGAAAAGTTTCTTTTTTTAGGTAATCAGTCGTTATTTAATACAGTTTTTCCCCAAGCACTCATTGATTCGGCATTATTCAACAATACCATGTTTTTTGAAAAATTCAAACAATTTTGGAACGTCTTTAACCAACGCAAACTTTTCGTTCGACCAACCAGGCCATGAAGGCTCATCGTCGTCATACTGAATGAACAAGTAGTCCGAACGTTCATCGACGTCCATGGGACGAACAAACTTTCCATTTTCTTTGTACTGATCCGCAATTTCATAGATAAGTTCTAATTCTTCCGGTGAAATTGGATCGGTCTGTTTAGAGAATCTTCCGGGAGTAGATTGCACCAATCGATGTTGAAGTTCTCCTTTTCCAGCGGAAGTAACCACAAATGTTCCAAGACGCATATATTCGCCGCGACCATAAGTATATTTGGTTAACCCGATATCTTTTTTTCCAATCAGCGATTTTTTCGGCGGAGCAGCACGCGCCTTTTTGCGATTCTCAAGTTCCTCGAGAATCTCTCGCTGTTTCTTGATCTCTCGGTCAAGTTCGCTATCGTCGTCATCGTCGCGCGGACGAACTTTGTCAACTTTTGGCCCAACAGACTGAAGTTTCAAATCATAAGAACCCGGTGTAGCGTTGGAAACTGGAACAAACTTTCCAGCCCACTTATTCATCAAAGTTTTCGACATTCTTTTAAAACTTCACAATTTGTAATCAATACTTTATTTTCAGAAAAAAGTTTTTTATTTTAGCAAAAACTTTTTTTTCTCCACGCGCGAATCGATTCGACACTCGTTTGCAAACTGCTTGCGATATTGAATAAACCCGCGAAAGTTTCCACAAGAATTATTCGGACTTGCGTGCCACTCGTCATCTGTCATCGCTCGTGCACAATGTTCGAGCGGCGACATGTGGCCACCATTCAAAAGTTGATTGAAAAGTTTGAGGTCTGCTGCATAATCGTAGCAATCTTCACTACCAAACGGACGATAAGAAATTCGCGCACATCGAGCACAAGCAATGCTACGCTTCAACACTTCCACTTGTTCTGCTGTAGAAAAAGAACTTTTCTCGTCAACGAGAAACGCAAGTTTCATTTGATTCATGTGATCTGCAAATGGTATGTGCCACTCGCCGAATTGCAACGGAACTGGTGTTGACAAGTTGTATGCTTTGAGCATCGCCTCTGCGAGTGCTGCGATGTGAATCTCGGCGTCAGCGTGCGCACGTAAAGCGAAAAAATTCTCAAAATTGGTCGCCGTAACAATAACTTCGTGCCACATGTACGGCTCGAGCAAACGATTCACCAACTGCTTCGTCACCTTCAGTTGGTCGAGTTTAATCGCTTGTTCGACTGCCAAGTCGCGAGCCTTTAACCACTCGACGACGGCCGCTTTAGACTCTGCTTCGTCGAGATAGTCGGTGCCTTGCATACCCTTGTGCGTCGACATCCAGCGAATCGGAATGAACGGATCGTCGCGCACCTCTTTCAGCATTACTTGAAACGGACGCGCGCGCGAACTCGCAGAGTTTCGAGAGAACGCACGGTGCGTGTTGAATTCGGCAAGAATGAAACGTGGAAATACGACGGTGAAGGTTGTGATTCTACATCCGCGACTATTAATTGAATCGGCAACAATCTTTGCTTCGATGCAACGTTTTGTCATTTTTTAATTATGTTTTTTGTTTCGTTCATCGACTTTTCGTCAGTGTGAGAGATCAACGTCGCATCAGCGCCAGCAAAGATAATAATAGTTTTTTTAATTCTCATATTCTGCGCAACGCAAAGAGTTTAACGGCAATCGATACGCTCAAGTTCATGCCAATTAAGAGAACAAGTATTTGCAACGGAATCATTATCACAGTGGGCAAGGGCGGTCGCCAAATTCCTTCCCAAAACACCGTAGTTACAAACAAAACAAACAAGTACATTTCCAGTGTCTCTAGAGATTGATAATGATAACTCTCTATGCCTTGATACAATACTAGCAGCGATGAGATCGCAAAGGAATAAACCAACGCAAAGTAATAGAGCCAGTAATTAAACGAAGATTTAATCATTTATTAACTATGTTGCCATCTGAGCGGCTAATTCTGCAAGCGCTCTTTCCATATCTTCGTCTTCTGGCTTCACCTTTGGAGTCGACGGATATTGAGTCGCCGGTTGTTGTTGCTGTGTCGTTGTCGAAGTCGATGCCGATGATGTAGATGTTTTTCTACTTTGTTCAGCAGGTTCAGATGTAACAACTTGCTCATCTTCGCCAGCCATAAAGGCAGCCAACTGATCGTCTAGTTCTCCGTTGTCCATTGTTTCTCCGATCGGCTGAGAAACTGCAACGCTAAGTTTTCCAACGTCTTCCATGACTTCTCTTGCATCGGTAGCAATATCGTCTATTTTTTCCACTGTATAATCTCCCTTTGCCTTTTTCATTTCCTTCGTTGCTATCGCCATTGATTTCGCCACCGTTTCGTTGACTGCTTGAGCATCAAGCGATGCTGCCATCGTTTCTAAATTCATTATTGACGCATCTAGTGCAGAAACTTGTTTTTCGTATTGCAACCGTCTAGTCATAAACAAGCGTGCGTCTCGTTGGTTATTTTTCTTCATCGCATTCTTAATCAACTCTCCTTGATCGTCGACTTTTTTCTGTAAAAACGAACGCTTCTTCTCCAATTCGTCGATCTGTGTTCTAATTGTTTGAAGCGAGTTCTTTTTTGCCAGAACACCACCGGCGTTTGAAAAGTAATTCCAAATTCCAAACATCTTTTATTTATTTTTTTTGTGGTGCCGGTGGTC
>Ga0302236_1002559_pt1 | contig 10769 bp, 10 predicted proteins | sample AAG_UR_Gly_MG_FD_193509 | JGI IMG/M metagenome (GOLD analysis project Ga0302236, IMG submission 193509) | Enriched activated sludge microbial communities from anaerobic digester in WTTP, New Holstein, Wisconsin, United States - AAG_UR_Gly | ecosystem: Engineered > Bioreactor > Anaerobic >...
TGATGCTCCCGAGGAGTTTCATCGCCTTTTACGGGATGGACGGTGTCCGCTTCACGGCGCCCGTTCGGATCGGCGACACCATCCACTGTGAGATGCAAGTCACCGCTCTCTCGGAAAAGGACGCGAAGAGGGGCATCATCGAAGCCAAGAGCGCAATCAAAAATCAGAAGGGGGAGACGGCGATCGTTTTAACCACGAAGATCATCGTGGGCAGAAAACCCCTTTGATGAAAAATGAAAAGGAGTGGTTCTATGTCAAAGAAAGTCGCAATCGTATCGGTTGCCCAGAGTGCCGGGGCCGAGTCGAAGGACAACTTCTACGACCAGGCTTACCGGGTGACGCGGGAATGCCTCGACAAGGTCGGGCTGAGCCGGGATGATCTGGGGACGATCGTGTCGGCGTCGTCAGACATCTTCCACGGCGGCATCTCTTGTGCCAACGCCTATTACTGGGAGACGACGGGAGCATTCCTGAAAAACGCTTCCCGCCAGGACGGGGAGTCCCTCTTTGCCTTCATGTACGGAGTTATGAGGATCCTATCCGGGCAGTATGACACCTGTCTGGTCATCGCACTCTGCAAGGGTTCGGAAAACCCGGATAACGACGCCTGCACACTGATGTTCGGGGACCCCTTCTACCACCGGAATCTGGGACTTACGGAGACGACGGCTGCAGCCTTACAGATGCGGGCCTACATGGAGAAATACGGGATCACGAAGGAGCAGTGCGCGCAGGTGGCCGTGAAGAACCTTGGAAACGCCCTGCGCAATCCTTTCGCTCACCGGAGGGGAAAATACAGCGTTGAGGATGTGCTGGGGTCGGCTGTTACGGCACACCCGCTGACGGAGCTTCAGGTTGCGCCGAAGTCGGAAGGGTTCGTGGCGATGCTTCTGGCTTCGGAAAAAAAGGCCCGGAAGCTGACGGCCAGGCCCGTCTGGTTCAAGGGCTATGGATCCTCGCTTGATACGTATTTCCTGGGCGACCGGGATCTCCTGAAGACCGAACTCCGCAACGCGGCGGTAAGGGCTTACAAGATGGCGGGAATCAAGGACCCGAAAAAGGACATCGGCGTGGCGGAAATCACCGAACCCTACGCCTTTCAGGAACTTCTCTGGTGCGAAGAACTCGGGTTCTGTAAGCCCGGGGGGGGCGGCAAGATGATCGAGAAAGGAATCACGAAGATCGGGGGCGCCCTGCCGGTCAATCCCTCCGGCGGCGTCCTGGCGAACAACCCCTACGTATCCCGGGGGCTGCAGCGGCTGGTGGAAGGATACCTGCAGATCCGGGGCGAAGCGGGGGAGCATCAGGTGGACAAGAAGGTGAAGACGGCCCTGGCCCATGGGACCCACGGATATGCCGGGCAGTGCCATGCCGTCGCCATCATCGGCGTATAGGAGGAAGGTTATGGGAAGACCGGTAGGTATCATCGGAGTCGGGCAGACGCATCACGGACGGCGGAGAGACGTGTCGTATCCTGAACTTGTCCGCGAGGCGGTGCTGCGGGCATTTGAGGACAGCGGGCTGGATCCTTCGGACATCGACGGCGTGGTCTCGGGGACGATGCCCTCCATGATGGAAGGGGTGGCCCTCACGCATTTTTATTTTGCAGACGCCATGCAGGGGGTCGGCAAGCAGATCATGAAGACGGAGACCTGCGGATCGACGGGAGTCTCCATCGCCCATACGGCTTACTACTGGGTGACCTCCGGGATGGCCGACGTCGTCCTGGCCGTGGGGCACGAGAAGATGAATGAGGGGGACGCACAGGCGACCATGACGACGGTGGCGGAACCGTTCTATCAGCGGTACTTCATCGCCGGTGCCCCGGGGGTGTTCTCCATGCAGTCCCAGATGTGGGCGGACCGCTACGGGATCCCGGAAGAGAAGATCCGTGACGCCGCGGCCTACATTTCCGTCCAGCATCATAACGCGGCTTTCGACAACCCTTACGCCCACGTGAAGATCCGGGTGACCCCGGAAGACGTTAAGAACGCCCGGGTCATCACCTACCCCGTGAGGCTTCTCGATGTCTGCCCCACTTCGGACGGGGCCTGCGCCGTGATCTTTGCCTCCAGGGACAAGGTGAAAAAGTTCGGCCGCAAAGCCGCCTGGGTCAGGGGCGTGGGATACCGTGGTGAGGAATATTTCTTCGGCGACAGCGACAAAGGGCTCTGGCAGAGTGCCGCCCAGTCGGCGAAGCAGGCCTATGACCAAGCGGGGATCAAGAATCCCCGTAAGGAACTGGACGTGGCGGAGGTTTACAATCCCTTCACTTTCCAGGAGATGCTGTTCTACGAGTGCTTCGGGTTCTGCGAGCCCGGAGGGGCCCCTGATCTGGTGCTGAAGGGAACCTTCGACAGGGGGGGCGAGTTGCCCTGCGATCCTTCCGGAGGCGTGCTCTGCACGAATCCCATCGGTGCGACCGGGCTGATCCGGGTTGCCGAGACGGTGCTCCAGGTGACGGAAAAGGCGGGAGATCGTCAGATCCCCGGGGCGAAGACGGGTTTCAGTCACGCCATGGGCGGCGTGGACCAATTCAACGGCGTCATGATCGTAGGATCCAGACTCTAAAAAAGATAACGAATGAATGGAGGAAACACCATGTCGAAAGAATACAGGACACTGAAGACGGAAATCCGGCTCCCCTATGAGCTCTCGTACGGTCCCGTCTGGACGCGCTTCTTCGAGGGGCTGGCGGAAAAGAAAATTTACGGGACAAGGTGCACGAAGTGCGGCCGGGTGCTCGTGCCGGCCCGGAGTTTCTGCCCCCGCTGCTTTGTCGACACCGACGAGTGGATCGAGGTGGCTCAGACCGGGGTGCTGACGGCCTGGTGCTACGTGAACTACCGCTATTTCGGCATGCCTACGGAGCCGCCCTTTATCAGCGCTCTGCTCCGTCTGGACGGGACGGACGTCGATTTCCTGCATATCATCGGCGGGTTCGATCTGTCCGACTTCGAGAAAGCCCGGAAAATCGTCAAGAACGGGATGAAGCTCCAGGCCGTCTGGGCGGACGAGCTCAGGGGCCACATCATGGACATCCGTTACTTCAAGCCCCTGTGATTTTCGGACCCGTCGGTGAAATTTTCTCGACCCTCTGTTATTTCAGTGTTATGAAGCACTCTAAAAAAACGGCAGAGGAGGTGATGACGGAACGAGGAGGCGGCGGAGAGGAAACCCGGTTGCAACACGGGATAGTTTGAACACACATGCAAAAAATCGAAGGGGGGAAACATGAGCTGGCAAGAGATCTACAAAAGTAAACGGATGACGGCGGAAGAGGCTGCGAAAATCGTCAAGTCCGGCGATCGTTTCTGGACGCCGCTCTGCCTGGGATAGCCGTCAATGCTCATCATGGACGCCATCGCGGCGAGGAAAGGTGAGCTCAAGGACGTGGAGTACGACTACGCTCTCCTGCTTCGGCCCTACAAGATTCTGCAGCCGGAGTACCGGGATACCTTCACGCTGGTGCCCGCTTTCTATTCCGGGACGCCGCATCAGCAGGCTGTGGCGGACAGCGAGTGGGCGAATTTCTGGCCCTGCCAGAGTTCCGACGTCGGGGTCAAGATGCCCCACCGGAAAAGACTTTACCCGCGCCGGATGGGCCTCATCATGCAGTGCACGCCGCCGGACGAGCACGGCTTCGTCAACATCGGGCTCGATACCTTCTACACCTACACGCTCATGAAGCAGAGCGACTACATCATCGCCGAGGTGAACGAGAAGATGCCGAGGACTTACGGGGAGACGAACTTCCATGTGTCCCTCTTCGACGCCTTCGTGGAGAACCCGAACCCCATCCCGGCGGTCCCGACGCCCCAGGCCTCGGACATCGAGGTCCAGATGGCCAAGAACGTCGTGGAGCTCATCAAGGACCGCGACTGCATCCAGGTCGGCATCGGCGCCGTTCCCGCCATGATCAGCAAGCTTCTTCTCGATTCGGGCCTCAAGGACCTCGGAATCCACACGGAGATGGCGCCCGCCGGGACCCACAGTCTCGTCGATAAGGGTGTCGTCACCTGCAAATACAAGAAGGTCAACCCCGGCAAGATCCTTCTCACCTTCACCATGGGCGACAAGGAACTCTACGACTGGCTCGGGAACAACCCCATGTGCGAGTGGCGCCAGACCCTCTACGCCAACAACATCAGCGTCATCGCCCAGGAAGATAACGTCGTGGCCATCAACGGCTCCGTCGAAGTGGACCTCTACGGCCAGGTCAACTCGGAGTCCTACGGCCCCCGCATGAGGAGCGGTACCGGCGGGCAGCTGGATTTCGTCATCGGGGCCTTCTGGTCCCCCGGCGGCCGCGCGATCAACCTGGTCCCCTCGACGGCCATGAAAGGCGAGAGGTCCAGGATCGTCCCGACCCTCGCCAAGGGGGCCCGCGTGACCGTGCCGCGTCATTACACGGGGTTCATCGTGACGGAGTACGGCATTGCCGATCTCTACGGCCGGTCGGAACCCGAGAGGGCCGAGGCTCTCATCAACGTCGCCCACCCCAAATTCCGTGACGAACTCACGAAGGCGGCCAGGGAAATGGGGCTCATCAAGAAGAAGATTTTCTAATGGTATGAAACCCGGGGCATCCGTTGAGGACGGATGCCCCGTTTTTTAAAGGACCTAAGCCATGTGGAACGAGTTCACCGACGAACAGAAGATGCTCCGGGAAACCATGCGGAGCTTCGCCGAGAAGGAAGTGGCGCCCCTGGCCTATGAGATCGATCGGGACGAACGTTTCCCGAGCGAGAGTTTCTCCAAGCTGGGGGACATGGGGCTTCTGGGGATCACTGCGCCTGCGGAGTACGGCGGAGCCGGAGCGGGGTACACGGAGATGTGCATCGTCACCGAGGAGCTCTCCGTCGCCTGTCTGTCCACGGCGGCTTCCTGGGGCGTCCACGCCTGCCTCTGCATCGACAACATCAACCGGAACGGGAACGACGGTCAGCTGAACAGATACCTTCCGCCGCTCTGCCGGGGCGAAAGGCTGGGGGGGCTGGCCATGACGGAGCCCTCCGCCGGCTCCGACGTCATGTCCATGCGGCTCCGCGCGGACCGGAGGGGGGACACGTACGTTCTCAACGGTTCCAAGATATTTATTTCCAACGGCCCCGTCGGCGATGTCTTCGTCGTTTACGCCAAGACGAGCCCCGAGCAGGGAGCCCGGGGCGTATCCGCCTTCATTGTGGAGAGGGAATTCCCCGGCTTCCAGCGGGGGAAGAAGTTCGAGAAGATGGGATGGCGGGGGTCGCCCACGGGGGAGCTCGTCTTTGAGGACTGTTTGGTCCCCGCCGAAAACCTTCTCGGGAAGGAGAACAGAGGGGCTCTCGTGCTCATGAGCGGCCTCAACACCGAACGGATCTGCCTCGGCGCCATGTCCCTGGGGCTTGCCAGGGGCGCCTATGAGTGCGCCCTGAAATACGCCAAAGAGAGGATCCAGTTCGGGAAGCCCATTGCCTCTTTCCAGCTCATCCAGGCCAAGCTGGCCGACATGGCCATGCTGATCGAGCTTTCACACCTGATCACCTACAAGGGCGCGAAAATGGCCGACCGGGGACTCCATCGGGAGATGAACCTTGTTGCCTCTTACGCGAAGCTCTTCACGGCGCGCACCGCGATGAAAATAACAACGGAGGCGGTACAGGTTCTCGGAGGCTACGGCTACATGAAGGAATTTCCCGTCGAGCGGATGATGCGCGACGCCAAGTTGCAACAGATCGGCGGCGGGACCGACGAGGTCCAGATCATGATCATCGCTCGGGATATCCTGGGGCTGAAGGATCATTGATCCGTCAATCACGAGGTTTCATCCGGGCGAAAGGGTTTACAGATGTTCGACATCAGCCGGTGTGATTTCTGCGGAGAGTGTCTCGAGCGCTGCGCTTACATGGACTTCGATCGCCGGTCGGGGGCCGACGCGCTCGCAGGTTTGTTTCGCGACGGCCGGGTCGACTGGACCCGGCAGTGCATCACCTGTTTCGCCTGCAACGAGTTCTGCACGAAGGGTGCCCGCCCCTTCGACCTTATCCTCGAGCATCTGGAAAAGAAGGGAGACTACGTCCCGCCGAAGATTTTCTCGGCGATGGTGGACCGTTTCACGCCCCGTGAGGCCTTCAAGGCGCCGGTGGTAAAAGGCAGGGTGCTTTCCCTGTGTACCATCGAGGGGAATCTTCCCCGCAAGATCAATGGAACCCTGTTCGAGGGGCTGACCGTCGTCAGGGGGCGTCACTTCTTCTGCAATGTCATCTTCCCGCACCTCGGAAACGAAAGCCGGATGCGGGAGGGTCTCAAGCCTCTTGTGGACCGTTATGCGGCACTCGGATCCGATGAGATCATCTTCCTGCACGATGACTGCTATGCCCTGATGGCGGGGATTGCGCCGCAATACGGTGTTGAGCTTCCCTTCAAGCCTATCCACATCTTCGAGTTCCTGAGGGACCGGCTGGTGGAAAAGAAAGAATCGATCCGGCCCCTCAACCTGGCGGTCGCCTACCAGAGGCCCTGCGCGTCGAGGCTCACGCCCTGGAAAGAGCCGCTTCTGGACGAAATTTTCCGGCTGGTCGGCGTGACGAGGGTGAGGCGGACCTACGACCGGGACAAGGCCCTGTGCTGCGGTCAGGATCTGAAAGGCCTCGTGAAAAGGGGGGAGAAGTTCCCCGCCTACCAGGACGAGAATATCCGTGACGCGAAGGCCGGCGGGGCCCGGGCCATGGTCTTTCTCTGTCCCCTGTGCCTGGACGCCCTCGGCGGGAAGTGCAGGGATGCGGGTTTGTCCACGTTCATGATTGTCGATCTCTGCCGCCAGGCGCTGGGTGAGGAATGAAAGCCATCTATCTCGATCACTGCGCCACGACGCCGCTTCGGCCGGAGGTGTGGGAGGCGATGCTCCCTTTATTCCGGGACCGTTTCGGAAACCCTTCGAGCGTCCATGCCTACGGTAAAACGGCAAGGGAGACCGTGGAGGATGCGAGGTCGAAAGTCGCATCCCTCATCGGCGCGAAATCCGCTGAGATCGTCTTCACAGGCGGCGGGACGGAGTCGGACAACCTGGCCATCCGGGGTGCGGCCGACGCCCGGAAGGGGCAAGGCCGGCACATCATCACCTCCGCCGTCGAGCACCTGGCCGTTCTGGAAACCTGCAGGGACCTGGAGCGCTCCGGTTTCAGGGTGACGTACCTTCCCGTTGACGGCGAGGGCAGGGTTGATCCCGCGGCCGTAAAGGGCTCGATCACCGACGAGACCATTCTCGTCAGCATCATGCACGCAAACAACGAGATCGGGACCATCGAACCGATCGAAGCCATCGGGAGAATGACAAGGGAGAAAGGGATCCTTCTTCACACCGATGCCGTTCAGTCCGTCGGAAAGATCCCCGTGGACGTCCGTTCCCTCCAGGCGGACCTGCTATCGCTATCGGGCCATAAAATCAACGGCCCCAAGGGGGTCGGCGCCCTCTATGTCCGGGAGGGTGTGGAGATTTCGCCGGTCCTGACGGGGGGACACCAGGAAAAGGGCAGGCGCGGCGGTACGGAGAATGTCCCTGCCGTTGCGGGGCTCGGCAGGGCCTGCGAGCTGGCGGGGGGTGATCTGAAGTCGAGGACGAAGGAGCTGAAAAGGCTCCGCGATCTTCTGCAGGCGAAGCTTGCGGATCGATTCCCCGGCCTCCGGGTAAACGGTCATGAGAAATGCCGGCTTCCCCATGTCCTGAGCGTGTCCTTCCGCGGGCTTCCCGCTGAAGAGATCGTGCAGGCGCTTGATCGGGAGGGTGTGGCCGTTTCGGCGGGTTCGGCCTGCACCTCGGGCCGGCGCGAGATCTCTCACGTCATCGCGGCGATCGGCGTGCCGCCTGAAGAGGCCCCTGGAACGGTGAGGCTCAGTGTAGGTTGGGGAAGCAGTCCCGCCGATATCCGGGAGGCGGCTGATCTTCTGGCATCGGCTGTGGGGAAGATCAAGGCCCTGCAGGAACTGGAGGCTTCCGTCGGGGGCAGAAAGTGTTATTGAGCGCTCCCGGTGTCGGGATATAAGGCGCGGTTCGCGGAGACTCCGATCTTCGAAGCCGCTCAAGGAGGAGGTTACCATGAAGACAAAGATCACGGAGCTTTTCGGCATTCGGTACCCCGTCATTCTCTCCGGCATGAGCTGGATCAGCGTGCCCGGGATGGTGGCGGCCGTCTCCAACGCGGGGGGGCTGGGGATCCTGGCGACGGGGCCTCTGAGTGTGGAGGAAACCCGCAAAGCGGTCCGGGAGATCAGGCAACTCACGGACAAACCTTTCGGTGCCAACTGCGCACTCATGTTTCCGGGGGCGGCGGAAAACACGAAGGTTCTCCTGGAGGAGAAGGTCCCCGTTATCAATTTCGCCCTCGGCAAGGGTGACTGGATCGTCAGGAAGGCCCATGAATACGGCGGGAAGGTCGTTGCCACCGTTGTGAACGCCCGTCACGCCAGGCGGGCCCAGGACTACGGCTGTGACGCCGTGATTGCGACGGGAAACGAGGCCGCCGCTCATGGGGAGGCGCTCACGACGATGGTTTTGATCCCCAGCCTGAAGGATGCCCTGAAGATTCCCGTCATCGCCGCGGGCGGCGTTGTCGACGGGCGGGGGCTGGCGGCGGCCCTGGCCCTGGGGGCCGAGGGTGTCGCGATGGGGACGCGTTTCATGACCACGAAGGAAAGCCCCCTCCATGAAACCTACAAGAAGCTCTCCATTGAAAAAGACGTGACCGACACTCTTTATTCCAAGCGGTTTGACGGGATCTGGTGTCGGGTGATGAAGACCGACGCTGCGGAGCGGGCGATCAAACGGGGGCTCAACATCCCGGCGTCGTTTGTCAACTCGAAGGACATCGCGCGGCAGCTGAACCTGCCTTACTTCAAGGTGCTCGCGGGTGTGCTGGCGTCGGGCTTCAAGAACGCGATCCAGATGGCTTATCTGGCCAATGCCTTCCGGATGATCCGCCTGGCGACGGAAGAGGGGGACCTGCAAACGGGGGTTCTTCCCGTCGGACAGGCCACCGGCTTGATCCACGACGTACCGACGGTGAAGGAAGTAGTCGAGCGCATCGTCGCCGAAGCGAAACAGGTCCAGCAGGATCTGGCGCAGAAACTGGCCTGACGGCGAACGGCACAAGTCCCGTCGTGAAAAATCCCCGGCCGGTGCGGCTCCGTCCGGGGATTTTTCATGGATCTGATCTGCCGGTCTGCGGCACGGGACCTTACTTTTTGAGTTTGGTGAGCTTCGACCCCTTGAGGGACGCGTCGGCGATCAGTCCTTTCACGCCGAAGACGAATCCCACGATGGGGTCTTGAATCGTTTCCGTGCTGAGCGTGCGGCCGGCGCCGACATCAATGACGGCGATGTTTCCGTCCACGCCCGCCTCCCAGTTTTCGCTGTTGCGGAATTTGTTGAGGGCGTCATCGGTCATGAAGGCGATGATAATGTCCTTCTGCTGGCCGCCGAAGGTCAGGCCGAGAGAGGCCGATACGATGTTGTAGTAGGCAACGGACTTTCCGCCGACCCGGAGCGCGCCTTCGCCGTACTCGCCGCCGACGATAAAGCCGCCCTTGATGACTTTCGGAAGGATGAGCAGAGCCTTCGCGCTCCTGGCGAATTCCTGTGCCCCTTTCACCTCCTTGTAGAAGCGCTCGAGCGCTACGTCCACGCTGACATCGATTTCCCTCGCTGTGGCCGCCAGGGCGATCGTGTTTGATGTGAGGAGCAAAACGAACAAGACGCCCGTGACCCATGCCGCATGCGACAGAAACCGCTGGTTGAAACATCTTTTCATGCTGCTGACCTCCTGGGATGGATTTGAACGATATTCGGCGGGACCCGAAAACAGGGCCTGTGAAAAAGCCCCCATCCAAACTTACATGAAATATACCAGCACCCCTGCCGTTTGTCACGGAAAAGAACTGGGGTCAGGCTTGAATAATTGAATATTTATTTTCTGTTGTTTTCGTGCTAGACGTAAAACCATGGCCAGAAAACCAAGAGTGCATTTTCCAGGTGCTTTGTATCACGTGATTGCGAGAGGGAACAGGGGACAGGAAATCTTTCGTGATGACCAAGACCACGATCTTTATCTGAGATATATCAGAGAATACAAAGAACGTTTTCACTTTTGCCTCCACGCGTACGTGTTGATGGTCAATCATGTCCACCTGCTCATTGAGGTCGGTGAAGTACCCTTGTCCCGCATCATGCAGGTGCTTCAATTCCGATATACAAGACGATATAATTGGAAATACGCCTTGGTGGGTCATCTCTTTCAGGGCAGGTATAAAGCAATCCTCTGTGACAAAGACAGTTACCTCCTGCAGCTGTCGGCGTATATTCATTTGAATCCTGTTCGTGCCGGCATTGTGAAAGATCCGTCTGAATACCCCTGGAGCAGCTATCGGTCTTATATCACGCGGGACCGATTCAGTCTGGCAGACCGGAGTTTTGTTCTGAGTCTGTTTGCGGGGGGGAGAACGTCCGTTCAGAGAGCTTATGAGCTTTTTGTGAGAGATCATCTCCAGGAGGGTCACAGGGGCGATCTTTACCGTACCGTGGATCAGCGTTTTCTGGGGGATCACGAATTTGTTAAAAGTGATCGCGGCGTGCCGGAAAAAAGAGATGCGAACCGTCATAAAATAAGGTTCCTCGCTGTTTCAAGTGGGTAACCTGAAGTCCAGTTTGCCGCTGATGAGATAGATCATCGTGATGAAGTTTTTGACAGTTCGGTATCCCCGGGCCCTGGCTTTGGCGGCCTGAATCAGGCTGT
>Ga0302236_1002564_pt1 | contig 10743 bp, 12 predicted proteins | sample AAG_UR_Gly_MG_FD_193509 | JGI IMG/M metagenome (GOLD analysis project Ga0302236, IMG submission 193509) | Enriched activated sludge microbial communities from anaerobic digester in WTTP, New Holstein, Wisconsin, United States - AAG_UR_Gly | ecosystem: Engineered > Bioreactor > Anaerobic >...
GATTTGACCGAGAAATACTACAGCAATTTTGTGAAGATTTACTAGAGCAAGAAACTGATAAAAAAATAGCTTTAGCACTAATTGAGTACTTTTCATGTCTGATTCTATTTTGTTTCACATTAACATCTTTTTTATATCCTTTTTGCTTATAGTCACTTTGGTAGCTGTAAGTGAACTTGACAAATCCAGTGTTCATAGGGTAATATGAGAAAAGCACTAAAAGGAGATTAACTACTATGCGGCAAGGTATTCTTAAATAACAATCAACTGAATGATGGTAGGTACGAATGATTTGGCCTTATTACATCTGTAATAGGTTTGATTTTTGTACCTTAATTTAAGAATACTTTTATCTTTTAACGATCATATGAGGTGTGACTTATGAAAATAATGAATATCGGCATCTTGGCTCATGTAGATGCTGGAAAAACAACATTAACAGAGAGTATTCTCTATGCCAGCGGTACCATTACTGAGTCCGGGCGTGTTGACAGGGGTTCAACGATTACAGATTCTATGGCACTTGAAAAGCAAAGGGGCATTACAATTCAGGCATCCATAGCATCTTATCAATGGGGCCATGTCAAAGTCAATTTGATTGATACGCCTGGACATATCGATTTTTATTCAGAGGTAGAGCGCTCATTGAATGTGTTGGATGGCGCTATCTTGCTGATCTCTGCCAAAGACGGCATTCAGGCACAAACACGTATCCTTTTCGATGCAATACGAAAAAGGAAACTTCCTGCTTTGATTTTTATTAATAAGATCGATCAACCGGATATTGATTTTGATTCCCTCTATGAGGATATCAGAGCTAAATTGTCCTCTCATATTCTTATCATGCAGAGCATTACAAATAGAATCTCTCTTTTGCCCAAAACTCTGAATCCGTTGTCTGAAGAATTTAAAGACACGATTATTGAAACGGATGATGCTTTGCTAAAAAAATATGTTATGGATCAGCCCATTACGGCGGAGGAACTGTTAGAGAGCAGAAGAAAAAATATAAATGATGGTACTCTTTTGCCTGTTTACCACGGCAGTGCTCTGAAACATATTGGCACGAAAGAACTCATGGATGCGATTCTCATGGAATTCACTCCATTTATGTCTCCACCCAACTCTAATCTTGCTGCATTGGTATACAAAGTTGAAAGAGATGATAATCGAAACAAACGCACATATATGCGCATTTTTGGAGGTTCCATTAAATCACGTGACGTACTAACCCTGCAAGATCATTCTGACAGTATAAAAATTAAAAAATTAGAGACCTCAAGCAATGGAAAAATGGTAGAAACCGAAAAAGTCGAATGCGGTGATATTGCTATTTTTCCAAATGAAATGCGACTAAAGATTGGGGACTCCATAGGAACAATTCCTGAAAGGAATTTGATTCTACACAACAATAATCTGATCATGCAGGTGAACATTTCCCCTGTCCTTTCTTCCGACAGAACTTTTCTGTTAGAAGCCTTATCGGAACTGGCGGAAACAGATCCTCTTTTGCAATATAAATTGGATTCCAGAAGCAACGATATTATTATGGAATTCCTCGGAAAAGTACAAATGGAAGTCATCGTTTCTTTGTTACAAAACCGATACCATCTTCAGGTCAATATCGAGAATGTAACAACCATTTATAAAGAACGCCCTTTGAAAAAGGCAGACTTTACTGCCCATATTGAGGTCACCCCTAATCCTTTTTGGGCATCCATAGGATTGTCAATCGAACCGCTTCCCATTGGAACTGGACTGCGCTATGAAAGCAAAGTGTCCTATGGATATTTAAATAAATCATTTCAGAACGCCGTTGAAGAAGGTGTTCGATATGGTTGTGAGCAGGGGTTATATGGATGGGAAGTAACAGATCTTAAAGTCTGTTTTGAATATGGCGTATACTACAGTCCGGTAAGCACCCCTGCTGACTTTCGGCACTTAGCTCCTATTGTATTTGAGCAAGCCCTAAAACAGTCAGGTACGGAGTTGTTAGAGCCCTGCCTGTCATTTGAGCTTTATGTTCCCCAAGATTGCAACGCGCGTGTTTACAATGATCTGAAAAAATTTCATGCAGATATTGTATCAATAAAGACACAGCACAACGAAGTCGTAGTATCAGGAAAAATTCCGGCTCGCACATCACAATTTTATAAAGAGCAGCTTTCGGAACTTACAAAAGGTCGTGGAGTCTTTTTAACAGAACGGGCAGGGTATCAGCAGAACACCGGTGAAACTTTTACTCAGGCCAGAAAACCGGATGATCGATTGGATAAAACTCGTCACTTTTTTGATAAGTCGTATGGCGAGATAGGCAATGAGGGACATCAATCTGGCATGAAATTCATGTAGCCAAGGAGGAATGAGAAAGTGGATAACTTAAAAGAAGCAACATTACAATCAGAGCTGCGTTTTAAGGATTTAGTAATCAATCCTTGCCATCGCAGTGTTTTAATAAATAACAACCGCATAGACCTCACCACGAAAGAATTTGATCTCTTGTACTTTTTGGCTATCCATCCGGGATGGGCATTTACAAAATCCCAAATTTATGAGACCGTATGGGGAGAAGAGTATGTGTGTAATCAACACGCTGTGGAAAATATTATATACAATTTGCGGCGCAAGATGGCTATAAATTCTACAAGTATAAACTACATTCAAACATTAGTTGGTTATGGCTACAAATTTTTAGCACCTTAGTAAAAATATCAAGAGGGTTCATTTTTACCAAGCCTACGCCAGTCCATCGCAAACTATTTTTGACCGTCTGGAGCAATTCACTGGGTGTGCCGACTGGTCGAAGGGGGTAGCCAGAATAAGGTGCGAAGATTGTGGCCATTCGTATTTTCGGCCCTTTTCCTGTAAGGTTTTCCACCTTTGTCCGTCCTGCGACCAGAAGCGGACTTTGCTCTACGCTGAATACCTTGCCGAGGATTTGCTTCTTGATCTACCGCATCGGCAATTCGTTTTTACGATACCCAAGATTCTCAGACCTTACTTTAAATCCGATAAACGATTGTTTGGAGAGGTGTCCAAGCTAATATTCACGCTACTGTCTGAATTTTTCTCCCTTGCTGCAGGGCGACCACTGCTATGTGCATCTGTCGTCAGCTACCAGTCCTTTGGGGAATTCGCTCGATTCCACCCGCACTGGCATGTTTTAGTACTGGAAGGTGGGTTTACCAAGTACGACCGCTTTGTGTATTTGCCAATCGGAGCAGACGAGGGTATGCTCAAAGTCTGGCAAGCAGCGATTTTGGCTTTGTTCTTACGAAAGGAACTGATAGATCAATCTCGTGTAAACATGCTTAAGGATTGGAAGCACTCCGGCTTTAGTATCGAGAGCGAAACCAGGTTATTCAGTAAGGCTGATCGAGAAGCCCTTGGACAGTATGTAGTTCGTGGCGCAACCTGTGCTGAAAAAATCCAGCATGACAAAGCCTCCGACACGGTAATCTGGACAGCTGCACCTAAGGGATTCTACAAAGGAAAAATAGAGACCTTCAAAGGCTTTGAATTCGTCGACCAGCTTGTGGCCCATTTGCCACCAAGACGAGTGCAACTAGTTCGTCGTTATGGGGTATATGCCGGGAAAGTCCGTAAGCAGTGGCAAGATCGACCGAATATTTACCGCCTAGCACCAGTGGGTTGGCAAAAAGGACATCCAAACCAGTCCCCAATTGTTCAAGCAATACCACCAGAGAATCAGGAAACTGTCCATGCCCCCGATGCCTGGGCTAAGTTACGCAAGCAAAGCTGGGCGCGGTTGTTACAGAAAGTCTACGAGGTTGATCCATTTGTCTGCCCGAAATGCCAGGGGTCAATGTCGGTTGTGGCAATTATCGAAGATCCTAAGGAGCTTACCAAGATTATTGACTGGGCAAAGCAGCAGGAACGGAAGCAGTCAGTGACTGTGTGCGCTCGTTCTCCTCCTGAGCTATCACTGGCATCGGTATAATACCCAAAAACGAAGTTTATGCGGAACATCATAACAGCTTAAAATCGGAGTTTATACTGCTTCATGGGGGAGTTATATCTTTGAGCTTTGTCACATTGGCGCGAATCAGGGCTTGACGGCAGAAACAGACTTGAATTATACTCCGCGGTGTCGGCGTTGCCGAAAAATTTTGATTGGTTCAGTTGTTCGGGCTGGAAAAAAGTCGTAGTTCGGGGAAAAAGCCGAATTTCAATGTAAAACCGCAAAAATCCCAGAATGACAGTTCCTATCAGTAATTTATTTGAATTAAAGATAACTACTATTTATTATAGATAAAAAATAAAAAAACTATTAGGAGGAATTAAAATTGAGAGTAAAACTAATTGTGTTACTGGTTTTGATAATTACAACTTTTGTTTGGGCAAAGGATGAAAATGAGAATATTTTAGAAAAGTATATGAAAGATAACAATGTTTCTGGAACTGTTGTTATAAAATCTCTAAAAAGTGGCAAAACAAATATTTATAATAAAGAACGTTCAGAAAATAAGTATTTACCAGCATCGACATTTAAGATAGTTAATACACTTATTGCATTGCAAGAAAAAATTGTTAAAGATGAAAATGAAATAATAAAATGGAATGGAAAAGATTATGGAATGGCAGTATGGAATAAAGATCAAAATATGAAAACGGCTTTTGCTACAAGTTGTGTATGGTTTTATCAAGAATTATCAAAGAAAATTGGAAATGATATATATTTAAAATATCTAAAAAATATAAATTATGGTAATGAAAAAACAGGTCCTATAGTTGAATCATTTTGGCTAGAGGGAGATTTAAGAATAACTGCTGTAGAACAAATTGAGTTACTAAGGAAAATATATAATAAAGAATTAAAATTTGATGAAAGAAACTACATTATATTAAAGAACATAATGAAGGTTGATGAAAATGAAAAATATTGCGTGAGAGCTAAGACTGGAGTAGTAGGAAGTGTGACACCTAAAATAGCATGGTATGTTGGATATTTAGAAACAAAAGATGATGTGTGGTTTTTTGCTTGTAACATTGATTACACAAAACCTGAACACTTGGAATTAAGAAAACAAATTGTACATTCAGCTTTTAGAGAATTAAGAATTATAGAATAATATAGATTTAAGTAATTTATTTAAATAGTGAGCTATTTTTAAGAAAGAAATTACGAAAAAATAAAATAAATTTATTGTATAAAAAATACCGAGCAGAAAACCTCGTGTTTTCTGCTCTAAGCCAAAGGAAATGCAGAAGCTAAGCAAAAAATATTGGGCAAAAAGCTATCCGATAACAGACTATAAAAGATATGCCTTCGCCAACAGCGGAGCTGTAAGGCTCAGACACATCTCTTATAGTCGAAACGTTACAAGCAACCAAAAGAAACGAACTGCATAATTGATAAATAAGAAATTATGGATAAATGGAATGAAATCTGTTTTGCAATAAACAAATTGAAAGAAAGGAATTCTCAAGAGAAATATTTTCAAGTTGAAGTAGAACATATATTTGAAAAATTAGGTTGGTCTCGTCGTAAGGATGAAATTCTATCAGAGTATTCCATTGATTCAGGCGTAAGTCAGGTTAGGGCAGATATAGTTTTGCAAGACGAGCAAAGCAAAATTTTGGTAGTAGAATTAAAAAGACCAAATCAACCTTCTCAGGATAAGCACATTAGACAGCTTTCGTCATATATGAAGTTGCTGAAATTGGAATATGGATTGTTTATCGGAGACACACTTCAATTATTCTATGATGACCCCAATGATAAGGAAGAGCCAATTAAGATATTTGAAACCACATTTCATGAAAATAATAATGTAGGTAATGAGTTTATTAAATTGCTAGAAAAACAGAGATTTGACCGAGAAATACTACAGCAATTTTGTGAAGATTTACTAGAGCAAGAAACTGATAAAAAAATAGCTTTAGCACTAATTGAGGAATTAAAGTCTGATGATGGTGTTTCAAAAATTCTTTCTTATTTAAGAGAAGACCTTTCTAATGATTACAATGAAAATATTGTAAAAAATGTGTTAGAAAATCTCTTAGTAAAAGTTGATTCAAGAAATAGTAATGAATCGTTTCAAAAAATGATTGAACCAACTAATAATAGTCAAGAAAAAGTAACTTATACGACAGGTGATAAATTGCCAATTGAAATAATTCCTAATGATGTTGATGATTTTAAGAGACAGTTTCTTGAATTAGGTTATGCAAAACTGTGTTACCATTATAAAGACGGTAGTGTAAAGGAAAAGATATGGAATAAAAGAGCTTTCTCTGAAAATGCAAATTTGAAAGCGAATCTTCGCAGTCGCCCTGAAGCTAGAAAAGGAAAATGGAAAGAAATGGGGATTGTTAAGTTAGTTTGTAAAGTTGATAATTTATGAGTTCAAAATTACACTATATCGTAGAGACTAAATTTTGGAGAAGAAAAATTGGTAACAAGCTTGACAATTTGGTAAATGGCATTGATTTTTCAGATGCGTATGTCAATACAAGTAAAGAATTTCATGATTTATCTCCAATCAAAGCACGAAAAGCAGCTTTCAATCATTACCAAAGCATTATTGAAGTGCTTTATGAAGGATTGGATAAACAATACACAAATGATTATCAGGCACGAAAGGATTTACAATATTATTTGAATTCCGATAATGATATTGAATTGGGAAATAAGACAAAATTTAAAATAACAGATGATTTCTTAAATGGGATTGAAGTTTATATGGTTGTCGAAAAACCATTAAAAGGGAAAGAGATAAAAGCGAATGGAAAGTACTGCATTCATGGAATTAGATATGTAGATTACATTGACAGACTTGACAATGATTTAATAGAAAATCTGGAAAATTTATTTGCTGAAAATCAGTATTACGAAGAGTTTAACTATCCCACTGAAAAAGAACAGGTATTAAAACATTTTGACCCAATTGGGGGGCGTGCAGAATTCTATTTGCAAACTCCTTTTGATTGGGACAATTTCATGAAAGACTTTGACGGACAAAAATTAATGAAAAATGGCAGCTTGTAACACTGTATATACAAAATGGGCGAGATATTAGTAAATTCAAGGGTTTTAGCCCGCTTCAAAATCGTAACGGTTTGATAAGTTTGAAGCCCGCAATCGCCCACATTTGCATATACTTGTCCGTTAGCGGTCATGCTAAGAATGTAGACAGGTAATATTATGAGAATTTTAAAAAAAAATAAGTCAATGGAAACTACAAAAGAATTTGTTCTGAATAATAAGGTTTTAAAATTTGTAAATGTTGTTGATGCTAATGACGATGGCAAAATATTTACAAATAGATACTTTTATATGAATGTCAGAGGGCAAAGACAACCAGTGATTGGAAAGCAAAATAAAATTGAGTACTATAATCAATTGCAAATTCAACTCAATTATCTGCAAGGAAAGAAATTGACAGAGAGGGATTTTTGCGAGGCTTTACTCGAAGGTTGCAAACATCATATTCTTAAATATGGTCGACTAATAATTAGCGACTTATGGACACAACTGAATCCTACTATGCATATTATTGATGTAACAAAAGGAATTTTTCACAATCATATAGTGACAGAAGAGGATGGGATTGAATTGAGAAACTTTTATTTAAATGCAGCACAGGAAATATTAATTGATTATATTTTAGTGCCTGACCCTAATGATGTAGGGGGAATAGGGCGACCACCTAAATTAGTTCCATTAAAATCAATCATTAAATAAAAATATCATGGAAAAACAACAAAAGATTACTCACAAAAGATTTCAAATTGACAAAAGCGAAGGTAGTATTGAAGTACAATTTGATTTTGTCCTTGAAGATGGTGTTGTAAAAATTTCCAACATACATATTCATGGAAACTTTGACAGCGGACTACCAAGTTCTCCAACTTTTGAGCAAGTAAATAATACAGCTTTTCTTGTTTCTCATTACACAAATATTTTCGAGAAAAGAATAATGGAACGAGTGGTTGGCAATAAATATGCAGACGAAATAGTAGAAGCAATATTAAAACTAAAGGATGAGTTAAAATCATCACTTAGTGACATTGAATAGAAATTATAAAAAAACAATCATGGAAAATCAACTTTCTATCGGAGACCGACTTATCGTAGAGCAAACAGAATATAATCCTCTTACCGATTTTTATTTGAAAGGAATATCGCAGAATGAGTATAATGTAGAATTCGGATACGGGATTATAGCAGGTTTTACAACTTATCCGAAACATAAAGTTAAAAAACATCCAATTCAGAATAGTCAATTCACTTTTAGTGTTGAAATTTCTGGGAATAACTGTAATTCCGAAAATCCAAGACTTAATGATTTTTCGAAATATTTGATAAACATGAATAACCAAGCACTAATCTTTCGAACTGGGTTAATTTGTCTTAGAGAAATATTAAATTCTTTTACCGACAAAGTATCGAAAAAAAATGCAGTGGAAGATTTAATCGAAATTGTAAATTCAAATGATTCAATGATGAGCCTTAATTCTTGGATTATACCTACAATTGAAAATGTACCAGAAGACTTTGAATGCAAGTCTGTAATTGAATATACAGGGCAGAATGCACCTCCTATTGCCATTTATAACTCTGAGCGTAAAAACAACAATGTTGTTACTGCTGTATTCCTTGTTTTGTTCACAACTATAATGTTACAAGTTGGCGTTTTATCTAAAGATTTAATTAATAAGGAATTAAATAAATAATAATCATCACATTTAAACAATTAACCATGGGACTATTTAATAATTTATTTAGCAAAGGTGAATCTGCCGATAAAGAAGAATTTCCTAAAAATCTTTACAATCAAATAGCTGTAGATAATGGGAAAAAAAATGTTGTAATATCTATTGAAATGGATAGACAATTTCCTTCACCTCCATTTGTTGGTCCAATTGAAAAAGCTCAAAGAAACAACAAATTATTCTTTACAAAAATGTTCAACGGTAGTATAACCTTAACTCGAGAATATCTGAAAATTGATAATTCAAAGGAATTACATACCCCAAAATTTGATATTGGTCATGAAATCGAACTGGATTATATATTAACTATTTATATGACAAAAGAAAGTTGGACATTGCAATATTTTGATAAAAAAACGAAACAGAGTATTATTCTGCCTTTTGAACAATTTCTTTATTACGGAGGAAAGTCATGATATAATTGTTGTCATGGTTTTAGATAATGTTAGAAAAAAAAATGGATTCTATTGCTACGATAAAAGAAGCGTTGTTAAAAGCTTGTATCAAATCACGGCCAAGTTATTTTAAGCCTTATTTGGCATCTGAGAAAGTAAATTGTGAGCCTGACAAAGAAGGATTTTATAAATTTTTTAAGTACATGCTCGCTGTTTCTAAAAGGCAAACGGAGGGAGAATTGCATTTAAAAATAAAGCTACCCGACCCGAAGAATAAAAATGTTCAGCATTATGAATTTTATGACTCGGTTCATCTCCATTCTCGATTGACACTAATCGTTGAAGAATTTGATGACTCAATTCATATAGATATTTTCCCATTTTAAAGTTTAGTAATAATACAACGACATTTAAACGAAAAAAATAAAAAAGAAAAAGCACGAACCGCTAACAGCACCTATGCCCAATAGCCTATGAAAGAGCAAATTGAAACAGCGTACCCCGCAGAAACATTGTACCTTTGGACAGTGACGAACCCCGCAAAACGGCTACTGGGCATAGCTGCGGAACGTTATGGGCAAGTGTAAAAAGACATACAGCAAAGAATGAACACATATCTATTTTTATGGAATCCCAAAAAGTGGACTTGGGCGACACTTGAACGAGACACCGAACAAGTAGACTTGACAGGACGGTGTTCTGAACGATGGAGTTGTGGAAACACAAAATCAATTCAACCGGGCGACAGGATTTTTTTGTTAAAAATTGGTACAGAGCCTAGAGGAATTATTGCAGCAGGTTTTGCAACATCGACACCATTTTATGAACAACATTGGAGCGGAGAAAACAAAGACACTTTATACATAGACGTTGACTTTGAAGTTTTGCTCAATCCTGACAAAGAACCAATCTTGACAGTTGACATACTAAACTTAGGAAATTTAGCCAAACAAAATTGGCGACCTATGGGTTCGGGCAACTCGATAAAATCTGAAATAGTTGACGAACTTGAAGCGGTTTGGTTTGACTTTTTGACAACTCAAAAAATCAGACACAATCCGTTTGTTCCTGCCAATAACGAAATTCAAAAGACATACACAGAAGGAACACCCAACCAAGTTTCCGTTACGAAATATGAACGCAATCCATTTGCAAGAAAAAAATGTTTAAACCATTACGGTTACACTTGTGTGGTTTGTGACTTTAATTTTGAAAAAACCTACGGACAAATAGGAAAAGATTTTATTCACGTTCACCATTTGACACAGGTTGCAACTGTTGGGCAGACTTATGAAATTGATCCAATTAAAGACTTGCGACCTGTTTGCCCCAACTGCCATTCAATTATTCACAGACAGAGAACTCCGTTGACAATAGACGAATTGAATAAAATAATTAAACAAAATGCGGACAGATAATAGAACACCAGCCCATAACAAAAACTATATGTCAATTGCCGTTTCCGTGCTGACAACAAGCCGTGTAGCCCGCAACAGCGGCGGTGCGGCTCGACAAGGAACGCAACCCGCAGTCGGCAACTGCATATAGTTCCGTCCGTTAAGCCCAAGCGTGAATTTTATGAAATTAGAACAGCCTTCGTTCTTTGAGC
>Ga0302236_1002569_pt1 | contig 10724 bp, 5 predicted proteins | sample AAG_UR_Gly_MG_FD_193509 | JGI IMG/M metagenome (GOLD analysis project Ga0302236, IMG submission 193509) | Enriched activated sludge microbial communities from anaerobic digester in WTTP, New Holstein, Wisconsin, United States - AAG_UR_Gly | ecosystem: Engineered > Bioreactor > Anaerobic >...
AATCCGGTTTTGCCCGCTCGTTCGGGATCAACGTGCAGGACGAGATCAAGGTGTTGACCCGCCGGGGGCTGAAGCAAACCAGGGTCGCCGGACTGCTCGAACTGCGAGGCATTGCCGGCTTCAAGCAGGCCGGCGTCTTGATGGTCCCTCTGGCGGACGCGCAACGTTGGTTTCTGAAACCTGGCTACGTCAATACGATCAATCTGGTGTTGAAGGAAGACGTCCAGGCGGAACAAGTCGCCCGTTTGGCGAAGAACCTGTTGCCGCCCGGCGTCATCGTCCGCAGTCCCGTCGCGCGCACGAAATTGGCTGCGGAATCGACGGCCAGCCTGGAGCAGGGTCTCAAGTTCGCGTACGCCACGACGCTGGCCTTGGCGGTGCTCATGATTTTGAACACGTTCCTGATGAACGTCAAAGAGCGTCGCCGCCAATTGGCCGTCTTGCGAGCCGTCGGCGCGACGCGGAACCAGATCCTGGGGATGCTGCTGCGCGAGGGATTGGTGCTGGGTTTGGTGGGCACGGTCCTCGGCTGCCTGGCGGGCTACTTGGGGGCGTCGCAACTGACGCAGACGGTGGCGCGAGTGTACATGACGACCTTGCCCGACGTGCAGTTCGATTTCGCGTCCTTCGCGGTGGCGGCCTGCCTGGGGCCCGTGATGGCCCTGGTCGCCACGTACATCCCGGCACACCAAGCGGCCCGCGTCACGCCGCTGGAAGCGCTCCGACCGCTGGTGAGCGACGCTTCTGCCCGGCTGCCCCTGTGGTTCATCGTGACGGCCGTGCTGGGGTACGTGATCACCGGCGCGATGCTGGCCGCGGCGATTGGCGGCTGGCTGCCGGTTCAATGGGCGATTCCCGTGGGGACGGTCTTTATGGTCGCGTTCATTCCCCTGACGTTGACCTTGCTGGGGCCTCTGGTGCGTTTGGCGGCGATTCCCGCGCGCCGCTGGCTGGGCGTCGAGGGCGAGTTGGCTTGCCGTCAGTTGGTGCGACGGCGCTCGCGTACCGGGTTGACGCTGGGCGTCCTGGTGCTGGCGATCAGCACGGGAATAGGGTTAGGCACCACGATCCACAACAACATCGACGACGTTCGAGCCTGGCTGCGGCAGACCCGCGCGGGCGACTTCTTCGTGCGTGCGATGATGGCCGATCCGGGCGAAGGCCGGGCGGCCGACATGCCGGAGGAACTGGGTGCGGAAATCCTCGCCATTCCCGGCATCTGGGGGCTGGGCAGTTTGCGGTTCGTCAATGCCGAGGTGGCCCAGCAGCCCGTGGTGATCCTGGTCCAGGGGCTCACGCACGGCGGGGGCGTGCCGGTCAACCTCGCGGTGGGCGATCCGGACGACGTGGCGAAGCGGATGCTCGCCGGCGAAGCGGTGGCCGGGACGGTACTGGCGCAACGCTGCGGGCTCAAGGCCGGCGACGACGTCGAGGTGACCACAAACGCCGGTCCGCGGCGGATCCGGATCGCCGGCCTGGCCAACGAGTACCTGGCCGGCGGTCTGGTGTTGCACTTGGAACGCGAGGCGGCCCGGAAGTTGTTGGACATCGGTGGGGTCGATGTGTTCATGGTGAAAGCCTATCCTGCCGAGCGGGCCGCTGTGGAACCCAGGCTCCGGGAACTCACGGAGCGGCACGGACTGATGCTGCACTCGTTCGCCGATCTCAGTCAACGGTTGGATGCGATGCTGGACGGCGTGGTGGGCAGCTTGTGGGGACTGCTGTTCCTGGGGTTCCTCGTGGCGGGTTTCGGCATTGCCAATACCTTGACGATGAACGTCCTGGAACAGACCCGCGAGTTGGCACTGCTGCGCGTCGTGGCGATGACCCGCCGCCAGGTTGCCAAGACGGTGCTGGCTCAAGCGCTGATTGTGGGATTGATAGGGATCGTCATGGGGTTCGTGGCGGGAGCGACCACGGCCTGGGTGATCAGCCTGACGATGCTTCCCTTGCTGGGCTATCATATCGGCTTCGACCTGCACGCCGGCCTGATGGTCGGCTGTTTCTTGCTGGCCTTGGCGATCGTCCTGGCCGCCGCCTGGGTCCCGGCCCGGCGGGCGACGAGGCTCGACTTGCTGGAGGCTTTGAAGTACGAATAACGCTTTGCGCGGCTTCTTGGCCTGGTTTGGCGGAGATCGCGTTTGATGTCCCGTCGATCGCGCGATCCGCGAACTGCAGCAGCTTCGGGAGCATACGGTCACGAACTTCTTCCGCGACCGCGTCCCGGGACTGTACGGGCTCATGGTCCGCCGGCATCAACACCCGCCGGCGCTTCCGAGAAGGCTGGATCACGATAGAATGATGCAAGACCGCTGATGCCGGAGTAGCCATCGCTTGCGAACGAGTGGAGAAAAACATGCTTACGGCCGTCTTCTTAGTTTGCGCCGTTCTTTTCCTGGTCGCCTTTTTCACGTACGGCCGGTTCCTCGAACGGAGGCTGGGCATCGACGATAGCCGGCCCGCGCCGAGCCACACGGACTACGACGGGGTGGACCGAGTGCCGGCGCACCCCGCCGTCCTGTTCGGACATCATTTCTCGTCGATTGCCGGCGCCGGGCCGATCGTGGGGCCGGTCATCGCCGCGGTCGCCTTCGGCTGGGCGGTGCCGCTGGTCTGGGTGCTCGTCGGGTCGATCTTCATCGGCGGCGCTCATGATTTCGCCGCGCTGGTCGCCTCGATCCGCAATCGGGGGCGGTCGGTCGCCGACATCGCCCGCGAGTCCGTGTCGCCGCTGGCGTACCGGCTGCTGCTGATTTTCATGTGGCTGGCCTTGGTTTACGTGCTGACTGTGTTCACGGACCTGACCGCGACGACGTTTGTCGAGGACGGGGGCGTCGCCACGTCTTCCTGGCTGTTCATCGCGTTGGCGATTGGCTTTGGCCTTTCCGTCTACCGTTTCAAGATCCCAGTCGTGTTGTCGACGTTGATCTTCGTACCGCTCGTGCTGCTGGCCACGTGGGTCGGCCAGCTGATGCCGATCGACTCGAGTTGGATCACGACGGCGTCGGGGCTGACTCCGGTGAAGGGCTGGTCGCTGGTGCTGATCGCGTACTGCTTCGTGGCCTCGGTGACGCCGGTTTGGATCCTGCTGCAGCCGCGCGACTATCTGTCCTCGTTCCTGCTGTATGCTTCCATGCTGTTGGGGCTGGTCGGCATCGTCTTCGGCGGGTTTGACGTGCAGTTTCCGGCCTTTGTCACTTGGGACGCGGCCGGCGTGGGCCCGCTGTTTCCCATCTTGTTCATCACGGTGGCCTGCGGCGCGTGTTCCGGCTTCCATTCGTTGGTGGCGTCCGGCACGACCTCCAAGCAGTTGGACAAGGAGGGGCACGCGCGGACCGTCGGATACGGCGCGATGCTCGTCGAGGGCTTGGTGGCGGTGATCGCGCTGGCGACCGTCATGATGCTGGCGTCCGATGATCCGTTGCGCGGCAAACCGCCGTTGACGGTGTACGGGACGGGCATCAGCCGCTTTGCCGCCGTGATCGGGATTCCGGAGAAGTTGGGGTTCTCGTTCGGCCTGCTGGCCTTGTCGACCTTCATCCTGACGACGCTGGACACGGCGACGCGACTGGGCCGGTACATTTTCGAGGAGTTCTTCCAGTTGCGCCCTGGTCCCGCGCGGTACGGTGCGACCTTGGCGACCTTGGCGCTGCCGGCGCTGTTCGCGCTGGTCAACTTGAAGGACGCCTCGGGCCGGCCGCTCCCGGCGTGGAAGGCGATCTGGCCCGTGTTCGGCGCGACCAACCAACTGTTGGCCGGTTTGACGTTCGTGGTGCTGGCCGTGTGGCTGCGGAGGACGGCGCGCAAGACGGGGTTTATCTGGGGGCCACTGGCCTTCATGACGGCCGCCACGCTGTACGCGCTGGTTCTGCTGATCCAGCAGTACGGTCTATCGCTGATCGGCGTCATCGCCGTCGTCTTGCTGGCGTTGGCCGTCCTGTTGATCGTAGAGGCCGTCCGCACGAATCTGCTGCGACCCGCGGCGACCGGGGGCACAGGGGAAGGCGGGCCGAATCCGCCGGCCTAATCAGGCGTGCGTGACGGTTCGGGTGAGCGGGACTCCACCTGGGCCTCCAACACCTTCCGGCGCCCGATCATGGCCAGCATCACAAGGAACTCGGTCGTCCACATGATCGATGCCACCTCGATCTCAGGGCTTGGGGAGTTCGCACTCTCGGCTGTGTTCGTCGCAGCGCCCGGATTTGACAAAGCGCGACCCTGTTATGGGTTCCTGCCGGACGAAAGACAATTACAATAACTCGAATTGATGCATGAGAAAAAACCTATGCGCAGATGGCGTAGGCGTCCGCCAGCCGTTTGCCGTTCGGGCTGCCGCGTCAGCAATCGTTCGAGAAGCAAGTGCTGCCTTTGTCAGACTGGCGAAGAACGACTATCATGACGGCGCTCGCAGAGTTCAATCTCGGCAACGCTGTTTGATACGCTCAATGCCATCGCACACAAGGAGGTTGCTTGATGCCCTGGGAAGGCTGGGTCACGATCATGGTAGTGATTGTGTTCATCGTCGGCCTGGCCCGCAACTGGACGGCGCCGGACGTGTTGAGCATGGCTTGCTTGGCGATTCTGTTTGCCATCGGCGCGCTCACGGGCAGCGACCGCTTGCCAACGGCCGCCGAGGCGTTGGCGGGCATGGGGAACTCCGGTCTGATCACCGTGGGAGCGTTGTTTGTCGTGGTGGCCGGACTGGCGCAAACCGGCGCCATGGCGTTGATCGTGCAACCCCTGCTGGGACGCCCTCGCACGGTGTTGGGGGCGCAATTGAAGCTGCTCCTGCCGGTGACGACGCTCAGCGCGTTTCTGAACAACACGCCGGTGGTCGCCATGTTCATGCCGGTCGTGGACGAGATCTGCAAGAAGAGCAACATCAGTCCGTCCAAGTTGTTTATGCCGATGGCGTTTGCCGCGACGTTTGGCGGCGTGTGTACGATGATCGGCACCAGCACGAATCTGGTCGTCGCCGGACTGGTTGCCAAGGCCCACTTGCCTGACTTGCCGGCCATCGAGATGTTCGACATCACCTGGGTCGGCTTGCCCTGTGCCGTAGCCAGCGTGGTCTTCTTGCTGCTGTTCAGCCGCTGGCTGCTGCCGGATCGCCGTCCGGCCATCAGCTTGACCGATGACCCTCGGCAATACACGGTGGAGATGCTCGTGCAGCCTGGCGGTCCCTTGGTGGGGCAGTCTGTCGAGCGGGCGGGCTTGAGGCACTTGCCGGGCCTGTATCTCGCGGAAATCGACCGCCAGGGAGAAATCCGTCCGGCGATTGGGCCGCAGGAATATCTCGAGGCCGGCGATCGACTTGTCTTCGTCGGCATTGTCGAGTCGGTAGTCGACTTGCGGAAGTTGCGCGGCTTGATTCCCGCCACGGACCAGACGTTCAAATTGGATGCGCCGCGGGCGCAGCGGAGTCTGATCGAAGCGGTGGTTTCGGATCGTTGCCCGCTGGTTGGCAAAAGCATCCGCGAAGGCCGGTTTCGCTCGGAGTACAACGCGGCGGTGATCGCCGTGGCCCGAAGCGGCAAACGGATCGCCGGGCGGATCGGCGACATTGTGCTGCAACCCGGCGACACGCTGCTGCTGGAAGCACATCGGGAGTTTGTGCAGCAACAGCGGAATTCGAGTCACTTCTTCCTAGTCGGCGGCGTCGAGAACTCGGCGCCCACGCGGCACGAACGGGCGTGGCTGGCGCTGGCCATCCTGGCCGCCCTGGTGATCATCGCGGGATTCGAATGGCTGGACATGCTGGCCACCGCCTTGCTCGCGGCGACGCTGATGATCCTCGCCCGCTGCTGCACGGGCTCCGAGGCTCGCCAGAGCATCGATTGGTCGGTCCTCTTGGTGATCGGCGCGTCGCTGGGCATCGGCCAGACGCTGGAAACCAGCGGCGCGGCGGAGGCCGTGGCCGGCAGGTTGATCAACTTGGTGAGCGGTCATCCCTGGCTGGTCCTGGTGACGGTCTATTTCGTGACCATGGTGTTCACCGAGTTGGTCACCAACAACGCGGCGGCCGTCCTGGTGTTTCCGATCGCCTTGGCCGCGGCCCGCTCGCTGGGCGTCAGTTTCATGCCCTTTGCCATCGCCATCATGATTGCCGCGTCCGGCGGTTTCGCCACGCCCATCGGCTACCAGACCAACCTCATGGTGTACGGCCCCGGCGGATACCGCTTCAGCGACTACGTACGCCTGGGTGTGCCGCTGGATTTGGTGTTCATGGTGGTGACGGTCCTCGTCACGCCGCTAATTTACCCGTTTCGACCCGTCTAGTTCCCTTCGTGGTGGTTCAGAGGCTACGCGTGCAAACGTTCACCTGGCTCGACTACGCCGTGTTTGTGATTTACCTGCTGGGTACGGTGGCGATCGGCACCATGTTCGTCCGCGGCCGGCGCACCTTGTCCGAATACTTTTTGGCGGGGCGCAGCATGGGCAGCGTGGTCATCTCGATGACGATCCTGGCCGCCCTCTTTTCCGGGATCAGCTTCCTGGCGGCCCCGGCGGAAGGCTACGCGAACGGCCCCGTGTTCTATCTGGTGAACTTGGGGTTTTTCATCGCGACTCCCATCACGACGATTTTCGTCCTGCCGTTCTACTACCAGTCGCGGTACTTCACGGCGTACCAATACTTGGAGGAGCGGTTCTCCGTCCAGGTTCGGACGCTCGCCTCGGCGTCCTTCATTCTTCGCGTAATGCTTTGGCTGGCGCTGGCGACCTACGCGCCGGCTTTGGCCTTGGAGCAAGCGACGGGCCTGCCGTTGTGGTTCACGATTCTGTGCACCGGCGTGCTGACCACGTTTTACACGACGCTGGGCGGGATGAAGGCGGTGATCTGGACCGACGTCATGCAGCTGGTGGTGCTGTTCGGCGGGCAGGTGATCATCGCGCTGACCGCCTTGGCCCGTGTGCCCGGCGGGATCAGTCAGGTGGTCGAGTTAGCCTCGGCTGAGGGCCGCTGGAATCTGAGTTTCAGCCTGGACCCGACCGTGCGGCTGACTGTCTGGGGGCTGGTGATCGGCGGGGCCTTCATGCACCTGGTGCAAATGGCCACGGACCAGGTCTCCGTGCAGCGCTACCTGACGGCCAAGAGCCTGAAAGAGGCGCAGCGCGGCTTGTGGATCAAGTTGATCATGGTGATTCCCGTGACCGCCGTGTTCTACGGCGCCGGATTGATCCTGTTTGCATTCTACCAGGTGCATGGCGATCCTCTGGCGGCCGGCGCGATTCACAAAGCGGACCAGATTCTGCCGTATTTCGTCGTGACGGAGTTGCCGGCCGGTTTCCCCGGCCTGTTGATCGCAGCGATTTATGCGGCCAGCATGTCCACGATTTCGGCCGGGATTAATTCGCTGACTTCCGCGAGTCTGGTGGATTTCTACCAGCGGCTGTGGCCGCAGTCGGATTTGTCCGAACGGACCCAACTCAAGCTGGCTCGCCGACTGACGCTCCTGTACGGGGCGTTGGTGATCGCGTTCGCCTTCTTGGTCCAACACTTGGGGACCCTGCTGGAAGCGAGCAATTCGGTCATCGGCTTGGTAGGCGGGCCGCTGCTGGGGCTGTTTTTTCTGGGCACGCTGGTCCGTCGCGTTACGGCGCGCGGTGCGCTCGTGGGCTGGCTGGCGGGCTGTCTTGCGGGCGTCGGCGCGCTGCTGCCAAGCTTGCTGCCGGACGGGTTGCCGGATTACCTGCCGGAGTCGCTGGCAGGCGCCGCCGCGCTGCTGCGGGCTTGGCTGAAGTTCGACATCTCGTTCCTCTGGTACACGCTGATCGGCTGCGGCGCGACGATGATCGCCGGCTACCTGGCCAGTCTGTTCGAACCCCCGCCCGATCGGCAGAAATTGCAGAGACTGGTCTGGAAGGGGCGCCGAGCCAGCGATGAAACGCCGGCCTGAGTTGGGCCTTTTCTTCCGAGCAGTTGCCTGCTCAACTCCCCCGGCGACTTTTGGATACCCCCATGTCCATAGTAATGGCAATGGGAAGGTCGAAGACTCTGTTTTCGTGCGCGAAGCCATCGAGTCGCGATGGCTGCCACGAGAGCGGACGGAATCCCCATCGAGAGTCCCGTGCCGCCAGTGCTAGCTGGCAAGCTCCCGTCACCCCGAGGGACGAGTTTTTCGCCGAACTGATCTTGGACGCGGCGTCAGCAATCGGTAATGTAGCGGTTGGGTTTGCTGTTGTCTCGTCTAGGGTCTGCTGGGCGCTGTCTTCGAATGTGCCTGTGGCGGAAAGGAATCTGCCAATGAAGTGGCTTCCCGCCGTTTTGATCACCGTTGTGGGTCTGTGCGGATGCAAGAGTTCGCAGACTCCGTTCAACACGCTGGCGCCTTTTGGTGCTTCCCGCGTGCCGCCGCCGTCCACAAGCGTGGGCGCGACCGGGCCCTACTACAACCGCACGGCGACACCGCAAACGGCGGCGCCTGCGCAGTCGAATGCGACAACGGCCCCGGCCACGGGACCTACCAGCCGGCAAGGCACGTCCACCTTCAACTCCAGCGGCTCCAGCGGCTCCTGGAAGCTCGCTCCCCAGACGGCCAGCACGGGTTCCACGGCGCAACCGCCGGTCGCCTCGTCCGAGACATCCGCCGTTCGTCCCGCGTCTTACGCCGCTGGGGCGGATTCGACCACCGCAGCGGCGGCGACCGCTTCCGCGTCCGGACAACTGCGGCTCAGCGGAATGCCGGTCAACGACGCAACGAGTGGCACGGCGGAGAGCGAACCGGCCAAGTTCGTTCCTTCGGGCTCGGCCATTGAGATTTCGCAGTTGCCCAAACCGATCGCAGCACCGGCTCCAGCGACGGCTGTGCCCGTGGCGGCCGGCACGGTGGTGGCTTCGGCTCAAGCCAGCGACCGGGCCGCGCCGACTGCGGTGGAATCGGCATCGACTCTGCAATGGAAATCCCGGCCTTGAGGCAGATTGCGTTGGTCGCGCAACGAGTTTTCCTCTACGAGTACTTGACGGGCGGCGGGACCTTCTCAAATTCGAATCCGAATTCCGACGCCGGCGGCGTTCGCTTTGGGCCGTCCATCGTTCGCGAAGGCGCTGCCATGATCGCGGCGCTGGCCAGCGACTTCCTGTTGCTCCACAGGACGACCGTCATTCTGTTGCGAGACTCCCGCCTGGCAGACCTTTCCCTGCCCGAATGTCCGCACATCGAGATTCACAGTGCCGGGGAAGAACGCGAGGCGTTCTCTCGACTGGCGGCGGCCTGTGATCGGACGATGATCATCGCGCCGGAGCAGAACCACGCGTTGCTGGAGCGCACCCGCTGGGCCGAGGCTGCCGGCGCTTCGTTGTTGTCTCCGGATTCCGCCTTCGTGTGGATCGCCTCGGACAAGAATCGCACGGCCGATCTGCTGCAGGAGAGCGGCGTGCCGGTCCCGGTGGGAGTCGCCTTTCCCCCCGGCGCGCGTCTGCCGCGGGATTTCGTCTATCCCGCAGTGCTCAAGCCGGCCGACGGCGCCGGCTCGATCGGTCTGCAGCGATTGGCCGGCCCCCAAAGCCCGTACGACGCTGCGATGCTTGGTGCCTCCGCCCGGTTGGAAAGCCTCTGTCCGGGCACGGCGGCCAGCGTCGCCGTGCTCTGCGGCCCAAGCGGCCACCAACCTCTGCCGCCGTGTCTGCAGCGGCTCAGCGACGACGGTCGTTTTCGATACCTGGGCGGTTCTTCTCCGATCGAGCCACCCCATGCGGCTCGCGCGCAGCGACTGGCCCTGGCGGCGCTGTCCTGTTTCCCAGCCACATGCGGCTATGTCGGCATCGACCTGGTCCTGGGTCCGGCGGGCGACGGCCGCGACGATGTCGTCGTCGAAGTCAATCCGCGGCTCACCACCTCCTACGTCGGCCTGCGTCGTTTGTTGCAGACCAATCTGGCTGCCGCGATGATCGAGGCTGCGGCCGGCCACACCGTCGAATTGTGCTGGGCTCGGCAACGAGTAGAATTCACGGCCGAGGGACATGTTCCATGAGTTGCCTGGCGCTCGATATCGGCGGTGCCAACGTCAAGTTCTCCGACGGACTTGAGCGGACGGGTTCCATCCCGTTGGCGCTGTGGAAATCTCCGCAGCAACTCGCCGGATTGCTGAGGACCGTCATCGCCTCGGCGGCGGAATGCACGGCGGTCGGCGTCACGATGACGGGCGAATTGGCGGATTGCTTTCCCTCCAAGGCCGCCGGGGTGCGGCAGATCCTGATTTCCGTCTGCGAGGCCGCCGCGGGACGACCTGTGTACGTCTACTTGGTTGACGGACGTCTGGCGAGCCTGGAACAGGCCGCGGCCGAGCCGGTCCTGGCCGCCGCGTCGAACTGGCACGCGTTGGCGCGGTTGGCGGCGCGGTACGTTCCGGCGGGGGCGGCGCTGATGTTGGACATCGGCTCCACGACCTGCGATTTGATTCCTTTGATCGCTGGACAGCCGGCGGCGGTGGGCAGAACCGACACGCAACGGATGCTGGCGGGGGAACTCGTCTACACGGGCGTCGAACGCAGCCCGGTCTGCGGCGTGGCGGGGCAGGCGCCGTACCGAGGTCGGACGTGTGGCGTGGCCCAAGAGCTGTTTGCGACGATGCGGGACGTTTATCTGGTGTTGGGCGAGTTGCCGGAGCAGCCCGGCGATCTGCAGACAGCGGATGGCCGGCCGGCGACTCGGACGGCCGCCGTGGCTCGTTTGGCCAGGATGATCTGTGCGGACGAGACGGAGTTCGGCGAGCCGGACGCCGTC
>Ga0302236_1002571_pt1 | contig 10715 bp, 5 predicted proteins | sample AAG_UR_Gly_MG_FD_193509 | JGI IMG/M metagenome (GOLD analysis project Ga0302236, IMG submission 193509) | Enriched activated sludge microbial communities from anaerobic digester in WTTP, New Holstein, Wisconsin, United States - AAG_UR_Gly | ecosystem: Engineered > Bioreactor > Anaerobic >...
TCGGCGCCGTCGTCCGTCGCCGCCAAAACGGATCGAGCCATTTCAAGGGAAAAGAAATCGTCGCCGGCCACGGAAACAACCTTGATTGCGATGCCGTGCGCCTCGGCTCGGATGTCGAGCGTCAGTTGGACAGGATGTTCCGCCCGAGAATTCGGATCGGAGAACGAAACAACATAATGATCGCCTTTTTTCTCCAGGCGATTGGAAACGAAAGAGACCTTCTCCATTCCGCTGCCGTGAGAACTGAAACCGGCATGAACTCCATGATCGACGAAGTCATCCGATCGACCGGCCGTCTTCTGAAGGAGGCAAAAATGATGAGTTTGATTCTCTTTCAGGCAATTGCGCCCGTCACGCTTATCGACGAACCCCCGCACCGTACCGTCGCTGCCAAGGACGTATTTCAGGTGCTCCGTTTCAAAGACAAAGGAAACCGGCTCCGCGGAGAAAACGGAAGCCCCCGCCGTAAACAGCGAGGAGAACACAACTACGGAAAGCAAACGTCGTAAAGGCTTTTTCATTGGCATTTCCCTTCCTGGCCACAACGGCGAGGTACGTCTTTGAAGTTGCGCGTAGCCGAATTCGTGAGAATTCGGGGGTGCTCCGCCAAGCCCGACGACCGCCGCGCCCGCCGAATTCTCACGAATTCGGCTACTCCCGGTCGAAATGCGCAACTTCAAAGAGGTACGTCGTGGCCAGCGATCAACAGATCGGCGGCCTCGGTGAGCCGGTTTCCGGCGCGGGGCCTGGTGGTGAAACGATCAGTTGTCTCGCGCCGCGGCTGCCGGCTTGGGCTTGATGAACATCACGTCGGCCTGTGTCACCCAGCCGGTCCGCAGGTCGAGGCGGAACCACCCTTCGCTGTTCTTCTCGTGGAAACGGGTCCCCGACCTCGGACCGAACTCCGCCAGGTCGTACTGGGCCCAGGTCTTGCCCATGTCGGTGGAAACGATGATTCCGTTCTTCATGGGCGAGGCCGGCGCGCAGTGGGTGGCCAGCATCACGCCGTCCTGGATGATCATGTTGCCCGACTCCACGCCCGGATTGAACAACATCGTGTGCTTTTCCGGATTCGGGATGTCGGCCGGATCGCAGCAGAAGATGCCGCGGTCGTAGGGCTTGGGGCCGTTCGCATCGCTGATCCAGTAGCACTTGCCGTCGACGAAATTGATTCCGCCGCACTTGTAGCGTGTGTTCAGGCTGGCGGTGACGATCACCTTCCATTGCCATTGGTCGTTCGCGGCGTCGTAGGTCCCGCGCAGCCAATGGCACTCCTTGCCCTCCGGACGGTCGCCGTCGCCGGTGCAGGCATAGAACGCGTTCTCCGCCGGGTTGTAGGAGACGCCGTGGAGATGCCGGGCGATGATCGGGTTGTCGGGATCGCCCAACAGGTTGCCCCCTTTCCCGCCGCCGCCCGAGCCGTTATCGCTGAAGTTGGGGTTCTGACCAAACGTGTAGGCCAGCTTGACGGTTTGTCCGCTGTCGGTGGAATAGTAGATATTGACGGGCGTCGCGCCCCCGATCACGTTGCAGTAGTTTCCCCAAACCATGATTTCTTTGCCGCCGATGTCCCAAGAGACGATGCCCGGCAGCGTGTGAAAGTACCATCCCGGGTTCTCGGGGTTCTTCGGCGTGTGCGGCAGATAGTCGCGGCCCTTGACATCCTTCACGGTGATCGGCTTGTAGGACTTGAGGTTGTCGGTGCTCAGATACAGATTGGCACCGGTGGCGAAGAGGATGTTTCCATTGTTGAGGATGTGGCTGAACGTGATCTTCTTGGCGTCGGGAAAGGCAGCGCTGTGCGGCCAGGTGCGGGCGTTGTCCTCGGAAAGGAGGATCTTGCCTTCGAGGTAGCCGAAGGCCTTGTTCCCACGCTGGCAGTCGATATACGGCCCGGGCGGCTGGGGGCGATACCAGAAGTGAGGCGTCGAGGGAAAGTCGTCAAGCGACTTCGTCTCTGCGCCGCGGGCCGCGCAAAGCAGCGTCCCCAGTGAAACAGTCAGCACGACCGAAACGACATAGCGGGACAAAAAGAACTTCATAGAACTTACCTCCGGTTGCGTGGTTGAGATGGGTGGTGGATCAAGCAGGCGATGCCGGACGGACCGGCGCTGCCTATTGTAGTCCAGCGCAAGCAGTCCGATCAACATGTGGCCCCGCCGGTTTCTTCCGGACCAGGATCGGCTGCGAGAAGATCATGTCCACGATGGGAATGGGGGCCGTTCCCGAAGGGTCGAGATCGCTCATCGTGAAGGGGCCCAGCCGATCGTGAAGGCGGGAAATCTCGTGGACGTTCATTGCCGCCAGCGCGTCCGGCGTGAGCGGGCGACCGCCGAGGTGGGTGGTCGGGTAAGCAAACGCCTCGACGCGGACGAACCGGCAGGCAACGGCTCCGGCCGCGTCCCGTGGGAATTCAAACAAGGCGCTAGCGTCGTCTACGACCTTGGCCGCCCCGGCATCGGTGATGAAGCGGATCTGCGTGTTCGGCCGCTTCGTCCGTTCGGCGCCGTCTACCGAGACCTCGATCCCGATCGGCCGGCCGTTGCCGCCCTCTTTCACTGCGATGCGGGTGAAACGAAACTCGCTCTTGTCGTAGGGCGATACGGGTTGGCCCGACTCGTCCGTCTTCAACGCCCCGAGCAGGCCGAAGAACCGCCCATCCCGATACGCACGCAGCGCCTCGTGCTCGCGCTCGCGCGCAGTGGCGGTGACCGGGGAGGAAACCAGCAGCACGTTGCGGCCTCGCCCGAAGAACACGTGGTCTTTCACAAAGAAGCCCAGGCACTGCCGGCCGGACCGGAGGGCCTCGTCCCATAACCGGTAGAACCGCATTTCCGTGCCGCCGAAACCCATGTTCCAGAACACCCTGGGATCGCTTCCATGCTGGTGCGAAAACGAGTGCAGCGTCCGCACGTTTTCCCAGTCGATCCCGGCGTAGGGATTCACCATCTGTGCTTGCGCCACGTCTGTCCCTGCAGCGGCGGCGGCCAAGACGATCGCCACCACGAGAACCGCGCCTCGGTGAGTGATTCGCACGCGCTTTGTTCGAGAATCCACGGCTGACTCCTTCTTGTTCTTGGCAGCGGCGGTCCTGCCGGCATCACCGGCCTGCCAACCTCGACAAACGTCTTGGTGCGGTACATCACGAAGATGTTGCGGATGTTGTTCACATCGCCCACCATGTTAGCAGACAGCCGTGGCGATGGCCAATGCCCGCCCGGTTTCTTTGCTCCGGCTACCAGAGTAATCGAGTCCGCTTATCCGATGGGGCGACCAACCGCGGTACGCGGTACTTGCGAAGCGGCTTCGAGGCTGGCAGAATGGCAAGAGCAATCCGGCGCAACCCACCCGTGGGGCAAGAACTTCATGGATTTGGATCGGAGGCGGTATGCCGCCGCCGGCGACCGTCACCCGGAGGGACTTCTTCCGTTCACCGCACCAGATAAGGCAACCTTTTCCATGGGAAACCGCAGCTCATCCATGTCTTTGTTGCACGTCTTGGGCCTCGTGCTCTTTGCTTTCGGCAGCCTGCAGGCCGAGGAATTTCGCGCGGCGGTGGTCAAGGTCGACATCACGCCGGAGACGCCGCAGATGTTGCGCGGTTACAGTCCGCGCATGTCCACCAAGGTGCATGACCGCTTGTATCATCGCATCATCGCGCTCGACGACGGCGCGACTTCGTTCGTCCTCATCTCCTCCGACCTCTGTTCGCTTTCGCCCGCGTTTTGCGACCGCGTTACCGGCAATCTGGCCAAAGAGTTGGGTCTGCCGGTGGAGAACATCTGGTGGTCCATCACCCACACCCATTCGTCGCCTTACGTCGGTTCGCCTGGCGTTCCCAGATTGTTCATGCCCAACCGCTTCCAGTTCCAGGTGGATGAAACCTATACGGAGCTGGTGGAAAGGACGCTTGCGGACGGCGTTCGACAGGCCCGGCAGAAGTTAGCGCCCGCCCGGCTGGGCGTCGGCTGCGGCCAAGCGGAGGCCAATATCAACCGCCGCGCCCGCGACGCCAACGGCCAGGTCCGCCTCGGCCGGAATCCTTCCGGGCCGGTGGACCGCCGCATCGGGCTGGTGCGTCTGGAAAAGGCCGATGGCACTCCTTTGGCTCTGCTGGCGAACTACGCCATGCACGGCACGGTGCTGGGCGGCACCTGCACCGTCGTCAGCGCCGACGGGCCCGGCGCCGTCGCCGAATACGTCGAAGAGAAAACCGGGGCGCCGATGCTCTACCTGAACGGCGCCGCCGGCAATATCGCCCCGTTCTACAGCACCCGCGCCGAGGCCGAGATCAAGCTCCTCGACCGGTTTCAGGTCTTGCTGGGCGATCCGATTCTGGAGGCGAACCGCCGTCTGGGCGCCGCCACCGCCGAGGTGAAGCTGAGCGCCTCGCGCATCATCGTCGAGACTCCCAAGCGTCCGGGACTTGCCTGGTCGGATGAACTCAAGGAGTACCTGCGCGTTGCCGACGACGGCACGGAAACCCTGCTGGTGCCGTTGCGATTTTTGCGCATCAACGACGATACCGTCATCTGGAGCGCCCCCATGGAGCTGTTCTGCGAAATCTCCAACGAGATCCGCGACCGCTCGCCCTTTGCCAACACGTTCTACGTTGGCTACACGAACGGCACGTTTTGCTACCTGCCCAGCGAGCAGGAATACCTGGCCGGCGGCTACGAACCGGCGACCACGCCCTTTACCGCCTCGGCCGCCGGCCACCTGAGTGCGGCCGTCAACCGCCATTTGCAGGAGCTTCACACCGCGCACTGATGAATGCCAGCACAGACAAGGGATCCAGGTTTCTTGAGACAGACGAAAGGGGAGTCCATGGCGCGCCCGTCCCCGGCCAATGGGGCGAGGTGTAAGCCAGCCTGAACAAAAGGAGAAAATGCAGTGAAAGCCACCCGACGAGTGTTTCTTCGCGGCGCGGCAGCCGTTGCGGCGCCGTTCGTCTTTGGGCGCCGTACCTCGGCGGCGCCGGCCGGCGGCAAGGGCCGCCTGGTGTTCGTAGCCGGCACGACCCATTACCATCCCGAACAGAGCATGCCGCTCTTGGCGAGAGAACTGGAGCGTCACGGCTTCCGTACCACGGTGATCGTGCCCCAGGGCGACCCGGAGCAGAACCATAACGGCATCGGACTGCCGGGACTGGAGGCCCTTCAAGAGGCCGATGCGGCCGTCTTCTTCCTGCGGTTCCTGACGCTGCCGGACGACCAATTCGCCCATCTTGAACGATACTTGAAGTCGGGCAAGCCGGTCGTCGGCCTGCGCACGAGCACGCACGCGTTCCGCTACCCGGCCGATCACCCCCGAGCGGCTTGGAACGACGACTTCGGACGCAGCGTTCTGGGCACGCATTATCTGTGTCACATGAAGACGCCTACCGAATGCCGGCGTCTGGACGAGGCCAAGGCGCATCCTGTCCTTACCGGCATCAGCGAGCAGCCGTTCTCTTCGCCGGGCCAGCTTTACATCGCCGACCTGGAGCCGGGCTGCGTGCCGCTGGTGATTGGCAGCGGCGAGATGCCGCAAGAACGCATCGTCAGGGACCGTTTCCGCACGCGGCTGGTGGGCAAGATGGAGACGGATATCCTTGCCTGGACCTGGCAGAATCGGTACGGCGCTCGGGTGTTTGCCACAACGCTGGGCCATCCGCGCGACTTCGCCGTGCCGCAGATCATGCGGCTGGTGGTCAACGGCATTCACTGGGCGGCCGGCGCCGAGGTTCCTGCCGCCTCCGCAACCGTCGAGACGTTCGACCTGCCGCTGGAGCCGTGAGAAAACAACGGTCATCCTCTTTCGCAACCTGCAGCCAACCGGGAGAGTCGTGACGAGAATCCTGTATCCATTCGTTTGCGTCTTGTCGTTGATTCGATGACAGAGGCTTCGACTCGGCGATGACAACCATCACAAGGAGAGGCGATTGATGACCAGCCCAATTGATTTTCCGACCCGGCGTCTGCCGGTGCTACTGCTTCTGGTTGCGGCGAATCTCTCCGCGGCGGCCGGCGACTGGCCGGCGTGGCGTTACGACGCCGGGCGCATGGCGGCTTCCCCGCAGGAACTGCCCGCCGAACTCCGGCTCCAGTGGACGCGCGAACTGCCCGCACCCCGGCCCGCTTTTCCCCATGACCTTCGCCTTTGCTTCGACGGCTGCTACGAACCCATTGTGACGGGAAAGCATATCGTGCTGCCGTCGATGGTGACCGACACCGTCACGGCGCTGGACAGCGAGACGGGCGAGCAGCGCTGGACCTTCTTCGCCGATGCACCGGTCCGGTTTGCACCGCTGGCCTGGGAGGGGAAGCTCTATTTCGTCGCCGACGACGGCTGCCTGTACTGTCTCAGTGCCGACGAGGGGCGATTGCTGTGGAAGTTTTGCGGGCTGGACGCCGATCGGAGACCTTACAAGTTGCTGGGAAATGAACGCCTGATTTCACGCTGGCCCGCGCGAGGCGGCCCGGTGCTGGCCGACGGAACCATCTACTTTGCCGCGGGGCTGTGGCCCAACGAAGGAGTCTTCGTGTACGCCGTCGACGCGGCCACGGGCCGCCAGGTCTGGGTCAACGACGAAGGTGGATTCGTCAAAAACGGACTGTTGGACCACGGCACGCGCCGCGACGGCGGGCTCTCTCCCCAGGGATACCTGGCGGTGCTGGGCCCGAAACTGATCGTCCCCAGCGGCCGCGCGCTGCCGGCGTTTTTCGACCGGAAGTCCGGAAAGATGGACCCGTACACCACGGGCTGGGGCGGCCGCATCGGCCTGGCCAAGGGCTGCTGGTATGTGTGCGGCATCGGAAATTACCTGTTTCAGAGCGGAGATCTCTACGAGTTGAACTCGCCATCCCGCTCGACCCTCGCGTCCGGTTCGCCCGATCTGCAGGTAAGCCTCTCCGATTTCGCCGCCCACATGGACACCTCCATCGAGACGGCAAGGCAATGGATCGGGCGCTTCGGCCTGGATGCGGGGGAACAAGCGGGCTCTCCTTTTGTACGCGTTCGCGCGGGCGGCCCGGTGACGTATCTCTCCTGGTGGACAAGCTCGAAGCCGGAATCCTTGCGGCCGGAAGAACGCCAGATCCTGGAAAGTCGCGTGCGACTGCAGGTCGATCCGGCCAACGTGAAGGACTTGGGCACCTTTCGAGAACCGGTCTTGAGCCGGGAGGCGATCTACTATTCGGTGCCTGAGAATGAAATCGGGCGGCGGTTCAGGGGCGAAGGTTTGCCTGTGACGAATTCCCCCCAATACCGCGAGATCCTGGCTTGCGACGCAACGCGCCCTCTCACACCGAGCGCCACGTACCAAGGCGGCTGGGGCAGCCCCCATCGGCTCGTCCAGTGGCCCGCCGCGCGCTTTGATCGGGCCTGGACGTTGCCCTCCGACCTCAAAGTCCATATCAAGGCCGGATCGCGACTGTACGCGGGAGCACCAGGAACCGTTGCCGCCGTGGACCTTCCCGTGGCCGGCGGCCAGCCGCGCATCGGCTTGCGGGCAAGCATTGCGGGAACGCCGGCGCGGATGCTGGCCGGCGACGGCAAATTGCTGGTGGTTACCGCGGAGGGGATGCTGTACTGTTTCGGCGAGACCTCCGCTGTTGCCAGAAATCACCCCGCCAGACCGATCGACGCGGCTCCCCCGGCCGACGCGTGGACCACGCGTGCCCGCGAGATTCTTGAACAGGCCGGAGTCCGCAACGGCTATTGCCTGGCGCTGGGTCTTGGCAGTGGCCGGCTGGTGGAGGAATTGGCGCGTCAATCGGAGTTGCAGATCATCGTCATCGATTCCGAGGCCACCCGCGTGGCGGCCTCGCGAAAACGGTTTCACGCGGCCGGCCTGTACGGATCGCGGATTCATGTCGTGCCGGGCGACTTGCGGACGCTCCGTCTACCGCCCTTGATGGCGAGCCTCGTGGTCTCCGAGGACCTCGAAGGTAGCGGCTTCGACGGACAAGTGGCGACGGTCGACCGGCTGTTCGCCTCGCTGCGGCCGTATGGCGGGGCCGCCTGCCTGCCGGTCTCCGAACTTCAGCACACCGCGTTGGACCGAGTGATCCAATCCGCGAGAATCCCCGGCAGCCGGCTCGCGCGCAGGGCAAACCTGACGTGGCTGCTGCGCGAAGGGGCCTTGCCGGACGCCGCCGACTGGCAGCACGAGAGCGGCGATGCCGCTCACACCTTCGCCTCTCAGGACCGGGCCGCCAAACCGCCGTTCGGCGTCCTGTGGTTCGGCGGTGAGATCGACCGCGTGCTGCCCCCGTTCAAAGGTCCCGTTCCTCGAATCGCGGCCGGACGGATGTTCCTGCAGGCAGGCAACGAGTTGCACGCAGCCGACATCTACACCGGGCAACACTTATGGAGACGGCCGCTCGGGCGGGCCGGGCAGTTCGTCGCCGCCGACGGCGAGCTGTATGCCATCTCCGGCGGCGTCTGCCTTCGGCTCGATCCAGCCAAGGGCGAATTGCTGGGCACCGTTGCCGTCCCCGCACCGCTGGACAAAACCCCTGGCGGCTGGGAGGAAATCCGCGTGGCGGGCGATGCGCTGATCGGCGTCGCTGACAAGCATCTCGTGTGCGTCGATCGCACGAGCGGGCGGTTGCGCTGGCATTTCGACGCCGAGCGGGACGGCATCAGCTTCGCCGTTGGGAAGAACACCGTCTATTGCGTCGATTATTGGCTGCCGCGTCATCGCCGCAGGGGCGATGCCAAATCCGAGGAGGGCACGATCGTCGCGCTCGACGTCGGCAGCGGCAAAGTCGTCTGGCAGACGACGGCCGCAACTCCCGCCGTGACCGAGCCTCCGAAGCCGCCGGACTTGCCTTCGCTGGTGAGCCCGCAACTGGCGTGGTGCGAAGCGAGCGGCGTGCTGCTGTTTACCCGCAACGACAGCACGGCCGCGGCCTACCAAGGCGCCACAGGAAAGCAGCTGTGGGCCCAGGAGTTGTCGTGCAAGGATCCACCCAACGCGTACACCAGCGCGTCACCGCCGATCGTCTTGTCCGACTGCCTGGTTACGCACGCCGGCGAAGTGGTCGACCTGTTGACCGGCGAACGTCGCGCGCGAATGTGGAAAGGCATGAACAGCGAGCTGCGAGGCTGTGGACGCGCCTTGGGAAGTCCCTGCTTGATTACGGTGCGAGACGCTCATCTCTCGTGCTACGATCTGGCCGGCGGCGGGCACCTGTATTTCCGCGGCATTCGCAGCGGCTGCACCAATAACTTGATCCCGGCCGGCGGAATTCTCAGCGCGCCGCACGCCATGCGCCACTGCACGTGCAACTACGCCGTCGCCACCTCGCTGGCCCTGGTGAACATGCCGGAGGCGAGCAACTGGGATACAGGGTGCTGCGGGCCTACAAACGACAACCGATCATCGAGAAGCGGTTCTGCCAATTGAAGACGGACTTCGCCGTGGCCCCCGTGTACCTGAAAGACGTGGCGCTCGCGACAACGTTGCCGAATGAGGCCTAAAGACAATCTGCGAAAGGAGGCTCCATGAAGGACGCGTTGACCAGTCTGGTGATCGTGGCGGCAAACGTATGGGGGATGGCCTCTGTGGCAGACGGGCAGGCCGCCGAGTGGGCGCGGGAGGACTACACCGTGCCGGGCGCCCGTCTGCCGGCTCAGGCAAGCCCGGACAAGCCGCTCACGGCCGAGATCGTGGACGGCGTGTTCCGCCTGGTCGATAACGGCTCAAACAGCGGTGACATGCTGGCCATCGCGCGATCCTGGTGCGCCGACCCGGAAGTGGGCGCCGCGTGCCGCGCTGCGGTCAAGGTCGTCCGCTGCACAGGCCTGGCGGGAGTGATGCTCGGTTTCAGCAACGGCGTCCACGAGGATCTGCTCACGCTGTACGAGGACCGCATCGAACTGTACCGGGCCGGACTCAAACACGCGATGGACACGACCGATGCATTTCACGAATACCAAGTGGAGATCCGCGGCACCGACGCGTTCGTCAGCGTAGACGGCCGGCAGGTCATTGCAGGCCCAGGCGTGTTCACCTACCCGGCACACAACGGACGGAACCACTTCAGCTTCGGGGCCGGCGCGAGTGCCAGTCAGGGCGAATCGCTGTGGCAGTGGGTGGCTTGGACGAACGGCCTGGAAGCGGCTCGGCGCAAAGAGCCCGTCGTTGCCGGAGCCGAGCACGTTGTCATCTACCGCCAGGAAGGCGTCTACGCGCCGTTTCCCACGTTGCGCTGGGACCCGCCAACGGGCCAGATCTATGTGCTGTTTTCGAAAAACAAGATGCGGACGCATTTCGAGACACTGGACAGTACGCCGGGGCGGATGACGAGCCGGGACGGCGGCCGCACCTGGCAAGAGGCCGGCAGCATCCCTGCGGGACTCGTCGGACCGCGGCCGGAAGAAATCGCAACCGCGAAGGACGGCAGCCGGATCCGCATCGGACAGAACTGGCGCCGCTGGTATCCCCCGCAGCGCCGCGGCGAGTTCGAAGGCAAGTACGCCATCGCGACGCCGGGGACCTACAAGCCCGGCTGGTTCGCTGTCAACAGCGGAGGCTGGGTCCAGCGTTCTGAGGACGAGGGAAAGACGTGGGAGAAGACGGACATTCCCGAATTGGATACCTACACCAGTTATCGCCGCATGTGGTGTTTTCCGGCGCGCATTTTACGCCGCCAGTCGGCGTGGGGTCGCATGGCGTACGGCGAGCAAGGCCGCAATGGCGATGCGGCCTTCGGCCGTGAGCAGAT
>Ga0302236_1002572_pt1 | contig 10714 bp, 8 predicted proteins | sample AAG_UR_Gly_MG_FD_193509 | JGI IMG/M metagenome (GOLD analysis project Ga0302236, IMG submission 193509) | Enriched activated sludge microbial communities from anaerobic digester in WTTP, New Holstein, Wisconsin, United States - AAG_UR_Gly | ecosystem: Engineered > Bioreactor > Anaerobic >...
CCCTATCATGATGATAAAGAAATAAAATACTTAAAAGAAGTAATTGACTCCGGCTGGTGGGGTTTAGGCCCTAAAACAGCCGAATTTGAACAAGAATTTGCAGAATATATTGGGACAAAATATGCCATTGCTCTTAATTCCGCTACTGCTGCATTACATTTAGCTCTTCTGTGTATTGGTGTTAAAGATGCTGAAGTAATAAGTCCGGCGATGACATTTGTGTCTACTAACCATGCAATATTATATAATGGTGGTATTCCTGTTTTTTGTGATATTGAACCTGAGAATCTTAATGTAACAGCTGAAAACATAAGTAAGTTGATAACAAATAGAACGAAAGCTATTATTGTCGTTCATTATGGTGGTTATTCCTGTGATATGGATCCTATTATGAAATTAGCAAATGACCATAATCTTTATGTTATTGAGGACTGTGCACATGCTTGCGGAGGAAAGTATAAAGGGAAAATGCTTGGTTCAATCGGGGATTTTGGTTCATTTAGTTTTCAAGCGGTAAAAAATCTTTCTACAGGTGATGGAGGGATGCTTACAACTAACAATGAAGAATGGGCTGAAAGATTAAAGAAATTGCGGTGGGTAGGCATATCTAAAGGAACTTTTGATAGAGGAGCGGGAAATAGTTACGATTGGTTTTATGATGTAACGGAATTGGGATATAAATATCATATGAATGATATTGCAGCGGCTATTGGCTTAGCTCAATTGGAAAAATTGGAATGGATGAATGATCAACGTCGTTACTGGTCTGATCGTTATAGAGACGCATTCTCAGCTTATCCTGAAATAAAATGCCCACCCGTAAAAGAATATATGCTGCCTGCCTGTCATAATTTTGTGATAAAAACTCCAAATAGAGATGAAATAAGACAAAGATTAAATGAAAATGGTATTGCTTCAGGAGTTCATTATTATCCTAACCATCTATTTGAAATGTATAAGAAATATTATCGGGAATTACCCGTTAGTGAAAAAATATGGAAAGAATTAATCACAATTCCCCTATACCCTGATATGAAAGAAAAAGAATTTCAATTAATTAGAAAAATTATAACAAGTAGTTAGAAATATCTCTATAATGTCTTACATATGAATGTAAATATCCTATTTCGGAAATTAATAGTATACTGGGGAAAAATAGATAGAATTACAAATGATGGATATTTATTCATAACAATGAATTTTATATATTTCATATTCAGTGTGTAAATCATATCTTCTGCAGATTACTTTATTGGATATTAGCTAAGGTATTTTAAAGTTAAATAAAATATGCTTCCCTCAGTATTAGTATTGATACTAAGTTATAATGGCAAGAACCTTTTAATAGATTCAGTTCAATCTTATCTTGATTGTGAATACCCGAATTTTGCTGTAGCAGTTATTGATAATGGCTCAACTGATGGAACGGGGGATTTTATTCGCTCTCAGTATCCCGATGTTATTTTTATGCGTTCTGAAAAGAATCTTGGTTATTCCGGAGGTATGAATCTTGGTTTGGTTTATGCTTTTGAACAAAATAATTATGATTATGTTTTAATTACAAATAATGATGTTATTGCTGATAAACAAATTATTACTGCCCTGGTGGAAACAGCTACCGCCAACCCGGGAACGGCATTTACTACAGGGAAAGTATATTATTATGAAAGACCGAATGTTTTTCAAACTGTAGGTAAAAGTTCTCATCCGACTCTTGTGAGAGGTGAACATTTGGGAAGAGGTGAGAAAGATTTAGGACAATTTGATATGGATACAGAATTAGCATTTTGTGATGACATATTTTGGTTGGTTTCAAGAGAAGTATATTTAACAACAGGGGGATATGATACCGATTTTTTTCTTCAAGCAGAGGATTTTGATTGGCAATTGCGAGCTAAAAAAGCCGGTTTTAAGATAATGTATTCCCATAAAGCCAAATTATGGCATAAAGAAAGTATGACAATAGGTAAGTCATCACCCTTAAAAGCTTATTATGATGCCAGGAATCCTATGATTGCAATTATGAAAAATTGCAATAGCACACAAATTAACAGATATGTAATTGATAAATCATATAAATTAATATTTAAGTCAATTCCTAAAACTTTTATAAAGGGACATATATCAAAAGCATTTGCAAGTATGTTTGGCTTACTTAGTGCTTATAAATATTATATAATTTCCAGGATAAATAAAATTATATAAAAATATGTTAGGATTAGGGATATTTAAAAAACTGAGATTTTTATTTAATATATATTGTCTTTTTAAATATAAATTATTTAGATTTTTATTTGGTGTAAATACTGCTAATTCATATTTAACTACAGTAGATAAATATGCATTAGTAAAGATAGTTAAATATTATGGAGCGCACATAGGTTCAAATTGTGATATAGAATCCCCACTCTATTTTCATAATTGCAAAAATTTCTCAAATCTCACTGTTGGGAATAATTGCCATATTGGTAAATGTGTTTTTCTTGATTTGAGGAATCGCATCACAATTCAAAATAATGTAACAATTTCTATGAATACAACTATTATAACACACCAGGATATGGGTCATTCTCCTTTAAGTAATATTTATCGTCCCCAATCTAAACCTGTTTTATTAAAGGAGGGTGCTTATATTGGAGCAAATGCAACTATTTTAATGGGTGTAACAATTGGGAAATGTTCAATCATTGGAGCAGATGCACTAGTGAAGGAAAATATAGATGATTTTATAATGGTCGCGGGTATTCCTGCTAAGTTCATTAAACCGACTTATGAGACGATTGATAAATAATGAATAATTATATTGATAGTAAAGTAAAAGCATATCCAATTTGGTCAAGAGATAATAGCAAGCTCTTATTGGTTTTTATAATTACAGTCATAGCTGTATATATATTCCCGAAATTAGGAATTCCTCAAATTCTTATTAAATTATCGTTTTTATTCCTTTTATTTGTTATATTTTATTCTAAGGATGATGTATTTTGGCTTAGTTGGTTTATTTTAATTATCAACGGTATAAGTAAGATGTTTATTATTGGCTCAGCAAATAATATTTATAGATTACCGATGTATAGTATAATGTCTGGTGTATCTACTAGCTTCGGTGAACTATTCCTTATTATGTATATTATAAAATATCTTTCAAAGAAAACAAAGGTATTTTCCTTATTTAATAAATATGCTATATTGATATTAATATATGGTGCTTTTACAATTGCTTACTCATTTATTTTGGGAATAAGTCAATCGTCCCTAATATCTTCTATCAGGACAATTTTACCCTGGTTTTGGTTAATAATTTTACCGGCATTTTTATCCGATACTGAAAAAGTAGAACATTCGTTTCAATTAATCGCACCTTTCGTTTTTATTTGCTTTATATTATCTATTTATTCACAAATAACAGGTAGATACTTGCATGATATTTTATCAGGTGAATCAAGGATAGGATATCTTGGAGAAGCAGAAAGTGAACTCGTCAGATCTTTGCATTCCACATTTCTAATTTTTCCCGTAGTTTTTCTGGCATTATTCTATATGGGAATTGGCAAGAATAAATTTAACTATATCTATTTAAATTTAGTAATAATAACTGGAACACTAATTATTATTCTTTCTGCTACAAGAGGATGGATTATCGCCTTCCTTATTCTGTTATCTTCATATTTCTTTTTAAAAGGATATGATTTGATGAAACAATTAGCAAGAGTATTGATAATAGTAGGCATAATGATATTTATAATACAATTATTTTATCCCTTATTTCTTTTCCAATTATCAAAATCTTATGAAAGATTTATGTCGCTTGAAGAACTGGTAGAAGGCGATCCAACAGCAGGGGGAACTTTAGGAAGAATCACTGAACGTAGTCCAAGAGTTATGAGCGAATTTCGTAAAAGCCCTATAATAGGATGGGGCTTTTCAGATTATTATTTTAGACATAGAGATATTCATGTAGGAAATCAAACAATGTTGCTACAGGGAGGTGTATTAGGTTATTTATTTTGGATGATTATATATATTATGATATTATATAAAATCTATTCTTTAGGGCAATATAAATATAACATATTATATATAGGTAAAAGTTATATTATTATTCTTTTAGCAATGATAGCAAGTTTTGTTATTCATTCCAGTTCAACTCATATGTGGGGTTTCTATGGATCAGGGCAGGAAGTTATTCTTCAATGGGCATATATATTAACTACTGCTAATGCTTATTTAACTACTATGAAAAAAAAATCAATTGAAAATAATAATTATGCTTAAACAGCGTTTTCTTGTTCATTTCGGGACAAACTTTATTACACATTTTTTAGGTATAATAGCAGGTATAATAGTTGCCAGAATTGCAGGACCTTCGGTAGTTGGCGTTTTATCGTATGGAACTGCTTATGTATCTATTCTTGGATTTATTACTGGTATTTTTGGGTCTGCACATATCAAACTTGTATCTGAAGGCCGCGATCAAAGTTCTTGTTTAGCTGTATATGGAAGATTAAGAGGCATTAGTGCTATAATTTATTTTATAGCTACAGCCGGTATGTTCCTTATTCAAAAATACTTACTTAATTATCAGTTTGAAAGTAAAGAAATTCAAATTGTAATATTATTATCCCTCATAGCTCATTTTCTCAGTATATATGAAGGATACTCTAATGTAGTTTACACAGCTAATTTAAAGCAAGCAAAAGCTAATTTACCTGGTTTTTTTAGAGATATAGCTTGGCATATTGGTAGGGTTGTAATAGTAATTTTGGGTTTTAGGGCAATAACATTAGCCACATATAAAATGATTCTTTCAGTTTTAGTTGTTCTATATTGTGCATATTTACTAAAAGAATTTCCTAAGGGCAAATACGATAAAATCTTAGCAAAACAATTTTTTAAGTTTGGTATCCCGAGCTTAATTATAGATATTGTTAATTATATTACACATTATGCTGATAAATTGCTTCTTGCTCATTATACTAATACAACTCAATTAGGTTATTATTCGGCTGCATTTTCCCTTGGTGGAATGTTTATGCTTATAGCTATGCCTGTTAGTAACATTTTCTTTCCTCTTTTTTCTAAAATGATTAGTATGAATAATTGGGAAGGAGTGAATATCAATATTTTCAAATATCAGGAATTTATCATCCTTTTTCTTTTCCCAATTATGTGTATTCTTGCCATAACTATAAAAGATCCTTTACTTTTAGTATTAGGGAAAAGGTATAAACCCAGTGTAACACCTTTGATCATTCTTCTTTTTTCTACTTATGTAGTTTTGCTCGGGTTACCTTATGGTAATGTAGTTACAGGAATGGGAAAATTCTATATTTATGCTTGGACAAATGTAATAAAATTGGTAATATTCATTATTTCTATTACAATTTTTGTTTCTCCCAGGTTTTTAAATTTAGGGGCTACCGGCTTAGCCTATAATCAACTTGTTCTGAACCTTACCGGAAATCTGGTTTATCTTTTTTATGTAATGAATTATGGGAAGGTAAGGTTATTTATGAAAAATAATATCAGGCACTTGGTCATTATTCTAATCTCATTTGCTGCCTTCTTAGGTTCCAAATATGTTAAAAACACTTATGAATATTGGTGGCTATTCTATATTCCTCTTTATTTAATAGTTTGCTATGGTATTCTGATTAAATTTAAGCTAATTGGAAAGGAGCATTGGTTGCTTTTAACAGAGGCGTTAAACATAAAAAAGACCCTGAATTATGCAAAAGATGAAATGAGTAATAGAGATGTTTAAACTAATTGGTATATAAATATAATAGGGAAGTTTGATAAAATGATAAAAATAATATTTATAATTCCATTTTCTCCTAAATATGCTGAATATGCTGATAAACCAAGACCCAAATATAATTGGGACACAAAAGATGGTCAATGGGTTGGTATTTGGGGATATGATTGGGGTGATCTTCATTTAAAATCTCTTGTGGAATATTATGATAATTATGACTGTGAGGTCTGGCAACCGGACCTTAGAGCTGATAAAATATACTCTGCTCAGCTATGTGAAAATTTAATCCATAGGAATTTTCCTGCTAAGATGATAAAAAGTTTTTACCGCTTTAAACTAAGAAAAGAACTGTATTCAAAAAGTATTATTGAAGAATTGAAAAAATATGATGATAATAATACAGTTCTTATGTTACCAGCTACAGTTCGGACAAAATGGATGGTTTCCATTCTTGGATCTATTAGAAACGCAAAACATATATATTATATCTATATAAATGACTCAAAATTATTGCCCTTAAAAATTAGTTGTTTAAATCCATTGAAAGCATTAAGTACATATCTTATAAATAAAGAAAAACTAAAATGGTTGAAAAAAATAACTGTATTATTAACCGGTTATTCTGATCCTGAAGCTCTAAACAAAGCTGAAGAAATTAATCCTAATCTTAAGACAATTAAATTCGTATGGGGTTTGGATTTTGATTATTGGTATCCTGTTATTGACAAAGAAACAGCAAGAAAAAAGCTTAAGATCCCCGCTGAAGCATTTGTAATTCTTTTATCTCAACGCTTAGTTCCTGAGTATCAAGTTGATCGTTTTATTGAAGTTATTGCCCAAATCAAACCTGTAAAGCCGTTTGTATGCTATATTACCGGCTTTGTATTACCCGATTATAAAAGTTACTTGCAAGGATTAGTAGAAAGTTTTGGCCTTAATAAAAAGATTTGTTTTGTTGGTTATGTTAGTGACGAAGAATTAAGGAATTATATGATTGCCGCAGATCTGTTCGTAACCGTTCCAACAATGTTTGCAGGTTCAAGCGGGGTATTAAAGGAAATGGCTATTGGGAGACCAATATTTACTGTCAGATCCGGTTCAACCTATTATTTCCTGAAGGAACAAAATGCAGGAATTTTCGTTAGTCCTACTGACTATGAAGAATGGAGGCATAAATTAGAATCCATAATCAATGGGGAGATAATTGTCAAAACCGTTAATAGAGAAATAGTTGCTAATTATTATTCTTGGAAAAAAACAGCTGAACAGACAAAAAAAGCTATTGATTTATTATTTGAGGCAAACTAGTGAAAGCAGTTATATTGTCCGGTGGGCTAGGTACTCGTCTTAGACCTTTTACTGAAGTTATTCCTAAACCATTACTTCCGATTGGGGAAAAGGCAATTCTGGAAGTTCAAATTGAGCGGCTTAGAGATTATGGTTTTTCTACAATTTATCTGGCTACAAATTATAAATCTGACTATATTGAAAGTTTTTTTGGAGATGGCTCCAGATATGGAGTTAATCTAAAAATTAGTAAAGAAACAACCCCTTTGGGAACTGCAGGTCCTTTAACTTTAATTCAAGATGAACTTACTGAACCTTTTCTGGTAATGAATGGTGATATATTAACTTTAGTAAATTATAGAATGTTTTATGATTATGGAGTAACAAAGAGTTTTCCCTTAACCTTGGGGATTAAAAAGGAAATTTTGCCTTTTTCCTTTGGCAATATTTTTTTTGAAGGTGATTATGTAACAGACATACAAGAGAAACCGAATTTTGAACTTTATATCCTTGCTGGAATTTACATTATGACTCCTGAGATATTTAAATATATTCCCAAAGCTCAACCTTATGATATGGATAAGTTGATAAAGAGGTTATTAGCAGAGAAAATTCCCATTCCCAAGTATGAAATTAAAGAATATTGGCTGGATATTGGCAGAATAAATGATTATGAAAAAGCACAAAATGAATTTAAGGAGCATTTTCAGTAGAGATTAGTCCAAGAATTTAGTCCACGAATTTTCACAAATTAACACGAAAAAAAAAGGTTGAGAGAGTTGAGAGGGTTGAGAAGGTTGAGAGAGTAAGGGCAGAGAGAGAAGGGATACTTTCCGGAATAAACGACGTCCTCGTCGTTTCCTGTCCTCAAGGTAAGTCATGGGGAATGAAGATTTTGAGAAAGTTGAGAGAGTTGAGAAGGTTGAGAGGGTTGAGAAAGTTGAGAGAGTTGAGAGGGTTGAGAGAGTAAGGGCAGAGAGAGAAGGGATACTTTCCGGAATAAACGACGTCCTCGTCGTTTCCTGTCCTCAAGGTAAGTCATGGGGAATGAAGATTTTGAGAAAGTTGAGAGGGTTGAGTAGGTTGAGAGAAGGTTGAGAAGGTTTAGAGGGTTGAGAGAGAGTTGAGAGAGTTGAGAGGGTTGAGTAGGTTGAGAGAGTTGAGTAGGTTGAGAGGGTTGAGAGGGTTGAGAAGGTTTAATTACTTTGATAGCGAAATTGGATTACTATATACATAGATAATTGTAAATCCAATAATTCGTGCTAATTTGTGCAAATTCGTGGACAGAAAAAAGGAAAATATGAAAGTTCTTGTTACAGGTGCTGATGGTTTTATTGGTTCTCATCTTACTGAAGCATTACTAAAAGATGGCTACCAGGTAAGAGCTTTAGCTCAATATAATTCTTTTAATTATTGGGGTTGGCTGGAAGATATAAAACCAAATTCAAACCTGGAAATTGTATGTGGAGATATAAGAGACCCTAATTATTGTAGAGAAATAAGTAAAGGCATAGATGTTATTTTCCATTTAGCAGCTTTGATAGCAATTCCTTATTCTTACATTGCACCTGAAAGTTATATAGAGACAAATGTAAAAGGGACTTTAAATATATGCCAGGCAGCTAAAGATAATAGTGTGAAAAGAATTTTAGTTACTTCCACCAGTGAGGTTTATGGCACAGCCAAATATGTCCCTATTGATGAAAAACATCCTTTGCAACCTCAATCACCTTATAGTGCCAGTAAAATTGGTGCAGATGCAATAGCGATGAGTTTTTATAATGCTTTTAAACTCCCTTTAACTATTGTGCGTCCATTTAATACTTATGGTCCCAGGCAATCTGCCAGAGCTATTATACCTACAATAATAACTCAAATAGCCAGTGGAAAGAAAGAAATCAAATTAGGAGATACATCTCCAACCCGTGATTTCAACTATGTAAAAGATATTTGCCAGGGCTTTATATTATTATCCAAATGTGATAAAGCAATTGGAGAAACAGTGAATATTGGTTCCAACTACGAAATTTCTATAAAAGAGACCTTTGAATTGATTAAAGATATTATGCACAGTGATGCTAAACTGGTTACTGATGAACAAAGAATCAGACCTGAAAAATCAGAGGTCTTTCGTCTTTGGTGTGATAATAGTAAAATAAAGGCATTAACTGGCTTTGAACCAAAATATAGCATTAGAGAGGGATTGGAGAAAACCGTGGAGTGGTTTACAAATCCGCAAAATCTTGGTAAATACAAACCAGGTATTTATAATCTTTAGTCCACGAATTAGTCCACGAATTTTCACGAATTGACACGAATGATGAATAATAATATTTTGTATAAGGAAGAATGCTACAAAATAATTGGGGCCTGTATGAATGTTCATAAGGAATTGGGACCTGGTTTTCTGGAAGCTGTATATCAAGAATCGTTAGCTATTGAGTTTTTAGATCAAGGAATACCTTTTGAAAGAGAGAAAGATATTTACATCATTTATAAAGATAAGTTATTAGATAAATGCTACAAAGCTGACTTCTTATGTTTTGATAAAATCATCGTGGAACTAAAAGCTCTTTCAGAACTCTCCAATGAACATATTTCTCAGTTACTAAACTACTTGAAAGCTACCAAACTTAGAGTCGGTCTATTAGTAAACTTCGGTTCCCCCAGTTTAATATATAAACGCCTAATCTTATAAATTCGTGTTAATTTGTGTAAATCCGTGGACTAATTCGTGTAAATTCGTGGACTAATTCGTGGACTACCAACCAGTAATTGACTTCATTCGTTCCCTCTACCCCCATAGAGAAACCATTCCTCTTCATGAACCTTATTTTGGTGGCAATGAGAAAAAGTATGTTCTGGACTGCATAGAAAGCACTTTTGTTTCTTCTGTTGGTAAATATGTAGATCGTTTTGAAGAAATGATTAGGGATTTTACCGGTGCCAAATATGCTATTGCCACAGTAAATGGAACTTCTGCTTTGCATATTGCCTTAAAACTTGCGGGTGTTGATCAAGGTGATCTTGTAATAACACAACCGCTTACTTTTATAGCCACTTGTAATGCTATAACTTATTGTGGAGCAGAGCCAATTTTTGTAGATATTGATCCTGAGACCTTAGGTATGTCTCCTGATTCATTAGAAAATTGGTTATACGCAAATACTATTATCCAAGATGATGCCTGTTATCTAAAAGAAGTCCATGAGTCCACAAATTTACACAAATTATCACAAGTCCAAGAGTCCACGAATTTACACAAATTATCACAAATCAAAGAGTCCACGAATTTACACAAATTATCACAAATCAAAGAGTCCACGAATTTACACAAATTATCACAAATCAAAGGATTATCTAATAGTAATTCGAGTAAATTGGTGAAAATTCGTGGACTGAAGAAGATTGCCGCTTGCGTTCCTATGCACACTTTTGGTCATCCCTGCAAAATTGATCAAATCATAGAAATTTGCAACCTTTATCATATTCCCGTTGTTGAAGATGCCGCAGAATCAATTGGCAGTTACTATAAAGGAAAACATACAGGAACCTTCGGGAAATTAGGAATATTGAGTTTTAATGGAAATAAGACCATAACTACAGGTGGGGGAGGAATGATTTTAACTGATGATGATGAACTTGGACCTTTGGCAAAACATATTACCA
>Ga0302236_1002574_pt1 | contig 10706 bp, 6 predicted proteins | sample AAG_UR_Gly_MG_FD_193509 | JGI IMG/M metagenome (GOLD analysis project Ga0302236, IMG submission 193509) | Enriched activated sludge microbial communities from anaerobic digester in WTTP, New Holstein, Wisconsin, United States - AAG_UR_Gly | ecosystem: Engineered > Bioreactor > Anaerobic >...
GGGCCAGCGGATGCCGTGCGCTGGGTCCTGGTAATCGGCCCAACAGTTCCTCGGCCCGTGCCCAGTCGAATTGCCGGATCGCATCCAGCGCCGTGGCGAACTGCGTGTCGAGAAAGGGGGTCCTGGCGCGCCGGTCCAGGTGCAGGTAATCTTCCCAGCCGCCGGTCAGGTCGGGAGGTTCAGAATCAGACGCCGTCAGCTCCCAACGCACCAGTTCGCGTCCATTCGCGTCTTGCAGGACGGCTTTTCGCCAACCGGGGGTCTCGCCCGAGATCCGCTCGGCGAAGTGAATTCGCCCGGTCACTTTGCCCGCCAGGTACGATTCCCAGAATACTGGCAGGCCGTCCACGCGCGAGTAGGCGATGCGCAAGCACGTATCCTCGCCGGGGGCCAGGCCGGCCGGCACGAAGCGAAGCACGGTGGCGTCCTTGGCTTCGCGACCTTCGTCCGCATCCGCAGGGATGACTTGCACGTCGAACAGCCGGGCCAGTTCCTGATTGCTGCGGTGCGGCAACCACGGCAACTGGACATCCAATGCCCGGCGCAACAGTTCGCCGTAATCGCCGTATTCGACCAGCTTCAAGCCGGGCCAGGCGATGGAGGCGGCGTCGCCGTCGGTGCACACCGTGGCTCGCGGCAGGACGAATTCCCGCTGGTAGCCGGCGCGGCGGACGGTGATCGTTTCTTCGGTCTCGCTGCCGGCACGGCCAACAAGTAGGCCGCGATCATCGGCACGGCCAACAAGTAGGCCGTGCCACAGGGGGGTGCGGCGCCACGTCCAGCTGCCGGCAACCGGATCGCGGCGAACCTGCAAGGCCTGCAACTCGGCCGGACGGGGCTCGGGGAAATCCGCCAGTCGCGTAGGCTCGGAAGGATCGCCCAGCGGCGTCTCGGCGGCGGCCGGCCCGCTGGCGGCGTCGCCGCCGGAAACCTCCCAGGGTCGGCCGCCGCGGACGGCTTCGTAGCGGCTGCGGCGCAACAAGGTCAGCAGACGCGAGATTTCGTCATGAACGCCCTGCGTCTGGCTCAGCACCAGGGCCACGTGCGGCACATCGGCCTCGATGCTGCCGGGCCCGCCCACGGTGTCCCATGCCTGCGGCGCAATCGTCGACGTGATCAGGTCGATCAGCGTGTCGAAATCCAAATCCTCCGGCAGACTGCCGACAGATGGCACACGCGCCGGCCGGATGCCGGGCTGGTCGTGAAACACCCACGGCAGACGCCGCAAACGATCGAAAAAAGCCTCCAATTGCTGGTGTACCTCGCGGGTTTGCGCGACGACGAAATCGAGCGTGTACGGAAAGAAGTCAATGCTTCCCGGCCCGCCGGCGCTGTCCCAGGTCTGGGGTTCGATCGTGCTCGTAACCAGATCGAGCATGCTGTCCGAGTCGATTTGGTAGCGTGGCGCTGTTGCGCGATCCGGACTGCCCGCCGATGGCTCGCCTGGAGGCGCCGGTTGATCGACGGGAATGACCGAGGTGACTGCGGACCGTCGTTGGGGCGTGCTGCGGCAGCGCTCTCAGCGGCGACCGCCGAACCGTCTCCGCCGCTGGAAAGTCCCAGCGGGCCGCTGGGCGGCGGCTCGCCGGGACCTCCGAAGAATCCACCGCCCATCCCGCCCATCGCGGAACCGCCCATCATACCTCCCATGCCTCCCATGCCGAATCCTCCCGTGCCGCCACCCAGCCCGGAATGCCCGCCCATCGGCGCGCCCCTTGCGTCCCACGCCCCATCCCGTGGGCCGGGCGATACCGGATGCTCTGCCAACAGGCATCGTCCCGAATACAAGCGAACGTCGCGTTCCGTTTCGGCTTCTTCTTCTGAGGTAATGACCAGGGCCTCGTCCCGAACCGTGTAGACCAAATCGACTTGCTCCAGGATCCACGGCAGCAGTTGCAGTGCCGGCACGTTCCGATACGATGCCGTGACGGGCCGCTCCAAGCCGATCCCCACGTCGTCCAGGCCTCTTTGGTCCACCAGCACGGGCTCGTCCAATGCCGCCGCCAGTTCGGCGACGACATCCGCCAGCGGCTTGTTCTGGTAGCGGACGCTCAACGGCCGTTTCAGCTTGGCCTCGATCCGCCGTCGCGCGGCCTCGTCGCGTCCCAGATAGGGATTGCCGAGCAGCCACGGCGGGGCGACGCGGCTCGTATTCAGCAGGTCGGCAACGGGATAGACCTCGGTCGTCAGTCGCGATTCGAATTCTTCGGGCGTGGTAATTAGCAGGCGATGCGGTTCTTCCATCAACATCAAGTTCAGCGATTTGAGCGCATGACGCGCGGCGCTGCGCAAGGACATCCGGCCTGGGATCGCCGGCATCGCGGGAGCTGGGGACCGGCCTTTCTGGTCCGCAGCCGCCAAGGGCTGGCCTGGCTGGGCAACTCCGGGATCTGCGAAGGGATCCCCGGACACGCCGGTCGGGGCCGGTCCGTGGAGTGATCGCCAAGGTATCCCCACGGGACTATCCCCATCGATCCCCATGTTTTCGAGCGCCCGCTGGTCGAGCGCGACGTTGACCCCGGTCCGCTCGGCGAGCCAGGCGGCGAACTGCTCCAGCGGGCGCTCGCCTGACAGTGGCGACAGGTCGACGACTTGCAGCAACGAGTTCGCGTGCGGATGGCGGCGGTTGAATTCCGGGTCAGCCTGAAACGACGTGCCCACCAGCGACAGGATGCTGGGCCGCAGGTCCCACGAGTCCGCGTGCGAAGCAGGGTCCAGCAGGCCGCGATGCAGGCCGAGCGCTTCGGGCATGTTCTGCGAGCGGATCCCGTCCTGAGCCCGCCGTCGCAACCGCGTCACTTCCTCGGAAGCCGCGCCCGTCGGCCGTTTGCCCCAGCCCCGCAACAATGCCAGTACCTGTCCGAAATCGCCCGCGGCCAACGCCTCCCGTGCCTGCTCCAGCGTCTGTTCTTCCTGCTGGCCGGCCTCCTTTCCACGCACCGGCGCGGCGGCGCGTTCGGTCCAACTCGGCGGCAGCGGCTGGTCGCCCCGCGCCTGGGGCGGCTTCCAGTAGCGATGCCGCACTCGACGGTCAATCTGCCAACGCCGGTAGTCCTGCTCGCTCTCCAGCACGAGGAATGCCGTGAACGGCGACAGCAGGCTCCACTCCTGCGACAAGCGGATGATACGGTTGCGGACGTCTTCGTTTTCCTTCTTCTCCGGGTCCTGCAGCCGCAACTGGTCCAGCCGCCGTTGGGCCCACAGCCGGCCGGCGAACACGTCCTGGCGGTCCCGATCGACATCCAAAGTCCAGCGTCGAGTGACCGCCGCTGGTCCGCGTCCGAGCTTCAGGGTCAGCTTGACTTGAGGCGCCGGCGGCATGCGGCCGTAAACGTACAGCGGTTCGTGCGTGACCCAGGCGGTGGGGCAGTACAGGTCTTCGGCGGCGGCCCCTTCGACGTCGGCCTGGACGATCCTTTCCGGCGCCGGCAAACCGGTCTCCAGCCAACGGGCCAGCACCTGCGCAGCCCGCGCGTCGCGGCCCAAGTCCAGCCACAGACCGCCGCTTGCCTCGGCCAGCGTCCGCACGTACAGCCCCGGCACCGCGCCCGGCAGGGCGATGCCGATGAACACCGCCTGGACCTCATCCAGCCGCTGGGCGTCATTTTTCGCGGCAGCGATTAGCGATGCGTCCGTCGTCTCGTCCACGGCGTCGCCGACGCACACCACCAGACGCCGGCGCTGTTCGGCCGGAGCGTCGAATGCCTGGAGCGACTCGTGCAGGCAGGCCCGCAACTCCGTGCCGCCCAGCGCGAACTCGCGGTCGAGTTGCCGCAGTGCTTTGCCTCTTGCGGAAGGACCGGCCTTCAGCCACCCTTCGTGAAGCGGCCGGGCGGCGACGTCAACACACACCAATCGCACTCGATCCTGCGGTCTCAGGCCCTCCAAGATCTGGCGGACCGTGCCCCGCGTGAAATCCAAATCCTTGACGCTCCGCGACGTGTCGATCAGCACCAGCACGTCCGCGGGCAACTGGGGTATCTGACCGGCCGGCGGCGGAATCTGGGCCGAGAAGTACATGCTGCGCTGCGCGGCATCCTCGTCCGTCGCCGCTGCGTCGCCTTTCTCGTTGCTGGCCGGCAACGGATCGGCGACGTAACTGCGGAGCGTCGCAGCCGGTTTGACCGGTGGCGCGAAAGTGAGCAGCAAGTCTGTCTGCGGCTGATAATACTGGGCTCGGAATTCCAGGCCGACGGCCCCGTCTTCAGCGTTCGAGAAAGCCAGTTGGGGATGGGATGGACTAGCCGCCGAATCGGGCCGGATCGGACCGCGAATCACGCCCGTGATGCTGAAATCCCAGATTGGTTTCAAGTCGGATAGCAGCGGCAAGCGGAACGAATACAGGTCGGCCTGGGCTTCCAGCGGCAGCGTAAAGTCGAGCAGGATCCGCTTCTCGTCATGAGCGGGAACCGGGAATACACGGATCTGGAACAGGTTGTCGCCGATCTGTTCCAGGATCGCCGGATCGCGCCGCCAGTTGACGATCGTCTGATAGACCTGAGCGGCTCGCTGCCGCTCGATCAATTCGCCCTCGATCAACTGGGTCCGCGTGACGTACATCGCAAACCGGCTGACTGACGCTCCCGGCGGCAGGTTGAAGACGAACTGGCCTTCCTGCTGGCTGCCCAGCGGGTTGTAAAACGACTGGTCGATCTGCACCAAAGCGACGGGCGGTTGGAGCACGACGTGGACGTGGTAGCGGGAGATATTCAGCCGCGTGGCCGAACCGCCTTGCGCGTCCTGGACGACCAGCTGGCCCAGTCCCTGCGGGCGTGACCGTTCGCCCGCCGGTTCGCTGCCGGCCGCTGCCGCCGCCGGAGCCCTTGTCACGACCATCAGCGCCAGGGCCAAGAAAGCCACCAGCGCCCACCAAGCCTGCCGATTTGCGTTCACGCCTCGTCTCCCACCCGAATGTCAGCCGCCCCCGACGCTTGATCCTCGTTTTGATCCTCGACGCTTGCCGTCGAGTTGTTGCCGGCTTTCGTTCGGCTCTTGAAGCTGCGCTTGGGGCACCAACCTGACGCACTCGACGGCAAGCGTCGAGGATGGGCCAGCGGTCGGTTCCGGCACAGCCAGCCAAGAGTTCAATCCTCCTAACGGCTGCCTGCCAGCCGCGCCACCAAGAAATCCTCGAACGCGCCCAGGTCTTTCCAGGACATGGCACAGTCGATCTGCTTGCCCTGCGGGTCGATGCGCGTGAAGCCGTCGTCGGTCACGCGGATCGGCAACCGCTCGACGTCCACCAACTCGGTCGAAAACGACAGGTAGACGGCGACCGTGTCGAACAGCACGCTCGACGCATCCAGCGGTTTGTCGCCTGCTTTGCTCCAAATGCGATAGTTTTCGATCACCGCCTTGGTAACGGGGTCGGAACACTCGGCCACCTTGCGGAACTTGTCGCCGCGCAGGCGCACGATGCCGCAGGTGTCCAGCGGCGTGATCAGCATCGGCCACGCCGCGGTGAACGCGGCCTGAGCCGCCTTGGCGTCGGCCACCACGTTCCATTCCTTGCTGGGCTCCGGCCCGCCATTGTAGCCCTTGCGCACGCTGCCGTGCATGCCGACGAAGCGCGCCCGCTTGGCGATCTCCGGTTGACGCTCCAAGGCCGAGCGGATGTTCGGCACCGGGCCGATGCAAATCAGCGTGATGGGCTGCGGGGCCTCCATGACTGCGTCGATCATGGCTGCCACGCCGTCCTGGTGTACCTTGCCGGGATAGCGTGCCAAGTCATAGTCGGCGACCCACGCCGCCTGCCTGCCGTCCTCCTTCTCGCTTTCCCTGATGCCGACACCGACAGGCACGTCTGTGCGGCCGGCGACCTCCAGCAGCTTGGCGATGATCTTCGCGCGGTAGACCGTGTTCCCGCGGTCGGACACGACCATCTTGACGTCGACCTCCGGCGACTTGAGCAACAGGGCCAGGGCCCAGGTATCGTCGATGTCATCGCCGATATCCGTGTCCAGGATCACGGGGATCTTGGGGTGGGCTGGCGCATCGGCCGAGGTGGTCGTTCGAGTGAAACCCGACGCGGCGGCAAGGAACATGGCAAACATCGTCATTCGTCTCATGCTAGGGCTCTCCAAAAAAGTCAAACGTTGTCCGAGGTGTGCAATTCGCCGCATTATACTGGATTCCGCAACATGCCATGTCAACGGCGAAAAATCGCTGATCGAATTGGAAGTGCGCCGCGCGTGTTTTCTCGTCCCCTGGTGGGTGCGACGGACGTCTGGCACGCAGCATCCGGAGGGGTACAATGAAGGCTGTTGGTGGGCAGCGCGGTTTGACCGCGGACCCGCGGGTGTCCGAAGCAGCGGGGAATGGGTGACATGAGTATTGAGTTTCCCCGATCCTGTCGGGGCGTGATGCGTTGTCTGGACCTTTTTTCAGGGGGTACGAGCCATGGCACTGAATGTGACGCGAGTGGACGTGTGGGCGGCAGGGATTGAGGACCAGCCGGGCGGGTTGGCCCAGAAGCTGGAGGAGTTGGCGGCGGCCGGCGCGCAGCTGGAATTCGTCGTCGCTCGGCGGGCGCCGGACAAGCCGGGTACGGGAGTCGTGTTCTTGGCCCCGGTCACGGGGGCGGCGCAGGCCCGAGCCGCCAAGAAGGCCGGTTTCGCGAAGACCAACAGCTTGCACTCGGTGCGCATCGAAGGCCCGGACAAGCCCGGACTAGGCGCCAAGATGACCCGAGCGCTGGCGGCCGCCGGCATCAATCTCCGCGGCCTGGCCGCCGCCGCCATCAACAAACGCTGCGTCGTCTACCTGGCCGTCGACACGGCGGCCGACGCGACCAAGGCGATGCGGGTCCTGAAGGGGATGGGATGATGCGTACCAATGAACCGTGTCCGCCGGAGCTGAAGCGGCGCGAGTTCCTCGTTCAGTCGGCTGCGGGCGCGGCGGTGCTGTGGGCGAGCGAATCGGCAGCGCTTGCCGCCGCCGCAGGCGAACAAGACGAGGAAACCGTGAGCCTGGAAGGGAGGGAAGACGCAAAGATGCCCGCCAAGGAGTTTCGCGAGAAGTTGCTGCAGTGCCTGGGCGGGGCCTGGCCGCCGCCGTGCGAATTGAAACCCGAGCTGCGGGAGACGATCCGCAAGGACGGCTATCGCATCGATTCGGTGTTCTACGAGGTCGAGCCGGGCGATCGAGTGCCGGCCCTGCTGCTGGTCCCCGACGGCGTCGATGCGGAGCACCCCGCCCCCGCGGTGGCGATCTGGCACCAGCACAACGGCGAGTGGCATTTGGGCAAGACCGAGCCGGCCGGCCTGGCGGGCAATCCCATGCATCACACGGGCGTGGCCCTGGTGCGCGAGGGCTACGTGGTGCTGTGCCCCGACGCGCTGTGTTTCGAGGAGCGGCAGAGCCCGGACTTGAAGGGCGGCAACTTCGAGCGGTTCGAGTTTCTGCGGTACGTGGTGGCGGGCAAGTGCATGGCCTGGAAGAATATCCTGGACATGCGGCGGGCCGTCGACTATCTGTGCCAGCGGCCGGAGGTGGACAAGGGCCGCATCGGTTGCTACGGCCATTCGATGGGTTCGACGCACACCTGGCTGGTCGGTCCCTGGGAGCCGCGGCTGAAATGCCTGGCCGGTAATTGCTGCTTGCCCACCTATGCCGCCATTCACCGCACGCACCTGTTGCACTGCTTTCCGAATTTCGTTCCGGGCCTGTTCCAGTACGGCGACACGCCGGACATTGCGGCCCTGATTGCTCCGCGCGCATTGCACCTGAACTTCGGCGAGTTGGACGGCGGCAGCCCGATTCAAGAAGTCCGGGACGGCGTGCAACGGATCGCGCGAGCCTACGCGGAGGCCGGGGTGCCGGAGAATTTCAGCTGGTATGTGGAGGACGGGGCGGGACACGTGCTGTCGCCCGAGATGTGGCAGCGGACGCGCGATTGGTTTGCCAAACACTTGAAGGACTAAGATCATGGCCAACCAGCTCTTTCAGCTCCGGGTCAAGGACTTGATGCGGAAGCACGTGGTGACCGTCAACGCGCAGGACACGGTTCATGACGCCCTGGAACTGATGCTGGAGAACAAGGTCTCCGCCCTGCCCGTGGTCGACCATCGCGGGCACTGCGTCGGCATCCTTTCCGGCCGCGATTTCGTGGACATGACGCACGACTTGGACGAGGATTTCCACGAGGCGTCCCATGAGAGCGAGGTTTGGTGGGGCGTGTTTGTCCGGAATCTGAGCGAGAACATCGGCGAGCAGAGCGTCATGGACCTGATGACCGAGGAGGTGATCTCGGTGAGGGCGGACGATTTCCTGGTCCGCGCCGCCCGCACGATGCTCACCGCCCGCGTGCATCGACTGCCAGTGTTGGATGGCGAACACCGGATCCTGGGCATCATTTCCATGACCGACATCCTGCGGGCCTTTGTGGAAGCCGCCGGGCATCATGAGAGCGCCGGGACGTGAGATGCGCGCTGGGCGCGGTCAAGCGGTCTGGCGGATTTCGCAACGGCGCCGTACAATATCGGCTGACACCCCGCAAGCCCAGCCCTTCATCCTTCTATGACCGCTTTGTTTGACCGCTCCTTCCCACCTTCCTCGGAAGTCCCCGCCGCGGCGTCAGCCGAGCCCTCCGCGCGTGCTGAGACTCTTTACGACGCTTCTTTTTGGAAGGCGTTTTTGGCCAATTCGTTGGTCACGGTCGGTGTGGCCGTGCTCTATCGGTACGCCGATTTCATCACGCTGTTGGGCGGTACGGAACTGCACTTGGGCTGGATCGTCGGCATCGGCATGTTGGGCAGCTTGTCGATGCGGCTCTTCGTCGGTTCGTGGATCGATCGCTACGGTCCCCGGTTGGTGTGGCTGTGCGCCCTGGTGCTGCTGGCCTGCGTGTGCTTCGGGCACCTGCCGGTCGTTCGCTTTCCCGATGCCCGGATTCAACAGCCGGCGGTGGCGGCATACTGTACCGGCTTGCGGATCGCCATGTGGTGCGCGATTGCGGGCATTTATGCCTCGTCGATGATCTTCATTTCCAGCCGAGTGCCGGTGATCCGGATGGCCGAATTGCTGGGCATGCTGGGCACTTCGGGATTCGCCGGCGTGATCGTGGGGGTCTGGGTGAGCGACCTGTTGCTGAGCGGCGTGGCGCATTCGGCGGCGGCGATCCAGCGGATGTTCTTGGCGGCGGGTTGCCTGTCGCTGGCCGCCTTTGCATCGGCGTATTGGGCTACCTTCGGATATGTGTATCCTGTTCCGCGGCGACGCCCGCCGTTGTGGGGTCTGATCCGGCGGTACCATCCGGGCCGAATCATGGTCATGGGCGTGGCGATGGGCTTCGGATTGGGCCTGCCCTCGACGTTTGTCCGGACGTTTGCGGCGGACCTGCACATCCCGCGGATTGGATGGTTCTTTACCGTCTACGCGGTGACCGCCATCCTGACGCGCGTGGTGACGCGGCGATTGCCGGAACAGTATGGACTGCGTCCCGTTGTGTTGGCCGGTCTGGGGCTGGTGATGGCCAGCCAATTTCTGTTTCTGACGGTCCGTAGCGAGTGGGCTCTGATGATTCCCAGCGTGACGTACGGCATCGGACACGCGATCCTATTCCCCGCCGGCTTTGCCGAGGGCTGCTGCACGTTTCCACCCCGATATCGCGGTTTGGGGACGTCGCTGATGCTGGCCACCTATGACGTCGGACTGCTGATCGGCGCTCCGACCGCGGGGTTGCTGGTGCATTTCGGACACGCATTGGGCTGGCCGGGCTATCCGACGATGTTTGTCGGCGTGTCGATCCTGCTTGCGCTGGCCACCGCCGTCTACGCCACCGCTCCCCGCGAGATCAAGCCGCGCCGGCACCGGCGCCCGCCGAGACCAGCCGCCACGGCGGTGCTGAGCGTCACGCTGCCCCCACCGGCGCCACCAGGCTTGACTGCGGTAACTCCCGCGGGGCAGCCCGACCGGGCCGACGCGAAAGGTCCGAGCCCCATCGCCACGTGAAGTTTTGGGGTCGGATCTCAACATGATGGTTGCGGCGAATCCGTTGTTGCTGCGGCACCCGAAGTGACCGTTACCGATCGACTATCACACCCCGTGCGAATCGCCTTTGCCAGCCGAGGACAAGGCCTGGATCGACGCACTGGTTGGCGATTCAGGAGGCTGGTGCGCGGACGAATTGAGGTCCAGGACGAAGATCCGCAAGCCGATCAGGATCAGGACGCAACCGCCGATCACTTCCGCCCAGCGCCCCCAGCGACGGCCCAACCGGCTGCCGAATGCGATGCCGATGGCCGTCAGGGCGGCCGTCACCACCCCGGTGGTCACGGCTGGAATCCAGATGGATTGGTGCAGAAAGGCCAGACTCACTCCGGCGGCCAGCGCGTCGATGCTCGTCGCCAGCGACAGGGCGACGAGCGTCATCCCGCGAGTCGGGTCGGCCTTGGATTCGGACTCCCTGTTACTGCCTGCCTCCCACAGCATCCTTCCCCCGATCAACGACAGCAGTCCGAAAGCGAGCCAGTGGTCGAAACTGGCAACCAGCCCGGCCATCTGCCGGCCGACGCACCACCCGATGACCGGCATCAGGAATTGAAACAACCCGAAATGGAACGACAGACGGAACACGTGACGCGGCGTGATCCGGGAGAGCTGTAGCCCGGAAGCGATGGATACGGCAAACGCATCCATCGCCAAACCCAGCGCGATACCAAGGACCGTGATCCAGTTCATGGCTTCAATTCGCGCTGCCATTGCTG
>Ga0302236_1002577_pt1 | contig 10703 bp, 12 predicted proteins | sample AAG_UR_Gly_MG_FD_193509 | JGI IMG/M metagenome (GOLD analysis project Ga0302236, IMG submission 193509) | Enriched activated sludge microbial communities from anaerobic digester in WTTP, New Holstein, Wisconsin, United States - AAG_UR_Gly | ecosystem: Engineered > Bioreactor > Anaerobic >...
TATGGGGCCAAAGGGACCGGGCGGCATTTGGGGACCTGACGCACACCGATGTCATCGCCGCCGCCCTTTCCGATGATCACCGTCGCCTGCCTCAGTTTGGCCGTTGCGGCCTCCGGGAATCACCGCGGTTGGGTCCGCCGAAGCCACCCGGCGCACCCGGTTGTTGCGGGAAGCCGCCCGGCTGGCCTTGCCATTGCGGGGGTCTCTGCATTTCAAAGGTGAAAGGCTCGCCGAGCATGTCTTTGAGTTTCTTCTGTTGCTCCGGACTCAACAGCTGGATCACCTTTTCCCGCGCCTTGCGCCGCAATTCGGACTCTTGCTTGCGTCTTTCCTCTTCGATGGCGTCGACCTTGGATCGCAGTTCCTCGCGCTGTTGATCGGTGACGCCCACGTCCCGCGCCGCATTTCCCATCAACAGCGACATCCCGGTGCCTTGCATCTGCATTTGAGCGGAGATTTGGTCCAGCCTCTTCAACTGGTGGGGCAGCAGGATCTTCTCCAGTTCGGACCGCGTCTCCTTATTGATTTTCTCGAACACCTGCCGGAAGTCCGTCTGCACCTTGGGCGCACCCTGGTCTCGCCGCGGCTCGCGCGTTCCTTCCTGACCGGGAGGCGTCGGTCGCGGGAACGCGTCGCGCATTCGCTCTCGCATCTTCTTTTCCAGTCCCTCCAATTGCGTGATTTGATCGTCAAGCAACTCCAGTTCCTTGCGCACGTCCTGACGGCTCAGCAGTTGGGTCGGACTGGACTCCATGCCCATCATCCCAAATCCGCCGCCAAATCCGCCGCCAAACCCCGGTGGGCCGCCGGGGCCACCGAAACCGCCGGGCGGTTGACCCGGTCCGGGCTGTCCGCGTCCGCCGCCCGGAGCTGCGCCGCCGGGCGGCTGAGCTGTCGCCATGCCGGCCCACCACAGGACCGCGGCCAATCCGAATCCACCCAGCAGCCAATTCACGCTATTCACACGATGACAATTCATACCGAACTCTCCCTTCTTCGATGATGGACCGGGGCGACGTGGCGCACATCAGCCGACACGGAATTCGCCCGTTACCCATTTGGAACGTGATTTTCTGCGCGTTGTTGCGTTGACTCGTCCCGCGTCTTGCCACCGGACTTCGGCCCCGCAGGCGCCCCCTTGGGGCCTTCTTTTTTACCGCGCGGTTGATCGGCGGCGGGACCCTCCGGACCGCGGGACGGCGGGACGATCGGTTTGGCCTGCTGGGGCGGCATCCCCGGCGGGCCAGCTTGCGGACGGAAGGGCGATTCGCCCCAGTTCATGGGGCCGCTCGGCCCGTGAGATGCGCGAGGAGGCATCGGCGGCGGGCCCCAAAGTCCGCACGGTGGACCCATCTCGTGGCGCGGCGCTCCCGGCGGCGGTCCCATGCCCCAGCCCATCGGTCCTCCCGGCCCGTGGTATGCACGAGGAAGCATCGGCGGGCCTGGCAGGTGCCAAGGTCCGCGCGGCGGGCCCATCTCGCGTCCCGGCGCTCCCGGCAGTGGTCCCCTGCCCCAGTCCATAGAGCCCCTCGGCCCGTAAGATGCACGAGGAGGCATTGGCGGGCTCCAAGGTCCGCGCCACGGCCCCATCTCGCGTCCCGGCGCCCCCGGCGGCGGTCCCATGCGATCTTCAGGCCCCCGGCGACGGTCGAAACCGCGTCCCTCAGACCCTCGTGGCGGCGGCCCGGGAGGACCAGCCTGCCAATCCTGCGGCGGACCTGCTCGATCCCAATCGCCTTGGGGCCCCGGTGGTCCGAACAGCGGATCCATGTCGCGCTGGCGAGGAAGCTTTGGTGGCGCCGGGGGAGATTCTTCGTTCGCCGGCCCGCCGCCTTCAACGGCCGGCGGCCCGGCAGGTCGTTCATCTTGGGCCGCAGTCTGCCCGGCCGAAAAGACCAGGGCGCTGGCGGCCAGGGCGGCGAGGGGCACGGCATGCCACAGTCGCCACTTGTTCAAATCCAATCCGTACGCACGCATCGTTCGTTTCTCCTGAGATAATAGGCACGGCGCGCACCGCGAACGCTGGGCACCAAACCGGCGTTGCGCGAATGCACCAATTCAGACACCTTGTGAGGAACGCGGAACGAATACTCAGAACTGAGGCTCGTCCTGCACACCCAAAAGTTCAGATACTCGGCGGTTGACGATCTGCTGCTGAGCCTCTTTGCGTTTGTCAATCGACTCGCGGAGCCGATTCAATTCTTCTTCGAGGCGTTTCAGTTCCAACAACCGGCGTTGCTGCCGCGCCTCGAAATGCTCGGTCACCGCCTTCTCGAGCCTCTCCTTGATCGGTCCCTGCTGATCCTTGGGCGCCTGGCGGTACTGGACGGCCAACTCCTGGCTTTGCCGGTCCAGGTCAGCGTCCGCTTTGAGCAGCTTGTACATCTCTGGATCATTCTTTTCCAGCGACTGCCAGTCGGAATGGGGCCACCGAGGCGGAAGGGGCATCATGCCGGGACCGGGCATCATGCCTTGACCAGGCATCATTCCCTTGCCGGGGATCATTCCTTGTCCGGGCATCAACGGCATGCCAGGCATCATTCCCTGTCCACCCTCGCGAGGCTTCGTGCCGGGTCGTTCTCCTGGCTTCGCCCCGGGATAGAAACCGGGCGGCCCCCCGAAAGCTCCTGCGGGAGGCCCGCCGGGCCGATCGCCTTGCCGCACATCAGGCGGTCCTTCATCGCCGGGCTTTGCCTGGGGGAGCAGTGGCCGAAAATCATCGTCCGCCGCAGCCAGTGCACCTGGCTTCGGCTTCGGGGTCGCATCCTGCGCACAAGTCAAACTGTCCAAAAACGCACATGGGAGGAAGCCTATCAGTCCGAGCAACATCGGTTTTTGCCAATTCATGGTTTGATCTCCTGTCAGCAAGAATGCCTACAACGTGCCGTCTTCAATGTCTTTCTTGATTTGATCCAGCCCGCGTTCGATCGCGCTCAGTCCGCCCGCTCGGGCATACCAATCTTCCTGCACCAAGGCTGCGGCTTGGGCGACGGCCGTGAGTTCGTCATCCAGCGAATCGTCCCAAGCCAGGTAGCCAGGGTTCAGGGTTCGGGGTTCAGGATTCAGGCGTCGAGGTTCGGGTTCGGCTGCTTGCACCACTGCTTCCAAAGTGTCCACGCGGACCCCCGTGGCCGGCTGGTCGTCCTGCGCCAACTGGGGCGTACCGGGCTGGACCGCATTCGATCCATCCAGCAATCGGTAGCCCAGCGTCAGACCGGCGGCGATCAGCAGCGAAGCGGCGATGGCAGCCGCGACGGCCCACCGCCACCGTTGCGGCGCTGGCCGCGGCGTCACCTGCCAGCGATCCAGCGGCTTGTCTGAGGCAAATTGGGCGTCCTCCAGCAGCTTGCCCAGGGCCAGCCAGCCCTCGCGCAGCGACGACGTTTCGTCGTCCAAGTCGGCGGGCATCTCGTCGCCCGGCGCCGTGGCCCGCTCCAACATCTCCTGGAGTCTTCTGGATTCGTCGTTCATGGCTTGTCCTCCGCGAGCAGCTTCCGCAGCGACTCGAGTCCGCGACGGCAATGGCTCAGTGCTGTACTCAACGGGCAGCCGAGCGTTTCGGCGATCTGTTCAAACGTGAGTTGTCCGTAGTACCGCAGCAACAAAACTCGTTCTTGCATCGGTGTCAGTTGGCCCAGTGCAGCCTTTACCCGCCTGGCCGCCTCGGATCCCACCGCTGCTTCTGCGGGATTTGAACTGTTGGTCCAGGGCTCCTTATCTCGCCAGCCCTCGGCGCTCAGGGTCTCTTCCGGCCTCCTGCGCCGCATGCGGTCAACGGCCAACCGGTCCGCGATCCGCAACAGATAACTGCGAGCGTGGCCCTCTTCCCGATAGCGTGCGCGGGCCTGCCATGCCCGGCAAAACACCTCCTGAGCCAGATCGTCAGCTTCGTCAGCGCGCCGCACGATGCCCATCAAATAACCGCGCACCGCGGGGCCGTGTTCGCGGACCCACATCGCCATGCGTTCCTCCTCGGATGGTTCGTGACCGCTGGTTGTCATCGCTACCAGGATAAACGCGACGCAGCCGTTTTTATTGCGAGCGGCGGGAAAAACGGGGAAAGACTGTTGACCGTCCGGGAACCGAATGTTATCTGGATAGCGGCGTCCAGTATCCTGGCAGAGCAGCGGAAAACTGGACAACAAGAGCGAAAAGGCAAGGACGGAGAGCCGCCGTCAAATGTAACGACACTCCCGGGGCACGCGGACCGACAATTAGCGCGAAAGATCAGGATGGAGAGTCAGGGCGGCTCGACGGCGCGCGGAACCAAGACAGCCGAACTACTCGACGGACGGCCCGCGGCGGCGCGACTTGACTTCGGACCGGGCTCTCTTGTTGTCGAGTCGCCGCTGCTTCGAGCCGCGGCTGGGATGCGTCGGCTTGCGGCGTTTGGGCGGGTGAGCCACCTGGCGCAACATGCCGCGGAGTTTCTCCAGGCAGTCTGCGATGTTCCGCTCCTGATCGCGATATCGCTGGCTGTGCAGGACAAGCTCACCCTGTTTGTTGACCTGAGTACGGAAAGCGGTCACGAAGCGCTCGCGCACATCGTCTGGCAGGCCAGCCGAGGAAGCCACCGGCCAGTGCAGCGTGGCTTTGGAATTCACCTTGTTGACGTTCTGGCCGCCGGGGCCACTGCTGCGGGCGAACGTGAAACGCAGTTCCGCCAGGGCGATGCGGATATCAGGCGTCACATCCAGAGTCGTCGGTTGGGTGGGTGCCACGGGAATGGCTCCTTCGTCGGATGCTGGGGCGAAAAAAAGAACGGGTCATCACCTGTCGAACGTCGTTTGCCCTTCGACCGGTGCCGACCCGCCCTCGCGCACAGAGCGTCACGGATTCTACGGAGTCTTCCGGTCCATCATGAACACACCGTTGTCGGCGACGCGGAACAGCGGTCGATAGTACGGATCGCCACGGCCCCAACGCCGACCGGGTTGCCAGACCAGGTTGATGCCGACGTTCCAGGACTCTTGAAAGTGATCGGCGGCAAGACCGGCGGCATCGCCTTCGTTCGGGATGAGGTACGCAAAATTGGTCTCCAGCGCCCACGCGTCGCTCAAGGGCAGTCGGAGGTCAGCACCGATTAGCCCGTCGCTTTCGCCCGACCAGCCGGCGAACAGGCGGGCATCGCCATCAAGGCAGCCTCCGAAGCTGTAGCGATAGAAGACGGCAAACAGGTCGGTGGTCTGCCAGTCGAGAAGCTGTTCGTTGTCGCCGAGGTCGTCCGAGTTTTTGGTTCCGAACGCGCCCCAGAAGCCAAGTTCGTGCGTGCTGTCGATCACCCAACTCAGTTCCGCCCGCAGGTTCACCAGATCGACATCTCGATACCAGCCGTCCGACAGCCAGTCGACGACCACGCCGCCCTGTAGCCCCACGTCCACCCGGCGGAACAGACCCGCCGTGACGAAGGCTTGCCGGCGCGTATCGTCCGAAACCGCAGAACCCGACAGATTGCTTTGTGTCGCGCGAAAGCCGATCTGTCCACCCAGGCAGCTGAACAAAGGAATCGGCATGCCCCAATTCAGGCCCTCGTTGAACCCGAAGCTGCCGCCACCTGCCGACGCATTGGCTGGGCCCGTAAAGCCTTGGACGCCTGCGAACAGTTCGAGGTTGCCTGACGGGAACAGGACGCCACACGGAACGAGGCATGTGGAGCATTCGCCCCAGGTGCCGTCGTCGCAGCAGGCATCGCCAAATTCACCAACATCCTCGCCGAATTCCTCGACCGTCACCTCCATCGGCACCTGTTCGACGGAGGTCTTGCGCATCATGGTGGAAGCGGCCTTGCGGGGCGTGGCGGGAGCTTGCGCGACCCGGGTGGCCGGCACGCCTGCCTTGCTTGGCGCCTCGCCCAGAATCAGCTTGCCGGTGACCGGGTCTTCATAGTAGACCCCCCCTCAATGACATCTTCTCTGGAGACCGTTTTCGCTCCTGGCCCTGCCAGGCGACGGGCCATTCGGGAAGCGATTTCCGGTGAGTTCTGCAGCACCGATTTCGTTTCCGTCGCGACCGGCTTGTCAGGAGAAACCTTTGTCGATTTGGGTTGGGACTCTGCCGCTGTGGCCGTGACGGCGATCAGTGCTGCCATACCAATCGCTTGCAGTGTGCGAACACAGAATCTCATGGGCGATATCCTTCAATCGCTGGAGAGTGCGCCCCCCGCACCGAATTCGCTTTGTCCGTGCCGTGTGTATCGGAAGTTGTGCAATCAGAACTTTCGTTAAAATCAAAATAATCGATAAACCTGACGTATTCTTCCTATCTTGCAAGAAAGTGCTGGCGGCCAAATGCTGCTGGGGATGCGAGAATGAGAGGTTCGGCCTCCTCGACAAAGCCGGGCTTCTGGAGTTGCGGACAGGCGATCGCTCCGTTGTGGCCGAAGTCGTGCGGCGGTACATTGAGCGACGCGTTGGCGATCAAGTACCGCCCGTTCATGTGGAAAACAGACACCCCTATGAACCTGAATGACCGTGCCTGGCGGCGTTGTGAGCGGCTGATCCAAGCGGCAGCTGACATGCGTGTGGCATTGCTGCACTTGCCGAACGGGGGCTGCATCGTCGATTGCGGCGTGAAAGCGGTTGGCGGACTGCAAGCAGGGCTGGCACTGGCGGAAATCTGCCTGGCCGACCTTGCCGAGGTCCGTGTTGTGCCAGGGTCTGCCGAGTTGTGGCCGGGGCCAGCGGTCCAGGTGTGGACGGACCAACCGGTGGTGGCCTGCATGGCATCGCAGTACGCGGGCTGGCAGATCGCGTCGGGCGGGTACTTCGCGATGGGCTCCGGCCCGATGCGGGCGGCGTGCGGTCGAGAAGAGTTGTTTGCCAGCATCGGTTTTCGTGAATCCGCCGTGCGGGCAGTGGGCGTCCTGGAAGCCAGCCAATTGCCGCCCGCAGAAGTCGTCGAGCGAATCGCTCAGGACTGCGGCGTAGCGCCCCGCGAGTTGACGTTGCTTGTTGCGCGGACCGCCAGCCTGGCGGGCACGGTCCAAGTCGTGGCGAGGACCGTGGAAACCTGCCTGCACAAGCTGCACGAGGTGGGGTTTGATTTGGCGTGCGTTCAGAGTGGCTACGGCCTGGCGCCCCTGCCGCCGGTTGCGGCCGATGATCTGACAGGCATCGGCCGCACGAATGACGCGGTCCTGTACGGCGGCGAGGTCACTTTGTGGGTGCGCGCGGACGACGCCCAACTGCGGGAGATCGGGCCGAGGATTCCCAGTTGCTCGTCGCCCGATCATGGCCGGCCGTTCGGAGAGATCTTCCACCGATACAACCACGACTTCTATCGCATCGACCCGCTGCTGTTCAGTCCGGCCCAGGTGACGTTGGTCAACTTGAACAGCGGTCGCATGCACCGCTTCGGCCAACTCTGGCCGGAAGTCGTCCGCCAGTCGTTTTCCTCAGAGGGGTGACCCATGCGGCTGGCCGTGCTAGCTTCGCCCGACAGCTGGTATCTGAATGATCTGCGGCGCGCCGCAGGGTCTCGCCATGAGGTGATCGGCGTGGCGTTCGAGCGGCTGACCGCTCGGCTGGATGCGGATGCCCAGCAACCGCGGGTGCAGGCGGCGGATTGCGATTTGCAGGCGTGCGATGCGGTGCTGGTCCGCACGATGCCGCCGGGGTCGCTGGAGCAAGTCGTCTTCCGGATGGACGCCTTGGGGACGTTGGCCCAGGCAGGAACAGTGGTCATCAATCCGCCACGGGCCATCGAAGCCGCAGTAGACAAGTACTTGGCATCAGCCAAGTTACAGTCAGCCGGCTTGGCCACGCCGCGAACGTGGGTCTGTCAATCGCTGGCCGACGCCCTCGATGGATTCCGGGCACTTGGCGGAGATGTCGTGGTCAAACCCGTGTTCGGCGGCGAGGGACGCGGAATCTTTCGCGTTCAGGACGAATCTCTGGCCTGGCGAGTGTTTAGCACCCTAGCACAATTGCGTTGCGTTATATATCTTCAGGAGTACATACCTCACAACGGTTTCGACATCCGACTGCTGGTCCTGGGTGACCGGGTGTTTGCCATGCGTCGCATCAACCCCGACGATTGGCGCACCAATGTCAGCCGGGGGGCTCGCGCGGAGCCGCTGGTCCCCGACCAGCGGTTGATCGAGACTGCCCGTCGCGCCGCCGCAGCCATTGGCGCCCCCTTTGCCGGTGTCGACATCCTGCCCGGCAGGAACGGCGGGGAGTTTGTGCTGGAAGTGAACGGCGTGCCGGGGTGGAAAGCCTTGGCAGCCGCCCTGCAGGTGGACGTGGCGGGGATGCTGCTGGACTATATCGAAACATTGGTCTCCCGTCGGAGGTCGGCCGGAGCTTAGAGGGAAACTTCACTCAGACAATTTGCGATGCGAGGACCCTATGCGATTTCTTCAACTGACTTGCGGTGCCACCTTGTTCGTGCTGCTGGCCGTCCAGACGGCGGTCTCCGGCGAGGCTCCTGTTGGCCTGTCGGCGGCGCCGCCTGCCGAAGGGCGTGCGATCAAAACGGACCAGGGCTACATGACCGAGTACAAGGTGACGATCCCCGGCACCAGCGTGACGTTCGAGATGGTCCCGATCCCCGGCGGCAAGTTCAAAATGGGGAGTCCCGATTCGGAAGAGGGACGGGAGGAAACCGAAGGACCGCAGTTCGAGGTCGAGGTCGCTCCGTTCTGGATGAGCAAATACGAGTTGACGTGGGCCGAGTACCGACTGTACCTCGCGCTGTACGGCATCTTCAAGGAGTTTGACAGCCGTGGCGAGCGGAAGGTCACGGCCGGCAACGAAATCGACGCCATCACCGCTCCCACGGAACTGTACGATCCCAGCTTTACCTACGAGCACGGCGAGGCCCCGGACCTGCCGGCCGTCACCATGACTCAGTACGCTGCTCGACAGTACACCAAGTGGATGAGCGGGATCACGGGCAGCTTCTACCGGCTGCCGACGGAAGCGGAGTGGGAGTATGCGTGTCGGGCCGGGACGCAGACGGCTTTTTCCTTCGGCGACGACGCGGATCAGTTGGGGGATTACGCTTGGTTCTTCGAGAATTCGGACAGCAAGACTCACAGAGTCGGCCAGAAGAAGCCGAATCCTTGGGGCCTGTACGACATGCACGGCAACGTAGCCGAGTGGACGCTGGATCAGATCCTGGACGACGGCTACGAGCAGTTCGCCGGCAAGACGTTGAAGTCGGAAGACGCCCTGGTTTGGCCCACCAAGCTGGTGCCCCGTGCGATCCGCGGCGGACATTGGGATGACGATGCGGAAGCCTGCCGCAGCGCCGCGCGGCTGGCCTCCCAGGAACGCGAGTGGAAGACGGAAGATCCCAATCTGCCGCTCAGCCCCTGGTGGTTCACCAGCGACCCGACCCGCGGGATCGGCTTCCGCATCGTCCGCCCGCTGGCCGAGCCCGCCACGCGCAAGGCCAAGGAGCGATTCTGGGCCATCGACGACGAGGACACCCGCGACGGAGTCGAGAATCGCATGAGCGAAGGCCGCGGAGTGCGCGGCCTGGTCGACCGCGACTTGCCGGAGGCGATCAAGAAGTTGAAAGAGAACCGGTAGGCCCCGTTGGGTCGCGGTTAAACTGTTCGGCCTCTGGGACCGCAGTACGGCGTTGTGGGAGGCGACTTGCTTACCACCCTTTTTCTCACCACCGCGTTTCTCATCTCCGCCGCGCCGGCTGGCGCCCCGGCCGATGAGCATTTGCAGCGCTACCGGGAATCCCGTCCGGGGATGGGCTCGACGTTCGAGATCATCGCCTACGCGCCCGATGAGCCGACCGCCCGGCGCGGCCTAGACGCTGCGTTCGCCCGCATCGAGGAGCTGAATCAAATTTTCAGCGATTACGATTCGGAAAGCGAAGCCTGCCGGTTGAGCCACGCGGCCCCGATGCCGGAAGCAGTCCCGGTCAGCGCCGAAATGTTTGCGGTGCTCGACTACTCGATCCAACTGAGCCGTCAGACGGACGGTGCCTTCGACGTCACCGTGGGGCCGGTCAGCCGTCTCTGGCGGCGAGCCCGGCGGCAGAAACAGCTGCCGCCGCCGGAGCGATTGCGGGAAGCGATGGCGGGCGTTGGCCACCGCCACCTGCAATTGGACGCGGGGGGCAGAAAGGCAAGACTGGCGGCGGCGGGCATGCGGCTGGATTTTGGCGCTGTGGCCGTCGGTTTCGCCGTGGACGAGGCGCTGGCCGTCCTGAAACAACACGGCTTGACCCGCGTCTTGGTGAACGGCAGCGGCGATATGGCGCTTGGCGATCCCCCGCCCGGCGAAACGGGGTGGCGCATCGGCGTGGCGCCGCTGGAACCGGACCAGCCTCCCAGCCGATTCTTGAGATTGGCCCACTGCGGCGTATCGACTTCGGGTGATGCCTGGCAATACGTCGAGATCGCCGGTCGCCGCTATTCGCATATCGTCGATCCGAGAACGGGCGTCGGCCTGACGCAGCGGAGCAGCGTCACGGTGATCGCTCCCAACGGGATGGCTGCCGATGGTTTGGCGACCGCCGTCAGCGTGCTGGGACCCGAAAAGGGCCTGGCACTCATCGAACGAACAGGTGGAGCCGCTTGCCTGATGGTGGCTGTCGAGGACGAAAAACCCGAGTTGCACGAGTCCAGCGGGTGGAAAAAACACGAGATTTCGGACTCGTTGCCCACGAATTGACGTAGGACGGATCGCCAATCGGTCCCGGTCTCGCGGACCGACTAACCTGAAGTTCCTTTTTTGAAT
>Ga0302236_1002581_pt1 | contig 10691 bp, 7 predicted proteins | sample AAG_UR_Gly_MG_FD_193509 | JGI IMG/M metagenome (GOLD analysis project Ga0302236, IMG submission 193509) | Enriched activated sludge microbial communities from anaerobic digester in WTTP, New Holstein, Wisconsin, United States - AAG_UR_Gly | ecosystem: Engineered > Bioreactor > Anaerobic >...
GCAAACGACGTTTCGAAATACTTTGCTATAATACCGTCTCTTTTTTATAGCATTTTCCCGGAACTGTCGAAGTTCAACATAATGATGCTTTCAACGCCCGAAAGTGCAATTCTATCTGCTGTCATATACAACACAATAATAATAATTGCCTTGATACCACTTGCTTTGAAGGGTGTGGAATACAGGGAGGTTTCTGCAGGCCGGCTGTTGGAACGGAACATACTGATTTATGGAGTGGGAGGCCTGATTGCGCCTTTTGTTGCAATTAAGCTTATTGACATGCTTCTAATTTCGGCGGGGATCATCTGATGCTGTTTTTTTGAAAAGAGGGATATGATTATGAATATTTTCATTCTGTTCAAGAAATCGTTAGTTTTCACCATAATAATGACCATATTAACCGGAATAGTCTATCCTGCAGCAGTTACAGGATTGGCGCAGGCTGTCTTTCCATATGAAGCTAACGGAAGCATAGTTTTTAACGGTTCACGGCCGGCAGCGTCTGAAATGGTCGGACAATACTTTAAAGACTATATGTATTTCTGGTCGCGTCCCTCCATGACATATCCATACCCTTACAATGCAGCTAGATCTGCAGGTTCGAATCAATCGCCGGCAGGGGACGAAATGGACAATTTGATAAAAGAGAGGATAAAGCTGCTTGCTCAGGCTGATCCGGAAAACAAGGACAAGATTCCGGTGGATTTGATTACAGCCTCCGGAAGCGGGCTGGATCCGCACATAACGCCAGCAGCCGCGCAGTATCAGATACCGCGTGTAGCGAGATGCCGCAATTTGGATCCGGGCATTGTGCGTGAGCTTGTAGAGAAATGCACAGAAGAAAAGCTAATAGGCATATTCGGAGAATCCAGGGTCAATGTGGTCAAACTGAATATGGAATTAAATAGATTAAAGCAAAAATAAAATGGATGTTCTAGTGAGTTAATAAAGACATGCTGATTGAAGCGAGGTAGCCTATGTCAACTACCCCCACCTGTAGAGGTGGGAGCTTGTAACTCATCTACGCGAAGTAAAAGCGATGCATAAGCATCTCCTTCCTCAAACGATGGTTACATTAGGCTGGTTGACCGCAGCCTAAGCTGTAGAGTTTACTCTATAGCCTCTTCTTTGGAGTTGGATTCTATATATTCTATTCCTTTTCTCCAAAGGTTCATGGCTCCAATCCTGTCATCGTTAGATTGGTAGTCACAGTTTTTACACTTGAAAACATGCTTCTTCTTGTCTCTATTGGCTTTTTCAATATGTCCGCACTTGGGACACTGTTGGCTAGTGTATTTAGGGTTTACTGTAATAACTACAGAGCAGTTCACCATAGCCTTGTATTCTAACAGTTGCTTGAATTGGTAGAAAGCCCAAGAGCCGGAAGTATATCTGTTGTCGATATGCACTTTCTCTGTTGCATTTCTGACACCAGTTAAGTCCTCCAGAACGAAAAGAGTATTAGAGCCATACTTGTCAACGAGTGCCTTAGTAATGGCGTGGTTTACGTCACTAACATAACGGTTTTCTCTTGACCCAATTGACTTGATTTTTCCTTTTGCAGATTTAGTGCCTAGCTTTTGCAGTTGCTTACGCAAGATTTTGTAGTGCCCTCTTTTAGACTTGATGTGCCTGCCTTTGAAGAAGTTGGTTTTGCCATCACTGTCGTAGGTAGTCGCCAAAAAGTTTATGCCAAGGTCTATGCCTACAATCTTGTTTATTTCAAAGAGAGTAGTTTGCTGATAATACTTAGTCATTGGTATATGCAAAAAGTATTTATTGAATTTATATACTAGCTTCGCTGTCCCAAAAGAATAGGAGCCGTCAAAGAACTTCTCCATACCTTTAGTTTCAAAAGGTATTTTCAATCTACCTGAAAGGCTGTTTATAGAAAATACGCCGTCAACAAGAGAATAGTCCCTGTTCCATACAAGGTCATATTCAAGATTCTTGAAGTTGACGAGGCTGAAATCGTGACCATTTGATTTGTTTGTCTTGTACTTTGCTATGGCCGTTTTCATAACAGATTGAGCCATCTGGGACTTCAAGCCATAGGTTTCTCTTAGGTGGTAATAGGTATCTTCGTTTATCTTGCGTTGATTCAAGCAGTTATTCTCGAAGATATATTTAGAGATACAATTCAATGCTTTTCTAACTTGAAGCATTGTTTGTGTCAGAAGTTCAATCTGTTCAGTTGTAGGGTAGATTTGTATTTTAGATGTGATAGTAATTTCCAAGTTAGACACCACCTTTCACTAACAATTATACCCATTTGATTAGCGAAAACAATAATATAAGAAAGGAGAAGGCAAGGATTTCTGCTAACGCAGATGCAATTCCTCCTCCACTTAAAGAAGCGGGAGTATCCTTGCCATAAAATCTGATGAATACTGACAAATCCCATAAAAAAACAGACCAGCTGCGGCCTGATCCGGATAGACTTCTGGATGACATTAATAGAGAGTACGGCAAAACGTCCAGAGGACATTTGAAAATTTTTCTGGCATACGCCGCGGGTGCAGGCAAAACCTACGCCATGCTTGATGCAGCTCATGAAATGAAAAAAGCCGGCATTGATGTTGTTGTAGGGTATATAGAGCCTCACAACAGGCCTGAGACTCTGGCATTAATGGAGGATCTTGAGCTTATTGAGCCGAAGAATGTACGTTATAAAGGCATAAAGCTGCTGGAATTCGACCTGGACAGCGCATTGAAACGAAATCCGCAGCTAATTGTGATTGACGAACTGGCCCACACTAATGCGGAGGGCTCAAGACACCACAAGCGCTGGCAGGATGTGGAGGAGCTTCTCTTTGCAGGGATAGACGTCTATACAACAATCAACATCCAGCACATAGAAAGCCTTAACGATGTGGTGGCCAGCATCACTCACATCTACGTCAAGGAAACTGTTCCGGATAGCTTTTTCGACAATGCAAACCAAATCGAACTGGTAGATATCGATCCCGAGGATTTGTTAAAACGTTTTGAGGAAGGCAAAGTATACGGCAAGGAGCAGGCGAAAAGGGCAAAATATCATTTCTTCACAAGAAAGAATCTAGATGCACTTAGGGAGCTGGCGCTTCGCAGAATGGCGGAAAGGGTTAACCGGGAGATTGAGTCTGAAAGATTGTCTAAGGGCGAACTGAGCGTTCTGCCTGCTTCAGAGCAGATTATGGCTTGCATATCACCATCAGAATCGTCTGCAAGGGTTATACGGTCCGCAGCAAGAATGGCTGAGGCTTTTCAGGCAAAATGGACTGTGTTTTATGTGGAGACTTCAGCTGCCACAAAGCTGAGAGATTATGAAAGAGCCAGGCTGCGCCTAAATATAAAATTGGCTGAGCAGCTTGGCGCAGAGATTGTATTAGTAAGCGGCGAGGATGTTGTTGAACAGATTATAAAATATGCAAAATTGCTCAATATAACAAAAATAGTAATAGGCAAGAATCAGGCTATTCGGGGCAGATTATGGAGGGTCGGAGCAAGAAGCATCGCAGACGGGCTGATAGGGTCCATTGAAAACAGCGATATCCATGTCATACCCGGAATTCCTGCGGAAAATAAAAGAGTCATATTGCCAAGTCTTGATATTCCGTTTTCCGAGTTCAAAACATCCGTGTCAGATGTAATAAAGACTGCGGGGATAATGACTTTAGCAACGTTGCTTTCGTTTGTTTTTATCAAAATTGGCTTCACGTACGATAATATATTGATGGTTTATATAATAGGGGTTTTGCTGGTTTCGGTTTCAACGTCAGGGTATCTGATGGGCATTGCCGCCTCTGTATTTGGCATGCTTTGCATAAACTATTTCTTTGTCGAACCGTTGTACACCTTTTCCGTTTATGACTCCAGATATATTGTGACATTCATTGTTTTTCTAATAATGTCGCTTTTAACAGGCACGCTTACTACAAAAATACAAAAACAAGCGCAGATATCATCAAAGCGTGAGGGATATACACAAATGGTTTACCAGACAGGCCGCAGTTTTTTGAACATAGCCGGAAAACAAAATATAGTATTGCAGGGTATCAAGCACATTGAAGGCGGTCTAAGCAGAATATGTCTTTGCTATCTTCCAGATGAAAAAAATGCACTTGAAAATCCAGTTTATTCAGAGGATAAAGATAAAGAAGGAATCGAAATGCTTTTAGAAAAGGACGAGCAAGCTGTTGCAGGGTGGGTGTTTTTGAATGGCAAAACCGCAGGCGCTGGCACTGATACATTGCCAGGTGCCAATGCTGTATATTTGCCAATAACGGGGCAGCACGGCATCTTAGGAGTCGTGGGCATATCATGCATAGACGGTGTAGTTCAGCCTGAACAGCAATCTTTCCTTGAGGCGGTCATAAGCCAGATGGCGCTGGCACTGGACAGAGAAAGACTTGCAGAACAGCAGGAAAAAAATAAAATGCAGATTGAAACAGAAAGAATTAAGACCAATCTCCTCAGAGCGATATCACATGACATCAGAAGTCCCTTGACTGGAATATCAGGAGCAAGCAGTACCATTCTTGAAAACGGCGACAAGCTAGATGCCGGTACAATGCAAGAATTGCTCAGAGGCATACATGACGATGCAGAGTGGCTTATAAGGCTTGTTGAGAATCTTTTGAGCTTGACACGCATTGAAGAAGGTAAGCTGGAGGTCAAGAAAAACATGGAAGCAGTAGAGGAAATAGTGGCTGAAGCAGTCCAGCGAATAAAAAAGCTTGCATCAAACCAGAAAATCAGTGTTAAGATTCCGGATAAGCTTATAATGATTCCAGTTGACGGTAAGCTCATAGAACAGGTTTTGATAAACCTGATAGACAATGCATTGAAATATACGCCGCAAGATTCAATAATCGAAATCAATGTGTACAAATCCGGGGAAAGGGTCACATTTGAGGTGGCTGACAACGGGCCAGGCCTTCCCGAGGAGTCTATTAAGAACATTTTCGACACTTTTTTTACTGCTGAGCACAAATTCAGCGATGCCAGGAGAGGAGTTGGCCTGGGTCTTGCAATATGCAAGTCTATTGTAGAAGCTCATGGAGGTACTATTGAAGCTTCAAACAGAGTCTCTGGAGGAGCCTTATTCAAATTCACATTGCCAGCCAGATTCGATTAGCGGCTCCAGTTATAAATTCAATGAATACGGTAGGTGGCCAATATGGAAAGCAATCCATTGATTTTAATAGTAGAGGACGATAAGCCCATAAGGAATTTCATGCGGACCGCTCTGTCAACGCAAGGCTACAGATACAAGGAGGCAGATAAGGGGGGCGATGCTATGGCGCTGATCATGGCATACAATCCCGATGTTATAATTCTAGATCTTGGTCTGCCGGACATGGACGGACTTGAAATAATCAAAAAAGTCAGGGAATGGTCAGACATGCCCATAGTAGTTGTATCAGCAAGAGGACAAGAAAGAGATAAGGTTGAAGCACTAGACCTTGGTGCAGACGATTATCTGACAAAACCATTCAGCATTGCAGAATTACTAGCAAGGGTCAGAGTTGCTATCCGTCATTATAGTAAGGTGACGTCGGATAAGTTTGATGAACGCGAACCATTCAGTGTGGCAGAACTTGTTGTTGACTTCTCGAAACGAAGAGTGAGTGTTTCTGGAGAAGAGATACATCTTACGCCTATTGAATATAAGCTTATTGCATTGCTGGCAAGTCATCCGGGCAAGGTTATGACACATAATCATATCATTAAGGAGGTCTGGGGATCGTCTGCAGGCAGCGATATGCAATCGCTGCGTGTTTTTATGGCTAATATTCGAAGAAAAATCGAAAAAGACCATGCCAATCCTCGATATATCCGCACCGAAGTCGGAGTAGGCTATAGAATGGTCGAAGAATAATCTCAATTTAATGCAAGGATTAATGCCTCTGCTGCTTTCAAGTAAAGCCACAGAGGCATTTTCATGAAATAAATATGAAGTAGTTAAATAAGCAGATATGTGATACCATACATTATGTATATTAATCTGAGAGGACTGTTAATATGAACAAAACACTAGTGCTTGCTGAGAAGCCTTCAGTCGGAAGGGACATTGCAAGAGTATTGAACTGCGGCAGAAAAAACAACGGATATATTGAAGGCGACAAATATATAGTAACCTGGGCACTGGGGCACCTGGTTTCTCTGGCTGACCCGGAAGTCTATGACGAGAGGTACAAGACATGGAGGATAGACGATCTGCCTATGCTTCCAAGTAATATGAAGCTTACAGTCATAAGAGAAAGCGGAAAGCAGTTCAACACCGTAAAGTCACTGCTGAACAGAAAGGATGTAAGCGAGGTAGTAATTGCCACAGATGCCGGAAGAGAGGGCGAGCTTGTGGCAAGGTGGATAATAGAAAAGGCCCATGCCAGCAAGCCCATAAAGCGTCTTTGGATTTCGTCTGTCACTGACAAGGCAATAAAGGAAGGCTTTGGAAAGCTAAGACCGGGCAGGGAGTACGATAACCTCTTTGCCAGCGCGGTTGCAAGGGCCGAGGCTGACTGGATAGTGGGCCTTAATGCCACTAGAGCGCTCACTTGCAAATACAACGCGCAGCTTTCCTGCGGAAGAGTCCAGACTCCCACGCTTGCAATAATAGCCCAGAGGGAAGAGGAGATAAAAGGCTTCAAGCCTAGGCAGTACTACGGTATAAGCGCAGTTTCAGGCGGCATGAAGCTCATATGGCAGGATGAGAGGAGCAACAGCACGAGGACATTCAGCAAGGACACATGTGACAAAATAATCTCTGCGGCGAGGAATAAAGACGCCATTGTCACCTCTCTCGAGAAGGTCTTAAAAAAGAAACACGCTCCGCTACTTTATGACCTGACTGAGCTCCAAAGGGACGCCAACAAGCTGTTTGGATATTCAGCCAAGGAGACGCTCTCCATAATGCAAAGGCTGTATGAGAGCCACAAGCTGCTTACCTATCCAAGGACTGACTCGAGATATATATCAAGTGATATAGTGGATACTCTAAAGGACAGGATCAGAGGCTGCGGCGTAGGGAACTATTCAAAGGCGGCAGCTAAGCTGCTTAGGTCGCCTATAAGGCAGAGCAAGGCCTTTGTGGATGACGCCAAGGTTTCTGACCACCACGCAATAATTCCGACAGAGCAATCTGCGGGCTTTGCATCCCTAAGCGACAAGGAGAGGAAGATATACGACCTTGTCATAAAAAGATTCCTGGCAGTATTGTCGCCCGCATTCGAATATGAGCAGACTACAATCAAAACCAATATAGGGAATGATGTGTTTATAGCCAAGGGTAAGACTGTAATATCTTACGGCTGGAAAGAGATTTATGAAAACAATTTCGATGAGGAAGAGGATTCAATCGATGACATAAGGGAGCAGCTGCTGCCTGCCATAAACAAGGGAGACAAGCTGAAAATATCAAGGCTGGAGCTTACTTCAGGGGAAACAAAGCCTCCAGCCCATTTCAACGAGGGAAGCCTGCTCTCGGCCATGGAGAATCCGGCCAAATACATGTCAGGCGAAAACAAGGACTTAATCAGAACAATAGGTGAAACCGGTGGTATAGGCACAGTTGCCACAAGAGCCGACATAATAGAAAAACTCTTCAACAGTTTTCTCATTGAAAAGAGAGGCAAGGATATTTTCACAACCTCAAAAGGGAGACAACTGCTGTCGCTTGTGCCAGAGGAGCTCAGATCGCCTACGCTCACCGCCCAGTGGGAGCAAAAGCTCGCCCAGATTTCAAAGGGCAAATTGTCAAAGGATGCATTCATCAATGACATGAAAAGCTATGCCAAAGAGGTCGTTAGCGACATAAAAAACAGCCAGGACCAGTTCAAGCATGACAACCTGACTAAAAACAAATGCCCAGAGTGCGGCAAGTACATGCTGGAGGTAAGCGGCAAGAAGGGCAAGATTCTTGTCTGCCAGGACAGGGACTGCGGATGCAGAAAGAGTGTTTCAAGGGCTACAAATGCCAGATGCCCTGTCTGCCACAAGAAGCTCGAGCTCAGAGGCGAGGGAGACGGACAGATATTCGCCTGCAGCTGCGGCCACAGGGAGAAACTCTCAACGTTCAACGAGCGGAAAAAGAAGGAGAAAAGCGGTCTTTCAAAGCACGAGGTGTCCAAATATCTCCAGAAGCAGAAAAAATCAAGTGAAGAGCCGATGAACGACGCTCTGGCGGAGGCTCTTGCCAAGCTTAAGCTTAATAAATAAATTAATAGAAAATGACTGTCTCTCTGAGTGCCCATTGGAAAGAGACAGTCATTTTTGCATTTGGTATTCTATAATCTATGCCAACTGCAATAGCTTGTGATATATTGATAATATCGAGGTGATATGATTTGGAAAAAAGCAGCGTGCAGAATTTTGACTGGGGATATATAGAATGGATCTACGAGCCCGAGCCGGGCAATGCGCTAAGCAGCATGAATATAGCTCTAACTACGATTCTGCCGCACAAGCGCCAGGAGAGGCACATACACTATGGAAACGAGCAGGTAATCTATGTGCTCTCGGGAAGAGGAATACAGCTAATAGGGGAAGGCTTGAGTGACATAGAACCCGGCTCCGTTTACCACATTGATGCCGGTTCTGCCCATGAGACAATAAATGAAAGCGATGAGCCCATTAGGGAGCTCATCATATCAATGCCTGTGCTTCACGAGCAAACTCTGCTTATTCCAAAAGTCGGACAGGAAGCGCTGTGGGAGATTGGCGCTGATAATGAGAATGTTGAAATCACAAATGAAATAATGTATATATACGAAGCTATAGTAGCTCCCATGAGAATACCGGTTACCATATTCGACAATCAGGGCAGCGTTGTGATAAAGGGGAGGGACTATCCGGAGTTTTGCAAAACTAGATGCTCAAGCCAATCAAATGAGGTAATCTGCCCTGTATACGAAATTAAAGGCGAATATGGCCCGCCCCACTACAATGATTTGTCGGCGTATATATGCCCGTATGGATTGACGGTTTTTTTACTTCCTATTATGCTCGGAGGCAAGCCTATTGGAATAATTAAAGCAGGGCACATAAGGACGCCTTCATCGAGCCTGAGCGACTCGCCCATTGCTCAAGATGAAGCCTCCGCGAATCCAAGCGATATTATGCCTCTTGTCCCCAAGGGAACACTTAAGGCTGTAATGCAGCAACTTAAGAAACTTGGCAAGTCTGTAGAAAGCTACTATGTATTCAAAAAAACAGAAGCCGTGCTGAGCAAAAAAGAGGAACTAATACAGGACATAGCAAAGCATGAAGTGGACCTTGAGGAATCACTCAAATCAACGAGGGAGCAGGTGCTCAACATACAAATCAACAACCACTTCCTTTTCAACACACTCAACGCAATTGCAGGAATGGCCATAAAGGAGCATTCGCTCAAAACGTATCAATCCATAATAGATTTGTCAAAGATGCTAAGATATACTGCCAGCAGCCGGAATTACTTTGTGCAGATTAAGGATGAAATGCAGTATTTGCATAACTACACTAATCTCCAGCTGCTAAGATATGGAAACAAGCTTGAAGTTGATTTTGATATCTCGGAGGAAATAAAGAGCAGGAATATTCCTTACAACTGTCTTCAGCCTATAGTTGAAAACTGTTTTATACACGGTTTCAAGAATGCAAAAGACAATATGAAGATAAGAATCTCAGGTGTAGTAAAGGAAAGCAATATAATAATCGAAATATGCGACAATGGTGAAGGCATGAGTGAGGATGTCTTGTACAGTTTAAGACAAAGAATAAACGAATTCGAGCGACATGAATTAAGGGGTCTTACCATGGTTTATTCAAAGCTCAAGCTCATATACGAGAATAATTTCGATTTTGCCATAGAAAGCACGCAGGGCCATGGCACTGCAGTGAAAATAGCTTTGCCGGATCACATTGCGTAGCATTTAAAACTGGAGGATATGATGAGAAGGGCGATTATTGCAGACGATGAGGATATGGCCATAGATATAGTCAAGTACTTGATTGAGCGCTTCGAGATGCCCATTGAGGTTGTAGGACAAGCCTCAGCCGGAGATGAAGCCCTCAAATTAATTGGGCACCTACAGCCGGACATTGTTTTCATGGACATAAGAATGCCTGTATTAAACGGGCTTGAGGTCATGGAACAGGCGGCATCGATCCAGGACGGCGCAGTTGACTATATAATTATCACAGCATACAGTCATTTCGAGTATGCCCAGACATCACTGCGGCTGGGGGCAAAGGACATACTGCTCAAGCCGATAGAACCCGAACAGTTTCTCGAGACTATGCAGAGGGTTCTGGGCTACAGGTACTCGGACAACCAGCTTTTCAACAGCATACTAGAGTATGTAAACAACAACTACAAAGAGGATTTGGAGCTTAAGGAATGTGCTGAAAAGTTCCATACGAGCGCGAGCTATGTGGCGAGGATGTTCAAGAAATACTATTCCGTCAGCTTTATAACCTATGTCAACAATCTGCGCATAAAGAAGGCTCAAGAGCTATTAAAGGATACGAATTTGTCTATAAAGGAAGTGGCCTATAAAGTGGGATACAACAACCTAAACTATTTCTACAGGGTATTCAAAAAAAATACAGGTGTTACGCCCAATATGTATAAAAAATGACAGCCGCCGCTGTCTTTTTTTTATACAAAATAGTAAAACCTGTTCAATAGTAGGTCAATCCAGTTAATTTAAGCCCGTTCAGTTTCA
>Ga0302236_1002582_pt1 | contig 10689 bp, 8 predicted proteins | sample AAG_UR_Gly_MG_FD_193509 | JGI IMG/M metagenome (GOLD analysis project Ga0302236, IMG submission 193509) | Enriched activated sludge microbial communities from anaerobic digester in WTTP, New Holstein, Wisconsin, United States - AAG_UR_Gly | ecosystem: Engineered > Bioreactor > Anaerobic >...
TACAAGAAGTAGTACAGTAATAATCTTAAATAGTTTTTTCATTTTAATATAAATAAAATTATATATTAATAATATTCTTACATATTTGAAAAAATATCACAATATGTGATAAATTGTATGTAATGAATACTGTCCATTTTCAAATAATAGAAGGTAAGAAACCAGTACTTCTCTCTGCACCTCACGCCTTTTTGCACAAAAGACCAAAACTTAGTGGAGCATATAGACAAGGGGAGAGGTTTACAGATGATATTGTTAAAGATGTATGTACACTTACAGGAGCTTGGGGAATCGTTCTTTCAGCAAGTATAGATTATGATCCTAACTATCATACAATTAAGAGAAATAAGTATAAACAAGAAGTTCAGAAGATATGTAAGGAAAATAAAATTAACCAGTTTATAGATATCCATGGAATGGCAGATGGTTCTGATTTTGATCTGGGTATTTTCTATCCAACTAGATTTATTAAATCTAAATATTTTGCAGATATTGTTAGAGAGGAGATAGGAAAAGGAGAACTATATGGTATTAATAGTGCACTCTTTAGATTTAGAGATGATGATGAAGAGACTTTAGGTGAATTTGTTGCTGGTAAGATGAGGATTCCTTCAATACAGATAGAAATTTCTAGATATATTAGAGAAGATGAAGTACTAAGGGAATCTTTTGTAAAAAACTTGTCAGATATAATAGATAAGAGGTTTGTATAAAATTATTATCGGTTAATTAAATCTTTTTGACTCTCCCTTTACTCACTCTTTTTGGTTTGTTATGCTTAAGTATAATTAAATAAATTTGTATATCCCATATACATGAAAGAAACAAAAAAGAAACCTGCCCAGGTTAGTAAAACAGAATCGCCTAAGAACAAGGCAATAGAGATAGCAGTAGCACAGATTGAGAAGCAGTTTGGTAAAGGCTCAATTATGAAGCTTGGAGATGAGAAGAGTGTGGACATTGATGTGATTCCAACAGGAGCTCTCTCTTTAGATTTAGCATTAGGAGTTGGAGGTGTTCCAAAAGGTAGGATAATTGAAATCTATGGTCCTGAATCTTCTGGTAAGACAACTCTTGCACTTCATATTCTTACTGAAGCTCAGAAGAAAGGTGAGGCAGTTGCTTTCATAGATGCAGAGCATGCTTTTGATCCTGTATATGCAAAAAATATTGGTTTAGATATTGAAAATCTTTACATCTCACAACCAGATTTTGGAGAACAAGCTTTGGAAATATTAGAAACATTAGTAAGATCATCTGCATTTGGGGTAATAGTTGTTGACTCTGTTGCTGCTCTTACACCTAGAGCTGAGATAGAAGGAGATATGGGCGATAGTCATATGGGTCTTCAAGCAAGATTAATGTCCCAGGCTTTAAGAAAGATTACAGCAATTTCAAGTAAGGCTGGTACTACAATAATCTTCCTTAATCAGTTAAGAATGAAGATTGGAATAATGTTTGGTAATCCAGAGACAACAACAGGTGGTAACGCTCTTAAGTTCTACTCCTCTGTCAGGATGGATATTAGACAGAAGGATAAGATTCTAAAAGATGGTGAAGTTATCGGACATTCAAGAAAGGTAAAGGTTGTAAAGAATAAAGTAGCTCCTCCGTTTAAAGAAGCAACTTTTGACATGATATATCCAATGGGTATTGATAAAGAGAGTAGTATCTTAGATGCTGCAGTACAGACAAAAGTTGTAGAAAAATCAGGTGCATGGTTTAAGTATGGTGATACACAGCTTGCACAGGGTAAGGAAGCAACAGTACAACTTTTGAAAGAAGATAAAAAACTAAAGGAGAAGATAGAAAAGGAAGTTAGAGCTATAATGAAATAATGAAGATAACTAAACTCACTACACAGGAGAGGAATGTAGAGAGAGTAAATATGTTTCTAGATAATGTATTCGCTTGTGGACTATCTTTGAACACTGTTGCTAAGTTTAATCTCTATGTAGGTAAGGATATAGATGAACAGGAATATGCTGAGATTCTTCATCATGATCTAACAGAGAGGGTCTTTAACAGGGCAGTTACATATCTAACTAGATCTGTTAAAAGTGAAAAACAGATTAGGACATATCTTTCCTCATTACTTTTTAAAAAGAAAGGGGATTGGTTTAAGGAATTAAGTAAAGAAGCACAGAGAGAAATAGTTGAAGATACAATTGAGAAGCTAAAAAACTATTCATATATTAATGATGAAGAGTTTGCAGAACAATTCATACTTTCTAGATTAAAAAGCAAACCTAGGGGGAAATATATATTACTTTCTGAATTGATATCAAAAGGAATATCAAAAGAGATTGCAGAGAAGAAATTAGAAGAATTAGTTGAAGATGAATATGATATTCTCAAAAGAGTATATGAGAAGAAATATGGAGAGAGTAAAATTACAAAGGAAGATAGAAAGAAGATAGATTTTTTACTTAGAAAAGGATTTAATTGGGATTTAATTGAAAGATTGATAAATAATGAGTCTGAAGAGTAAGGGAGAATGGAATTTCCCAGAAGAGAAAATTAATGATGATATTATCAAATTCCTCTTAGAGAAAAGGGAGATAGAGGATATTGATGGGTATTTACAACCATCGCTAAAAGATATTCCTGATTCAGGTAAGCTGTACGATAGTAAAAGAGCAGCTAAGGAGATATTAGAGTCTGTAGAGAACAGTGAGAAGATAGTAATACATGGAGATTTTGATTCTGATGGAATATGTGCAAGTGCACTGCTCTGGGAGTTCTTGTATAGAGATTTAGCAAAGCATTTAGATAAGAAGGTAGATGTTCTTCCATATATTCCAAGTAGAATTGATCAAGGATATGGGTTAACTGAAGATTCTCTAAATGATGTTTTAGAATTAGGAGGACAGTTACTTATCTCTGTTGACTGTGGTGTTAGGGATGAGAAGTTAATTAAAAAATATATGAAAGGTTCTAAGGATAGGAAACCTCTTAAAGTAGTTATCACAGATCATCATCAACCACCAGAAGATCTATCTGAGAAGTTGCCATATCCATTAGTACATCAGATGTATCCTAAACATGAATACCCATATACGCAGATATGTGGTGCAGCAGTTGTTTTTCTTCTAATTCAAGAAATTAAAAAACAGGTAGGTATGGATTGTGAACTAACAGAAGATACAAAAGGTTTAGATTTAGTTGCTCTTGCAACAGTTACAGATTTAATGCCTTTAGTTGGGATAAATAGAGTATTTGTTTCGTTTGGATTAAAACAGATAGCAAAAGGCACAAGGAAAGGTTTGAGATATCTCTGTCTAAGAGCAGGTATTAATTTCAAAGATATTAATTCATATCATCTAGGCTATCTAATTGGTCCTAGAATAAATGCAGCAGGAAGAATAGGTTCTCCAATTGATGGAGTTAAGTTACTTGTTAGTAATGATGATAAGTTGTGTCAGGATATCGCTGAACAGTTAGATTCTCTTAATTTTGATAGGCAGAAAATAACCATAGAGACAAAAGAAGAAGCAATAGAAATAATAGGTGATGTAAAAGATAAAGCCATTTTTGTTGTAGGCCAGGATTGGCACGAGGGGGTTATTGGCTTGGTTGCTGGAAAACTTCTTGAAGAATTCCATAGACCAGTAATTGTTGCTACACATAATGGAGATGTAGTAAAAGGTTCAGCAAGGAGTATTAAAGGTTTTAATATTACTGAGACACTGGGTAAATTCGATAAATATTTAGAAAGATATGGAGGACATGAATTAGCAGCAGGGTTTAGTGCAAAGGTTAATACTATTGATGAATTTGTTGAAGAGTTCATTAAGTATGCTAATGAAAAGATTACTGATGATATGTTAGTTAGTAAGTTAAATATTGATTTGGTGTTAGATACTGATAGTGTGGATAAAGTCTTAATAGAAGATTTAGGTAAGTTAGAACCTTTTGGATATGGTAATCCTAAACCAGTTCTCTGTTTAAGAAATGTTGTAGTATTTAGAAAAACTGTAATGGGACAGGAAGAGAATCATATGAAATTGTTAGTTAAGGGAAGTGGATATGACATGTTAACTTTAGTACTATTTGGAGCAGGAGAGGATAAGGAAGAGATAGAGAAAGATTCAGTTGTTGATGTTGTAGGATATCCAGATTTGAATATATGGAATGGTTATGAAAATATCCAGTTTATAGTAAAAGAGTGGAGATTCACTAAATCCTAACTCTTTTTATCTTCTTTTTGAATTTTTGCTAATAATTTCCCCAATCTATTAGGTGTATTTGGTAAATATGTTGCTTCAAGTACAGAATGTAAATCAAGTAGTTTCATTAATACTCTCTCTGTTCCCAAGCCAAAACCACCATGTGGAGGACAACCGTATCTAAAGTAGTCAAAATATTCTTCAAGCTCTTCTAAATGTATATTTCTCTCTTTAGCATTTTCTATAATTACCTCATATCTATGTTCTCTCTGTGCTCCTGTTGTAATTTCTAATCCTTTCCAAAGTAGATCATAACCTAAAGCCAATGTCGGATTATCAGGATTTTTCATATGGTAAAAAGCTCTCTGTCTATGTGGATAGTCAATCATGAAGAGAAACTCACTACCTGTTTCCTTCTCCATAATTTCACCAATAGCTCTCTCTTCTTCTGGTGAGAAATCCCCCTCATCTTTACTTGGGATACCAGCTTCCTTTAATTTCTTTTTTGCTTCTTCTACAGTTAAATGTGGAAAATCTTCCTCAGGTACAATAACATCTACTCCAAAGACCTCTTTTATCTCATCTCCATATTTTTCTTTTACTTTTTTAAGCATATGTATAATCATCTCTTGTTCAAATTGACAAACATCTTTATATGAATCAATGTATGAAAGTTCAACATCAAAACTAGCATATTCGGTTAAATGTCTTGTTGTAAATGATTTTTCTGCTCTAAATACTGGACCAACACTAAATACTCTCTCAATGTCTGCTGCCATAGCCATCTGTTTATGAAACTGTGGAGATTGTGCCAAGTATGCCTTCCTATCAAAATATTTAACTTCAAAAACATTTGCTCCACCTTCACTAGCTGCACTAATCATCTTTGGGGGTAATATCTCTGCACAACCATTCTTAATACAAAACTCTCTCATAGCCTCCATTATAACTGTAGAAACTTCTATCATTAGATGATTCTTTTTAGACCTAAGGTCTATCCATCTGTAATCTAATCGCTTATCTAATGCTGTAAGATTATTTGAATGTTCTTCCTCTATTACGATTGGTAGGGGAGTTTGTGCTAAAGAATCAATTTTAATATCTTTGATTTCTAATTCATATCCCACAGCAACTTGTTTTGCCTCATTTACATTGCCTCTAATGTCAACAATAGATTCGTGAGTTAGACTCTTTACTGTTTTAAACAGTTCTTCTCCATTTCCAATCCATGAGACTGCCTGGACACTTCCGCTTCTATCACGGATTATCAAAAAGATAATTTTCCCCTGATCTCTGATAGTGTCAACACGACCCCTTACTCTTACTTCTTTACCTATATTTTCTTTAAGATCTGCGACTAAAATTCTTTTCATAAAGGGAAATTATATATCAAAAGTTATTTAGAGAAAAGAGTTACTTTGTTTCTCAACAGGTTTCTGTTTCTGTATAACCTTATCCTTAATGTTGTTGTAATCTATAGCAGGGTAATATATATCAAAAACCCCTGTTGTGTCATCATTAAAGACAGCTTCACCTGAAATAAGGTAGATAGGGACTAAGAATTCTTGTTCTGTAGGTTCTTCGTAATAAAGAATTCTTATATTTTTATTAATTCTAAACTTTTTAACATTTTTCTCTGTATATCCAGTAACATAGTCCCCATCTTTTTCATAAAGATATGTAATACTGCCATTACCCTTCGTTATTTCATTTACAGCAGAAGAGGTTGGGATTAAAGGATATGTGCCACAAGCATCAAGAGATATTGGCCAATATGTAAAATCAATTTTATATGTAGATTTTAATCCACCCGACAATTTACTTTCTTTATCTTCCACTCCTATGTAAACGGATATATTAGAATCTTGTGATTTTGGTAGTACAACTCTTGTATCGAATGTATATAATTCCACACTTTTATCATTAATAACCCTTTTAATAGTGTTAGGTTCAACCCCTGTAGATGCGACAAGTTCTTTTACATTTTTTTCTGCTCCAACTAACTCAGAAGAGAATGTAATGAAAGATTTCTCTCTTGCAAAATCTATTCGTATAAGTTCAGCCTCGGAGGCGGAAAGGGCTCTACTAAACGTTCCATCAGGATTTAGGTTAATGTATGTAACTGTTGTAATTTTAGATGAGTATCCAGAATCACTATCCATTAAACCAGTCATATTTAAAACACTTTGAGCAGTTGTTTTTGCAGCTTGTTCAGTTGGTAGAGTGCCTTCGTTAGCGATAGATCGTATCTTTGCAATATCTGTTTCTAATGTAAAGTTGAGATTCTTTGCATCAACAATAAGAGTCCTAGCATTAACAGAATCTCTCCATTTATATGTTTGTGTGTCCTCAATTATTATCTTCTCCTTATCAAATCCAAGTTTACCTGCAAGTATTTTTGCATTTGTTTGTGACGACCAAGATTGTGTTGGATTCTCAAATTTATACACATTTACAACAGAGGGTAATTCATTTATCTTCCCCGTACTAGTCAGAACTTCAAAGTTAGCTTCGGAGTTAGGATCAATGTTTAGTGAAGGTATTTCAATCTTTGCTTTTTCTAGAAATTCTTCTGCTTTTTCTGTACAACCGTAATTAGGATATAGATATTCAACAGGACCAACGGAAGGTTTCTGTAATACTATGATAAGGACGATAATAGTAACAACTGTAAGAGCTCCAGCTGCTATAACGCCAAATCTTTTTGTCCAGAATGATGCTTCAGTTAATGTCATGATATAATATTATCATATGAGAACAAAAGATGAAAATATACAGATAGCTGAGTTACTTTTTCCTGATGTAAAGGAAACAGTAGGTGATATATTTAAGAAGTATCCTAAGAGAAATATCAAAGAGGGGGAGATGGTTTTAAGATTTGCTCCAAGTCCTACAGGTTTTTTGCATACAGGGTCGGTATATACCAGTATGGTTGGAGTAAAATTGGCAAGACAGAGCAATGGAATTGCAATTTTAAGAATAGAGGACACGGATAAGAAGAGGGAGGTAGAGGGAGGAATCTCTTTAATAGTTAACGGACTTAAGGGTTTTGGTATTGAATTTGATGAAGGTCCAATTAATGAAACAGAACAGGTTGGTGAATATGGGCCGTATATCCAAAGTCAAAGGTTAGATATCTACAAAGTCTTTGCGAAGGACATGGTAGAGAGGGGCACTGCATATCCCTGTTTTATCACAGATGAAGAGTTAGAACAGATTAGAAAAGAACAGGAGAAATTAGGAGTTAGAACAGGCTACTATGGTGATTGGGCTAAGTGGAGAAATGCAACCGTTGAGGATATTGAAAAGGAGTTAAAAGAAGGAAAACCTTTTGTAATTAGGTTGTATTCAACTGGTGATATTGATAAGTCATTTGAGATGACAGATAGGATTAAGGGTAGGTTTACACTTAGAGAGAATGATATGGATATTGTTTTACTTAAATCTGATGGTTTTCCTACATATCATTTTGCTCATCCAATTGATGATACTTTAATGGGTATAACCTTAGTTATTAGAACAGAGGAGTGGTTTGCGTCTGTTCCAATTCACTATGAACTTTTTAAGAAGTTAGGATTTAAACAGATAGAGTATGCACATCCATCACCTTTGATGAAGTTAGATAATGAGGGAAAGAGTAAGAGAAAACTTAGTAAGAGGAAAGATCCAGAAGCAGATGTACAATATTACATAGAAAATGGTTATCCAAATGAAGCCATTATTGAATATTTCCTTACACTAGCAAACTCAAACTTCTATGATTGGAGGATTCAGAATCCCAATATAGATATTAGTGAATTCCAATTGAAGCTAGAGAAGTTTAATAAAGCAGGGGCACTGTTTGATATTGTTAAGCTTGAAGATATTTGCAAAGACTACATAGCAACTCTTTCAGCAGAAGAAATATATGAAAGGTCTCTTAATTGGGCAAGGGAATATGATGAGGAAGAAGCTAAGCTTTTAGAAGAGAACAAAGAATATTGTATTAATATCTTTAATATTGAGAGAAGTGGACAGAAGATTAGAAAGGATATTGTTAAGTTTAAGGATAGTAAGGAACAATTAAGAATATTTTTTGATACATTCTTTGATGAGGATAGCTATGAGGATATATCAAGTAGGGTAGATAAAGATGTTCAGAAGGAGATAGTGGAGAAGTATATTGATATATACAATCCTGATGATGATAGTACTGTTTGGTTTGATAATGTTAAGAAGTTAGGTGAAGAATTAGGTTTTTGTTCAGATAGGAAGGAGTATGAAGCTAACAGAGAGAAGTACAAAGGTACTGTAGGTGATGTAGCTATGGTTCTTAGAGTAGCTATTACTAAGAAGACACAGAGTCCTGATTTGTATCAGGTTATGAATGTTCTAGGTAAAGAGAAAGTGGTTCAGAGATTGGAAAAGTATGCTTTGGAAATGGTATAATTAAGTATAGATAATGCCGGATCGTCTAATGGTAGGACGACGGTCTCTGGAACCGTTAATCCTAGTTCGAATCTAGGTCCGGCAAGATTATTTTAATAACTATACAAATGTCAGAAACACAACCAAGTTTTGATGAATTTCTAGGAAGTGGAGGATATAGTGGACCTCCAGAAGAACAAAGAGATCCCTTTGTAGCTCAACTTAATATTTCAAGACCTCCTGCTGTAATTAAAGCTATTGAAGAGTTTGGAGGTTTTGATAATGTAAAAGACCAGGAAGGGATAGTAGAGAACATACAGAATCAATGCCGAGCTGTGGTAAATGCTGAGAAAGATCTCTGTCCAGATGGTGAGTACTATCAAAGATTTGTTCCTGTTGGTGCTGTAAAAGATAAAAAGTATGGCACAATTGTTCTTCATCGTTCACTAAATCAAGATGACGATGAAGAGATTTTTGGAAATGTTGCATACTTAACTAGAGTTGAAGATGGGAAAAAGGCTGTAGGTATAGCAAGATTCAACATTGCTGTAGGGGAAGGAGAAGCAGTAGTAATAGATACATATAAAAGTAAGAGCAATCCATTTAAAAGAGAACCTGTAAGATACAGAGGCTCTAGAGAGATGTTATCTTTCTTAGATAAATTCCTTAAGAATCCTAAAGTTACAGACCATTTAACTTCTGCATATATATGTCTTCTTAGGACAAGACCTTTGAGATAGAATTTCTCTTTTGTGATATAATCAACCAACACATTGATCCAGCTATCACTGGTGAGTGAGGAAAGAAAGATATATTTTATTAAAATATATTTAGTAGAATCCTAAACCTAACAGTAGGTTCTAAGAGAATATTAGAAATAATATTCTAAAATAGGGTGGTACCGCGATAGATTCGCCCCTTGTAGATATTAAAAGATATACAACTCTAAAACATATTGTATAACTCTTTTAGTAAATACAAGGGGTTTTTTTGTTAATATATATTTTAGAAATAATAAAGAAATAAATTAAATAAAAGATAGTATGAGTAAAAACCTAAAACCAGTAAAACCAAACCAAGACTTTGTACAGATGGAAAAAGATATTATGAAGTTCTGGGAAGATAATGATATTGAAAAGAAGTATGTTGAAAGAAATAGAGGAGCCCAGAAACATTTCTCTTTCGTAGATGGACCAATTACTGCAAACAATCCAATGGGAGTACATCATGCATGGGGTAGAACATACAAAGATATTGTACAAAGGTTTAAGAATATGCAAGGATTTGAACAAAGGTTCCAAAATGGTTTTGATTGCCAAGGACTCTGGGTGGAGGTAGGTGTAGAAAGAGAATTAGGTTTTAACAGCAAGAAGGATATTCAGGATTACGGTCTAGACAACTTCACAAACCAATGTATGGCTAGGGTGAATAAATATGCTGGTGTTCAGACAGAACAATCTAAGAGATTAGGAATGTTCATGGATTGGGAGAATAGCTACTATACAATGTCTAAGACTAATAACTTGTATATTTGGAAATTCCTTCAACTTTGTCATGAGAAAGGACTCTTGTACAAAGATAGATCAGCAACAACATGGTGTCCAAGATGTGAGACAGGACTTTCTCAACATGAACAAGCAGATGGATATAAAGAGATAGCAGATAAATCGGTGTATGTATTCTTCAAATTGAAGAATAATGATAAAAAGGGAGAATATGTTCTAGCATGGACAACAACACCTTGGACTCTCTCATCTAATGTACTTTTAGCTGTAAATACAGAATTAGGATATGTAAAGACAGAGATTGATGGTAAGACAGTATATTTAGGTGCAGATAGTGCAAAAAGATTAGGTTTGAATGATGTTGAAGAGATAGATGTTAAGGAATTGATTGGTAAAGAGTACGAATCCTTGTTGGATATTCCTGCACAGAAGGGTATTAAACATAGCATTGTAAAGTGGGATTTAGTTGATTCAAAAACAGGATCAGGTGTTGTACATATTGCACCAGGTTGTGGTCAGGAAGACTTTGAGCTAGGTCAGCAGTTAGGTGCAGATATAATCTCACCTCTTGATTCCACAGGTCATTTTACAGAAGGATTTGGATTCTT
>Ga0302236_1002611_pt1 | contig 10580 bp, 20 predicted proteins | sample AAG_UR_Gly_MG_FD_193509 | JGI IMG/M metagenome (GOLD analysis project Ga0302236, IMG submission 193509) | Enriched activated sludge microbial communities from anaerobic digester in WTTP, New Holstein, Wisconsin, United States - AAG_UR_Gly | ecosystem: Engineered > Bioreactor > Anaerobic >...
CCTGAACGTTTGCATCGTCAATTACGACGCGATCTCGCCCCGCGAGATGAAGCGGAAAGACGATGATGGGAAAGTCGTCGAGGTCTATCAGACCGGCGGCCTTGTCGACGAGATCCGGGCGTGGAACCCCGATATGGTAGTCCTGGATGAGTCGCAGCGGATCAAGAACCGGAAGGCGAAACGTGCTGAGTTTCTGCACCGGCTCGGCGACGTGGTTCGGTACAAACTGATTCTGACCGGCACCCCGGTGACGCAGAACCCCCTTGATATCTGGTCCCAGTATCGGTTCCTGAACCGGAACATCTTCGGTGACAGCTACTATGTCTTCGAGAACCGGTATGCGAAGATCAAAGAGATCGTGGTCGGCGGCCGCCGGGTCCGGATCGTCGATGGTTACCAGAATCTGAATGATTTGATCGAGAAAGCGCATTCGATCGCCTACCGGGTGACGAAAGCCGATGCCCTCGATCTGCCGGAATGCGTCGACCAGACCCTGTACTGTGATCTCAACCCGACCGCCCGCAAGATCTACAAAAAGATGCATGACGACGCCCTGGTTCAGATCGAACAGGTGCTGGGTCAGGATCTCAAAAACATGGATCAGCGGCTGTTACTGTTGAACCTGCTGATCGGCGACGAGATCACGCAGCCGGACGAGGCGAAAGCGGTGTTGGGTGACGAGTTCCTGTCGGCCAACAATCTGGCGATCCGGAACAAGCTGCACGGCAAAATCAAGGCCACCAGTGTCTTAACGGGGCTGCTCCGGTCGTCGCAGATCACCGGTGGGTTCATCCCGGTCCTGAAGAAAGACGGGGCGACGGAGATCAAACAGATCAGTGACGACAAGATGCAGGTGCTGAAAGAGTTCATGGAGGATCTGCCGGACGGCAAAAAAGTGGTGATCTTCTGCCGGTTTTTACCGGAGATCGATGCGATCGTTACGATGTTGAACGAGATGGAGATTCCGGCGGCGTCGATCACGGGCGCAACCAGCGGGCAGGCGCGAAGCGATCTGATTGATGCGTTCCAGGAGACGGAAGAACCCCGGGTCCTGGTGATCCAGACGCAGACCGGCGGGCTCGGCATCACCTTAACAAGGGCGGATACCGCGATCTTTTACTCCTACAGCTACTCGTTCGCCGACTACGAGCAGGCGAGAGCACGGATTCACCGGATCGGCCAGACGAACAAGGTCACCTACATTCACATCGTCGCCCGCAACACGGTCGATGAAGCGGTGATTGATGCCCTGCACTTCAAGAAGCGGTTGGCCGATATTGTGGTTGATCAACAGCGGGATCAGGCGGAAGAGGGGTGGCTGGACGCCCCCGCTCCGCCGGCCGACGTGCAGGCGGAACTTTGAGGACTCTTCTACTGGACACCGATCCGGTTATACCGGCGACAACTTCACCGGCTGCAGCCGGAGAAGGGAGGGATCAGAAAACCGTATGGAGGGACCCGGTCACTGGGATTGACCCGGTGCACGTTAGTCCATCATATCAAATACGGTTTGACGTATATCGGGGGAACACTGAAAGGAAAGTTATCATTACACGATGCCGTTACCGGAAAGCGGGTAACCCAATCCGCGAAACCGGAGGATTGTACAATCCTGACCCGTATTGCATGGCGAACAGTAAGGTATGCCGGGATAGGCAGACGGCATTCCTCCCCCGGTTAAAACCGGGGGCCTCCTGCCTGTTTCTTGTGAAATGTCGGTGATTTATCATGGACAGTGACGAGATCAAAACATGTTTTGCTGAAGCCGTATTGCTTGGAGAAGCCACCCGTATGCCGTGGCGATGCAGTCTATCCAGAGGAGGATCGTGCAAAGTTCGTCCACGGTGCAAAGCCATATGTGGACCAAACGCCGACAAAATCCGAACGCGGTTTCCTCCAAATTTGCGGAAAGTAGATTGTTGTTATTCGTGTCAACATTATGATTGTCAAACCAGTTTCTGTGACACACATGATACGCGCTGTGAACCGGATGATATGTGTGATGATTGGAAATAGATCGGTTTGGTGATGATTCATGGATATGACCACGGAGATACAGCAAGAATTGTTCAACGAGATTTTGACGGATTTTGAGGTCGTAAACGACGCGATCAAAAGTAAATTGCGTCCGGAATTTGTCGGCGGCGACGATATTTGTGATCTTAAGGAAACGAGATACGGATTCTATACAGTGTGGAATCACAACGGGTATCTTGTAACCGTTACTATTCAAATCGATGCACAGGATAGCGAATACGCCTCGAATGAAGATATCAACGAATGAAATTCTAAACAGGTGACATCATGAGTGGTTATTACCTTACCTTACTGGTTCGTGCAGCGGATGTTGACGAAGCAAAATCTATGGCGGAAAGTGCAATCGACGACTGGTTCGAGTCAGGGTATCTCCATATCGGCGACCGAGGACATATCGCCGAAGACGAACCGATTCTGTGTGGGGCTGACGATCCGGTCGCGTTCATGGCTGCACTTCGTGCATCCCAGGAGGCGCGGCGAAACCAGATCCAGTATTATCAGTCCCGGCTCGACCATTACATGAGTGCAGGCGGGATCGCGTCCGTGCAGGAGGTCAAACTGGAAGAAGAGTCGGTCGGCGATATGGGCATGGTTGGATATTTCCTGAAAAAGTTGGGCAAACTGATCGGGCGCGATTTCGATCCAGATTGTGTGTTCTACAACACCGAATCGTATAACGGCGGCCTTTCGCCGGAAGAGATAGCCGAGGTTGAAGAGGAGCCAGCGGCATGGGCGCTGGTGACTGTTGTGGTGGGATAATCATACGTCAGTAGCGCGGAGACCCCCGGTTTTAACCGGGGGAGGAAGCGCGTCAATCCCCTCCAATACCTTTATTATCGATGCGAACCTATAGACTGATAATGCGTAACAAAACGTATCGATCGGTTTCCAACTACCTGCGGCTCAGCCACCGGCAGTTCTACCTGATCGATGAATACAACCTATGGTTTAGACGCAATTCCTCCCCCGGTTAAAACCGGGGGACTCCTTGCTGTTTTCTTTGAACTGTATCGAACGAGTATTAGAATAGTCGAAACCATTATCTTCTCAACCACCAGTAATCATTGTCGATGATGGCACCGGTGCCGGAGACCAACCCCTATCGGAGGCAGCCAATATGGTAGTATTGATGACGCCCGAAAGGAAGCGCGTCGTAATCGACCCGTCTTCCGACATTGCACTGTACGAATCCCCGCACAACCCGCCCAACACCGGGACGGATTTCACGCGGGGCGAAGACCTGTACGTCCACAAAGCCCGAAGCGGCACGCTCTACTATTACACGTATGCGTGGTCGATGTGGCAGGGGGACGAGCCACGGTACCGCTTAATTACCCCGGACGAGGCCCGGGAGTTTCTGCTCCAGTGCGCCGGATATACCGGGTGGGCCGAACTGAGCCCAAAAGAACTCGCGCTCGCGGAAGAGCATTTTCCCGGCATCTTCGAGGAGGATGCCTAACCTTTTTTGCCGGAGTAGGTATGCCAGACAAACCGCAGTATATTTCCAAAGCGGGGTTGAAAGGACGGGGGTGGACGGATACAGGAATTACAAAATTTCTGGGACCGTGCGACAAGACCGCCGTAAATCCCCATTATCGGAAAGCCGCGCCCATGCACCTCTTCCTGGTAGACCGGGTGGTGGCCGCCGAACAGACGGACGCGTACCGTCAGTTCACCGAAAAGAACAAGAACCGGGTAACCGGTGCGAAGAAAGCCGTCAAGACCAAAAAGGAACGGTTGTTAGAAGAATTGATGGGGTGGCAGATTGAGGTTGAAATAGAACCGTATCAAGATGTTGTTGATGACGCTATCGAATCGTACAATTCGTTTCACCTTGATCTTCGTTATGAGCGTGGTCACACCTATACGCCGGCGACAGCGAAAAGCAACCCGGAATTCTTGCGCCGAATTACCGTCAACCACCTTCGCCACAACCTCTCGGATTATGATCGGCGGCTTGACGATCTGTTCGGGAAGGTTGGGAAAACAGAAGCGTATATCATCTTAAACCGGAAAATTTATACGAGTATTGCTGACGCGTATCCGGATCTCGCGGAAGAATGCGAACGCCAGATGTATCGAAAGTCAGGCACCTATGTAGAGTTTGAGAAACCAGTCATCCCGCAGCGGATGTTCGAATCGTATTTCTCGTTACCGAGGAGATAACATGCAACTAAACCTTGAGTATGAATCACCCATCGATCTGGTCGAACCGAACTACCCGGGCCAGTTCCCCCGGCAGATGCCAATCTACTTGAAAATCGATTGGGCGAGCAAATGTGTGTATGCAGAGACGCGAAACTACAGGATCGGCGGAACGCCGATTGACGAGTGGAAGGGGGAGACGAGCGTCTATGCGTTGCCGGACAATGTCGATGCCACCAAACTCAAAACGTTCGTCGAACCGTATCTGAAGACGATCGACGCGATCGCCGCGGGATACACGACCCGGTGGGACGGGAACCGGTACGTGCCCGATTTCTCCGACGTCGAAGACCTGAAACAGGAACTGGACGACGCGTTCAGCAACCTCGACGACAGCGTGGAGACGATCGACCGGTTCATGTTCACGGACCCGGACGAATACTTTGGAGCGCACGGCGAAAACCTCGACCCCGGCACCATCACGGCCGCGACGACGGATGCCGAGATCGATGCGATCGCCGAGACGTTGACCGACGAAGCCGCCCGCGAGATGGTCGTAATCGATGGATCGGTTGTCGACTATCTGATCGAATTGCGGGAGGAGATGCGGGACGATGAACGCTGAACTGTTTGCGGTAGCCGACGCACAACTGCGAGCAGCACGGGCATCGGCACCGACCAATACGGAACGAATCTTTTTCGATACGCAACTGACAATGCTGACATTGATCCGGGAGATTGGTGCAGAAGTTGAGACGTTACGTATTATTGCTTATCGATACGACGAAGAGTCTCGACGACTTGCAGATCGGATTACCCAGACCCAGCAGATGGTGCAGACGTTGTCCGTCCAGCAGTGTGATCACAAATGCCGATAGAATCCGAACGAATCGCGCACGCCCGCAGTTGCGGGTATCCGAGATGCAGCAAGTGTGGAGGCGAAGATGTGGTCCGAGTCTCCGTCAAGACGGCGCAGGGGTGGGGAGATGATGCGTTCAAGTGCCTGACCTGCTTCAGCCTGTTGGATAAGGCGGGGGCCGTGACGGCACAAGGATCGTCGTCACACCTCTAATGTTTGGTGGTATCATGACACAATATGTCATCGTATCCCAGTTTCCCATCCTCCGTGTATGGGACGGGGAAGCGTGGACAACCGATCTAAACAAGGCGGCACGGTATCAGCCGAACGAGTTTCCGGACGAGATCGAGTCGGCGCTCGGCCTGTATACCCTGACGATCGGCACCCAGTTGAACGGGGTGCCGAGCAGATACGAGCCGCCCGACGAGTATTGGGACGACTATAAGAAAGCGTTCCCGGAAAACCCGAACGAGTATCGGGAACCGCCGGAATGGTTGGTGGACGAATACGACGATCCGCTCTATGTGGTCGTGCCGATTGACGAACTTGATCAACAACATGTGAGGTGATCATAATGTCTTCATTTCAGTATCTGAAACGCTGGACCAGGCCAACAAATTATTTGGGCAAAGAGTACACCGACTATTTCCCGGTCTACAGCATAACGCGGGACAGTGACCTGCTCGAACAGTCGAATTTCGCCACCATTCTCGCCCGATTGGGCGGTGATTCGCCGACCGTCGTGGTCGACCGGGTCCACCACTGGGCGTTCGGATGGATCGATACGATCTTCGTCCACGAATCTGATCCAACGGTATTGCAAACAGCAGATAATCTGCTCGCTGCAATTGCCGTCAACCTGATTCTGGACGAGGATGATTACGAAAACCGGGTACATGACGCAACCCTCGAACTGGTCGCCGAGATCAACCGGTTCCCGGACCAGTATCCGGACCGGCCTGCTGACGATAAATTGTATGAGTATGCCAGATCATTAGTTGTGGAGTGACACCATGTCGTACATTGTTCCCAACCATTACCCCACCATCTGTGGCTGTTGCGGCTCCCCGTTGATCGAAGGAGAGGATGGAAAGATGCACTGTTCCCTGATGTGCCCCCACTGGCAGCACAGTGTGGAACTGGGGTTCAACGATCCGGCGTCGTTCACCGGATGGACGCTGATCGGCCAGCCGCCCGACACTCCCACGTATCCGCTCGACATCCACGATATGGAGATGCGAGACGACGAACTGCGGCGGCGGGAACAGGAATTGGGGGAGAAGAAATTGCACCTTCAGTATCTGCAGAACCGGATACCGGCATTACAGGATGAGATCAAGGCGCTATCAAACTACGTCACCCAACTCGACCGGATCACCGAGTTTCACGACGAAACTCCTCTCTGTCGGAGCATAGACCGAACGCCTCCCAACGAATCAATCCGTATTACACCGGGCCTGATCGAGATGACCGATGGATCGATCTATCGGGAAGCGACCATTCGCACGCCGATCGATGATGCCGGTCAGTTGCGTGACGCGGATCGGTATCTCACTATTTCCTCGGTAACCTGTATGCACGGCGAATTCTGGATGTACCGGATGATCATTCACGGTATTCCGGCGACGGATGCCGAGATGGTGGCCCGCAACTGGGTGGTGTATGCCACCGTTCCGGAAACCATTCGGCCGGCCGGCACCCTAGACGCGTATCGGTGGATACAGGGGGAGACCGATGCAGCCGCGAACTGACGCATGGTATATCGAACTGGACGCGATCACCCGCGACCTGACCGGTTACGACTCATTCGAAAAACTCTGTCTCGCCCATCCCACCCTGCGCATTCTGCCCAACGTGTCTGCAGACTATCGAATCAAAATGTTGCGGTTACGGGCGGCGTATTTCCAGGAGACAGGACGGCATGCTGATTCGGAGATCGCCCACAACTATCGGTATACGGTGGTCACGAAAGACGGGCAGGCGTATTTCGGCAATACGATCGGCGAAACCCTGATGGTGGAAGAGGGGCGGTGGATCGATCATCGACGGCGGCGGATCGGACGTCGCAACCCCCATATCGTCGTCTGGACCGAATATTCGACCCCGGAACAGTTCATCGCCGGGTTGCGGGAGGTCGATGCGTGGCTGCACAGCACGGATCGGAGGCGAGATGGAAAATAACGAATGTATCGGCCCGGTCTACCGGAACGACCGGATCTGTGCCGAGTGCGGGGGCCAGTGCTGCAAGATCTACACCTCCCCGGACCAGGGCGGATCGTATCCAAACGACGTCTGGTTCGAAGAGTATTGCGAAGACTTCCACATGCACGCCGACCGATACGACGTGGAACCCCTGTTCGATCCGCTTATCACCCATATGCAGGGGAACGAACAGATGCTTGTCGATCTTGAACAGCAGGGGATCGATCCGTATGCCTGCCAGTATCTCGGCCCTACCGGGTGCCGGATTCGCTGGGATCTCCGCCCCCTCTGGTGCCGGGTGTTCGCCTGCGACCGACTGCGGGCGCCGGAGAACGTCGTCGCCATGGTCGACCGCAGCAGGCTTTGACATCATTGAGGAAAAGTTGATGTATGCCACCGAACACAGGAAGGTGATTGATGATGACTAAAAAATACATGTACTTCGACCTTATAGCACAACGGGGTCATCAACTATTTGATCCCCCAGACCGCGTTGATACGATTGAGTTCCGAGTGCGCGGAACCTCGCATACACAGCACATCTGGGACGAGACCCACATTGATGGGTTAGCGGGATCTGCTGAGAAAAAGATCCGGGCTCTGCGGCAGGATGGATACCGGATTTATGTGGAGATCGCGGGCCGAATGGTCAGGGTTGGAAATCAGTGAGCATCCTTTTGTTGGGATCGGGGGTGGCGATGACCGGGATCGGCATCGTGGAGTGTCGCCACGCCCGGTGCGGAACCGACCGGTGCCCGCACCAAACGTGTCCGGCCGGCCTGATCGCCGCGGTGTCCCCGTTCCTGATCCTCGCCGGCCTCAGTTGTGCGGGGATCGGGATCGTCGTCTGATACCGCAACCTATATCTTTTCGCACGACAATCCGTAGTATAATGGTAATGACAGTGGAATGGACCGCAGCACCTGACGCCGTCCGGATGTTCCGGCGGCTGCATGAGACCAGCACCAACACGATGGGACAGAACACGATTTCGCATCGGGGCAAGACGTATTTCTTCGAACCCGACTACGTGACGCATCCCGACGGCGCCATCACCGGGGAGATTTATCGGCTCGACGGGGACCGGAACGTCGTGGAAACCAAACGGTTCCGCATCGAGCCGACCGGCAAGGTGAGCGCCGACCATGTACTGAAACAGGCCGCCAAACGGGCGATGGGGGGGTAATGACCGCCATACCGAAGATTGTCTGGACCGTCAACGACCATGTCGTCCGGGCGACCCGTATTGGAACCCGGACGTATGTCCGGGTCACCTGCCCGGACAACCAGACGAACTACCTGCTGATCACCGACCGGACCGGGATGACGTTGCCGCCCTGCCCGCTCTGCGACGCGGCGATCGCTCGGTCGATTGGAGGACACGTATGCTGACACTGGAACATCTTGACGTCAAGACCCGGGACTACGTGCCGATGCAGACGACCCACTGTATTCGGGGTCTGGGATATAACGGGGAGATCAACTTCGCCGCCTGTCGCACCTGCCCGTTCTACATCCCGGATCATCGGCACGGCTGGCAGATCCTGAACATGCAGATCCTCGAACGAGAACGGGTTGACGACGATGATTGTGATTACGCCCTGCCGTTCTCGTCTGACCGGATTGTCTTTCGATGCCCGGTCTGCGGCGAACGTATCCGGTACTGCGGCCAACTGGTCAACCTTGGTTCCAACCACGACGAGATCCGATGCGACGCCTGCGGCGTCACGATGACCTGCGTCTGGCGCGACGACACGCCGCGGGGACATGTCGCGGTCGCAATGCCGTTATCAACCGGTCCCCAAATAACTATATTGCAAAACGATCTATAATCAGGGAGGTGGAATCATGCGAATACCAAAAACAATCAAGTATACTGACGATCAGCGCCGTCTCATCGAGTATTTAAAGGAGGGGGTGCTGAAAGGCAAAACGTATTACAAGTCGAAACACATCGCCACCGAGATCGGGATGAGTCCCAAGACCGTGGGGTCGAACATCCTGTACATCTCCAAGACGTATAAAGAACTGGTGATCCATCGGTGGGGTTACTCGAACAGCACGACGTGGAAGGTCATGCTGCCGGAGGCGGCATGATCCCGGGTGCGCCCTGCGCGCTCGGCCTCGTCCTGGAAGGGGAGGCCGCCCGCCGGTTCGACGAATATTTAGCAAATCCGACCTGTACGCCGAAAGGAGAGGCTATCATCAAGGCGGCAGTCAACCATCATCGGGCCCGCCGGAAGATCGCGTGGTGCATGGCCTGCGGTCGCCAGTATCCGGACGCCAACCCGGCCATGCAGACCAGTGTGTGCCGGGAGTGTGGCGAACCCGCCGTCGTCTGGGGGTCGCCGGACGCGTATACCTACTACATCGAGGTGATTCATCATGCCGAACAACCATCGATCGAGTCCCTGTGACCTCGGCCTCGTCCTTGAAGGCGAGGATGCCCGCCGGTTTCACGAATACATGGAGAACCCGACCTGTACGCCGGAAGGACTGGACCTTGTCAGAGACGCCCTTGAATTTAATCGCGCCCGCCGGAAAGTCGCGTGGTGTCTGGCGTGCGGCTACCGGTATCCCGACACCTACGACGAGATGCTGAACACCAGTATCTGCAAAAACTGCGGTGAAGATGCCGTGGTCTGGGGATCGCGAGGCGCCCGCGAGGACTATTGCGACCATTCTTAGCAGGAGGTGACTAAATGCGTTACGAACTAAATCGGTTTCATTCCCGAAAAAACCCGAAACGCTACTCGTTCGAGGGGAGGATGAAAGCCCTCTCGTTCGGTCAATTCCACGACACGTTTGCCAAATTCATGTTGATCAAAGACGTCGTCGCCCACACGCCGAAAGGCGATCTCCTCCTCACTGACCACCTCTGGATCAATCTCCCGTCGACCTTCGTCGCCCGATCGGATCTCCGGGCCGGGACCCATGTGGGGTTCACCGGGATTGTGACGAAATACAAACGGAGAAACGGAGAGACCGATTTCACGATCGGCAGTGTTGAAGATTTCACCATCATCCGCACCGACGTCCCCTGGAACCTGCTCTCTCCGGAGGCCACCGTATGATTGTGTCGACCGTATCCACCCTGGTCCGGCGCCCGGACGTTAAGTTCTGGTTTTTTACGTTCGCCGTCATGGGGTTCATTGTCCCGATGCTGCTGGGGATGACGATCGGGTATGCACAGACCGGGGTCAGCCAATCGGTCAACCTGTTCGTCAAGACCAGTACGGCACTGGCGTTCATGCCGGACCTTCACGCCGTCCCCTGGTACGTCATGGCCGGTCACCTGTTCGTCAACAATACCATCTGTATGACCGTCATGATGCTG
>Ga0302236_1002618_pt1 | contig 10561 bp, 8 predicted proteins | sample AAG_UR_Gly_MG_FD_193509 | JGI IMG/M metagenome (GOLD analysis project Ga0302236, IMG submission 193509) | Enriched activated sludge microbial communities from anaerobic digester in WTTP, New Holstein, Wisconsin, United States - AAG_UR_Gly | ecosystem: Engineered > Bioreactor > Anaerobic >...
CCCAGTACGTCATCCACGGCTCTATATTTACGTCATCGTAATAATTGTTGTACTTGTTCAGATAGTAGCCAGCTATGCCGTCTACAGTCTTGCCATAAAGCCTTCCCCCTATGAATTCAGTGGCTATATCCATGAAATTAGGCTTCTCAAATATTTCGTCATCGTCAATGAGGACGGCTACGTCAACGCCCAATATATACGCTATATATATACACATATTCCTGACGTTTGCGTATCCGTACAAGCTTAGCAGATCAGTGCTCTCCTGCTTGAGCTCTTTTTCATATGCGATGTACTTTATGCTGTTTAGCTGGCTTGGTGTGAAAACGTACGTTTGAACACCCAAATTTACGTTGTCCAATATTTCAAGCACTCTTTTTCTCGCCTGAGCTAAAATTTTTTCTGTGGTAGGGCATAGCAGTATGACAAGTATGAAATCCTTGCTGTCAAGCACTTTCATACTCTCCAGAGTCTTGCCTAGCGTGTCCTCTCCGTCGATTGGTGTTGGATGGTCGTAAACCGCATCTCCCTCCACCCAGCCTTCTCCGCTGCGCAAAGTCCTCGACCAATATGTCGGTATAACTATGGCCTTTCTCATTGTGCAACTCCTCCTATTATGGCTTATAGAACGTCTTTGTACAGGCTAATTACATCATCTACTACTCTAGACCACGAAAAATACTCCAGCGCCTTACTGGCAGCCCTCTGTCTGCGCTCCTCCTTGCTTGGATTCAGTATTTCGGCTGTTATTGCCTCACTCAGCGCTATGTCGTCCTCGACAGGCACAAGAGCTCCTATGCTCTCATCTATGAAATCCACAAGACCGCCCTGGTTAGTGGCCACAACAGGAGTCCCGCAAGCCAGCGCCTCTATTGCAACCAGGCCAAACGGCTCGTTTCTTGATGGAACTACCGACACATCCGCTATGTTATATATCTCTGCAACAGCTTCCTGGTCCCTGTATCCAAGAAAATACACATTTTTTACATCCATGTCATCCCTTAGCTGCACAAGTTCATCATATTTTTCTCCGTTGCCCACAATGAGAGTTATTACATTTTGTATCTCCTGTGAATAAATCTTTGCCGCCCTTATGAGGACATCTACGCCCTTGAAGTCGGTAAGCTTGCCCACAAACGAGACCACATAGTCATAGTCAGTATTCAGATTGAGACCTCTGAGCACCTCGGCGCGCTCTATATCACACGGTCTGAATATCGCTTCGTCAAAACCGTTGAGTATAAGCCTTCTTCTGCCACTTTCGACTCCGTAATGCTTTTCTACGTCAGCATCCACCTGCTTTGATATTGTTATGACTGCAGCCGCCTTTTTTGCACCCTCGAGAGCGTATTTGTGATAGCGGTCATCTCTGCAAAAACCCTTTATATCAGTTCCGTGCGCAGTAACCACGTATGGTACGTTCAGCTTTGAAGCGCAGTAAGGAGCAATCCAAAGATGCTGGCAGTGTATGATGTCGGGCTTGAACTGATTGACAGCTTCTTTTATTTCCTTCTCAAACGCCGATATATACCTGTTGATTTGAAATTCGCTTAGCTCGTAGAATGTCAGATAGCTTTTGGGATGGGTCGTAAAGCATGGGAAATTGAAATCTACGTCGTAGCAGCAATTCTTGCCGTCGCTGAATACGATAGTCCTGACTTCATACTCTTTAGATGGCATCTCCTGGTGATCAGGCGCTATGACACACACATCGTGCCCCTTTTTCACAAGCTGCATTGCAAGATTCTTGGTATATATTCCGCTACCGGATCCCTCCAGTGGGAAGTGGTTTACCAAAAGTACTCTCAAATGATTCACCTCCAAATATCGTTTTTGTAACTTTCCCAAAACAGCGCACAGTTTCCTCGTACTCCTCAACTATGCGGCCAAGATTCATATAAGCAGTGTCTATGGCCTCAGGAAGCGCCAGGAATCTTTCGTCCTTTAAATAACTTGCCGCATAAGGCGCTGTCTTAATAAGCTGTTCCTTTTGCTTCTCATAAATCTCCTTGTAATCGAGTCCATTTATATAGTTATAAAACACATTTCGTCCAATCCAGCCCAGACAGGCATAATAAAATCTGTCTTTTATGTTTTGCTCTCGCCTTATATCAGGCATTTTCGGAAAATTGCCGAATGTATCGTGGAATATTAAAAAATCGATATCTAGCGCCTTTATATGGCTTTTGCCCGCAAATAATCCCATTATGGTGTCCTCTCCCCGTGTAAGCACCACATCATCTCCTACGTGGTATGTGCTCGAAAAAAACGGCGGCAGATGCTTCATAACACTCAGCTTTATGGCCAGATTTCCTCCAAGGAACTTGTCGGTTGGCCTTACATTTTTATTTCCCAATCTTCCATACGCAAGACATCTGTGTCCAGTGAGATCTCTTATTACAGGCAGAACTGATTCCTTTTGAACACCTTCCATAAAGCCTTCTATATGTTCAAAATCCATAGGCGGTATTATGAAATACCCCGAGTAATCGCTTGTAGTCACATATACGTTATTTTTCCCAAGGTATTTCAGATGCGTCCCAAAATAATCAACCTCCTCCATATGCTTGCTTCCATCGAGGAGTATTCTTGGATATACATCCGTATCTATGAAGAATATGACGTCCATTTGCGTGAAAAGTGCCTGCAAAAGCGCTATATTTCTATACTTTGAATAGGGCACTATACCGTGGCTTTCGAGTGTCGGAGCGTATATTAGTTTCCTGCATTCGTCATGGCTTAGTCCCATCGCTTTGACCCTGTCCTCTAATTCCCCGAACTCATTTACCTTTATTAGATCGAGCTTAACAATCTCTCTGAGCCTCTCCACGTAGTGAGAATCGCAGCCATGAGAATACACTATTATAAGCCTATCTATAGTCTGATTATGCCTTCTGGCGTTATATAGAAATTCCAACAGAGACATTTTGTCGTTTACGTATTTTGTTATTACAGCAAGTGCCATCTTCATAATGCGACCTCCTTTTGAAATAAAAATACCCTATGTAATGTCTACATAAACATCACACAGGGTATTAGAAAGTTCTAAAGCTGTCTGAGCAGCCTCTTCAATACATCCTCAAGTTTTTGGCTTTTGGCATCTCTTCCTGCTATTACTACAACGGCTTCCACTCCGACTTTGGCTTCATCATACCTGAATGCAAAAAATCTGTACCTCGAATATTCCGGCATTACGCCCTTCAGCTTGCTCCCAATTTCATCGCAGGCTTTCATAAGCAAATCGACCTTCTCCTCACTATCTTTTGCCGCGACAGATGGCTCCAAAGCAGCTTCGTCTATCCAGAGCAAAAATGCTGCCATATCCTCCCGCTTAGTACTTTTTGTAAGATCCGTGATCACCTTGAAATGCGATCCCCGTTCTATGTTTTCTGCTATCTGCGACGAGTCTATGACTTCATCACCAAAAATAAGGTACATAAAATCCCTCCAAAGGCGCTTAATTATTACTGCAATTATATAATAAAGCCCGTTGCTTTGCAAAATATTATGGTGTTTAACGGCACTGCAAAAAAGGCGGGGATATTGTCCCCGCCTGGTGAATGCCTTAGTTTAATTACATTTCAGCCATTTTTTTGTAGCCTAGGTATCTGTCCTTAGCTTCTTCTTCAGCCTTTACAAACAGCTCTTCAGCAAGTCCTGGGAATGTCTGAGTAAGCGATGTGTATCTTACCTCTCCCATTAGGAAGTCTCTGAATGATGCTGATGGCTCCTTCGAGTCTAGTACGAATGGATTCTTTCCTTCAGCCTTAAGCTCAGGGTTGAATCTGTATAGGTGCCAGTAACCAGCGTCAACAGCTTGCTTCTCTCTTGTTATAGTCTTGCCCATGCCTATCTTGATTCCGTGGTTTACACATGGAGCGTAAGCTATTATTAGAGATGGTCCGTCATATTTCTCGGCTTCTTGTATAGCCTTGAGAGTCTGGTTCTTGTCTGCGCCCATTGCAATCTGAGCTACGTATACATAGCCGTAGCTTGCAGCCATCATACCAAGGTCTTTCTTCTTAACTTTCTTTCCTGATGCAGCAAACTTAGCTATAGCACCTGTTGGAGTCGACTTAGAAGACTGTCCTCCAGTATTTGAGTAAACCTCTGTATCGAATACAAGTACGTTTACATTCTCGCCTGAAGCTAGTACGTGGTCAAGTCCGCCGTATCCGATGTCATAAGCCCAGCCGTCTCCACCGAATATCCAGTAAGACTTCTTGCTTAGCTGATCCTTGTATGAAGCTATTCCAGCAAGAAGCTCGTTAGCCTTAGCTTCGCCAAGATCTTTGCCAAGCACAGCCTCAACTGCAGCTGTAGCAGCCTTGTTGGCTTCTCCGTCTTCCTTAGTCTCAAGCCATGAGTTAAGAGCTGCTTTAACATCAGCATCTATGTTCATAGCGGCAAGCTCAGTTACAAGCTCTGTAAGCTTAGCCCTCATCTGCTTTCCTGCTACAGCCATACCGTATCCGAACTCTGCGTTGTCTTCGAATAGAGAGTTAGCCCAAGCTGGTCCTTTGCCTGCAGCATTCTTAGTGTAAGGAGTCGCTGGTGCAGAAGCTCCCCATATTGAAGAACATCCTGTTGCGTTGGCTATATACATTCTGTCTCCGAAAAGCTGAGTTACAAGCTTAGCGTATGGAGTCTCTCCACAGCCTGCGCAAGCTCCTGAGAACTCAAGCAGCGGCTGCTGGAACTGGCTTCCCTTAAGAGTAGTCTTTTCCATAACATCGCTCTTAACAGGAACTGTAACAGCGTAATTCCAGTTCTCTATTTCTTTTTCTTGTGTCTCTATAGGCTTCATTTCAAGAGCTTTAACTGGGCATATGTCTGCGCAGTTTCCGCATCCTGTACAGTCAAGTGGAGTAACCTGCATTTTGTATTTGAATGCGTCTACGCCTTTTCCTTTTCCTTGAAGAACATCTTCTTCTCCGAATGGAGCCTTAGCAAGCTCTTCATCTGTAAGAAGAACAGGTCTTATCGCAGCGTGAGGACATACAAATGAACACTGGTTACACTGTATACACTTGTCCTTTATCCACTCTGGCACGTTTACTGCTATACCACGCTTCTCGTATGCAGCTGTTCCATGCTCGAAAGTACCGTTTTCATATCCGTTGAATATTGAAACTGGAAGTTTGTCTCCCTCAAGAGCGTTCATAGGTCTTAGTATATTCTTTATGAAATCTGGCTCTTGAGCTGCAACAACGTCCATAACCTCAACAGCGTCTTTCCATGATGCAGGAACTTCTACTTTAACAAGGGCGTCTACACCCGCATCAACTGCAGCGTAGTTCATCTTCACTACGTTTTCGCCTTTTTTGCCGTATGACTTAACTATAGCTTCCTTCATGTATTTAACAGCATCCTCTAGTGGTATAACCTGAGAAAGCTTGAAGAATGCAGACTGCATTACCATGTTTATTCTGTTTCCAAGTCCTAGATCTTGTCCTATCTTAGTTCCGTTTATGATGTAGAAGTTTATATCGTTTTCAGCAATGTATTTTTTCATCTTAGCTGGAAGCTTCGCGTCAAGCTCTTCTGGCGACCAGATAGTGTTGAGCATGAATGTTCCGCCTTTTCTTAGTCCAGCAAGCAGATCGTACTGATTAACGTACGCTTGAACGTGGCAAGCTACGAAGTCAGCAGTATCTATAAGGTAAGTGGAAGTTATAGGGTTCTTACCAAATCTAAGGTGAGAAACTGTAACTCCGCCTGATTTCTTAGAGTCATAAGAGAAGTAGCCCTGAGCATAAAGGTCAGTATGGTCTCCTATTATCTTTATAGAGTTCTTGTTTGCTCCTACTGTACCGTCAGAACCAAGTCCCCAGAACTTACATCTTGTAGTTCCTTCTGGCTCAGTTACTATTTTATCTCCTGCTGGAAGAGATGTGTGAGTAACGTCGTCGTTTATAGCTATTGTGAAGCCATCCTTTGGCGCATCAAGCTTAAGGTTGTCATATACAGCCTTAACGTGAGTTGGAGTAGTATCCTTTGATCCAAGTCCGTATCTTCCGCCTACTATTATTGGGGCATTCTCTTTTCCGTAGAATACGCTCTTAACATCTAGGTATAGTGGCTCTCCTATAGAACCTGGCTCTTTAGTTCTGTCTAGAACAGCTATCTTCTTAACTGTCTTTGGAAGCACCTCAAGTAGGTATTCTGGAGCAAATGGTCTGTAAAGGTGTACTTTAACAAGACCTACTTTTTCTCCTTTTGAGTTCAAGTAGTTAAGTGCCTCTTCAGCAGTTTCAGTTATAGAACCCATAGCTATTATTACGTTCTCAGCATCAGCAGCTCCTACATAGTTGAAAGGTTTGTATTCTCTGCCTGTTATGTCAGATACAACCTTCATGTAGTCAGCTACTATTGCTGGAAGAGCATTGTAGAACTTGTTAGAAGCTTCTCTTGTCTGGAAGTAAACGTCTGGGTTTTGAGCAGTTCCTCTAGTAACTGGGTGGTTTGGATTAAGTGCATTTTCTTTGAATGCCTTAACAGCGTCCCAGTCAAGGTGCTTAGCAAGCTCGTCAGTGTCCATAAGCTCAACCTTTTGAACCTCGTGAGAAGTTCTAAATCCATCGAAGAAATGAACAAATGGAAGTCTTCCCTTTATAGCTGCAAGGTGAGCAACTCCTGCAAGGTCCATAACCTCTTGAACCGAACCTGATGCAAGGAATGCAAATCCAGTATTTCTTGCCGACATAACGTCTGAGTGGTCTCCGAATATGTTTAGTGCCGCAGCTGTCAGTGCACGAGCTGAAACGTGGAATACGCCTGGAAGCAGCTCTCCAGCTATCTTGTACATGTTAGGTATCATAAGAAGAAGACCTTGAGAAGCAGTAAATGTAGTAGTAAGCGCTCCTGCTTGAAGTGAACCGTGAACTGTTCCTGCAGCTCCACCCTCTGATTGAAGCTCAACTACGCTAACTGTCTGGCCAAATACGTTCTTTCTTCCGTTGGCAGCCCATTCGTCTGTAACTTCTGCCATTGGCGATGATGGAGTTATTGGATATATTCCCGCAACCTCAGTAAATGCATACGCAACGTGAGCTGCTGCGGTGTTTCCATCCATGGTTTTCATAACTTTTGCCATTGTAGAACCTCCTATTATTTATAGTGATAAATATTAGACTGGTTAAATCTCCATAATACAAGCATTTTGCGGGAACGTTTTCCTGCTATAAATAAAAATTACAATGTACTAATAATATTGTGCATTGTATTATGAATTTTTTGTTATAAATTTAAAATTTTTAGAACTTTCACAACCTTATTCAAAGTATAGCACTAGGATAAATTATTGTCAATAAATGCACCTGTTAATAAATATTCTTTACTGCATATGCCATTGCTGTAAAATTTTTCAATGACTGCTGGGCATTTTCGTTATTCTTGCATGCCTAAAATACACTGCAGTCTGTATTTTTTTAGCACACTGGGCTTTTGAGGTCATTTTAACCGCAATAGGCCTCATAATCGTTTGATAAATAATTATTGAATAGCTTTTATGCCGGAAAGTGTGAATTATGTATGCTATATGTGCTTAATGATGCCTACTTTTCGGCCAATTTGATTTTGCCGCACACAAGCCTTGCGTTTGCTGCAATTTCTGCAGCTGGCAACTTGGCGGTTGTGCATAACTATGCATTTTGTGTATAATAATAAAAATATTTAATAATTTGCCAATACAAATTGTTTTATACCCAATAAGATGCCTTTTCAACAAATATTTTCCTTTGCAGGATATTAGTCTTACGTGCCAAACTTAATCCTGCAGAATTATCTCTTTCACCTTCGAATTTATGAACATGCTGTCTGGATATTCTCGCATCAGGCGTTTTAATGTACTCTGGGACTTTTCCTTGTCTCCCTGCGCATAATATGTCAGTCCCAAACTGTAAAGCGAATCGTCGCTGTAATGCCCTGCACCGAAAAATTCAACGTACATGCTGTAATATTTTATGGCCTTGTCAAAGTTTTTTAATCTTTCGTATGACTGGGCGGCAAAAAAAATGGATTCAGATACAAACCTCTCCTGCTTGCCGCTCAAAGCAATCTTTTCAAATCCGACTGCTGCCTGTGCGTATTCTGCCGCCTTGAATTTTTCCGCCGACTCTATATAGAGCCCCTGCTCATCTTCAATTGTTGCAACCGGATTGGTGCTTACTTCAGCGGTCTTCTTGTTTTGCGTTTTTTCCTCATCAGCGGCACTTTGTGGCTTCTGCTTGTTAGCCGCTTCTGCTTCTTCGTTTTTAAAATGCTCCTGCTTTATCTTCTCCAGATTGCTTGCAGCTGCAGTTTCCCCATTTTTTTTTGTGGTCTGTGGATAAGAATTTGTCAGTATGGCTGCTATTGCAATTGCTGCCATACATACCGCAATAGCTATGACAGCGCTTTTTTTGCCGGCGAGCTTAAAATCCATTGCAGTTTTTGTGATTGTAGCCGGCCTGATATAGAGTTGGCTGTATTTTTTCAGCTCTTCGTTATCCACGTCTTTCGAAATAGCTGTTTGTATATAGCCTCTTCCCGTTTCCTCGTCTCCTAGCTTAATTAGGGATATTCCAGCTATAATATACGGTCTGATGAGCTCCGGCTTTTTATCTATTATGCCAATAGCCTTGAATGCGGCATTCTTATAGTCGCACTGATCCAAATATTTTGCTCCGGTTTCAAAGCTGTCCTTTAGCGCGCCGAACTCCTCATCTTCAACCATTTCCAAATATGAATGCGCCTGGTTGTCCTTGTCTTCAATCCCTATACTCTCAAGCCAAAGCTCTCTGGCGCTGTCAAAATCACACAAAATGTAATAACAAAATCCAAGCATATTGAGGGTTTCAACACTCTGGGGATTCATTATCAGGCAGGCTTTGAGTTCTTCAGCTGCTCCAGTAATATTGGAATTCTTCATATGGTTAATTGCCTTTGATTGGCAAAGCCTCTCTATCTTAATATTTTTGTTCATAACCAAAGCTCCTTATACCTCTAATGTATTACAGGTTTATTTTAACACACACGCGATTTCATATCATCCTGGAATAATCCAAAAAAATTCAAAAGCAAACTATATACTTGTTATAATAATAATGTGCTGTTTTGCACAAAGCTATACATGTTATATTGATATGTATTATAAGGAGGTTTTTTTATGATCAAAATGTCCATACCTGGATTCAAAGACATATGCATAAAAAATATAGTATTTGACTATAACGGAACTCTGGCTGAGGACGGGAAAGTTTCTGAAAGGACTATGGAAATGCTTTTGCTTCTGAATGAGCATTTGAATGTATATGTGGCAACTGCCGACACCTACGGAAATGTGGCTTCCGAATTTGCCGGTACAGGCATTGTAATTCGAAAATTTCCGAGTGATAGGGCTTCCCATTTCAAAAAAGAAACCGTAATCACACTCGGCTCAAGCGAAACCATGTGTGTAGGCAACGGAGTGAATGATGTTGAGATGTCAAAAGAATGCATATTGTCTATAGCCGTAATCGGTCCTGAGGGTTGCAGCGGTAAACTTATATCTAACTGTGATATTGTTGTAAAATCTGTAGATGATGTCTTTGATATGCTGAATAAGACCGATCGGATAAAGGCAACGCTCAGAGGATAGACCTAGGGCTGGTCCGATTTATCAGAATCGGCCTGTTTTTCTATAACCGCATTGATTTTTTCCTTTATATGCCCGTAGTTTTGGGTCTTGTCAATTTGCGTATCTATAAGAAATTCAGTTATAGAGCATGCACCTGCAAAGAATACTATGCACAGTACCAATACTACCGAATAGAACATCTTTCTTCTTGAAAACGCCATCTTCAACTCCCCCAATCCGGGCCATGTCTTTCCAACTATATAAAAATTAATACCCTGGAGAACAGTGTGTAAATAAAAAAACCGGCTAAAAGCCGGATGATTTACTATTTATTTTTTATTGATATATTGAAATTTATGTCGCCTATGTTTGTCTCTATCGGTATGCATACCGTTTTCATTGCGGCATTCGATACTGAAAGCTTTTCGCCAGTCATAAGGCTCGGGGGAGTGATGTCTATGCTCAGACCCCTTCCTTCCAGCTTGGTTGCGGTAGTTCCCATCACCATATTTGTAAGCTCCGAAAGAGCACTTTTGGCCATGTCGTCGAGGGCTTCAACGGGCATGCCCATCATCATCTTGGATGCTATATCCTTGGCAATCCCCTCATCCATGCTGAGCATAGCATGACCCTTCAGTTCTCCTGTGAGCCCTACCATTATTATTACATTTTCAGCCTTGTGTTCATCACCTATAAAATACGGTTCCCTCATATTACATTCCAGCTGGGCCATGCTTGTTAGTATCTGGCTTCCCGCCTCAACGAATGAATCTATATACTCCATCCATATTCCTCCCGTTCTGCTTGAAAATAATTGTATGGAATATAGTTACCCAACAGACGGCAGTTTAAATGATTTTTTCTATTTCTTTTCGACCACCTTGTTTACAATTGTTCCTATCTTCTCTATGTCGCATTTAACTATGTCTCCAGGCTTAAGGTATTTGCAAGGTTTAAAACCAA
>Ga0302236_1002638_pt1 | contig 10489 bp, 10 predicted proteins | sample AAG_UR_Gly_MG_FD_193509 | JGI IMG/M metagenome (GOLD analysis project Ga0302236, IMG submission 193509) | Enriched activated sludge microbial communities from anaerobic digester in WTTP, New Holstein, Wisconsin, United States - AAG_UR_Gly | ecosystem: Engineered > Bioreactor > Anaerobic >...
TCAAGGATTCTGTAGACGCGGCAGTATACGATGAGCAAATAGGAATGATGGAAATGGTTCTTGATGTTGACTCTATAATAGCTGAAATGAAGTCAATAAGAGAGCAATTCTGCAAATTCAACGACTAGTAAATTTCAAAAACATGCAAAGGCATGTGCAAATAAATAGGTGGTCTTTGACCACCTATTTATTTGGGGTTCTAGACAAAAATAAAACAAAAAAACAAACTAATCATAGAAATACTTGCAGTAGGTGCTGGAAAGGGGGATAATTATGAGTTTTGCACTTGAACTAGAGCATGAAAATCTTGATTTAGAAGACAAAATTAGTAACATGAGAGAAAACAAAATAAATATTTCGCCAATATTCAAATGGATAAGAAATGAAAAGCATATAATCGAGGAAATAAAAAGACATATTCCTAAAAGCTTTTCAAGTTATTGGGAACCATATACAGGAGGAGGAGCGCTTCTTTTTTATATGCATCACAAGAGAGCAGTGATAAATGTTTGTGATGAAGAACTCTACAACATATACAGGGTAATAAGAGATGATGTCAATGCTCTTATAGAAGAGCTCAAAAAACATAAAAATGAAAAAGAATACTACTATGAGCTCAGAGACATGGATATTGCTGGAATGAGCTCTGTTGAAAATGCGGCAAGGAACATATACCTTAACAAGACCTGCTTTAACGGTTTTTTCAGAAAAGATGAAAGCGGACAATTTGATGTTTCTTTTGGTTCTTATAAAAATCCCCAGTTTAAAAACAAGATATTACTAAAGGGAGTAAGCGAGTATTTAAATGAACAGGATGTTAAGCTTATAAGAAGAAAATTTGAAAGCTTTGCAGAGAGCATACCGAAGGATTCTTTTGTATACATAGCACCTGAAAACAACCTCAGATCGCAAAAATGTTACGATTTCAACGGGTGCGCAAGACTCAAACATATATGCGACAGGCTTGACGCAAAAGGTGTAAAATTTCTGATATCACATTCATACAATGATTTAATATGTGATATGTTCAATTTTTATGAGATTACAAAAGTTAAGGTTAACAGGAACATAAGCTATTTGAACTTCAAAAATGAGGAACCAACGGAAATAATAATAAAAAATTACGCAACTAATGTTACGTAATTTGGCTTTGATTATTTAATTGTTAGCTTGGGTTGTGCATGGGAGGCAAAGCCTCCGGGCTTGCAAGAATTTCAATGAGCATTTCCACAACGGACGGATCAAACTGCACCCCTGAGAAACGTCTAAGTTCTTTTACAGCAGCTTCGCATGACATAGCATTTCTGTAAGGCCTGTTATTGGTCATGGCGTCATATGCGTCCACCACTGAGAGTATGCGGCACTGGAGAGGTATTTCTTCGCCCTTGAGGCCGAAGGGGTAGCCGCTTCCGTCCCACCACTCGTGGTGCTTGAATATAAGTTCCGATATGTGCATTATGTCGGGAGACGATTCCGCTATGCGGTAGCCCAACTCGGCGTGTTTTTTCATTTCCTCAAACTCTGCTTCTGTAAGCCTTCCCGGCTTGAAGAGTATAGAGTCGCTTATGCCTATCTTGCCTATGTCATGAAATTGGGCGAAAAGTGCCATGTCCTTTGCGTCCTTTTGCGACAAGCCCATTTTACGTGCCAAGGCTATGCAAAGGTCCTCCATTCTTCTTCCGTGGCCTTCTGTTATGAAGTCGCGCGTCTCGAGCATCTTCTTGATGAAATCTATGTTTTTGCTCCTGAAGCTCAGCTTATGGTGAAGCTTTTCTCTATACATGAAATCGTCTGCTTCCCTCAAGGCGTCTTCGATTGTGGGGCTGATACGGCTCACTATTCCATAGCCAATGGAAAGGCTTATAGGCAGGAGCCTTTCTCTCTGATTCACAAGATTCAGGTGCTCTTTAATTTTTTCCTTGGTTTTGAGTATGCTCTCCTCTGTTGCACTTTCAAGAATTATTGCGAACTCATCCCCGCCTATGCGAGCCATAAGCCTCGAGTCTGAAAAGTGTGACTTTATAATGTTGGCAGCACTTATTAGATAACCATCGCCTTCAAGATGGCCCAGAGTATCGTTAACAAGCTTGAGACCGTCTATGTCGCACATTACGACGGCCATGCCCGGCTTGCATTCGGCTTTTATGACTTCGAGCTCTTTTTCGAAGTAGTTTCTGTTGAAGAGTCCCGTAGGCTCGTCGTATATGCTCATCCTGTAAACCTTTTCCTGGGAGAGCCTTTGCTCCGTTATATCCCTGATTATGCTGAGTATCCTTGATTCGCTAAGGGGGACATAGCGCGCTTCATAGTGATTAGCGCCAAGGCTGTATTCAAGTATTGTATTTTTGCGGGTGTTTTTGACAACGTTTATCCCTTTCATGAATTTGGAGGTTATGTCTTCGGGGAATAAATCTGAAATTCGTCTGCCGATGAAATCCTCAGGCTGAATGAGCAGGTTTTCCTTTTGTGTCTGGGAGAGATAGTCGATAAAAACACCGTCGGAGTCCACTATGAATATCATGTCAGGCATGGCGTCTATTATAGCCTGGAGCTGTTCGCGGCTCGAATTAAGTTCAGCCAGAGCATTCGTAAGCTCCGACGTCTTTGCGCTTACATTTCTTCTGAGTGCATAATTCCATACAATAAGAAGTATAAGTACTGAAAACACAAAAATTGCTGTCGTCTCCATGTAGGAGGATATCTTTTCTGTGTTGTGATTCTGGAAGCCGGACCACCGGCTGTCAATAGCGTCATATTCCGAAGGTGTGATTTGGTTGAACCCTTCTTCGACAAGGCTTAAGAGTTCGGCATCGCCTTTTTTGATGGCTCTTCGCAGTTCGATAGTACATATGGAATCTGTTGAGTCGAATTCGCTCTGGAGACCATATTTAAAAATCATGTGCGTTGCGGGAGCCCTGTTCATTACAAATACTACGACTTCTCCTTTGCTGGCTGCCTTAATTATGTCTTCATAGCTGTCATATTCGACAAGATTGTTTATTCCTGCGTTTCTAAGTATAGTAGCCACTATGTCGCCTTTTTCTACGGCCACTGAAAATCCCTTCAAGGAGCGTATTCCATTTATGCCGGATATGTTTTTGCTGTAGAATATGGGAACCTCGGCGCTTGAGTATGGCTTTGTAAAATCAAAAATTGCTGCACGTTCATCGCTGAAAGAGATCGCATCTATTACATCGTGTTTCCCCTGAGTCATTTCAGTCAGTGCATTGTTCCAGTCCTTCGCATCTATTATCACCTTGACGCCTGTTTTTTTCTCCCAAAGCTTCCATTGATCTATGAGTATTCCGTGCAATGAACCGTCTGAGGCTCTGAATGAATAAGGCGGATAAGTATCTTCCATCACCACGCGGATTTCCTCAATAGGAGTCTTTTTTTGCGGGTCATATTTGTCGTAAGCAAATCCCGGAAGTGTTGCAAAAATCAAAGAGACAAAAATGATGGTAAGGCTTATAAACACAGCTTTTCTTATAGAAATATTGCCATGAATAATTTTCATTTGCGTGATAGTCCTCTTTTCTCAATAAAGTATTATTGGCCAGTGGCTTGCTGCGAATGTATGGTAAAAACGACCTATGAATCCGGGGATTGTCACGTCCTAATACTCGTTTGAATTTTCTATACATTAATATATTTTACTTCATTATTTGAACGCTTGCAATCGAAATGAAACATCGGCAAGCTGTTTGGAGATATTCGAATAACAATAAGCAGCTAAAAATTTTCCACGCCTGTCGTTTCGTGATATAATTAAATGTAATATATTATGGGATAGTTGTGCGCATAATAGTAATTTTGCGCATAGTGATGCAGTATGAAGCGGAGGGATAGCATTATGATTAGCATAAGAGAATATGAGCTTGTGGATTCGCTGGAGCAAGCACATGAGATACTTTTAAAAAACAGGTTCAACACTATTATCGGGGGCGGTGCCTTCCTGAGGCTGGGCTCAAAGAAGATAAACAAGGCTATAGATCTTTCAAAGCTGAAGCTTGACTATATAGAGGAAGACGAGCATGAAATCAGAATAGGAGCCATGGTTACGCTCAGGCAGCTTGAAACGTCGAGCGCATTACTCGAGAATTTTTCGGGGGCTGTTGCTGAGTCGGTAAAGCACATTGTTGGTGTGCAGCTTAGAAACATAGTAACAGTCGGCGCCACGGTGTATTCAAGATACGGATTTTCAGATCCAATAACGGCGCTGCTTGCGCTCGAAACTTATGTGGACCTTTACAAGGGGGGCAGAATGAGCCTTGATGAATTCCTTGAGAATGGTTCTCCAAGGGACATACTCACCCAGATAGTAATAAAAAAAGGCGTGGATAAGGCTTCGTTCAAAATGCTCCGCAATTCTGCGGGCGACTATGCGATATTGAATGTCTGCGCAGCCGCAAAAGACGGCTCAATAAGAATAGCTGCGGGTGCAAGACCCGCCAGAGCCAAGATAGCAAAAGCTGCCAGCGAGTTCATATCTGCCAGTGAGCTTAGCGAGGAGAATATAGACAGGGCCGCCCAGATGGCAGCAGAAGAGCTTGACTTTGGGAGCAATATGAGGGCGAGCGCTGATTACAGAAGGCAAATGTGCAGGGTGCTTGTAAAAAGAGCACTGATGGAGGTTTAATATGGATATAAATGTAAAAATAAACGGAAAAAATATGACATTTGAAATAGATGCCGATGATTATCTCTCTGAGACGCTCAGAAAATACGGCTATATGAGCATAAGAAAGGGCTGCGACACCAGCTCTTGCGGACTCTGCACTGTCTGGCTGGGTGGGAAACCTGTGCTATCATGCTCGACTCTTTCTGTAAGGGCAAATGGAGCCGAAATCACTACAATAGAAGGAGTCCAGAAGGAGGCCGAGGAATTTGCAAGTTTCCTTGTGGCTGAGGGAGCAGAGCAGTGCGGCTTTTGCAGCCCGGGCTTTATAATGACAGTGCTTGCAATGAAAAGAGAATTGAGCAACCCTTCTGAAGCAGAAATCAAGAATTATCTCAACGGCAACCTCTGCAGGTGTACGGGTTATATGGGACAGCTGCGTGCGCTAAAGAAGTATATGGGTGTAGAGTAATAGCCAAGGAAGCTTGTGAATATTTGGAGGATGGAATTTTGAAAATTGAAAAAATTGAAGATGCCATCGGAATATAGGTGAGATCATGCTCATTACGGAGCTTTTGGACATAGATGCCAACAAAGGAGAGCTTATAAGCATTGTGGGCGGAGGGGGCAAGACGAGCATTATGATGCTGCTTGCCAAGGAGCTCAAGGCTTCAGGCAAGCGTGTGCTTATAACGACTACAACTGCTATATACGTGCCCGGCGAAAGGAGCATCGACAGGCTCCTTCTGGGTAAAAACAGCTTCAAAGAATTCATATTCCTCAGCAACCCGACAGACGGCATAACGGCTGCGGCCAAGTTTTCAGACGGCGTAAAGCTTAAGGGCTTTGACCCGGATTTTGTGGATTCAATAAGCGACCTGGGTATTTTCGATTTTATAATAGTCGAGGCTGATGGTTCCAGGGGAGCACCTATAAAGGCGCCGGCTGAAAATGAGCCTGTCATTCCAAGGAATACAGACAGGATAATAGGCATGATCGGGCTTGACTGCGTGGGAGAAAAGGTTTATTCGAAGTATGTGCACAGGAGTGAACAGTTCTGCAAAATAACGGGCTGTTCAGCTGGCGATGATGTGAGTCCAAGGATGGTGTCAAGGCTTATAAAGTCAGACAATGGTCTCTTCAAGGGGGCACCGGAAGGCTCCAAAAAGTATGTGTTCCTAAACAAAGCCGAAGGAGAAAAAAGGCGATGTGCGGCTCTTGAGACGATTGATTTGTTGCTTGGCTGCGGCCATCCGGCAGACGGATTTTGCGCAGCCAGTCTTTACCTAAAGAACGCTTTCATAAAGTGGAGTTGGGAACGATGATTTCTGGAATAGTAATGGCCTCCGGATTTTCAAGGAGGATGGGAGCTGATAAGCTCATGCTTGAGTTTGGCGGAAAGCCTGTGGCAGAGCGCGTTATTGAGGCGGCAAAGTCTTCAGGGCTTGATGAAGTCATAGTCGTTTGCAGGGATCCTGCTGTATCGAAAATTGCCGAAAGTCTCGGGGCTTCGGCAGTAGTCAATGAAAAGGCACAGCTTGGACAGAGCGAGTCTATAAGGCTGGGTGTTATCAGCGCAAACTCTGAGGCAAACGGCCTTATGTTCATTGCGGCCGACATGCCGCTCCTTGAAAGCCGCGTCATAGACATGCTTATTCATGAATTTTCCATGAATCTCGAATCCATAGTAGTGCCGCTGTATAACGGCGTGCGCGGGAATCCGGTAATATTCCCCGCGAGCTTGAAGGAAGAGCTGATGTCGCTATCGGGAGACGAGAGCGGCAGGGCAATAATTGAAAAATTCAGTGAACGCGTGATTTTTGTCGAGACAGGAAGCAGTCTGAGCGGCGTAGATATTGATACAAAAGAGGATTTCGAGAGTCTGAAAGCCCTACGGGAGAAGATAAATGAATGAATATCTCATTGTAATAAGAGGAGCAGGCGATATAGCTACAGGAGTAGCCTACAGGCTCCATATGTGCGGCTTCAGGCTGCTCATGCTGGAAACTGCAAGGCCTACAGTAATAAGAAGGGCCGTGGCCTTTGCTTCGGCAGTTTTTGAAAAGAGCGTAGAGGTCGAGGGCGTGCGCGCAGTGCTATCAGAAAACCTTCAACAGATTGAAACGGCATGGGAACGCGGCGAGGTGCCGGTAATAGTCGACGAGAGCTGCGCCATACTCGGCAGAGTCAAGGTACATGTGCTGATAGACGCTACAATATCAAAGCGCAACATAGGCACAAAACGAGGAATGGCCGACATTACAATAGGCCTTGGACCTGGCTTTGTTGCCGGCGACGATGTAGATGCGGTAATTGAGACGCTAAGGGGGCACGAGCTTGGAAGGGCCATATACAAGGGCTCGGCAGCTCACGACACGGGTGTGCCGGGAGAAATAGCAGGGTTTTCAAGGGAGAGGATAGTAAGGGCCTCTGCTGAAGGAAGGGTAAGGCATGTATGCAATATTGGCGATATTGTGACAAAGGGACAGACTGTGGCATATGTTGACAAAGTCCGGGTGGCTGCCCCTATAGACGGGGTGCTGCGAGGTATAATACATGACGGCGTTTATGTCAAAAGGGGCATGAAAATGGGTGACGTCGACCCAAGAGGCGAGGTGCGCAACTGCTTCACCATATCTGAAAAGGCGTTGGCCGTGGCTGGAGGAGTGCTCGAGGCTATACTCCACATAGGCTTTAAAAAAGGAAGATTAAAGGAAGGTGGCTCCTATGGAAGATATACTGCTGGAAATAATCTCAGGAGAGCTAAGAGAAGGGAGAAAATCTGCCATGGCAATAATCACCATGATTGCAGGCTCATCTCCAAGGGGAGAAGGCTCAATGATGGTGATAAAAGGCTCAGGCGAGACTGAGGGCACAATAGGCGGTGGAGCCATAGAAAGCGAGACCATAAAGCGGGCTCTTGAGTGTATACGGGACGGAGAGAGCAGGCATTATGACTTTAAGCTCACAGAGGAAGAAAAGAGCCTGGACATGATATGTGGCGGAAGAGCCCAGGTTTTCATAAAGGTTTTCGTGCCTGAAAACAGGCTTCTTATTGCTGGCGGAGGCCATGTGGCTCTAAAGCTTTATGAAATAGCCCAGATAATGGGCTTCAAGACTGTAATATTTGAGGACAGGCAGGAGTTCTGCAGCAGAGAAAGATTCCCAAAGGCTCACGACCTGGTGCTGGGGGATATAGAGGAAAGCATACGTGCATATCCGGTGGATGAGACATGCTACGGGGTCATAGTCACAAGGGGCCATTCCCAGGACGAGAAGGCCCTTGAGGCTCTGCTGGGAAGAGGTGCTGCTTATATAGGAATGATAGGCAGCAGGAGAAAGACGGTTATGATCTTCGATAGTCTGATTGGAAAAGGAATTTCAAAGGAGGAGCTTGATAAGGTCTACGCTCCTATAGGCATAGACACGGGGGGCGAGACCCCGGAAGAGATAGCTCTTGGCATAATGGCGGAGATAGTGGCTGTAAAGCATAAAGCGAAAATAAAACACATGAAGGACTTAAGGGCCGATGTTGTCACGGAGCCTATTTAGCCGGGCAGCAAACAGTAATACAATGGAAACGGTGACAATCTGTTGCCAGAAACGAAAAATAAGCAAATAAGTAGAGGATGATATATATGATAAGCGATTTCTCACCACTGCTGATATCGCTCAAAACCTCCCTCGGCGCAACGCTTATAACCATAATCATTGGTGTGCCGGCAGCATGGATTGTAGCCTCATACAATGTGAGATTCAAGGGGCTGCTAGACAGCATACTCACATTGCCCATGATACTCCCGCCCACAGTGGCGGGCTTTTTTCTGCTTGTGCTGCTTGGAAAGCGGGGTGTTGTAGGAAGGCTGCTTGAGCGCATGGACATTTCGGTCATATTCACATGGCAGGCCGCCATGATAGCAGCAGCCGTAGTGGCCTTTCCGCTAATGTACAAGACAGCCAGGAGCGCATTCGAGCAGATAGACAGGAATGTGCTTGACGCCGCCAGACTGCTGGGGGCTTCAGAGTGGAAGGTCTTCCTAAGAGTGGCTGTTCCCATGGCATGGCCGGGCATAGCGGCTGGAGTCCTGCTGTCGTTTGCCAGGGCCTTAGGAGAGTTCGGAGCGACCATGATGGTTGCAGGGAATATACCGGGTAGGACGCAGACGATGCCGCTGGCGATTTTCTTTGCGGCCGAGAGCGGCGACCTGAAGCAGGCGTACGCATGGGTAATTCTGATATTTGCCATATCGCTGGCCATGATGGCTCTGATGAACTATTGGAACGAATACCAGAAGAGGCTGGTTTCCAGCGAGGGAAGGAGGAATTAGCGTGGAGCTTCTTGTTGATATTAGAAAAAAGCTGGCTGGATTCCAGCTTGACGTGAAGCTTTCGGGAGCCAGTGAAACTATAGGACTCCTCGGGGCGTCAGGCTCAGGAAAGAGCATGACACTAAGGTGCATAGCAGGCATTGTAAGGCCGGATGAGGGACGCATTGTAGTAAACGGCAGGACGGTTTTCGACTCGAAAAAGGACATAGACTTAAAGCCGAGGGAGCGGGGCGTAGGGCTGCTTTTCCAGAACTATGCGCTTTTTCCTCATTTGACGGTTAGGGAAAACATAGAATTCGGAATCAGTGAGAAGCCTAAGGCGGAGCGAGGAGCGGCTGCAGCTGAGCTTATCGAAAGATTCCACCTCAAGGGGCTTGATGAGAGATATCCCTCCCAGGTCTCGGGAGGACAGCAGCAAAGAATCGCCCTAGCCAGGGTGATTGCAGCCCAGCCCGACATCATTCTTCTCGACGAGCCTTTTTCGGCGCTTGATGTGCATCTGCGAGCACAAATGATAGAGGAAATGAGGGAGCGTCTCCGGGAATTCGGCAAAAGCTCAATACTAGTTACCCATAATATAGAGGAAGCCTTCGCAATGTGCGACAATCTGGCAGTACTGAGCAGAGGAAGGGTGCATGCGTTCGATGAAAAAAACAAAGTTATGGAAAGACCAATGACGCTTGAGGCGCTTAAGATAACCGGCTGTGAAAACATAGCTCCGGTCAGAGCAATTTCTGACGGCTTTGTTGAAATACCCCAATGGAATCTAAGGCTCAAAGCAAACGTCGGCGAATGCTGCGGAGAAGGCCATGTGGGCATAAGGGCCAGCCATATAATGCTCCATGAAGCCTCAAATGACAATGAGAGCGGACGCAATGTTGTGAAGGCCTGGATAGCGGGCTTTTCCGAGACCCCGTTCAGAGTCAGGGTACACCTTAAGTTCTCCAAGGACGGCAGCGATAATTTGGCATGGGATGTTGGAAGGGAGACCTGGGAGAAGGTCAGGCTAGGACAGCAGCCCATAGCTGTGCGAATACCTGCGGACAAGGTCATGTTCGTAGAGACGCTACCTGACGATGTCTAGCTAAAGTAAGGAGGAACAATGATAACTAAAATATTTTATGCCATGGCCATGGTTCTTCTGGCTGTTTCCTTTGCAAAGGACAGGAAAAAGACTAGGATGGCCCTTAAGAAGGCTTGGAAGTCCTTCGAGAATATACTTCCGCAGTTTCTTGCAATAATAATAATCATAGGAATAATGCTTGCAGTGCTGAGTCCGGATACCATTTCGAGGCTATTAGGAAGGGAGTCCGGCTTGTTGGGAATGATAATGGCTTCGATAATAGGCTCGATTACTCTGATACCGGGATTCGTGGCATTTCCTCTGGCCTCGGCTCTCCTTAAAAACGGCGCCGGCTTCATGCAGGTCGCAGTATTCATATCTACCCTTATGATGGTAGGTATTGTGACAATTCCTGTTGAAATGAAATATTTCGGCAAAAAGGCCACTATAGCTCGGAATGCTTTGGGTTTCGTATTTTCC
>Ga0302236_1002640_pt1 | contig 10481 bp, 10 predicted proteins | sample AAG_UR_Gly_MG_FD_193509 | JGI IMG/M metagenome (GOLD analysis project Ga0302236, IMG submission 193509) | Enriched activated sludge microbial communities from anaerobic digester in WTTP, New Holstein, Wisconsin, United States - AAG_UR_Gly | ecosystem: Engineered > Bioreactor > Anaerobic >...
GTTGGCGCCGGCGGATGGCGGACGCGTGGGACTGGCGGCGACGCTGGTGAACGAGGATTTCTTCACGGACCTGATCGCGGTGTCGCCAAGCGGCGATGAAGTGCTGGTGTTCTGGGGACGCGGTTCGGGCGATGCGGCGGGACCGCTGCAGTCGCCGGTCCGGTATGCCAGCGGCGGGCGCGAGCCGGTAGATGTGGTCGTGGGGCAGTTCGTGGGCGATGCGCTGCCGGGAAAAAGGGGCCGTGAAGCCCAAGGAGATCGAGGAACGGATCAAGCAGCAGACGCAGAAGCTGTTCGGCGAAGGCCCGAAAGAGATCGACCGCCGGTTCTTCCCCGAACGCAGCAACGACGAGGACGTATCGCTGGACTGATTGAACGCCGGATGCCACGAGGCCATCGCAATGTTCCGCAAGTATGTTTGGACGTTCGAGAACAGAACGTCGTAAGCCTGAATTGGCCGTCGCGCTCGGGATGGCGAGTTCATTCCTTTGAACCTAGTGACAATCAGGTCGCCTGACGCCTTCTTGCCCACGGCCGCGTCCTCCGTTTCGGTCATTCGAATTTCAGTCTTCGGATTCGTTTCGGATTTCGTGCTTTGGATCCTTGTCCGGGCGTTGTCCGGCAGGGAAGATGCCGCCGCCAAACGGCCGCCGGAGCCCGCGTTCACGCATCCGAAGGCCGCGCGGCTTCGCCTTTCTTGCGGCGATTTCTTCCTTCTGGACAATGGGCGGGCAATCTGCGAAGATCTGGCCGGCAAGCGCGACTGGCGTCCAGCGGCAAGGACAACGGTTCCTTGCTCCGTCTTCCATCCATTTGATTGTCCACTCATGAAATTCCGTATTGACTTCAGCAGCCTGTTTGGCAAGGCCGTCGACCAACTTTTTGCGCTGGCGCTGACACAGCCGGGTACGTTCCACGGGGCCGCTCGACCGATCCTTCAGGGGCACGCGGGAGGCGACATCGTCAAGGCCCAGGCGTTGGCGTTGGAGGGACTGCACGCGCACTTGCACGTCATCAAGCGGCATTCGGAGCGATTCCTGGAGTGCTTTGACGAGGCCGTCTCCTATGCCGGACTCCGCGTCCCGGTCGCGGAAAAATGGACGACGCCCGTCGGAACCGCGGCCGGTGTGGATCCCAATGCGGAAGGCCTGGAGCCTCTCTCCTTTCTGTACGGCTTGCAGATGCCGGGCCCGATTGCGATGCACCCTCACCATCCCGCCGAGATGCCGTTCCAGGAGGATTCGCGGCGGGAAGATCTACTCGTCCCGCCCACGTATGCGAGCCAGGGACTGGTTCCGGTCCGCGAACGCCTGCGGGCCTATCGCGAGGCGGGCGGCGCAGCGGTCCTCTTGCCCGCTATCGTGGGTTGCTGCCGGTCCGCAACGGACGACTCGGATGTACTGCGCGAACTCGAGACGATGGCGGAAGCCTTGGCCCCGTACGCGGACGGTCTGGTCTGGCTTCCTGCCCTGGCCGGTTGGCCCGGCGTCTGGTGTCCCCAGACCTTCCGCCGGGCCGCCCAGGCCATGTCGGCAGCCGCCCCCGGCCGACTGTTGCTGGCCGAAATGCCGGCTTTCGAGTCGTCGGGCGAGCGAACCTGGCTGGATCTGGTCGGCGCCTTTGCCGACGGCGGCGGCGCGGGGATCGTCGCGGTCGGCGGGCGCGAGGTGCCGCGGGAACAGACGCCCAACCCGGCCCGCTGGCCGTTCGAGACGGCGATCCAATGCGGGGCCAGTCTCGCGGCCTACCGGCAGACGGCGATCGAGGCCGCGCGGCGGGCTTTCCCGTCGCTGTTCATCGCCGCCTGTGGAGGCTTCCACCGTCGCGAAGAAGCGTTTCAGGCCTGCGAATATGCCAATGTGATTGTCGAAAACGAAGCCTACACGCGCTACGGTCCGGGAATCGCTCTGCAACTGCTGCACAAGCTCGTGCTGCGCCTGAGATTCCTGCACCGTGCCGGTCAGATCGGCTCCGAGGAACTCTGGGGCTTCCAGCAGTCCCGCTGGCAGAGAGGTTCAGACGCACCGTCGCAGTCGATGCCGGCTTGATTCGAAAGACGGCATTCATTGCGCGCGGCAGTCAACCATCTACGGGAAAGAGGTCCGGCGCCGTCAGCGCTTCATTCTTCAAGGCGAAGGGGGGCGTATCGACGGACCAGGCCGGCTTGGACCACGCAGGCGTAAACGCCGACGTGGGCCTTGTTTAACAAGGAAACGACGGCGCCGAGCCTGGCTGATCGTGTGGAACTCATCAGTGCTCCTCCTTTATCCTGCATCCTCGTCACACCGGCGGCCGGTTCCCGGTCGCCAGATTCCTGATTCTATCCGCCACACGCGGCACGTCGCTACGTGGCCGCACGGCGATGTGAATAGGGTTCATGTTTGCGGTCGCCTCACGCTTTTTGGAGCCACTCGAAGTCGGCGGCCTCGCCAGCCGCCAGCAGGGCGTCACCCGGCGGTATTTCAAGATAGCAATTGGCCTGACTGGTGCTGAACAGGTCGGCGGAACTGCAGCCCGGCAAAGGCCGCACGTTCCAGTCTCCCTCCGCCTCGCCGGCGCGTTCCGCGCGGCCGAGCAAGAACCACGTCCGCGAGTCGCCGCGGCGCACGGATTCGGTCAATCGACCCCTTCGGCGGTCGGGAGCGGCGGCCGAATGCCCGCACCAGCGGCGAATCGCGGCGGCCACGTAACGGTGAAAGCAGAGATGGGCCGCTAACGGATTGCCCGGCAATCCGAACAGGAGCTGCCGGTCCCGCCGGGCAAACAGGAGCGGCTTGCCCGGTCTCTGCGAGACCTTATGGAAGATCAGTTCGGCGCCGACCTGCCGAAAGCTGTCCGGAACCAGATCGTATCGTCCCATCGAGACGCCGCCCGTGAGGACCACCAGATCGCAGTCCTGCAGCGATTCCAGCGCCGCCACGATCGCCGGGACGTCGTCGGCGGCGTGGAGGATTTGAGCCGGAGCCGCGCCGCAGATCGTCGCCATGGCCGCCAGCATGGGGCCGTTGGAATTCCGGATCTGGGCCGCTCCGGGCGACCCGGCGCCGGAGATCAATTCGTCCCCGGTCGTGAGGATGCCCAGCCTGGGCGCGGGCACGGCCAGCACCGCTTGCCGCCCCACCGAAGCCAAAACTCCAACGGCCAACGGCGTGAGCACGTCGCCGGATCGGAGCACGACGGTCCCTTCGCGGCATTCCGAACCACGCGGGGCAATATGCTGGCCGCCGCCAAGGTCGCGCGGCAGTTGAACGTCGTCGCCGTGCCGGGCGGCGAGTTCCTTGGAGACGACGGCTTGTGTGCCTTCCGGACAAGCCGCCCCGGTCATGATCTCGAAACACGTGCCGGGCGTCACGACCGCGCCGGCCGCCTGACCGGCCGCGATTTGGCCAGCGGCCCGGACGGCCCCTCCGGCATCGGCCAGACAAACCGCATAGCCGTCCATCATGGCACGGTCGAAGGGAGGGTAGTCCCGATCCGCGCGGACGTCCTCCGCCAAGCGGAGCCCCACCGCGGTGAAGAGCGGAACGCCCCGAGGCGTTGCGGGCTGGGCCGTCTGCAATACGATGCGCAAGGCTTCGTCCGGTGGAGTCAGGCTGGATGGATGCACCATGGCGAGTCGGGCCTTAAGTCAGGGGCGGGAGAACCCCGACACTGCCTCCCGAAATGCGGACGGCAGGTAGGGACAATCGGACAATCGGGTTCGGCCGCCAGCATGTCGCCGGTGACTGCGAACGAACGGGCCCGACTGCCGCCGGTCCACATGGTAACAGTGAATCGGGCAGGCAGCACAGGTCGGCTTCTCCGCGCCGAACGGACAGCAGTCTCGTCAAGAATCCTTCGTCTGCACGTATTGACAATATCATAACGGTCGCCTAAAAGATAGTAAGTGTGCATTAAAGCATTAAAGCATTGTGCTTGGCCGCGAGCCGTGCCGAGGCACTTTGCACACCTTGCGACGACTGACCACAAGCAAAGCTTTCTCACGAATTGGAAGGGTACTGCCTATGGCACTGGACTTACAGACCACGGTCGGCGAATGGGTGAAGGAGCGTCCGGCACGCTGCCGGGTTTTCGAGCAGCTGCAGATCGATTACTGTTGCGGCGGCGCGGAAACGCTGGCCGTCGCGTGTTCCAAACGCGGGTTGGATCCACAAACCGTGCTCCAGCAGATCCAGCAGTCCGACTCGCAATCCGCCCTCGGCGATGAGGATCTGGCCGACGCCGGCGCGATGTCCTTGACCGAGCTGGCGGACCATATCGAGCAGGTGCATCACACGTACCTGAAAGCGGAGTTGCCGAGGTTGGACGCCATGACGAAGAAGGTCTTGGAGGTGCATGGCGAATCCGATCCGCGTCTGGCGGACGTGCGGCGGGCGTTTGTGGGCCTGCACCAGGAACTGTCCAGTCATCTGATGAAGGAGGAGCAGATCCTGTTTCCGATGATTCGGCAACTGGAGTCATCGTCTCACGTCCCGGCCTTCCACTGCGGCTCGGTCGCCAACCCGATTCGGCAGATGGAATACGAGCACGACAGCGCGGGCAAGGCCTTGGCGGTCATGCGCGCCTCGACGGACGACTACCGGCCGCCGGAGTGGGCCTGCAATACGTACCGCGCGATGCTGGACGGCTTGAAGCAACTGGAATGGGACTTGCACCAACACATTCACAAAGAGAACAATGTGCTGTTCCCCAAGGCGATCCGGCGGGAGGCCGACCTGGCCGCAGGCCAGGGTTAGGCCGACCCGGCTCTGCGGGTTTGCTTTCATGTCTACCCGTTGAGCACCCCACCCACATGTCTGGCGAAGGCCATGGCCGTGGCGACCGCCAGGGACAGGATCGCCAGCCACTTGAACAGTTCCCAATGCAGGTCCATGTGACGCGGAATGAACGTCAGTCACCGGCAGCGGGACCGCGCCGAACCCCGGTTTCTCCGTGAAACCGGGGTTCATCGAGCCGCGTGGCCGGCGACTACGATTTCCTCAGAACCTTCCTTTTGAGGAACTTCTTCGCACCCCCTTCTCGTGCCGGGGACGCCGCCGGTTTGGCACGCTCCTTGTCGCTCAACGCACCCAGGAAAGCGACCATGTCGGCCACCTGGTCCTGGCTCAACTTCTCGCCCAGTTGCAGCTCCGCCATCTGGGACACGGCGTCGCTCAGCGTCGCCGCTTTGCCGTCATGGAAGTAGGGATAGGTCAAGGCGATATTGCGAAGCGACGGTACCTTGAAGACGTACTTGTCCTCCTCCTTCTTGGTCACGTCGAAGCGGCCCAGGTCTTCTTTGTTCGCGTAGGCCTCCGCTTGGCCCATCTTCTCGTAGCGGTCACCACCGAGCAACGCGCCCTGATGGCAGCCCGTACAGCCGGCTTTCAGGAACTGCGACAAGCCCTTCTGCTCCTGGTCGGTCAGAGCGTTTTCCTTGCCGCCCAGGAAATCGTCGAACCGGTCGTGCGTGATCAGCGTGCGCTCAAAGGCAGCCACCGCCAGTGCGTAGTTGTCGTACGTGAGCGGTGGGACCGCATCCGGGAAGACCTTCTTGAAAAGTCCCTCATAGCCGGCCTTCTTCAACTGCTCCAACACGGCTTCCTCGTTGGGCATGCCCATCTCGATCGGGTTCAACACGGGCCCCTTGGCCTGTTCGACGAGGTCGGCCGCGCGTCCGTCCCAGAATTGCGCGATGTGGAAGCCGGCGTTCAGCGTCGTCGGCGAGTTGCGCCCGCCACGTTTGCCTTCCGCGCCCGGCGAAGTCGGTTCGTTGTCGACGCCGGCGAGGTTCTGGTCGAGCCGGTGGCAACTGTTGCAGGACTGGGTGCCGTTGATCGAAATCCTCTGCTCGTTGTACAGCTTTCGCCCCAGCCGGATCATGGCTGGCGTGTCTTTCTCTCCGCCCGGCATTTTGTCCGGCAACTGCTTGAAAGTCTTCTGGGCCTCGGCCAGCAGTCCCTGACTCTCGCCAGCAGCCCCTGCCTGCCCGGCCGCGATCACCGCTAGCAAGGCAGCCAGCCCCGTCCCGACGATGTTCGTTCCCATTGGTCGCTTCATCATAGCGTCCTCCCATGCGTTGTTGAAAAACCGTCCAAGGTCGTAGGAAACAGGTTTTGATTCTAACCTTTTCGCGGGCACATTGCACTCAGGCTTCCTCCTTCCTGCGCAATCTCTTGCCGTTTGGCGGTGCTGGGCTTCTGGTTAAGACGGGAAGACTTTTCCGAAAGCGAAAGGTTTAAGGTTTGCAGCGGATCTGGCCGATATGGAGGTTCACGGATTTTCTGTCCCAGAAGAAGTGCGCATCGGGGCTGGTCGCCGGCCTGGGCTGGACCGGCAAGCCGCCGGCAGCCGAGCCAATGCCGCGTTCGCGCGCAAGTCTGGCCGGAGAATCCACGCGGGGGGGCCCTCACAGTGGGAAGCAAGCACGATGACTTCGACGGACCTCCTCCGCCTGCAAGGGCTGACGGCTTGGCGGCCAGCCGTTCTCGTGATCCTGGTGTTCGCCGCGGTGCTTCCATGGTGTTCGCCGGCCGCCGCTCAGCCGATGGTGTCGGATTGCCCACCCCAGGGCCGGGAACTCGTCCCTTGCGGACTAGGCTTTGATCTGTGCCTGGACGTGCGCGCGGAGTACTTGCTGTGGTGGACCGACGCCATGGACGTACCGGCGCTGGTCACGACCAGTCCGGCAGGTACGGCCCGCAATCAGGCGGGAGTCTTAGGGCAGCCGGGCACCGCAGTTGTTTTTGGAGACACGGGGCTCGGCGACGATGCGCGGTCGGGCGGCCGGTTTGCCATCAACGGCTGGTTCGATCCCTGCCGGGACTTTGGGTTTGAACTCCGTTACGCCTTCTTGGAGCAAGAGGGCTCGACGTACATGGCCGCCAGCGAAGACGCTCCTATTTTGGCGCGCCCCTTTCTGAACGCCGACAGCGGCGCCCAAGACGCCGGACTGATCGCTTTCCCGAACGTGGCCGAGGGCAACATCGCCATCGATGCCAGCACGCGGTTTGGGACTGCCGAAGCGCTGCTGCTCAAGACGCTGCTGGCCCAGTGCGGCCGGCGACTGACGTTCCGGCTGGGCTACCGCTACGCCCTGTTGGAAGATGACTTGACGATCTCCGAAACGATGGGGTCCGCAGAGACAGCGACGGCCGGCACGACACTCGACTTGTTCGACCGCTTCGCGGCCGAGAACGCGTTCCACGGGGCGCAACTCGGCCTGGTGGCCCAGCGGCAGATGGGTTGCTGGAGCTTCGAATTGTTGACGTCGGTGGCCCTGGGGACCGTACATTCCGAGGTCGTAATCGACGGCACGACAACGACGCAGACCGCCACCGGCGCGAGTTCCACAGCCGCCGGCGGATTCCTGGCGCTGCCCACGAACATGGGCCGATACGAGCGCGATTCCTTCAGCAGCCTGACCGAAGTGGGACTCAAGCTGAGCTATGCCTTCGGCTGCCATTGGCGAGCATCGCTGGGCTACTCGTTCCTGTACTGGTCCCGCGTCGCGCGGGCCGGCGATCAGATCGACACGACGCTCGGCGCCGGAGAATTTCCGCCCAGTCAAAACACCGCGTCGCTGCACCCTGAATTCGGGTTCGCCACCACGGGCTTCTGGGCCCAGGGACTGAACTTCGGCGTCGAATACCGGTATTAGAAACGCCGCCGGCAGATGGCGTTAAGGCAGCGGACGTTCGTACAGGTCGTACAAGGCGAACAGCATTTCGCGCAGATTTCCCCGGTGCTCCGCGAACAATCGCTCGATCTGCTCCGCGCCGATCCAGTCGGCGTGGCCCTCGCCCAGCAACCGGGCCACCAGTCGTTGAGCCAGTTCCACACTGGTTTCCGTCCGCCACAACGGGGGCAATCCCACGTCGCGGTGTGCCGTCACCAGCAGGCCGGCCCCGTGCCGGCGGCAGTGCCACTGCAGCCAAGCACGTCGCCACCGGCCAAGTTGTTCGCAGCCGTCGATCACAATCTGTGTTGATCCGTTCCAGTTGGCGATGTGATCGCCCCAGCACACTGCCGCGGGACTCGTGCCGCAAGGACGCGAGGCGGGTTGATGGAGCGGGTAGCATTCGACGCGGCGTCCCGCCGCTTGCAGTTCGGGCAGCAGCGTGTGTACGAGCGTCGACTTGCCGCTGCCATGCGGCCCCGTAATCTGGCCCCACCAGTGTTGGTCCCGCAGCCGAGCGAGCAGCGCGCCCGCACCGGCGCCGGCGGGAAACAGGTATTCGCCGACACTGGGCCGCGTAAACCGCGTCGCGAACGGGTTGCTGGGCGGCGACAATGGCGAATCGGTGGGCACGTCGGTCCCTCTCTGCAGAGCCAGTAAGGATCGGCGAACCAACAACGGTCGCATGGTCGCCTTTCGCTCCGCGAAAGAGTGTAAACCGGATACTCCACATCCGTCAACAAACCGACGCGGACTGCAGTCCGCCGGCGGCGGGGAGAGCGGCATGGGCACTCGGCCGCCGCGCTCGCGTTCCTGCCGCCGAATCGCCTCCGTGGCCTCGAAACCGCCTATCGGGCAATATTCCCGCTGAGTGTCCAAGATCGTAAGATATTCGTGGCGTGGCGTGGCGCGGCGTGCGCGAGCGCCATGCGCATTCCTCCCGGAGCGGACTGAATCCGATGATCGTGTACCAGCCGGCAGTCGCTGAGCGCCTCGTTCTGCACGAAGTTTCGTGGGAGGCGTAGGAATGCCTGCTGGAAGCAGTCGGGGACCGTCGGCTGCGGCACTCCTACGACGACGGGACCCTGGAAATCATGTCGCCCATGAGGCAGAAGTCCGCGACAAGCCGGACTACGTGCCGGGACGTGACCCGCCGCCCGATCTGGCGGTGGAAGTGGACGTGACCAGTTCCTCGGTCGACCGGATGCACATCTACGGCTTCAGAAGCAAAAACCGCGACGTCACAACTGATCGTCATGCACCGCGAAGAAAGACGTAAAGGACGACGCAGGCCAGCGTGACCGCCGAGACAAGCTGCAGACGGGTGGGCCATTTCCACATCGCAAGCATCAAGCATTGCGTGCTCGTAGGTAGTCACTTCGTCTTCCTCGCTCGCCATTATCGTCAGTTTACTATCAAGGCCAAAATGTTTGCGGATCAGGTCATCCCAAAATGCATTCAGGTTCTTCTATATTGTTCGGCGCTTGCTACAATACTGCGGCGGTTCAGGACCGCCGCGGCACGATTCTGCCTCGGACCCCACACCGAAGAACGGAGAAAACAAGTGAGGCTGTTGTTCCTGTTCAGCGTTTTGATGATCGCTTCGGCGTCGCAAGCCGCCGAGACCGCCACGCTGCGGGCCGCGGAACCCGGTTCCGGCTCGGATCAGCCCGCGGTCCGCGTGGAGAAAGACATAACGTATCTCGCCGCGGAGCGCGCCGAGAAGGCCGATCTGTATCTGCCGCCGGCATTCGAACCGGGGAAGAAGTACCCCGGCATCGTGATCATTCACGGAGGCGGGTGGACGGGCGGCGACAAAGGCGCGGCCCGCGAAAAGAACATCGGCAGCACGCTGGCCGCGCATGGCTACGTGTGCCTGTCGATCAACTATGCCCTGGCCAAGACAGGCTCGCCAACCTTCCCCCAGAACATTCAGGACTGCAAGCGGGCGGTGCGCTGGCTGCGGAAGAACGCGGCTCGCTTCCAACTGGATGCCGCGCACATCGGCGCGATCGGCGGCTCGGCGGGCGGGCATCTGACCGCCCTCCTGGCGGCGAGCGGTCCGGACGCGGGACTCGATCCCAGCGAGGATGCCGAGTACTCTTGCCGCATCCAGGCCGCCGTGCCGATGTATCCCCACTGCGCCGCCTCCTGGGAAGGACAGGTGCCGCCGAGACCTTATCCGAGGCTGCCCATGTTCGCCAAGTCCCAGGCCGAGGCGCCGGCGCTGTGGGACTCGGCCTCGCCGATCAAACTGCTTTCGAAGGACGATCCGCCCATGCTGATCTTGCACGGCACCGCCGACACGACCACACCGCTCGATCAGTCGACACGATTCCACGAAGCGGCCGAGCAGATCGGCGTGCAGAGTCAGGTGATCGTCATCGAGGGCGCTCCCCACAGCTTCCACCTTCAGCCCAAGCAGCGAGATCTCCGGCCGGACGTGCTGACGTTCTTTGACAAGTATTTGAAGCCTCACCAATGAGCAAAGAAAAGGCTCTCCCATTCGCATTTCGAAAGCCCGTTCGCCGATGCGTCAGGCGGGCAAACTGGACGTCATCGCAGAGGGCGCCAAACGGGGACGAGTTCACCCGTCTTGCCCGTAGCGGAATGATCGGCCAACGCCTCTTTCATCACGCGCCGCATGGCTTCGTGCTTGACGAATTCGTTGAAGCTGCAGACGCTCAGCGCGGACAGGCCCGCGTGCTGGCGGATGATCGCCAGCTCCTCGGCCAACCGCTCCGGCCCTCTGTGCCAATATGACTGAGACAGTTACCTCCTCGTTAATTACTGTAGAGGGCGGGGAGGCAACCTATGAGCGAAG
>Ga0302236_1002644_pt1 | contig 10467 bp, 7 predicted proteins | sample AAG_UR_Gly_MG_FD_193509 | JGI IMG/M metagenome (GOLD analysis project Ga0302236, IMG submission 193509) | Enriched activated sludge microbial communities from anaerobic digester in WTTP, New Holstein, Wisconsin, United States - AAG_UR_Gly | ecosystem: Engineered > Bioreactor > Anaerobic >...
GACGGTCTTTAATGGATTGACCGGCACCCGCCAACACGTGGGCAACTACCCTGGGGTAACGGTTGAAATAAAAAAAGGAGTAATAAAGAAGACGGATTTCGCCTTGGTTGACCTGCCTGGTATCTACAGCCTTACTCCCTATTCCGAGGAAGAACGGGTGGCCCGCAACATGCTGTGGAAAGAGAACCCGGACTTGATAGTAAACGTGGTTGACTCCTCCAATCTGGAGCGCAATCTATATCTGACCCTGCAGCTTATGGAGTTTGGCATTCCGGTTGTGCTGAATCTGAATATGCAGGATCTCGCCCTTGCCAAAGGCTGGAAGATAGACACCAAAAAGTTGTCGCAAACCATGGGGCTTCCAGTGGTGGAGACCGTGGGACATCAGAACAAGGGTTTTGATGAGCTGATAAAAAGCGTGAAGGTTGCCCTCGGAGCATCCCAAAGGGTTTCCCAAACAGCCCACTTTTCGGACAGCGTAAACCGGGCCCTGGATATCTTGGAAAAGAAGCTTTCCAAAGAGGGTGCTTCGGGCGCTTCGCGTTGGCTGGCTCTCAAGCTCCTGGAAGGTGATCCGGATATCGAACAAGAGATCGCCAACGCAGAAATCAAGCAAACCGCCAGGGAACTGGTAACCGATCTGGAGAAAGAATATAACAAGGAAATCGAAACCCTGTTGGCAGAACAGAGATACAAGTATATTGAAGGCGTCTTTTTGCAATGCGTCAGCTCCAAGCTGTCCTTTAAAAAGCCCCTTAGCAGCAAAATCGACGCCATCGTGTTAAACAAATATGCCGGCATCCCGATCTTTCTGATCATGATGTACTTGGTATTTCAGCTTACCTTTACAGTCGGGGAGCCTATGATGGGTTGGATGGAAAGCGCCTTCGCGTGGCTGGGAGATTTGATAGCAAGCTTTTGGCCCGAGGGGTCCGAATCGTTGTTAAAATCACTGCTCGTTGATGGCATTATCGGTGGAGTGGGAGGAGTGTTAGTATTTTTACCGAATATTTTGCTCCTATTTTTGGCTATCTCTATCTTAGAAGATAGTGGCTACATGGCGAGAGCAGCCTTTATCATGGACAGGTTGATGAACAAGATCGGGCTGCATGGCAAAAGCTTTATACCGATGCTGATAGGATTTGGATGTTCCGTCCCCGCGATTATGGCAACCAGAACCCTGGACAACAGAAGAGACAGGCTGGTTACGATGCTGGTGGTTCCCCTGATGAGCTGTGGAGCCAGGCTTCCGATCTACACTCTTATCATACCGGCTTTTTTTCCTTCCAAATGGCATGCCCCAATGCTGTGGTTGATCTACATCATCGGAATCCTCTTGGCCATCATCTCGGTAAAGCTTATGCGAGTAACCATCTTCAAAGGGGAAACAGTTCCCTTTATGATGGAGCTTCCCCCCTATCATTTTCCCTCCCTTAAAGGGACTCTTATCCACATGTGGGACAGGGGGAAACTCTACCTCCAAAAAGCCGGTACACTGATCTTGGGGTTATCCATCCTGCTTTGGGCTCTGTCCACCTTCCCCACGCTCTCCAAGGAGAGAATAGAGGAATACGATGCTAAAAGGGAAACAATCGTTCAGTCCGAACTGCCGGATTCACTGCAAGCGATACAGTTATCAGCCCTGGATAACCTCCAGGCCGAAGAAAGCGTGGAGTATAGCGCCGCGGGGAGATTGGGCAAATTCATCGAGCCCGTCATCGCCCCCATGGGCTTTGATTGGCAGATAGGAACATCCCTGATTGGAGCTTTTGCCGCAAAAGAAGTCTTTGTGTCCACGCTTGGCGTAGTTTATTCCGTTGGCGATGCAGATGAGGAATCAGAATCCCTGAGAAGCAAACTGAAAAAAAACTATGATCCTTTGATTGCTTTTTGTATAATGCTGTTTTCTTTGATCAGCGCCCCCTGTATGGCTACCATCGCCGTGACAAAGAGAGAATCCAACTCCTGGAAATGGGCGATGTTTCAATTGATTGGCCTTACGCTGCTGGCATACTTCATTACAGTCGCAGTGTATCAAATTGGCAGATTAGCTGGATTATAGGAGCTTTAACATGGATCTGATAATAGTTCTCATAATTGTCCTATGCTCAATTATCTATCTGGTTTACAAAGGATACAGAATAGCAACAAAACGCTCTGCTGCCTGTAGTTGCGGTTTGCGGCAGACATCCTGCCATGGTTCATGTAGCATGTGCCCGGCGGCGGGGGAATCTAAAAAGGCCAGTGTAGAGGCAGATAAACCGTAACTGACTTTCAAACATAGTCATAACAATGCTAATTATAGGATAAAAGAGGTTATCATGAAATTCATTACTGCAATTTGTTTTACCTTGTTTGTGTGCGCATTATCTGCCCAGATAGAGCCTCCACAAACCCATATTTCAATCATGCTTGACGCCAAATTCTTTCGGGGAGACAGAGCAAATGACGGTAGCTATGACAACGCAAACCGGTTCCAGGTAAGAAAGGCGGAAATATGCTTTGAAGGTGAGTTGGCCGACCGCGCCGAGTATTCGACCGCCATCGGAATGTGTACCTGCTCCGGAAACGCTGCAACTGTGGATATTCCTGAAGCAGAGATTATGTACAAGCTGCATCGCAACATAAAACTCGGCCTGCGAAAGGGACACGTATAGAGAGGCTTCACCTCCAGAATTGAATGTGATGGCCTTTTAGCATCGGAAAAGCCGCATTATTCGTTAGCTTTTGGTTCCTGCCATCCGATTGGCATTGTGGCCAGCTCTCATCATGAACTGCCACATAATATGGCCATTGAAACGGAGATAAGCGCCCTTAATGGTGGCAACTCAACTCTTGATAATGAACATGAATACAATTGTGGTGTGGTATTCCAAACCCCTGTGCCCGGGTTATCGGCCATTGCTGTCTATGACCACGTGAATAGAAAGTATTATGACTCATTATTCAATCAGTATTCAAAGAACGGATACAGGTGGGCGGCTGGATTGGAATATATGGCCCATTCTCTGTGGATAAGTTCTGAATATCAAAGAGGAAAAGGATTTGAGCGGGATGAGCAAAAAATGGAAGCCTGGTATATCCAAGCCGGTTGGGAAATTGGAACCAACATTAAGGCTTTGCCTGCCATCCAACCATATGCATATTATGAAAACTGGAATAGAGACATTGGCGATGATGCCGTCAATCAGTATCTTGAATTGGGCATCAACTTCAAGACTCTGCCAAATTCAATGCTCAGGATAGCTTACAAGTCAATGATAGACAAAGCTCCTGGCAGCCTTGCGGATCCTGATCAATTACTGGCCAGAATCCAGATATCGATATAGGGGGACAAAATGAAGAAAAACCTGGTTATGCTTTTACTGTTCATGTCGGTAGTTGCTGTATTTGCAACGACAATTAGCATCAATCCTTCCGACGACATGTATTCCGATCCCAACCACGAAGGCATCACGCCCGTTATAACCGAGCTCTGGACTGCCAATTTTCCCAATACCGGACATTTTGAACGGATTATGATACGCTTTAACCTGGATGAGTTACGGGCAGTTGACGTAAACTCTGCAATCCTGCACCTGACGCGTTTCTATAGCTGTCCCTCAGGTGGAACGACTGCTACCAAATTCTATGCCATTAGTGAAAACTGGACAGAAGAAACCTGGAATCCTGCCGTTCATATCGCTTATTTTCAGGATATAAACATGAATTATGTGTTTACGGGAACGGGCGGGAATGCCATTGTTCATTTTGAGATTGATATAACGGATTTAGTCAACCGATGGACAAGCGGTGAGATAGAGAACCACGGATTTGTAATCGTGGCAAATCAAAATCAAAAATTCTCCAAATTCTACTCTAAAGAACACCCAAATGATTCTTACCGCCCCAAACTGACAATTGATTACACACAGACCGATAATGAAGACATCTGCGACCCACCATTGCCCTTGTCTCTATCAAACCATCCCAACCCCTTTAATCCGGAAACCACTATCTCAATGTATTTGCCTGAAGCAGGTGATGTCCGGATGCGTATTTTGAATATCCTGGGCCAGGTAGTTTACGACACCAAAGTAACCGGTGCCTCCAAAGGATACCACAACTATGTTTGGAATTCAAGAGACAGCGCTGGCAACCAGTTATCCAGCGGTGTTTATTTCTGCCGTCTTGAAACCAAAGCAGGAGTAGTTACCAAAAAGATGATCCTCCAAAAATGAAGCGTACACCAACAACCGTCTGATACTATTTCGGTTACGTTATTACAACTGGCTCTCATTTTAAAAGACTGGATCCCGGGTCAGCCACCCCAAAGGGCCTATCTGCCCGGGATGACGCAGTGTATAGTCTGGTAGGGTTTGTTTCGTGGTCGGGCTGCCGAAGTCTGTTCGGCAGAGGCAACGGAGTTGCCTGTTGGGGAGAGACCTCCGGTCTCTGTGGCAAACGGACTTTGCCACCCCCCCCGGATGACACGGTATATAGCCTGATGAACTTGTTTCGGGGGAACCGTTCCACTCATCATAGCACCTATATATTATGAGGGGATGGCCTTCATTTGCATCACCCTCTCCAGCCTGGGTCTTCCGGGGGTCATCCTTAACCTGGTAAGGGATGACCTAAGGATGATGGCTCCAAATCCAGTAGCAGCACGGGACGGGGCTATGAAGGATATTGCGGAATGTATCGGTTTATTAATACGAGTATCAAGTAATTGATGCCAGTTGTTTTTAGGTTTGGTGGTTGTTTCCAAAAGACTGGATCACGGCTCGCAGGCCGTGATGACACGGTAATGTAGTCTGGGTTAGTTTGTTTTATAAACAAGCACCCAAGGAATGTTTGGAGTCCAAGCCGGCTTTGAGATTGAGGAAATCAAAGCAAGCTATCTTGCCGGCTTGAACTCCAAACACACGTCAGTTCCGAAACAAAAGAGCTTGCTTGACAAATTTGAGCAACCGGCTATAATGTATTTTAGCTGTATGCAACCATGAAAGGAGGATGCCATGCCCTTCCCATTCAACATGAACCGCATGCTGGAAACCGAGCTGCGCTTCCCGCAGCGGTTTACAAACATGACAACAAAAGACTACGGGATGCTTTTCTGGAATGAAGGCAACAAGAGATCCCACGATTCCAACCACGCGATCATCACAGACCACCTTGGAGCGGAGGCTTCGGTTCGCGACATCGAGTTCTTTTTCAAGTCCAAGGGCATAGTCCCCAGAATCTACCAGTCCTACACACCCAATGAACTGGAAAAGATCGGCACCGCCCTGGAAAACCGCGGCTTCACAGTCCAGATCCACGAGGATCAGTTCTTCCTGTATGACCATGAGGGCAGCTTTCAGCCCGTGCCGGAACTGCGCATCGAACGCCTGCGCACCCTGAGCATCGACATCATGGAGACCATCGCCCTGGAATATGGCGGCGACTGGACCATCAAAGCGGTGGAACGCCACCTGCTGAGTCCATCCTATCACCTGCTGGCGGGATTTGTCGGCGACGAACTGGCATCTTTTGCCTCCCTGAGCGTGTTCGCCGGATACAGCCGGGTGAGTGACATCTTCACCCGGGACAAGTTCCGCGGCCACGGCTACGCGGGCGCCATGCTGGATCATCTGGTAAAATACAGCCACCAGATCAACGACAACCACCTCTACCTCTACTCGGAAATCCCCGCGGCGAACCGGGTCTATGAAAAAGCCGGATTTTCAGCCCTGCCGCAGGATTTTAAGTGCTGGACAGCCTACAAGGAAATTTGAGCATCTGATTACGCCTGTTCCCGCGGCTCGCCGCCTCTGCCTGATCACCATCAACAGCGCCTGGTACCAGTCCAGCCTGGCGCTGCGCTATCTGCGCAACTGTCTGAAAGGCCTGCCCCTGCGCGTGAAGCTGCTGGAGTTTACCACCAGCGAGCCGCTGTTTGAGATCCTGGCGCGAATCGCCTGCCACAAGGCCGACATCTATTGCTTTTCCGCCTACGTATGGAACCGGAACATGCTACAGGCGCTGCTTCCGGAACTCGCCAAGCTGCAACCCCTGAGCAGGATAGTCCTCGGCGGCCCCGACGCGGATGGCGCCGCCTATGGGCTGCGTCCGCAGGATTATGTGGTGAAAGGCCCCGGCGAGGGAGCCCTGCGCCATCTGGCTGACAGCGCTTTTACCCTGCCGGGTGGAGAACTGGAGCACCCCGCTCCCCCGTTGCGGGAACTGCCCTTCCCCTATCGCGCCGCGGACAGGCCCGCCCTGCGGGACAGGCTGGTCTATTACGAGACTTTCCGGGGTTGCCCCTTCCGCTGCGCCTACTGCCTTTCCGCCACCGATGACCGCCACGAGCCGCGCTTCGATGTGTCCCAAGCCGCGGACAGGCGCCGTCTGCGTTCCGAGCTGCATCGCCTGCTGTCCTTCGCCCCGCGCACCATCAAGTTTGTTGACCGCAGCTTCAACATCAACACCGCCCTGGCGCGCTACATCTGGCGGTTCGCTATCGGCCTGGAATCCTCCTGCGAATGGCATTTTGAAATTTATCCCGAGCTGCTTTCCGAGGAGGATATCGAGCTGCTGTCCCAGGCCCCGGCAGGCCGCATCCGCCTGGAGACCGGCATCCAGACCGTGAACCGCGCTGTGAACCAAGCCTGCGGCAGAAGGTCGGACTGGCCCAAAGCCCGCGCCATGCTGCTCGCTTTGCGGCGGCGCACCCAGGTGAGCGTCCATGCCGACCTGCTGGCGGGACTGCCCGGCGAGACTCTTTCCTCCGTGCTGCATTCGCTGGACGAACTGGCCGCCTGCCTGCCCCACGAAATCCAACTGGGCACGCTTAAAATCCTTTCCGGCACGCCTATGCAAGCCATCGCCCGCCAACGGGGTTACATCTGGATGGACAGCCCGCCCTGGCAGGTGCTGGCTTCCGACCGCCTCAGTTTTGCCCAAATGGCCACCCTGCAGGATTTGGCGCGGATCATCAACCTCTACTGGAACAAGGGCGAGTTCCGGGAGCAGTGGAGCGCGCTGCTGGCAGAGGGGCACCGGGCGTCCCAACTCTTTTTGAAGCTTTTGGCGCGGCATCGGGAACAAGGATTGCAACTGCATAGCATATCCGCGCGGCACAGGGCGGAGGTGTTCGCCTCCTGTTTTGCCGCCGGAGACAGATAACATAACTACATTTTAGGAGATAAATTATGAGTATCAATGTGGAAAAAGGCCAGGCCCTGGGTCATGCCGAACTGCTCCAGGCCGCCGGAGGCCAGACCCCCTCAAAACTGCGGATAGACATAAGCTGGCAGTTCAAAGACGGGCAGAGCGCCCTGCTGGATGCCTCCGCGCTGCTTTTGAGCAAGGATCAGTTGATGCCCGCCCCGGACGCGCTGGTCTATTTTAACCAGGCCAGTTACCAGGATGGAGCCTTGCGCCACGAAGGAGCGCAAACCGATGGAGGAGAGCAGATTGTGGTCGATCTCGCGCAACTGCCCCAGGAAGTGAAATCGCTGGTGATTACGCTCAGCAGCAGCCCCTTCCCGGAAGCGCCGGAAAGCCCGGTGCGCCTGGGTGTGCTGGACAGGGTTTTCCTCAAGGTTTTCGATGCTGGCGCGGACGGCGCGGAACCCCTCTGCGTGCATGAACTGGCGATGGACTTGCAGCCCTGGAACGCCGTGGTGCTGGGCAAATTATACCGGGATGGCGAAGGCTGGGGCTTTGAGGCGCCGGGACGCGGCATCGGGGAAGCCAAAACCCCCAACGGACTGGCCATCATCTTGCGCAAATACAGCCTGCCTTTCAAACAGGGCGACCGTAGCGGCATCGATCTGGAAAGAAAGGCAGTTGCCTCCGAAACTCCCGCTCCCGATGCCCAACCTGAAACCATAAAAGCCGCTCAATCCAAACCTGAATACTCCACGCCCCGGGCAGCGCCGCCACGCAAACCTGTGCCCATCGCTCCCGCCACCCCCGCCCCGGCTTCCCGCAAGCGAAGCCGCCTCTGGTGGTGGATCCTGGCGGCTCTGGCAGCTTTGGGAATCAGCTTTGCCACGCTCCGCACCTGTGCTGTCGAGCAGGAAACGGAACCGGTTGTCACCCAGTCGCACTATCAGGGTTGAAACCTGTTCATTATCGGCAAAGCCACCAGAAAGATATTGACAACAATAGCGTAAGCGGGATCATGTAACCAAACAATCATCAGAGGAGATTAGTCAGATGCGCAAGCAGAGTTAAAAACCAGTAGCAGCTCATGCCTTGAAAAACATCTGAACACCTCAATTCACGGGCTGTTACTGCGCTCATCCCCAGAAAACTGTAAAGGAGATTTGCATGCAGTTCATACAGCTAAAAAACATCCACTATCGCTATCCAGACCAATATAAAAGCATCCTGAACGGGATAGACCTGGTCATCGCGGAGCAGGAAAAGATCGCCCTGATCGGTAAAAACGGCTGCGGCAAGACCACCCTGATCCGGATCATCCTCGGCGACCTGCAAGCCAGCCAGGGCAGCATCAGTTATCCCGTTCACCAGCCCGTGATATCCTATCTGCCCCAGGATACGAAAGTTAGCGCTTCCCTCGCGGTGGAGGACTTTCTGCTGGGCGTAGCTCCGGCAAAGTATGAGGTCATCTCCCGCCTCCGGCACCTGGAGCACAAGCAGGAACTGAGCGAGGCCGAGGGCTTGGCTCTGGCGACGCTGTGGCACGAATACCACAGCCTGGATCTGGCATCCTGGGAGGCAGACGTCAACTCCGTGATGCTGGAAATGGATCTAATGGAGCTCAAACAGCGGCTCTGCGCCAGCCTTTCAGGGGGAGAGTCCACCCGCCTGCAACTCGCCGCCCTGCTGCTGGAAAAGCCCGACATCCTGATCCTCGACGAGCCGACCAACCATCTCGACCTGGAGCAGATCGGGTGGCTGGAGGACTGGCTGAACGCCTACGCGGGAGCGGTCTTGTATGTTTCGCACGACAAAAGTTTCATCGACAACACCGCCAGCAAGATAGCCGAACTGGCGGACGGCAAACTGGAAGTCCGCATGGGCAACTATGAGAGTTTTACCCGCGACCAGACCCAACTGAAAGAGCATCAGCTTGTCCAGTACAGGCAGCGGCAAATACTGCTCCGCAACCTGCGCGAGGCGGCGCAAAAACGGCGTTCCTGGGCCAGCAGCATCCAGCCTGAAACCCGTTCCGAAGGCGGGGGAGCGGTGTATGAATCCATCTCCAACGCCGCCCGCACCCAGATGCAGCAGGCACGCAACGTGGAGAAACGCATCGCCATGCTCAATGGACGCTACGCGGTGGAACGCCCCAGTTTCGAGAAGCCCCGCAAGCTGGATTTCGGCCAGGTGCAGCAATCCCGCAAGGAACTGCTGAACATCTCCGGATTATGCTTTTCCTATGGCGGGAGCCCGGTGTTCAGCGATTTCTACCTCAATCTGGGTTCCGGAGAAAGAATCTGGCTTTCCGGCGCCAACGGAAGCGGCAAGACAACCCTGCTGAAGCTGATCGCGGGGGAACTCGCGCCTGACGCGGGCTCCATCTCCTTTGCCAACAGGATCAGGATTGGCTACTACCGCCAGGACCTCACGGAGCTTGACCCGCTTCTGATGGTGCGTGCCTACCTGCTCTCAAGCGGCAGGGAGGAAGGCCAGATCCGCACCCTGATGGGCTGCATCGGCCTTAAGGACGCCCTGATCGAAGAGCGGATTGGCAGGCTCTCCTGGGGGGAAAGGGCCAAACTCCAGCTCCTGATGCTGCTCATGGGGGAATACAATCTGCTGCTGCTGGACGAGCCGACCAACCACCTCGACCTCAAAAGCCGCGAGATGCTCGGAAAAGCACTGCGCGAATACAATGGCTCCCTGATCTTTGTTTCCCACGACCGGGCTTTCATCGGGCAGGTATCCACCCGGGAAGTGAATGTGGACCGCGGCTGATACAGTGTAGCTTGCATTGTTACAACTGGCTCTCCTCAAAAGGCTGGCTCCCGGGTCATGCGGTTCACGCGGATTATCTACGGACTGCCGTGTATTGGGCTGCCGAAGTCTGTTCGGCAGAGGCAACGGAGTTGCCTGTTTGAAAGAGACCTCCGGTCTCTGCGGCAAACGGACTTTGCCACCCCTGGGCACGGTTCCCGGGACAAGTGGTTCACGCGGATTTACGCAGATAAAATGCGCGGATTGCCGCGGATTGATGTAAGATAGGTTCAGGATTTGCCCTTATTTTGTTCTTTTAATTTGTGTTAATTTGTGTAATTTGTGGATGATTATTCTAAAAGACTGGATCCCGGGTCAGCCACCCCAAAGGGGACCCCGTCTGCCCGGGATGACACAGTATATAGCCTGGTGGACTTGTTTCAGGGGTGTCAAGTCCTGAAATGGCGGACTGTTTTTTAGCTTTTGTTGTTTAGCCTAAGCCCCTACATATAATCCCGCTACCGAGCAGGGTTGGCAAAAAGTGAAACTTACGCAGCATCATATAGTTGGGCT
>Ga0302236_1002662_pt1 | contig 10426 bp, 6 predicted proteins | sample AAG_UR_Gly_MG_FD_193509 | JGI IMG/M metagenome (GOLD analysis project Ga0302236, IMG submission 193509) | Enriched activated sludge microbial communities from anaerobic digester in WTTP, New Holstein, Wisconsin, United States - AAG_UR_Gly | ecosystem: Engineered > Bioreactor > Anaerobic >...
ATTTATTGATCCATATATGTCGGTTATGTATCCTGATTTGCTATTCTTATATTCAAGATGGAGCTCTTCTACGAATTTCACTATGTTATGTCTCTCGGCACTTTGGATGTAAGGCGTGTTAACGCTTTTTATGCCTGAAAAACTCTTGAAGTGATCATGGAGCTTGTTCTCATATGAGAGATGCTCGCGAAGCTTGTCGTGGAAATACTCCCTGTTGTGGTGAGGAAGGCAGAAAAAGTCTGAAAGAAAATGGGTCACTATTCCAAGCCTGAGCGAAAAAGCATCTATTGAAAGCTGGTTTTCATACAGGCCGCCGGCTATTAGTTTTTCTATCTGGTCTATAACAAAATCAAAGCTCTGTTCCTTGTAATGCTTCTTGACAGCCAGTGAAGGCCATATGTCGGGCATCATGTTCCCAAGCGAAAGAAGCTTTTTGTTAAGCGATATTCCAAGCCTGTTTTCTATGTTCTCGCTCATGTGAGCTGATATCACGCTGTGTGTCTGTGCTAGCAACTTACCACCCTCTTTTCTCCGTAGTTGTCTGGATTAAAATTGCCTACATCTAATATTTTATGACAATATAAATAAAACCGCAAGTTAAAAAGAATTAAATTCTGGATTTTTGTGATGGCAATATGGGCGCGGGGACGTTCTTTTTCCAGCCAGTCGTTGATTTGCAGGCGGTGCGGAATAATATGGATATGAATTTTTTTTTGTGTTAATATATACTGTGGCTGAAAGTGCCAAGAATAAAAAAGTTTGGCCCAAAAGAGCCAGACCAGAGGTGATAATTTAATGAGAGTGGTCATAACTTCTCTTAACTCTAAATATATACACACAAACCTTGCCATAAGGTACCTTGAGGAATTCTGCAGAGGGCTTGAAGGCATTGAAGTTGAGATAGCCGAATATACCATCAACATGGACAAGGACAGGATACTCCGTGGGCTTTTCGACAGGAATGCCGACATTGTGTGCTTTTCATGCTACATTTGGAACATAGAAGCCACACTTGAAATTGTCGGAAACTTAAAAAAGGTGGCTCCTGGAGTCAAGGTGCTGCTTGGGGGTCCGGAGGTGTCGTTCAATCCAAGACAGGTCATGGAAGGATGCAACTGCGTTGACTATATTGTCTCGGGCGAGGGGGAGCTCACCCTGCGCGAGTTCCTGCTCGGCATAAAGTGCGGCTTGGATTTGTCTGGAATTGAAGGCTTGACTTTCAGGAGGTCGGGCGAGGTTGTGCAAAATAGTGCCAGGCGCCCCATGGAAACGCTAGACGTAGTAGGGAGCCCATATCTAGGCGGCAGAATGGATGAATTCAAGGATAAGATAGTATACTATGAAAGCTCGCGGGGCTGCCCTTTTAGCTGTCAGTACTGCATGTCGTCAATAGAAAGAGGTGTCCGATATTTCGACATCGCCAGAGTGGAGAGAGAACTCAAAGTCTTTCTCGACGCAGGCATAAAGCAGGTCAAGTTCATAGACAGGACATTCAACTCAAACGGGAAAAGGGCTGCGCAGATATTGAGATTCCTGATGGAAAACGACAACGGCCATACGAATTTCCACTTTGAAGTGGCAGCTCACACCATAGACGAGGAGCTGCTCGGCATATTCAAGACTGCAAGGAAGGGGCTATTCCAGATAGAAATAGGCATACAATCTCTCAACAGCGACACGCTGAGGGAGATAGGCAGGGGGCAGAATTTCGAAAGGATAAAGAGAATTGTAACTGAAATTGCAAGGGCTGGAAGGGTGCACCAGCATGTGGATCTCATAGCTGGGCTGCCGCATGAAAGTTTCGAGAGTTTCAGGGAGTCCTTCAACGGGGTATTCGACCTTGGCGCAGACCACCTGCAGCTTGGATTTTTGAAGCTGCTCAGGGGCGCCCCTATAAGCAGGGAAGCAAAGCTGAGTGAACATGGATACATATACAGGGAAAACCCTCCCTATGAGGTTTTGCAGAACAATTATATCAGCTTCGGCCAGCTTGCCAGGCTAAAGGAGATTGAGGAGCTGCTTGAGCTCTATTGGAATTCCCATAAATTCAACCAATCCTGCAGTTACATCATAAAAAGCCTTTACGCAGACGATGCTTTCAAATTTTTCGAGGATTATGCAGAATACTGGCACTATAGCGGCTATTATGAAATCGGTCATTCGAAGGACTGCTTCTACAGGCTGCTGTTTGAATTCTGCAGCTGCAAGGGTTTTGAACAGCTTGACGTCATAAGGGAGCTGCTCAGATACGACTATCTGTGCTTGGGCAAGACTTCTCATATACCTGACTTCATGGCAGGAGAAGCCTCTGAGGAGTTCAGGGAGTGGAGCCTCGCACTGATGCGGGATGAAGACAGGCTTGAGGCTCTGATCCCGGGGTATGTGCGCGGTGAACATAAAAGCTTTGCACGAAGAGTTCACATTGAGCGGTTTGAATGCGACATCAAAGCCCTTGCTGAAGCTAAAAATTCAATAGCGAGGAAAAAACGCCAGGCCGCCTTGTTTGTATATCCTCAGGCGAAATCTGGCGAAGACTCTGAAATATATTTTGTCAACTTGGACTGATTGGAGTGTGGAAATGAAATCTAGAATAGAAAAATATCTAATGGAAATGACAAGGGAAATCTCTTTCATAACAATAGAAAAGAGCGAGGAGCTACTGCTGAGCGGCTATAATGTGCCCGCTGAAGGTCTAGACGTGCCGGTGCTGACAAGCGAGCTTTCCGAGCTTATAAAAAACGGCAAGGCGATAAACGGCATAAGCGCCGCTTCAATAATAAAAGGAATTGTCTACATGCTCGGAATTGACCCGCAGTTTCCAAGCAACGCAGAATACAGGAAGCTGCTTGAAGCCCTTGGTACCGACATAAAAGGCTACATACAAACGCAGGGAGTAAACCTTGCAAATGCCGGAAACCTGAAGGCTGCGGCGGTTTTTTTCAAGGCCTTGCTTGAGCTTGATGAAAAAAACATAAACGGAATATACAACTATGCGCTGGTTTGTCAGGATATATCGAAGGATTGCGGCCAAAGGGGCGAAGCGAAGGCTGCGGCTGACTATTCAAAGGAGGCCAGGCAGGCGTTTGAGCTGCTTGTTGAGGAGTATCCTGATTTTGCAAAAGGTTATTACAACCTTGGCTTTTACTATTTCAGGGCCGGTGACTACGCCAGGGCCAAGGATACCTGGCAAAAAGCCATAGACAACGGCATAGAAGACGAGTTTACAGGTGAGATAGAGGAACTGCTAGGCGTCTGCGGCGAAAAATTCGACATACAAGATGGCATAAGCATGGTGCTTGAAGGAGATCCGCAGGGCGGCCTTGAACTGCTGCTTCCTCATGTAAATAAGCATGGAGGAGATTGGAAACTGCTGTTTTTCACGGGACTTGCCTACAGACAGCTTGGGGAGGTTGAGGAGGCGCAGCTGTATTTTGGCGACATACTCAAACTGGACCCCAAAAATGCAGACGCCATGGTCGAGCTAGGACTCTGCAGCGCTGTGAAAGGCAATTTGGACGAGTCGCTTTCCTATTTTAAAAAAGCACTCGAATTGCGCCCTGACAATCCGGAAATACTATGCAACATAGGCATGACGTATCTGAGCATTGGAGATTTGCAAAGCGCACGCGAGCATATATTGAGATCATATGAGCTTGATCCTGAGGATGAAATCACGATAGAGTGCATGAAAGAACTTGAGAAAAACGAAAACAGATAAGGTTCAAATGTTTAAAAAAAGGACAACCTTAATTCGAGGATGTCCTTTTATATTTGAATTAATCGGGTATAAATATCACATTAGCTATAAATGTGGCTTCGCTTCAAATGTTTACTAGCTTAAGCATGTGTGAAACCGAGGCATACAGGGGGGCGGCGTATTGGGCATGACAAATATAATACACAATTCACATGAAATATACTTTAAAAATCCTTTTGGAGCCATGACATGCGGACAGTCTGCCGTTCTTAGAATAGCTGCAGGCGCTGAAGAGGATGTCAAAAACGTATGGGTTGTAATGCATGAAGAGGGCGCCCATGGAGCCTATGAAGAGATTGCGATGCTTAGGGAAAATCCAAAATCGGGATTTAACATTTTTTATGCGCAGATAAATATGCCATTCAAGACTAGCATTGTGTGGTACTATTTCAAGATAGAAGCCTCAAGCGGTGTATTCTTTTACGGCAACAACAGCCATCAGGCAGGCGGAGTCGGACAGATTTACACTCTTCAGCCAAAACCATATCAAATCACCGTGTATTCCGAGGCGTTCGACACACCGGCATGGTTCAGACAAACTGTGGTCTATCAGATATTTCCGGATAGATTTTTCAATGGAAATGAAGGCAAGAAGATATACAACAAGAAAAACAACAGTTTTATATACTCGCACTGGAATGACACTCCATTTTATGTCAAGGACGACAAGGGCGAGGTGCTCAAATGGGATTTCTTTGGAGGCAACCTAAAAGGGATAATGAAAAAGCTGGACTATCTGAAAAAACTGGGAGTTGGCTGCATATACCTGAATCCCATATTCGAATCGCAAAGCAACCACAAGTATGATGTTTCGGATTACAAGAAAGTTGACGGAATGCTCGGAGACGGTGTCTTGTTCAAGAAGCTTGTAAATGAAGCAAGAAAGAAAGACATATCAATAGTGCTTGACGGAGTGTTCAGCCATACAGGCAGCGACAGCATATACTTCAACATGTACGGCAGGAACGACGATTTGGGAGCCTACCAGTCGAAGGATTCCAAATACTACAGATGGTACAAGTTCGAATCGCATCCTGAAGCATACAAGAGCTGGTGGGGCATTAAATCGCTTCCTGAGGTAAATGAGCTTGACGAAACGTACATAGATTACATAATAAGCGGAAATGACAGCGTGTTGAAATATTGGACGGAAATGGGAGTGAAGGGCTGGAGGCTCGATGTGGCAGACGAGCTTCCGGATGAATTCATAGAACGCTTCAGAGAGACGCTCAAAAAAATAGATAATGAGGCTGTTCTCATTGGAGAGGTCTGGGAGGATGCATCCAACAAGATAAGCTACGACAGGAGGAGGACATATATTCGAGGCAAAGGCCTGGATTCTGTAACAAACTATCCCTTCAGACGCATAATGCTGGATTTCATGTTCGGGGAGAAAAGCTCAGGAGAAACGGCGCAAATGCTTATGAGTCTGTATGAAAACTATCCTGCCAAGGCATTTTATTCGAATTTGAATCTGATAGGCAGCCACGATGTTCCAAGAATACTCACGCTGCTTGGAGGGGCTCCCGAAAGCGAAAATATGAGTACGACTCAGAAATATAAGTACAAGCTGGATTCAAGCATGAGGCAGTTGGGACTGAAAAGGCTCAAACTGCTAAGCCTTGTTCAAATGACCTTTCCGGGAGTGCCATGCATATACTATGCCGACGAGGCGGGCTTGGAGGGCTATGAAGATCCCTTTAACAGGGCGACGTACCCTTGGGGGAAAGAGGATACTGGATTGCAGGCATGGTATAAACATTTTATACGGCTCAGGAATGAAAATTACGCATTCAAGGTGGGAAGCTGGAGACCTCTTGAGCTTCCGGATGACGTGTTCGGATTCACAAGAAGCACTGCCGGAGGAAGCGGCGTTTTCGGAGAAAAGACTGCTGAGCAGCTTTTTATAGTGCTTATAAACAGAAGCCCGTCAGGTGTATCCGGTTTTCAAATCAAGCTTGATGAGTGCGACTCAATGGTTTTTGAAGAAATTCATACTGGTGAAGAGATCTTGTGCAATGAGGGAATTCTTAAAATTTCGCTCGAGGGTTATTCTGCCAAAATACTAAAGAAAAGGGATTAGAAGGGGTTGCTCATATGAAGGCAAAAAGCGTTGATTATATATTTCCGGATGATTTTTTTGTATATCTGTTCAATGAAGGCAGATACTATCACAGCTACAATATAATGGGGGCGAGGCTGACAAGCCATAATGGCAAGAACGGCACTGTTTTCAACGTCTGGGCGCCCAACGCCAAAAGCGTAAGCGTTGTCGGGGACTTCAACAGCTGGAACGGAAAGGGCTTTGAAATGAAGAGGGTCAAGAATTCCGGCATATGGAACATATTCATAGAAGGGCTTTCTGAAGGGGACATATACAAATACGAGGTGACAGCATCAGCCGGCAGGAAGATTCTCAAGGCGGATCCATATGCGCTGTGCTCCGAAAAGAGGCCGAATACAGCCTCTGTAATAAAAAAGCTGAATGAGTATGAATGGAATGACGAGTCATGGGAATCGATCAAAAAGAAAGAAACTTCGTATGACAAGCCGGTCAACATATATGAGCTGCACATTGGCTCGTGGATGAAAAAGCCGGATGGAAAGTTTTACAGCTACCGTGAGTTGGCCGACAAGGTGACTGACTACGTGCTGGAGATGGGATACACCCATGTAGAGCTGATGCCCATAATGGAGCATCCGTTTGACGGGTCCTGGGGTTACCAGGCTACGGGGTATTTCAGCGTGACGAGCAGGTATGGCACCTCCGATGATTTTAAATACTTCGTGGACTTATGCCACCAAAGAGGCATAGGAGTAATACTTGACTGGGTTCCTGGACACTTCTGCAAGGACGAACATGGCCTTTTCAGGTTTGACGGGACGCCGACATACGAATATTCAAGTCCTCTCAAGGGGGAGCATCCAGAATGGGGCACAGCCAATTTCGATCTTGGAAGACCTGAAGTTATAAGTTTTCTTATATCAAACGCGGTTTTCTGGTTTGAAATGTTTCACATAGACGGCCTGAGGGTGGATGCGGTTGCAAATATGCTATATCTTGACTACGGCAGTCGCGACGGGCAGTGGGAGCCCAACAGATACGGCGGCAGAGAGAACATTGAGGCAATAGAGTTTCTTAGAATGCTCAATAAGACGGTATTTAGTTACTATCCGAATGCTCTTATGATAGCCGAGGAATCGACAGCCTGGCCGCTTGTGACGGCTCCGGTTCACATTGGAGGGCTCGGCTTCAACTACAAATGGAACATGGGTTGGATGAACGATATGCTCGAATACATGAGCCTGGATCCGGTCCACAGGAAGTGGAACCACAACTTGATAACCTTCTCGCTGACTTACGCATTTTCTGAAAACTACATACTTCCGCTTTCTCACGACGAGGTTGTGCATGGAAAATGCTCCCTGATAGGCAAGATGCCGGGGGATTACTGGCAGAAGTTTGCGAACCTGAGACTGCTGCACGCCTATATGGCTGCGCATCCGGGCAAGAAGCTGATGTTCATGGGCGGAGAATTCGGGCAGTTTGTGGAATGGAACTACTCTCGCGAGCTCGAATGGTTCCTGCTCGAGTACGACATGCACAGCAAGACAAAGCACTATGTTGAAAGCCTCAACAGATTCTATAAGGACGAGAGAGCGCTGTGGGAGGTTGACCATGACTACAGCGGCTTTGAATGGATAGACTTGCATAATTATCAGGAGAGCGTAGTGGCCTTCATGAGAAAGGGCAAGAAAAAGGAAGATTTCATAATCGCCGTATTCAATTTTACGCCTATGGAAAGGCACGGCTACAGGATAGGAGTGCCGTACATGGGAGAGTATGAGACTGCGCTGTGCAGCAACAGTGAAGAATTCGGAGGCAACGGAAGATGCATGTGCAGCGAGTTTTGCGCCACTCAGACTCCGTGGCAAAGCCAAAAGCATTCGATAATGCTCGACCTGGGTCCGCTGAGTGCAGTGTTTATAAAGCCTAAAAACATAGTCATACCAGAAGGTGAAACAGGAGCTTCAAAAAACGGAACAGACAGGAAAAACGTTGGATTTTCAAACTATCATGCAAGATAGTTGTTTTAAGCGGGGTTTTATGTGGATATATATCTATTGTGGGATTGTAAAACCTTGTATACAGCAATCATTTTATGGAAGGAGATAGTGAGATGGTTAAAAGAAACAAAAAGAAAAAAGAGGTCATAGCTATGATACTTGCCGGTGGACAGGGCAGCAGGCTCGGTGCTCTTACAAGAAGCACTGCAAAACCTGCAGTTCCTTTCGGCGGAAAATATAGGATAATAGATTTTCCACTCAGCAACTGCTCGAATTCGGGGATATATACGGTAGGCGTATTGACACAGTATCAGCCTCTCGCGCTGAATACGCACATAGGCATAGGAAGCTCTTGGGACCTGGACAGAAAGGATTCGGGCGTTTCGGTGCTTCCTCCCTATGTGGGCACAGAGGGAGGAAGATGGTACAAGGGCACTGCAAATGCCATATATGAAAATACTGATTTCATAGACGTGTACGACCCGGAGTATGTAATAATACTTTCAGGAGACCACATATACAAGATGGACTACTCGAAGATGCTCAAGTATCACAAGGAAAAGGGTGCTGACGCTACGATATCTGTAATGGAGGTGCCCTGGGACGAGGCAAGCAGATTCGGAATAATGAACTGCAACGCTGACAACAGCATATACGAATTCGAGGAAAAGCCGGAAAATGCAAAGAGCAATCTGGCGTCCATGGGGATATACATATTTAACTGGAAGCAGCTCAAGCAATATCTGGCAGAGGACGAGACGGACGTTGAGTCCGACAACGACTTTGGAAAGAATATAATACCTAAGATGCTCTCAGACGGCAGGAGCATGTATGCTTACAGATTCAAAGGATACTGGAAGGACGTGGGTACAATAAAAAGCCTCTGGGAGGCCAACATGGATCTTCTAAAGGACGACAACGAGCTCAATTTGTACGACAGAAGCTGGAGAATATACTCGGAAAATCCGGTAAGCCCGCCTCATTATGTCAGCCAGGATTCGTGCGTTAAGGCATCGCTTCTGGACGAAGGCTGCATAGTATATGGGGACGTGGAAAACTCGGTGCTGTTCCCTGATGTATACGTGGGAAAGGGTGCCAGGATAGTGGATTCGGTAATAATGTCGAATGTAAGGGTGGAAGAAGGCGCCGTTATAGAACGAGCTATAGTGGGCGAGGACGTAGTCATAAAGTCTGGGGAGAGAATAGGAAGCATTGAATCTGAAGATATTACACTATTCACAGAATAGATATGCAGGAGGTATATCATGAAAGATGTCATGGGAATAATCAATCTAGGGGAATCCGAAGAAAACATAAATAATCTAACACACCATAGACCTATAGCGTCAATCCCCCACATCGGAAGGTACAGGGTAATAGATTTTATAATTTCAAATATGGTGAATGCCGGAATAGAAAACATAGGTGTTTTTACAGGGAACAAGTTCGGCTCTCTAGTGGACCATCTTGGATCCGGAAAAGCCTGGGACCTGGACAGGAAAATTGACAGGCTCTATGTGCTTAGTCCGGAACACAAGAGTACGAAGCCGTTTTACCAGGAGGGAGACATTAGAAATTTCAAGGAACATCTGAACTATATCAAAAAAAGCAGGCAGGAATATGTAATGATATCCAAGAGCTATATGGTATTCAATATGGACTTGAAGGATGCCGCGGAGTTTCACAAGGATTCTGGCGCGGATATAACAATACTCTACAAGAAGACAACTACAAAACAGGATTTCTTCATTGATTGTGACACACTCAATCTGGACGAAAACGGAAAAGTTATCAGCATAGGTACAAATACTGGTGTTGGTCCGTGTCCCAACATATCAATGGAAGTCTATATCATGAAGAAGGAAATGCTTGTAGGCATGATAGAGGATGCCATAGCTTTTGGTGACGCCAACTACCTCAAGGAGATGATCCTGAAAAAGGTATATGACGAAAAAACTTTTGTAAACTCATATGGATACACAGGCTATCTTGCATGTATCAACTCGCTCATTAACTATTTCAAAGAAAATATGGAAATATTGAATCAGGATAATTACCAGGAGCTTTTTACAGGTCATGGGCTTATATTCACAAAGGTAAAGGACGAGGCGCCGACAAAATACTCGGCTTCATGCAATGTGAAGAATTCGCTTCTTGCGAACGGCTGCATAATAGAGGGGCACGTTGAAAATAGTGTTATATTCAGGGGCGTTAAGATTGGTAAAGGAGCCGTAGTCAAAAACAGCATAGTGATGCAAAGAACTGTAATTGAAGAAGGAGCTTCGATTGAATACTCAATAATTGACAAGAGTGTGAAAATAACTGAAAACAAGCAGCTAAGGGGCGACGAAAAGAGTCCGATAGTTATAATGAAAGAATCCGTTATATAGCAAAAGCATTGTACAGGGGGTAATAATAATGACACGAGTTCTCTTTGCAGCATCTGAAGCATACCCTTTCATAAAAACTGGCGGACTTGCCGATGTGGCTTTTGCTCTTCCAAGGGAGCTAAGGCGATATGGCATAGATGCAAGGGTCATAATCCCAAAATACATGGACATAAGGGAAGAATTCAAGAGCAAAATGAAGTTCATCAAGAGC
>Ga0302236_1002670_pt1 | contig 10405 bp, 7 predicted proteins | sample AAG_UR_Gly_MG_FD_193509 | JGI IMG/M metagenome (GOLD analysis project Ga0302236, IMG submission 193509) | Enriched activated sludge microbial communities from anaerobic digester in WTTP, New Holstein, Wisconsin, United States - AAG_UR_Gly | ecosystem: Engineered > Bioreactor > Anaerobic >...
CTTAAAATAGGGTTATTCGTCAAGGAATTTCTCTCACAGATTACACTGATTACACAGATTTTATTTTTGATTGGTCTACAGGGTCGTTGTTTCACGCAGATTTCGCAGATTACGCAGATTTGATTTATGATTGTTCTTAAGTGCCGTTATGAGTCATATGTGCCACAAAAGTTATCTCCCAGGTTAAAATTCTCAAGGCACAAATGACTCCAGGTTTACATTGAGGACAGGAAACGACAAGGACATCGTTTTTCAGGAAAGTATCCATCTCACCCTCTTGACCTCAAGACCTCTCGACCTCAAGACCTCTCGACCTCAAGACCCCTTGACTTCTCACCACCTCGCCATCTCACTTTTCTCATTCTTCTTTTTTGATTGACAAAATACCAATCCTCCCAAAAAAGGAAATAATAAAAATATATGCAACAGGAGATAAAAATGCCCAATCAACCACCCCAGAATCAAATTCAGATTAAGATTGACGAAAAGGTCGGAGAAGGCACTTACGCCAATTTCTTCGTTATTACAAATTCTCCTTCCGAATTTATAATGGATTGTGGACGTGTCCTTCCAGGAATTCCGGATGCCAGAATTTATACTCGTGTTTTGATGACTCCATCCCATGCCAAACAATTAATGCAGCTTTTGGAGAAAAACATAGATTCTTACGAAAGTCAGTTTGGAGAAATCAAGATTTATGGTCAGCAGGATAATAAGCCGGTAGGATTTAAACCAGAAACAAAGAGTTAACAGGTGAATGGTGATGACTTTCTCTCACAGATTTCACTGATTTCACAGATTTGATTTTTAATGGGTCTACAGGGTCGTTGTTTCACGCAGATTACGCAGATTACGCAGATTTGATTATTGAATAGGTCTGGGATGAACGGGATTGGAAGGATTTTGGGGATTATTATATTGTAAAAACAACTTAAGCTATCTGGCGTCTCAAAAATTATCTTCCAGGTTAAAGTTCTCAAGGCATAAATGCAAGTCAGGAGTCGTCACTGCCGAAATAACTTTTACGCTATGAACTAATTTTCTTGGCAGTGAGGACTCATGACGACTATCTCTCACAGATTACACTTATTTCACAGATTTGATTTTTGATAACCAGAACCGTCGTTTCACGCAGATTACGCAGATTTGATTTATGATTGTTCTTAAGTGCCGTCATGAGTCATATGTGCCACAAAAGTTATCTCCCGGGTTAAAATTCTCAAAGCACAAATGCAAGTCAGGAGTCGTCACTGCCGAAATAACTTTTACGCTATGAACTAATTCGTTTGGCAGTGAGGACTCATGACGACTATCTCTCACAGATTACACTTATTTCACAGATTTGATTTTTGATAACCAGAACCGTCGTTTCACGCAGATTTCGCAGATTTGATTTATGATTGTTCTTAAGTGCCGTCATGAGTCATATGTGCCACAAAAGTTATCTCCCAGGTTAAAGTTCTCAAGGCACAAATGACTCCTGACTTACATTGAGGGTAGGAAACGACGAGGACGTCGTTTTTCCGGAAAGTATCCCTCTCACTATCTTGACCTCAAGACCTCTCGACCCCTTGACCTCAAGACCTCTCGACCTCTTGACCTCTCGACCCCTTGGCCTCTCGACCCCTTGACCTCAAGACCTCTCACCACCTAACTAAATACATTCTAACTATTTCTCTTTCTCTCTTTTTCTCTTTGTAAAAATATCTCCGAACTCCTTTTTATTCTATTTCGCCGGGAGCTATTAAATCTTGATAGTTAATTGCTTGATACATAGTCAATTCAGTAACGACCCCGTAACACTTCCGTAACAGTTCCGTTGTCTCGTTACGGGGTTGTTACTGGGTTGTTACTGGAGTATAAGAAGAAGGGGAAAGAACGGTAAAAAATCAAGAAAAGAAAGAGAAGTGGAAATAAATCTACATATAAACTCAATTTTTCTGTTTGTTTCTTATTGACAAAAAATAGCAACTGGAGATATAAGTAAAACCAGATTTGGATGTATCAAAACCCTCATCAGAAACCGAATTGTAAGAGGTTACACAAAATGAGATTTATTGTTTTACGGCTAATTTTCAGGCGAAAGGTAGGTTTATGCATAGCAGGCAAATAATTTATCTGATAATAGCTCTGATGATAGCCGTCTTCTTTTTCACCGGTTGCAGGAAAGAAAAGAATGGGCAACTGGAAATAACTCCGGAAAAGACAGATAGTCCAGAAAAAAAAACCTCCCTGTTTACAATTCGTTATCGTCCGGTTTGGACCGCTCAAGCAGAATTTGCCGGTGTTTATATAGCGCAAAAGAAGGGTTTTTATTATGATAAGGGCTTAAATGTAATAATCCAACCCAGTGGAATAAATTATCCTCCCTACGAAAATTTGCAGCAGGGCTATAGTGATATTGTTCAAATGTCTTTATTAACAGCGTTGAAAAGGGATGCGGAAAAAGGTAATTTAATAAACCTAGCACAAATTACACAGCGCACTTCTTTAATGCTGGTGGGGAAAAAATCCCGCGGAATAAACTCTATACCTGATTTTGAAGGAAAAAAGATAGGGTTGTGGAAAACGGATGACCGCTTGCTGTCCTTGATATTTTTACAGCAGAATAAATTGAATATGAATATAGTAGATTTGGATATTACCATCAATCTCTTTCTGAAAGACGGCATAGATGTAATGAATGTAATGCGTTACAATGAATATCACCAAATTTTACAAGCGGGAATAGACCCGGAGGAATTATTTACAATTTCCTTTGCTGATACAGAGCTAAATATTGCTGATAATGGACTTTATACTACCCGTGAATTTTATAGCAAATACCCTAAACAATGTCGTGATTTTGCCGCTGCCACACTTCAGGGCTGGATTTATGCCATAAACAATCAGGAAGAAACCGTCTCTACTGTTTTGGAAGTTATGCATCAACATCATCTACCGGCAAATAGACCTCATCAAAAATGGATGCTAAATGAGCTTTGTCGGGATATAACAATATATAAAAATCAAGTAGGTATTCTGCAGGAAAGTGATTTTAATAAAGCAAAAAAAATTCTTACAGACCAAAATTTACCAGCAACAAGACAAACATATAAGGGCTTTTTCCCCCAATGAAACAAAGACAAGAAAAACGCGGACTGGCATATCAGATAATAGTTTTCATTTTTATCTCCCTGATACTTGTTTTTGCTGCGTTTATTGGAATAACCAGAATACTCTTTTCTCATATAATGATGGATAATGCTAAAGAGACAGTAAGCCATCTGGCAAATGAGACAATTTATCAAATTGAAAATCGCTTAACGAAGGTTTTAGATATCTCTCGCACAATTTTAATACTATACCATAATAATCATTTTGAAAGAAAAAAACTGGATTCCCTCCTGCACGATTTGGTTTATGAATTTGAAACTCTGGAAGCAGTAACAATTGCTTACGCTCCTTCCTCTTATCAGAAAGGTTATTCCCGCACTATTTTTCACTCTCAAAACAAGGCAATTTACCGAGAATTACAACCTGCTGATTATCAATATCTGGATTGGTTTCAGATACCTTTTGAACTGGAAAGTAAATATTGGACGGAACCCTGGTATGATGCCAACGCTACTAAAGAAACTGTTATTTCCTATTGTATTCCTCTTTTTGCGGAAGGTAAATGCATAGGAATTATGAGATTAGATACCGAACTCTCGGCTTTGCAGAAAATTGTTTCTCCCTTAAAGCTAAAACATAGCGGTTATGCATTTTTAGTTTCCAGTATTGGCACAATTATTACTCATCCTGCTGATTCCCTCACTTTCAATGAAAGTATCTTTAGTTTGGCAGAAGCTACTAATGACAAGCAATTAAGGCAAATTGGCAAAAAAATGATTAACGGGGATATTGATTTTGTTCACTTACAAAATAATGCTGTTTTTGGTGATTCCTGGCTGTATTATGCCCCCCTCATTACGAATAATTGGTCGTTAGGAATTGTTATAGCTCACGAAGATATAGTCGGTGACCTCAATCTTTTATTGATTATTCAAACCCTGTTCTCGGTAATTATCTTTTTAACTATATCCCTCATTGTTTATTATAGAACTTTAAGCATTTCCAGACCTATCCGCCTCTTTATGGAAGTTGCTAATAAAATTGGTCAGGGCGATTTTGATGCAAAACTGCCATCAACCGGTAACAGCTATGAAATAGACCGCCTTATTTTAGCTTTTGAAACAATGCAGGAATCACTGAAGGAATATATCCAAAATCTGGAAATAACGATTGAGGAAAAAAACCGTATTGAAGCGGAAGTAAAAATTGCTTCAGAAATTCAACGCAAATTGATTCCCGAAAATACTCTTCATCCCTACGGAATACAGGAACTTCGCTGTTATGGCATTCTGGAACCGGCAGGAGATATAGGGGGTGATTTATACGATTTCTTTCCTGTTGATAAGTCCCATTTCCTTTTTGTGATAGCTGATGTTACAGGAAAAGGGATTGTTGCCTCAATGACAATGACAATGGTCTCTACCTATTTAAGAACTGTTTCTACCTATCACTACACGACAGGTGAGATAATGCAAAATCTGAATAATTTCCTCTGTAAACAAACCTCTGCTTCTAATTTCGTAACTGCCCTTTTAGGTATATTAAACCTGAAAAACGGAAAACTGGAATTTTCTAATGCAGGACATACACCACTCATCATTAGAAATATTGATAATGACTATAAGATAATTTCCGAAACACATTCCAATCCCTTAGGGGTTTTTGAAAATATAGTTATTGGCTCTGCCGCTATTACCCTGGAAAAAGGTGATGAAATAATCCTTTTCACCGATGGCATTACGGAAACATTGAATCCTGCAGAGGATTTTCTAGAATTAAAAGGTCTGGAAAATATTATCACAGAACTGAATTCAACGAACCCTGAACAAACTGCTGTCCAAATTTTGCAAAAAGTACATAGCTTTGCTCAAAATACACCCCAAAAAGATGATATTACTATTCTGGTGATTGACTATAAAAAATGATGAATAAGAGAGGTCGAGATGGTGAGGTGGTGAGATGGCGAGGTGGATTTTTTTACAAAGAGAAAAAGAGAGAAAGAGATATAGTTAGAATGTATTTAGTGAGGTGGTGAGAAGTCAAGGGGTCGAGAGGTCTTGAGGGCGAGAGGTCAAGGGGTCGAGAGGTCAAGGGGTCGAGAGGTCTTGAGGTGCCTTCAATCTTTTTACTTTAATTCATTCTTCATTTCGGATGCAGATTTTCCCGTCAATCCTCCAACAGATATTTTTTACTTGACAGAAACCCAGTTGAGATAATGATTAGATAATGAAAGAATTGTATTTTATATACAAAGGTGTAGATATGTTTAAGGAAAGAACAGTCATCTTAATTGAAAACAATATAATTATCTATAAGCAAGGAGAAAAAGCAGATGGTCTATTTAATAAATTTTTATACACCTGAATGCTTTTTACCTAATAAAAAGGAGAAAAAATGAAAACTAAAATTACTTTCACATTTGTTGCACTGCTGCTTCTATTTTTATTCACTGCCTGTGACAAAGATGATAATAATAAACCCCCTGTTAATACGGAAATCACAGTTGCCTTGAATAATTACTGGCAGTATCAAACAGACCTTACTTCCCTTATGGAGGCGCATGATGGCACAATGGATGAGATGCAAAATGCCATTCTCAACCTGGGAAGTAAAAAGAAAAGTCGTGATGCCTTTACCCAAATAGACGCTATGGTAGAGGATTATGTTAGCCAGAGTAATGCTATAGCTGGAAAATTTGATGTTTTGGTTCAAGCGGAAAATGCTATAGTTCCTTATGGCGGGAGTAAAAACTTATTAACCGATATTGCTAAAGGTGTCTATAACAAGGCGAAGGATACCGTTGTATCAGGTGGAAAAATGGTTCGTTCTGGTTGGCGCGTGATGAGCGGTAAACAAAGTATCCGTCAGGTATTAAATGACCCAGATTCAGGTATACCCTTAATTTCAGGATGGGCAGCAACCATCCAGAAACGAAATAGTGCTCGGGATGCAAAAATTCGGGATATGATTGAACACTGGAATCCTGTAACTTCTCCTGCAGATTGTAATAATACCATTCCTTATGATGATTTACCTGGTTCTACTCCTGACGAAAAAGCAAACGCCTATTTGAATATGAGTGACGAAGACCCTGTAAAAATGGGTATGCGAAGAGATGTTATGCTTTGGAGTGATGACGAACGCCAAGCTACAGCCGAAACAGCCAAAGAACTTGGCGAAACGAGTGTAAAAGCTGTTGGTGATGCTTATGGAGGACCTTATGGTGAATGGACAAATGAAATTGTGAACCAAATGCTGGATGAAGATGAAACAGCTGATGACTGCGGCACTATGGATATTGATATTCCTGTTACGGCAAGTAAAACACTTATTATTTCCAAAGCTAATATGCCTGATGATGACCCCCGAATTACTGTTATAATGAATGCTCCCCAAAATCTGGAACAGCAATTACCTCCCGGTGAATATCATATTATTGCTTTAGCGGAAGGTTTTATACGGGGTGTGTATGAAAATCTGCAAATTGTCAAAACTTCAGTTACCAATCTTACAGCAGAATTATTAAATTTAGCAGAAAACCCCATTATCATTGAGGATTTAACTGTTCAAGAAGGTTGTCCAACGGTAAATCAACCTGTTCATTCACATCTATCCTGCGTAAGCACAATCGGGCAAGAGCTTTCTTTTGCGTGGACTGTTTCCGGAGGTTCTTATACAGGGTTTAATCCTATTGGAACAGAACTGACTTTTACCCCTACTGAAGAAAAGGAATATACGATTTCGGTAGATGTTTCGGATAATCTCAATAATCATAAAACAAGAAGTGTTTCCCTTGCCTCCTTAGGAGGAATGTTAGCTATTGACGATTGGGAAATTGGTAGTGAAGATTTCACAGATAATAAGCTGAATCCTGGCGAAAAAATAACTATTGAGCTTTTTGTTACTAATACAGGAACAACTGACCTTAGCGGTTATCATAATATTCCCTCCGGAAACGGTTTTACCTCTTTATTTAATTCAACTCATGTTGATATATCTGCTGGAACAACGATAGCTATATATGTCCCTCTTAAAATTAACAGTGAACTTAGTATAAATGAAATAACTCTGCAGTATCAATTTACAACTGAGAATCAAAACCATAACACCGTCCTGATTAGTGATTCTGTAGAACTACCAGTAGATTTTTATGTGACGATAGATGAAATTAGTGATGTAGTAACTGACCGTATTGTGAATATTACAGGAAAAATAGCAAATCCCAGCTTAACTACCGCACTATTGATATTGGATAACGATAGTGAACATTCCATTGAAATGAATTTGAATAACGGAAATTTTTCCCAGGCAGTGGTTCTGAATGGTTCAACAGCAGAAGTTTCACATACGGTTTATGTGATTGCCGTTTCCGGAGGTTTAACCGCTGAAGATACAATGACTTTTACTTCTCTGGTACCCATAATGTCTTTGCATTGTACTCTCACCTGGGATACTTCAGGAACGGATGTTGATTTCTGGATTACCGACCCCAACAAAGAAAAATGCTATTACGCTCATAGACATACAGCCAGCGGTTTAGCTCTTGATGTAGACGATACTGATGGCTATGGTCCTGAAAATATCACTTCGCCAAGCGTAATTCCCGGTGACTACACCGTGCAGGTTCATTATTATAGCGACCACGATTATGAAAATGCTATCGGAACCAATTGTGTAGTAGTTGTTCGTCAAACAGACCTTCCACCAATAAACTATTATGGTTATTTAGCTGATACCGGAGATTTATGGACTGTAACTACCCTGCATTATGACAGCGAAAAGGGTTGGAGTATTAAACCCAATAATGCATACTCTAAAGTTAATCTTGCCACTTTACCTAAAAAGTAGGAGGTTTTTTCCCGCAGATTACACAGATTTCACGCAGATTTCGCTGATTACGCAGATTTGATTATGGAATAGGTATAGGATGAACAGGATTGGAAGGATTTATGGGATTTAATAGGTATAGGATGAACAGGATAAAAGGGATTTTAAGGGATTTAATAACTCGGAGATAATTTGTATAGACGGAGGACGCTGTTCCTCCGTTTTTTTTCCGGAAAAACGACATCCTTGTCGTTTTATGATTGACCGGGAGGTCAACATTCCGGAAAAACGACGTCCTCGTCGTTTCCTGTCCTCAATGTAAGTCAGGAGTCATTTGTGCCTTGAGAATTTTAACCTGGGAGATAACTTTTGTGGCACATATGACTCATGACGACACTTAAGACCAATCAAAAAATCATATCTGTGTTATCTGTGTAATCTGTGAGAGATGGTCGTCATGAGTCCTCACTGCCAAACAAATTAGTTCATAGCTTAAAAGTTATTTCGGCAGTGACGACTCCTGACTTGTAGTTCATCCCCTACCTATTAAATCCCTAAAATCCCTTAAATCCTGTTCATCCCATACCTATTAAATCCCCAAAATCCTTTTTATCCTGTTCATCCCAGACCTATTCAATAATCATATCTGTGTAATCTGTGTAATCTGTGAGAAAAAAAAGCTTGACAGATTTTTTATCAAATTTATATAATGAATCAGGCATAAATTTTAAGGGGATTAAGAAGATATGTTGATATTCAAAGAGCAAACCACACTACAGTATTTACATAGAACAAATAGCATTGTCTTAACAAAGCAAACCCCATTGCCATATTTACAAAACATTAACATATTTATCTTAACAACGCACAGCAGATTACTGTTTCTCTATCTTTATAATATAAATATACCTGTTTTAACCCTGTATTTTAAGATTATTACTCAAAAGCAAAAAATATCGTGGAGGATATTATGAAAAAGACATTTCTACTCTTTATCTTGGCTCTTTGCTCCTTAGCACTCTTTGCCCAAAATGAGGATTGGCTCTGGGCAAAGCAAGCTGGGGGAATAAGTGGTGATAAAGGTTATAGCATTGCTGTTGATGCATACGGTAACAGCTATATTACAGGTTATTTTAGAGAAAGTGCTACATTCGGCACTACTACCTTGACCAGTAGTAGTGATTATGGTAGTGACATCTTTGTTGCCAAGATGGACATTAATGGTAACTGGCTCTGGGCTAAACAAGCCGGGGGAACAGATTATCATGGTGGCTATGGCATTGCTGTTGATGCCAATGGAAACAGCTATGTTACAGGTTATTTTAGTGGTAGTGCAACCTTCGGAACTACTACATTGACCAGTAGTGGATATGATGACATCTTTGTTGCTAAGCTGGATAGCAGTGCTAACTGGCTCTGGGCTAAGCAAGCCGGGGGAACAAGTAGTGATATTGGCTATGGCATTGCTGTTGATGCCTACGGTAACAGCTATGTTACCGGTTATTTTAAAAGCAGTAGTTGTTCATTCGGCACTATTACCCTAACCAGCAGTGGATATGAAGACATCTTTGTTGCCAAGCTGGATATTAACGGTAACTGGCTCTGGGCTAAGCAAGCCGGCGGAACAAGTGAAGATGGTGGCACTAGTATTGCTGTTGATGCTAATGGAAACAGTTATGTTACAGGTAGTTTTAAAGAAAGTGCAAACTTTGGTACTACCACCTTAACCAGTAGTGGTAGCTGGGACATCTTTGTTGCTAAGATTGACCACAACGGTAATTGGCTATGGGCTAAGCAAGCCGGCGGAACTGATAATGATGGTGGCATTAGCATTGCTGTTGATGACAATGGAAACAGCTATGTTACAGGTGGTTTTTATGGTAGTAGTTGTTCCTTTAGCACTATAACTTTGATAAACAGTAGCATTGAATATTCAGACATCTTTGTTGCTAAAATTGACTACAACGGTAACTGGCTCTGGGCTAAGCAAGCCGGCGGAACAGGTTATGATGCTGGTTATGGCATTGCTGTTGATACCAATGGAAATAGCTATGTTACTGGTGAATTTGATGGTAGTGCAACCTTTGGCACTACTACATTTACTAGTAGTGGTGGTTCTGATATCTTTGTTGCCAAGCTGGATAGCAATGGTAACTGGCTCTGGGCAAAGCAAGCCGGGGGAACAGATGATGATTATGGCAAGGGCATTGCTGTTGATAACAATGGAAACAGCTATGTTACCGGCTATTTTTGGAGTAGTGCTACCTTCGGTACTACTACATTGACCAGTAGTAGTGATTATGGTAGTGACATCTTTGTTACAAAATTAGGAGAAGTAAATAGTATAGATTTACCTGATATTATATCCTTTAATGGCATCCGTTCTATCTATCCTAATCCGTTTAATCCCCTTACGACTATTGACTATGAAATAAGTATGCCCGCAGATGTTAAAATTGAGGTCTACAATAATCGGGGACAA
>Ga0302236_1002677_pt1 | contig 10395 bp, 10 predicted proteins | sample AAG_UR_Gly_MG_FD_193509 | JGI IMG/M metagenome (GOLD analysis project Ga0302236, IMG submission 193509) | Enriched activated sludge microbial communities from anaerobic digester in WTTP, New Holstein, Wisconsin, United States - AAG_UR_Gly | ecosystem: Engineered > Bioreactor > Anaerobic >...
TTAAAACAGGGGGTTACTTTTTACAATGGCATAATGGTTCAGGATAAAGGAGAAAAGATGGCAGCTTAAGGAAAAACAGGGTTGTGTTTGGAAGAATTAAATTTCCACAACTCTTGACAAGAGCTCTATTTTGAGCAAAAATATAATATCCTGGAACTTCTATCTTATTTTTAATCAAAAAATCTATTGCCTCTGAAAAAATAAATTTAGGTTTTAATTGTTTTGATACTAATTGAGTAATCTTTTCTATGAGCAACTTATTATGTTTTTGAGTAAATGGCTCAAAGCCTAAGTTTATGAGTATTATTTTTTTATTTCGATTAAATGTTTCTTTTTTATATTTATTAATATCTATTTCTTCGAGAGATATGTTCAGTCTATTAGCTATATATTCGATATCTTTCTTTTGATATGTGTTAGCATAAAAGAACCTTTTTACTGCTTGAAAATATCCAAGTTGTAAAATAAAACATACTTTATTTATAGCTGTTCTGAAAGTCTTTAATTCCTTTTCAGCCCAAACTGAGATATAAAAATATTTTTTCCTTTCTTCACTATTGAATTCAGGAGGATTCTTAAAAATTTTTAGTTCTGCAGAGGTGAGAATTGTTATGATAGACATATATAATAACTCCTTCTGTCTAAATCGATTATTTTAAATGGACGTTTTTATTAAGCATTTTTTGTATATAAAAAATTACCTTTAATTTTAGCAATATCTGATAAAATTAATTAAAAAAATAGGTTTATTTGTGCATCATAATATTTTCTTCTGGAGATGATAACATGATTTATGCTTATATTAGGGTCAGTACTGATAAACAGAATACGGAAAATCAAAAATTCGAAATATTAAAATTTGCTGATGAAAAGAAATTATCTATTCATAAATGGGTTGAAGAAACTATCACTACAACAAAAAAGCTGGAACAAAGAAAACTTGGAGGACTTATAAAGGAATTATCAACTAATGATATTTTAATTTGTTCTGAAATTAGTAGATTTGGCAGAAGTTTAATGGAAGTTATGAGTATTTTACATCTACTTATGGAAAAAGACGTAAAAGTATATACAGTGAAAGAGAAATATGAACTCGGTGATAATATACATTCCAAAATTTTAGCTTTTTCTTTTAGTTTAGCTGCTGAAATCGAAAGACAGATGATTAGCCAGAGAACTAAAGAAGCTCTGGCAAGAAAAAAATTTGAAGGGAAAAAGCTTGGCAGACCAAAGGGGAGCTTATCTCAAAAAACAAAACTCTCTGGGAAAGACGATATCATAAAGGAATTTCTTAAAAGTAAAGTTTCGATAAGCGCTATTGCACGGTTATTAAAAGTTAATCGGGGTACTGTAGCTAATTATATAAAAAATAGAAAATTGAAGCAAAAATTATGAATATATTTCTATGGGACTTTACACCCGTTTGAGGGGTTTTACCCAATTTATGGAACGAGATATGGAATGCATGTTGACAACGCAGAAGTGAAATTGATTAGAGATGCTGTAAAGAACTGGCTGAATCAGGTTGGTAAGAAGCCGTGGAAGCTTTAAAAGTTATGTCAGTTTTTATGTCAGATTGAGTAACCGGGTTGATTCTTCCAGTAACACTGTGTAGTATAACAGTATCACAGTTATGAGAATCTGGTATAATGGCCGTGAGAGTCTGTGAGAATTCTTTTCATAGCTATCCGTCCGTGTCTTATTTATTGCACATTCGAGAGAATTAATCTGGGATTTACGCTTCTGCGCCCGGAACTTAAAAAACTCTTTACCTGAAATACATTTCTGTATCCAGTATTCATCTCCGGGAGTTTCCCTGTTAAGCATTTCACCCTTGCCGGTCAAGAGCCAGTTCAAATTGATATTGAAGTTTTTATTCAGTAAAGCAAGAGACTGTCCGCCGGGCATAGTTTTTTCCGATTCTATATCCGCAATGTAACCGGTAGAGGTATTTAAATTTTTCGCCAGATCCTTCTGAGTAAACTTCATGGCTTTCCTGAATTCCCTTAATCGGCTCCCTATCATTACCGTCAATCCTTTCTATTGATTTTCCGCTTTTCTCCTGGCTTTTTCAGCCTTTTCCTTTAACCATTTATCCCGATCGTATTTAAACAGGAATATAGGATCTTCATCTTCATCGACAATAGGCCCCGGCTTGTATATATATTCCGGTTTCGGCTTTTCTGCTTTTTCTTCCTTAAGTTTCTTTATTACTTCATCCATAGGAGTACGGACAACCTCTGTTATTTTCGGACCTTCTCCGGATGGGATATATCCTCTCTCTTCATTTTCAAGCCTTACAATCTCTTCCATATTGGCAAGCCTGTCCTGATAAGAAATCTCTTTCCCTCTTATCTCGACATCCTTTGCGATCTTTAAATCCCTCCGCTTTCTGGCTATTTCTTCCTTTAATTTGCCCCTCTCTATGTCATCATCGGAGCTGATAATGGCAGATACGCGTTCTTTAATTATCGCTTTTCCGAGATAGCCGAAATCCAGGGCGCCGAAAGCAGCTTCTGCGTCAAATACATAAGCTTCCTGATACTTCTTTACATCACGCCTCATGTAAACTTTCCTGCCCTTAAGAGGAGACATCCATTCACCCCAGTAATGGAACCCTGTTTCAGAGTCTTTTATTCCGATACGTCCTATACTTACCGTGCCGGAACTTCTCATACAGAACAGCTTTAACGATTCCAGAGATGTAACTCTTTTAACCTGACATTCTTTTTCCCAGAGTTCATCAGGACACATTCCTTTAAGAATTTTTCCATCAACCTTCTTCCTGTTAAATCGTTCTACTATAAATTTATCAAGAAGATCCGAGAATTCATCCCACTTTAAAATTGAACCAGATTCGATTTCTTTCTTGAGCTTTTCAGGGCGTTCTTTAATATGCCCGCCGCGATATCCGGGAAGATTCTTAGAGAACCATTCCTTGACTTTCAGGAAATCACGCTCTATCGGTTTAGCCTGGGCATTAAAGGGATCGCAGAAGTGAACATTAACGCCGAGATAGGACAGGACGGAACGGGCAACGCGCTTACTTTCTTCCGTAACTTCCGGTTTTACGGTGGTGCTTCTTACTCTGCCGCCAGAGAAAGCATGACAGCGATAATCTTTTCCGTTATCTATAACTACATGAAGAGGGATGCCGAAATTTTTAGCGGCAATATAGAAGCTCATAAAGATATGATCCGAATTCGGAGCTTCCGGGTGAAGGAGCCATCCAACCCATTTACCGCTCTTTAAATCTCTGAAGGCTGTTACCCAGGGGAAGCATGGTTTTTTACCTTTAGCAACTTCCACCGCCACATCTATCTGGGCATGGTCGGACACATAGCACATACCGGGATATACATCGCTCATGTCTCTGTCTACGTAGTAACCGAATTTTTTATTCCATGCGCTGTAACCGTATCTATAGAGGTAAATTGAAGATTTGCCGACTCTGGACTTCAGGGCTTTATCGAAAGTAGAAGGAGACGGGAAATTATTCCTGACCAGATCTCCTTCTGTTTTTCGGGCTTCCATAAATGCCTGTTCCCAGCATGTATTTACGGAGCGTTTATCTTCAGTCAGAAACAGCCCTGCGTAAACCTTTAGCCATTCTTCCTTTACTTCCGTACGGCCTGCTCTCTTACCGTACCCGGGAAGAAGAGACAGCTTGCCTTTCTCCCGGACTTCTTTCTTTCGCCTCATAATGGACCCGTAAGAGATTTTATCTTCGGGATATTTTTCTTTATAAGCGTCTATGTATATATCAAGCTCAGTCCTGCTCATTCCCTCGGTCTCGATAAGGATATTATTCCATCTGTCATAGAACTTCCTCGCCCATGCCGGTTGTCTGGAATAAATCTCCAGTTCCGTTTCTCCTATAGCCATATGGAACTGCGGTTTCGGTTTATCGATAGAGAGTTTTTCCTTCCAGTATTTTTTTTGTGCCGATTCCGGGAGAGAAGAGAGGAGAATTCTATATTGGAGGCCGCCGTTTCCATGGACTTTCTGGGTGATGTATTTGCCTTTTTTGCAGTAATATTTAATAGTTCTTTTTGGAGCGTTTAAAAATTGCCCAGCTTCATGAACAGAAAGCCAAATATCATTTTTACACAAAGCCTTATTATTATTAGGTTCTTTATTAGGTGGGCAACTGTTAAAATCTTGCCCACCTTTTTGCCCACCTTCCATCCCTAAGGTGGGCAACTTTTTCCCCTTACTCATACCACTCTACTCCCTCCAGGTTAACCTTAATCCAGTTATTAACTTTATCCGAAGTTCTTTTCCCTGTTATAACCATATTGACAAACGCAGGTGTATAGCCTAATTCTTTAGCTATTAATTTTTGTGTTATTCCTTTTTCCAGTAATTTTATTTTAGTTTTTAGAGCTTTTATGGCTTGTTTTTTATCATTCATTATGTTATCCTCATATTAGTTAATAGATTAACACTTATATATTAATCGATATATTGATAAAAGTCAATAGATATATCGATAAAAGGAATTGATTTTTTTATGGAGCTAACTATTGGGGAAAGAGTAAAGCAAATTAGAGAATCGCAGAAACTTTCTCAAGGCAAATTTGCAAAATTATTGCAAATATCGCAAAGTTTTTTATCCGACCTGGAGAAAAACAATACATTACCCGGAGTTAAATTATTACTATCCCTAAAAGAAGTGCTAAATATTAATATCAATTGGTTACTAATTAACGAAGGTGATATGTTTTCAAGTAAAGACACGTCATCCAAACAGGAAGACCTCAACTTAATACCAGAGATAAAAGATCTGCTGGAAGATTTAAAAAATGCCACTAATAAGGCAATAAACCTCAACAAACTTATTTACAGCCCTCCTCCCGCGCAATCCGCTCTGTCCGTCCGCGAGGAAAAGACATCTTATGTTGCACCCGAAGAAGAAACACTTGCACAGACTACTATTGCCATCCGTCCTGAAAGAACAGTCAGCGTGCCTTATATCGTTCCAATGGAAAGACCTCCCATATTTTCTTTTAAATACGACCGGGACAGATGGTTACAAGAACAGGCTCAAAAAGGAAATCTAAAGCTTCGATATTACGAAGAAAAAAATCCACCCTGGGAAGAAGAACCTCAAGCGGCAGATGATTACGAAACGATTAACTATCCTATGATAGAAGGACAGGCAGCCTGTGGCGCACCTTCCGCCCTGGCTGAAGAGCAGATAATCGACTGGATTCCTATGCCTGCAAAGTTCAATATAAAGGCAGATTTCGTCATACAAACAAAAGGAGAATCGATGATTGAATACGGCATAGCTCCCGATATGTTATGCTTTATTCGCAAGCAGTCAAATATAGAAAGCGGGAATATTGTATTACTGGCAGTAAATGAAACAGATACCATACAGCCGGTAATAAAGAAAGCAAAAGCCCTTTCCGATAAGATAGTATTCCAGAATGGCAAAGGGGAAATAATGGAGCTAAATGAGAATGTAAGCGTAGTGGGAACCGTGACCTTCTGGATGCCCGATATTCGGGGGGGGGGAAGATGGGATTCTCGCAGCAGATGCTGGACAGAATGGGAATGTAGCAGGGAAGACTGGCAGAAAAATAAAAAAGGCTAAACGGAATAGCCTTAATAAGGATAATGTTATGTAAAGAAAGCCCTGGGTCGAAACAGGACTTTCTTTTTGATCTGAGATAGGGATTGTGACATAAGGGATTGAGACAATTTAATATCTGCACGTCCTTTTACCGCTGAGTGGGACGCATTATATAAATCGTTGACCTGACGAAAAAGGGATTTACAATATTTATTATAGCCGGGATTTATAAGTGTTTCTCGTGACAATGTCTGTAATAATGGCGAAATGAATGGATTTGAATGGTCTTGAATGGAAATCGTTCGGGATCATTCAGGAACATTCAAAAGGCGTTCAAATGGTGGCATATTCAGTATTTCTAATGAAAAATAGAAAGGCAGATACGTGAGTAAAGAAAAGCCTGCCAGATTAAATCCTAAAGCATCAAGAATATTTATATGAAAATGATGAAGTTTTATGCTCCACTGTCTATTCATTTTCATATCTGGTTGTGACCGATACGGTCATGCGTGTTAGATGAAATTTATAAAAACGGAAATAAGAAAATAATAATCATTCAAACTCCATTCAAAACATTCAACACGTTCAAAAATTTCTAAAAATCTAAAAAATAGACATTAATAAAACCCTTACTATGTAATATTTTGAACACTCTAAAACGTTTTAAATCTCACTTATTCAAAAAGTGTACTGGGTAGCAGACTGACAGTAAAAATTATCACAGAGGAACGAATTTTCCATAAAATTCCGAAGGCCGGTAAAAATTAACAAACTATTGGAAGATTTCGGTAATAAATCGGTAAAATCGGAAAAAAATCTCAGACCAGAGTCACAGCATGGAAACCAAGATGTCATAAGACTGTAGCCCTGATCTAAACACTATCATGGAATTCATAAACTACCTCTAAAGATATAATAGCCGTAAGAATTCTGGAGGACATAGAGGAATCTGTTAGGGGGGTAGAGGAATCCAGAGGAATCTGGCACAGGAGTAGAGGAATCCAGAGGAATCTGGCACAGGAGCAGAGGAATCCAGAGGAATCTGGCACAGGAGCAGAGGAATCCAGAGGAATCTAGCAGAGGAGTATATGGTATGAAAAGACTCTGGATATTTTTTAAGGTATTTTAGAGTTTATGTTTTTAAGGTGTGTTAAGAGTATGGATGAGTTAAGACAGATGAGTGTTTTAAGTGGTTTCCTTCGTTGTAAAGTTGAGGAGAAGGGCTGGAGTATAAAGAAGTTTGCAGAGGAGACCGGGTTAAGTGATAGTTATGCTTATGAATTGCTTGCTGAGAGCAGGAAGAAGATTCCTACTGATGAGGTTTTGAATAAGATAGCTGATGTTATGGGTTTTGGTAAGAATGATAGGAAATATATACTGGACCTTGCTCTAAAGGAGCGTGAGATTGGTGGGCCTATTTATCCTCCATCTCCTATTCCTTTGCCGGAACCTGATCTGCCTCCAGAGCTTCCAGTTCTTTCTGAACCTGAACCGCATCCATCGGCACCACATCCACAACCTCCATCTCCTCAACCCGGTACGGTTCTACCGGAGCCAGAATCTCCGCCTTCACCGCCGGGACCTTTTCCGCATCCGCCGGCTCTTGAGCCTTCACCCGGGCCGGTAGAGGTGTCCTGGACTCATAGGAAGGTTATCCTGGGAGTTGTAGTGGGCCTGATTGCAGGACTGCTTTTTGGCTGCTGTGGCAGTTCTGTCTTTATCCCTCTGATCTGTCAGTATTTGAATATTCAGAATTATCCGTATTTTTACGGGTTTTGAAGGTGATTGCCTGGTATAAGAGGGAAGTATAATTGGGGTTTATATTAATTCAGGTAACGTAACTATCGATTGCAATCGTTACTTAAGAGTCATTTATCTATAAAAGTATGGAAATTTTAAGCTACTATACGATTGGAATCGATAGTTTGGGTACAAAAATTGAGATGATTACATCCCTGATGGTATAAGAAATTTCCGCAGTTTTTTATTTCCTATTTTTAAGGGGTTAAAATTGCTAATTTTTTGGGAAATAAAAAAGTATAAAAATATTTTAACTGATAAAAGTTTTTAAGAAAATCAAAAGAAACATTTACCCTCTTTTCTCTGGATTAACCAATATATGAAGAAGGATTTTTGAAATAATATGTAGAATTTCATGTAAGGTTTAAACGTTGTGAATTAAGAAAGGGGCTTAAAAGTAAAAGCGCCCACCTTTCGGGAGGCCACTCTTTTTCCATCAAAAGAGAGTATAACACCTCCTGAGAGAAAAATCAAGTTATAGGAGGTTTTTTATTATGTCTACAGGTTGTGTTAATTTTGTTTTTACTATGGTGCCGGATGTTGTTATGGAAAGGGTTGAGAGGGAAAAGGTGAGGGGAAACTGTCTTGCAATTTTATTTGCCATTGTGAGGGAGATTATGAAGTATCCTGAAACAAGGGAGACTATGACGAAGGAGTTAAGCTGCAGATATATAGGGAATAAGCTGGGTATGGATTTTTCTTCTGTGGCGAAGGGAATAAAAAAACTTGTGAAAAAAAATTTTATTGAAATTATTCAGGTCGGGAAGGATAAAACCGGGAGTCTTATCAGATTGCTCCTTAATCTGCCGGGAGAAGAAGAGAAAAAGAAAGTTACAGAGCAGGATAAGGGGCAAGTGGAAAATAATTCCACTAAGGAGAATAAAAAAGTGGAAAAAAAATCCACGCAAAATAATTTTTCAGTGGATAATTTTTCCACGAATCAAATAAATCTTAATAAAAAAATCGATCAAGAAAAGACTGAAGATTCTTTTATATCTGAAAAAACAATTAAAATAGCAGGTAATATTTTACAAGAAAGCGGAATTTCTAATATAGCAGATATTGTTAAAAATATAGCAGATTATATTTTTACTCATCAGAATTCAATACACAATCCGGATGCTTATCTGATTTCTTCCTGCAAGAATTACGGGAAAAAGGATGTTAAAAATTTACTGCCGGCGGCGGGGCAGGCGAAAGAGTCTGTTAAGGAAGTTGTTGTGAGGAAGAATAGTTTTGCCGGGACTTTTGAGCAGTGGGAGAAGGAAAAGGCTGAAGATGTTGATTATCTGGAGGCTGTAGAGGTTTTGAAGAAGAGTTTTCCGAAGGAATATGAGCGGGTGGAAGGGATTGTTTCTGAGAAACTGGCAGGGCAGAAGTTTGTTTTTTCTGTGGACAAAGCAAGAAGGATACTTGAGGAGTTTAGAGCGGTTTATAAGGTTTAGGAAGTCTCTTCGATGATTTTTATTTTTTCTGTTATGTCAGGTGAAGGATTTTTGAAATAATATGTGGAATTTCATGTAAGGTTTGAACGTTGTGAATTAAGAAAGGGGCTTAAAATGATAAGCACCCCCCTCTCGGAAGGCACTCCTTCTAACCAGAAAGAGTATACCACCTTCTGAGAGGAAAATCAAGTTTCAGGAGGTTTTTTATTATGTCTACAGGTTATTCTATTAATTATTTGTTTACGCCAATGCCGGAGTGGCTTACCAGAAAGGTTTTCAGGGAGAGCGGGAATTTATCTAAAAATCAAATTTTAACTTTATGGGGTATTGCCGATGAAATTTTGAGATATCCTGATGCAAGGGGATCTTTGATGAAGGAACTGGCGTGCAGGTATCTTGGCAGAAAGATAGGGTTACATTATACTGCTGTGGCTGCTGCCGTGAGGAAGCTTGCCGGTAAAGGATTTATTGAGATTGTGAAGGTCGGGAAAAAGAAGGTTGGAAGTCTTATCAGGCTGGTAAATGATTGTGTAGATGAACATATTAAGGAGGTGAGGAAGAATAAGGAGAATAGCCTTTTAGTAGATGATTTAACTACTGAAAGAGATTGTTTAGTAGTTGAAACTAATACTAATAATTCTAATTTAGTAGTTGAAACTGATACAAAAATAGAATCTTCTATAAAAAAAATCGATCAAGAAAAGACTGAAGATTCTTTTATATCTGAAAGAACAATTAAAATAGCAGGTAATATTTTAGAAGAAAGCGGAATTTCTAATATATCAGATATTGTTAAAAATATAGCAGATTATATTTTTACTCATCAGAATTCAATACACAATCCGGATGCTTATCTGATTTCTTCCTGCAAGAATTACGGGAAAAAGGATGTTAAAAATTTACTGCCGGCGGCGGGGCAGGCGAAAGAGTCTGTTAAGGAAGTTGTTGTGAGGAAGAATAGTTTTGCCGGGACTTTTGAGCAGTGGGAGAAGGAAAAGGCTGAAGATGTTGATTATCTGGAGGCTGTAGAGGTTTTGAAGAAGAGTTTTCCGAAGGAATATGAGCGGGTGGAAGGGATTGTTTCTGAGAAACTGGCAGGGCAGAAGTTTGTTTTTTCTGTGGACAGAGCAAGAAGGATTGTTGAGGAGTTCAAGGCGGTTTATAAGGTTTAGGAAGTCTCTTCGATGATTTTTATTGAGGGCTTTTTGGCTTCTACGAAGAATTTCCTTGTTCCGCCTATGCGGAAGCAGTAATCAGGGGCTTTTGTTTTGCCTCCAATTTTTATGGCATCTTCATGAACTACGTCTTTATAGGCTTCTGCGTAGCCCTGCTCGTTGTCTACGTCCCAATTGAGGAGTTTAAAGAGAGGGTCTATAAATTCACGCCTTACCTGAGTTTCATTGTACTGGCCTGATTTGTAGGATACTATGTTATTTTTAAATCTTTCTATGAGTTCTTTAAGTTTTTCTGTTTTTGTTTGATTCATTCCGGTTATTCTGCTAAGGCTTTCTTAAGTTCTTCTACTTGAACTTCTGCTATATCTGCTAATTCTTCTATGGAGAATCCCTT
>Ga0302236_1002683_pt1 | contig 10378 bp, 9 predicted proteins | sample AAG_UR_Gly_MG_FD_193509 | JGI IMG/M metagenome (GOLD analysis project Ga0302236, IMG submission 193509) | Enriched activated sludge microbial communities from anaerobic digester in WTTP, New Holstein, Wisconsin, United States - AAG_UR_Gly | ecosystem: Engineered > Bioreactor > Anaerobic >...
CGACGAGGATCGTGCGCGTCTTGCCCAAGTCGCGGATCAAGTCCAAGGTGAACCGCCGCGCGGCCGGGTCCAGTCCGGCCGTGGGCTCGTCCCACAACAGCAGCGGCGGATCGGCCATCAGCGAGGCCGCAATGCCCAGCCGCGTGCGCATGCCGGTCGAAAAGGTGTCAATCCGCTGGTCCGTCGCATCCAGCAGCCCTACGGCCCGCAACAACGACGTCAGACGCGGCTTGCGGACCTCCGCGGGCAGGCGGCAGACCTTGCCCAACAATTCCAGGTATTCGACCGGCCGCAAGTGTCCCGGCAGTGTGGGATGAGTGGGCAGGAAGCCAATCATGCCCCGCACCCCCGTCGCGTTCACCCCGCAAGCATGGCCGAAGACCTCCGCCTTCCCCGCCGTCGGCGCCTGCAGCCCCAGCAGCAGACGCAGCGTCGTCGTCTTGCCGGCGCCGTTGGGCCCCAGCAGTCCGTAAATCGACCCGGCCGGCACCTGCAAGCTCATATCGTTGACGGCAATCACTTTGCCGCCGTAGATCTTCGTCAAATGCTCGGTGCGAATGGCCAACGACACTAGTAGGCTCTCCCATGCTGGCGGAGGGGGATGGGCGGCTTGCCGGCCGCTTTTCGCTCGTTCCGGCACGATATTCGTTCGCCGGAACGAGATCTTGAACGACGACCAAAAGTCTTTCCTCGGAATCGGTCTTGCCGACAATCATAGTAAATCATCCGCCCGTCGTGGTTACATCCCCCGAATGGCGAGAATCTTCTTAGATCCGGCCGCGGTCCTTCCGCGGATCCGGTTCGAGACAAGTTGACTCGCCAACCTCTTGAATGGCCATGACCGACGCGGCGTGGCACAGCGAAGCCGTCGTGTCGATGTTGGCTCCGATCCGTTCGGCCAGGCGGACGGCCACCCGGACGATGCGACCGTTCTGGACCGCCAGTCGCAGATCGTCGCAGGCGCATCCGCAGATGGTGCAGGCCACGTCGTGAAATACTGTCGTCGAACTCAATGGACTCCTCCGTCGTTCGAATATCGCATTTGTGACTGCACGTGCCAGGGGGGCCTTGCAGACCGAATGCCATGATTGTATCATTGCCCGCCACGAGACTGTCAAACGCTGCACGGAAGCGACTGTCCGGGTCTGACAGTCACGATGCCTGACAGTCTGCCGAACGGTTCAGACGCCCTTCCTGTTGCTTGCCGTGAGTTTTTCTTGCCCGAAGAGGTTGCCATGCGCAGCAAGTCCGGCCGTCCGGCTCCATCTGCCACGAGTCACGATACCGGCCTGCGGAATCGCGTGCAGGCTTACCGGTCGGCCCGGAACTGGTCGCAAGAGGAACTGGCCCTGCGAACCGGCCTGTCCCGAGCGGGGATCAGTGCCATCGAGATTGGGAGACTGGTCCCCTCCACGGCCGCTGCCTTGGCTTTGGCCCGCGCGTTTGGCTGCACGGTGGAGGATCTTTTCGAGCTGGAAGCGCCGTCCGACTGTTCGCCTGACTGGGCCTGGGAGTCCCCGCAGGATTCGTGTCGCTACTGGCTGGCAGAGGTTCGAGGCCGCCGCTGGTTGTACCCGGTGGAAATGAGTCAAATCGGGCTGGCCGTCCACGACGGTGTTTGGGAGGCGGGGGAATTGCGCACCCGTCAGGCTCACGATCCTTCGCAGACGCTCGTGATCGCCACCTGCGACCCAGCGGCCGGCTTGTTGGCGACGGAGATCGCCCACGCGAGCCGCTTTCGATTGCTCGTGCTGCAACGCTCCACGCGCGAAGCGCTTGCTCTCTTGCGCCGCGGACTGGTGCACGTCGCGGGCCTGCACCTGGGGCAAGCGTCAGATCCGGCGGGAAACATCCCCGTCGTGCAGGAGGTGGCGGGGGGCGGGTATCAGTTACTGCGCGTCGCCCGCTGGGAACAAGGCGTGGCGTTCCGGCCGGAACGTCGGCTGTCCAGTCTCCACGCGGCGGCTCGCGCGCACGTTCGCTGGGTCGCACGCGAGCCCGGTTCCCCTGCGCGGCGGTGGCTGGACGAGTTGCTGGCCGGCCGCAGCACGCCGCGCCGCATCGCGACGGATCATCGGGGCGTCGCCGACGCCATCCGTTGTGGCTGGGCTGACGCCGGCGTGTGCCATCGCTTGGTCAGCGAAATGGCCGGGCTGTCCTTCTTGGGATTTCCCCAGGAAGCACACGACCTGTGCTACGCGAACGACCTGGCGGGCGACCCGCGCCTGCAGACGCTGGTCAAGGTCGTGCGGTCTGTCGAGTTTCGCCGCCAGTTGGCGGAACTACCCGGTTACGCCGTGACCGGCGCCGGGGAGATACAGCAGGTGGACTGAGTCCAGGCGGACGCGTGTATTTCTCCTATGATTGTTTACTCTGAAGGAGGCTCGGCTCATGCGAGATGCGACATTGCGAACGCGGCCCACAGGCCCTTGCGGCCGCGGTCTGGTCGCCGGACTCGTCCACGAACAATGTCGTCTTGCGCTCCGCGAGAGAACGCCCTTTCGCGGAGCGAAAGGCGACAAAACCGCGAAGTCATTCCTGGACGGGGCCCCCGGCCGAGGTTGGTTGGCGGGGGATTCCCGGCGGGCCTGGGCCGGGTTCACCTTGGTGGAACTGCTCGTGGTGATTGCCATTATCGGTGTCCTGGTGGCCTTGTTGCTGCCAGCCATTCAGGCGGCGCGGGAAGCAGCCCGGCGGATGCAGTGCAGCAACAACTTGAAGCAACTGGCTCTGGGCACACAAAACTACCATGACCGACACCGGTCCTTCCCCCCGGGAACGCTTGCCAAGACGTTTGCCGTTGCGCCCAAGAGCCGCGCCACGGCGCTGTTCGTCTTCATTCTGAACGAGATGGAGCAATCGAGTCTGCGCAACGAACTGGACCCCAACGACCCGTACGTCAACATCAACAACGGCCTGGCCGGCATCGTGCTGCCCGTGATCGTTTGTCCGTCGGACGTGATCCCGCAGAATCCCGTGAACCAGGGAACGCCCCCCTATCCGTACGGCATCACGAGCTACGGCGGCAACGGCGGGACCGGGGGGACGTATTATCGCTTTTATGGCTACTGCAGGACCGTAACGGCGCAAAGCACCGACGGCATGTTTTTTGAGACCGGTCCCAATTCGGCTCCGACCGCGGGACAGGAGCCGGTGAAAATGGCCGGCGTACTCGATGGAACGAGCAACACTATCTTCTTCGGGGAACGAGGCCACGTCGACCCCGTGTTCGACATGTTGGCGGCCGCCAATGGCGGCGAGCAGGTGATCGGGCAGTACGGTTTTTGGCACTCTGCCGGCGGACTGGCGATCGTCGACGCCACGATGACGACGCTGGCCCCGTTGAACTACCGTGCCGGCGCCGCTCAGATCTGGAATAACAGCGCTTGCCTGCGGACGACCGCGTTCGGCAGCCTTCACCCGGGGGGAGCGAATTTCGCCTTGGTCGACGGCTCGGTTCGGTTCATTTCCGATTCGGTCGACATGACGGTGTATCGGGCCCTGAGCACGCGTGCAGGAGGTGAAACCATGTCCCTGCCGTAAGTCGCATGCAGCGGGCGTCCGCGTTCGGCGCAGGTCTCCCGACCTGGCCGAAACCAACGACCGCAGGTCTCCCAGTCGACTCGTTTTGTTTCACATCACACATCCAGAAAGGAATGAACATGCCTCGCCACTTCCAATTGTTGCCCCTCGTCCTGTCCTGGTGCCTGGTGTCGGCCTGGGGTGCTGAACCTGCGTCGCCGCCGGCTGCCGCCCAGGCGCCGTGCATGCGCCACCTGGTCGTGCGCAACCTGGACGGAAAGGCGCTCACGCTCACGCCCGGCGAATTCGCCAAGCTGCCGCGGGCAACCGTCCGGGACAAGCTCCCGCACAGCGACCAGGATGCCGTCTACGAAGGCGTCTTACTGCAAGAAGTGCTTCGCGCCGCAGGAGTCCAGTTCGACAACCCCGCAGACCCCACCAAGTCGCCGGCCGCGATGCGCACGGCGTATGTGCTGGTGGAAGCGGCGGACGGCTACCAGGTCGTCTTCTCGATCGCGGAATTTCTCCCGCGGCTGGGAGGACGCCAGGTGCTGCTGGCCCATCGCGTGAACGGCCATGCGTTGAGCGCGAAAGCCGCGCCGTACCAAGTGATCGTGCCGGGAACGGACGCCCACGAGCGTTGGATTCGCCAGGTGACGCGGATTCTGGTGCAACCCGGCACGTCCTCGGCTTTCGCTCCGCCGTCAGGTCCAGCATCTGCACCGCAGGCGGCGCCCGCCACGAAGGAGGCCCAAGGCCGGGTCTATCTCGTGGGAACCGGACCGGGCGATCCCGGACTGATTTCGGTCAAGGCCGCGCAACTGCTGCGGCAGGCCGATGTCGTGTTCTGCTACAGTTGGATGAAGGACGAGATTGCCGGATTCGTGCAACCGGGCGCCGTCCAGATCGCGTCCCCACTGCTCATGGGCGGCCAGTACTGCGGCGCCAAACCCGCAGACTTCGAAGGGGAACTGCGTGACCGGGTGGTCCGCACCAACGAGGAGTTGGCCAAGCTGCAACAGCGAGTCAAGGAGTTGGTGGCGGCAGGGAAGACGGTGGTCTTTGCCGACAACGGCGATCCGCTGTTGTTCAGCCCCTGGGGCTGGATTCCGCAGCATCTGGCCGAATGGCGGCCCGCGGTGGTTCCCGGAATCAGCTCGTTCAATGCCGCCAACGCCGCGCTCCGGCAGGGAGTCGTCGGGCTGGGTTCGCTCCTCATCTCGTCCGGCACGGAACTGGGCAACGCCGACGCAGACCGGCGCCTCCGGGGCACCCTGGTGGTGTTCACCCAACGTGCGAAGTTGGACGAGTTGCTGCCCAAGCTGCAGGGGCGGTATGCTGCGGACACTCCGATCGCGATCGTGTGCGACGCGAGCTATCCGGCCGAGCGCGTCATTCGCGGCACGCTGGGCACGATTCGTGACGTGCTGGGAGGCGAGAGACTGCCCCAGTTGTATCTGGTTTACGTGGGCGACGGGCTCGCCGCGCCGCCCTGCTGCCGGTAGTACTGTTCCCGGGTCCGCCGCTGGCCACGGGATAGGAGACCTGGGGTCGGGGCGACGGCGGCGCCGGGAGACCCGCGCCGAACTTGGAGCCCCGCGCCGAGCGCAGGGGGATGCGCGATGAAGAACGCAATCACACCGAGATTCGTGTTTCTGTTGGGACTGCCGTTGTTGCTGGCCGCCACTTCGAGCGTGTCCGGCCAGAGCGATCCGTCGAGGCGGGAAACGATCCTGGTGTTTGCCGCCACGAGCACCGCCAACGCGATGGACGAGATCCGGCAGACGTTTCAGCAGCGCACGGGCGTTCGCGTCCAGTCCAGCTACGCGTCGTCGGTAACGTTGGCCCAGCAAATCGCCAACGGCGCGAAGGCGGACGTTTTCGTCTCCGCGGACGAAAAGTGGGCGGACTACTTGGCAAAGGAGAAGTTCGTTTCTCGGCGCCGGAATCTGTTGGCCAACCGGCTGGTGGTCGTCGTACCGTCCGATTCTTCACTCCCCGTGCAGCGAATTGCGGACCTGGCGAGACCGGAAATCCGACATCTGTCCATGGGAGAACCCGAGGGGGGGCCGGCGGGAAAATACGCCAAGCAGGTGCTGACAGAGTTGGGACTGTGGGAGCGGCTGAAAGGCAAAGTCGTCGCGGGAAACGACGTGCGTCAGGCCCTAGCGTTTGTCGAGACGGGCGCGGCGGAGGCGGGAATCGTCTACGCCACCGATGCGGCGATCAGCAAGAAAGTGAAGGTGGCTCTGGACATCCCGCCGCAACTCGGCAGTCCGATTCGTTACCCCGTCGTATTGCTGTCGCCGGGAGCCCAGAAACCGGCGGCGGTGCAGTTCTTCGAGTGCCTGCAGTCGCCGCCGGCTAGTGCCGTTTTTCGGAAGTATGGGTTCACCGTGCCGGAACCAGATCCCCAGCCCGCGCCGTAGGTTGGGACTCTGTCCCGACCCGGTTTGGTTTCCGACCCGACCCGGTCGGTACGGAGTCCCAACCTACGTCATGTTCCAAGGAGCCATTCATGGGCGGACTGTTGACCGGCGAAGAGTGGTCGGCGCTGCGTTTGAGCTTCCAGGTGGCGGCGTGTGCCGCGCTGGCCGGACTGCCTTGGGCAATTGCCGTGGGGTACCTGTTGGCCCGCGCGTCCTTCATGGGCAAGTGGGTCATCGAGGTCCTCGTCAATCTGCCGCTCGTCTTGCCCCCCGTCGTCACCGGCTATCTGTTGCTGGTGTGTCTCGCTCCGCGCGGCCCGCTGGGATCGCTGCTGGAAGCCTGGTTTGGCTGGCGGATCGTGTTCACGTGGTGGGGGGCGGCCCTGGCGTCGACGGTCATGAGCTTCCCGTTGATGGTCCGGGCGGCGCGGCTGGCCTTCCAGGGCGTGGATCCGCGGCTGGAGATGGCGGCGCGGGGGCTGGGGGCCGGTCCGCTCGCGGCATTTTTCACGATTTCGTTGCCCTTGGCGCAGCGCGGCCTGATCGCGGCCTGGACCCTGGGGTTCGCCCGCGGCCTGGGCGAATTCGGAGCGACCATCATGGTCGCCGGGAACATCGAGGGCCAGACGCGCACGATTCCGCTGGCCATCTATACCTTGGCCAATCGTCCCGACGGCGGCCCGCAGTCCTGGCGGCTCGTCGCGCTGTCGATCCTTTTGGCCTGTGGCGCCTTGATTGCCAGCGAGTTCCTGGAGCGGAAACGCACCGCCTATGACGTTGCTTAGCTTCGCTTGCCAGCACCAGTACCCGAGCGGGTTTCAACTCGGCGTCGCCTTCCAGGTGGACTGCCGTTTTACGGCTCTGTTCGGTCCGTCCGGCAGCGGAAAATCGAGCATTCTGGCGATGATTGCCGGATTTGTGCGGCCCCACCGAGGCCGCATCGTGCTGGGCGACGAGGTGCTTCTGGATACGGAGCGGGGGGTCTGCGTGCCACCGGAGAAACGGCACGTGGGCGTCGTCTATCAGGACTCGTTGCTGTTCCCCCATCTGCGCGTCGAACAGAATCTGCGCTATGGCGCCAAGCACCGCCGCCGCCGCCGCAAGGTGGATTTCACCCGCGTGGTCGAGGTCTTGGAGATCGGCCCGCTGCTGCGCCGCTTTTCCCGCAATCTGTCGGGCGGGGAGCGCCAGCGGGTGGCCTTGGGAAGAGCCCTCTTGAGCGGCCCGGAAATCCTCTTGATGGACGAACCCCTGGCCTCGCTCGACGCGCCGCTCAAGCTCAAGATTCTGCTGTACCTGGAGCGGGCCATCGCCGAATGGGACGTCCCAACCTTGTATGTGACGCACGCCCAGGCCGAAGTCCACCGCGCCGCCCAATGCGTGGTGGTGATCGATCGGGGCTCGCTGGTGACGTGCGGACCTCCCGGAGAAGCGTTGAGCCGCCTGAGGCCTGTCTCGGACGGCGCAGAGTAAGTGACCAGCGGTTCGACAGCCAAGAGAGGGGGCGGGCGCTTTTCGCCGGAGATTGACCCATGCCGAAGGTTGGCTTTGTTCTGGTCGGCGGCTTCCTGGGCGCCGGCAAGACCACGACGATTGCCCGCCTGACCGCCGAGGCCCGTTTGCGCATGTCCCACGTGGCGGCCTTCGCCGCGGAGGTCATCGGCACAGCCATCCTGCTGTTGGTGATCTTCTGCGTGACCGACGAGTGAAATAAATCGCGCCCCCAGATTCTGACGGCCGCCAGCATCGGCTTGACGGTCACGCTGCTGATTTCGCTGCTGGGGCCGCTGGCGATGGCCTGCTTCAACCCCGCACGTGACTTCGCCCCCCGCGTGTTTTCCGCGTTGGCTGGGTGGGGCGCCGTACCATTTCAAGCTAACGGCGGCGGGTGGTTCACCGTCTACATCTGCGCGCCCCTGCTGGGCGGCTTGCTGGGCGGCGCAGTGTATCGGCTCTGTTTCCAGCGGGCCTACGCGTCGTAGTGCCTGGCCGCACCGGCCAGCCACCAATGCCGTGAGTTTTGTGAAGAGCCGTACCCGGTCGGCGACGAGGTGTGCGTCGTACCTTGCGACTCTTCGTGGATGACTACGTGATTTGAAGTCCGGGGCAGGGGTGGTGCCTCGACGGCGGCAGCAGTGGTATCATGTCTGAGTGGGTGTCGAGGAGTTGGATTCATGCCAGAAGAAGAGTCAGATACAAGTCGTGCCATCGTCTCGGAGACGCAGTCCAGGCGGGCCGCTCCTCCGCAGGAATGGATGCTGCGGGTTTGGCAGGAGATCTGCCGGCACGTGGAAATCTCGGAATCCACCGCGGCCATCATGCGTCTGCTCAGGGAAGTGACGCCGCTGCAGCGTGCGATCGTCAGGCAGATCGATCGCCAGAGAGGTATCGTCGAGACGTTGGCCGACACCGCCGCGGCGGAGTCTGGCGATGCGGCCGCGGTGCGGGCGACACTGATTTCCCGCCAACTGCAGCAACTGGAGGACGCCTGGCGCAAGAAACGCCTGCGGCGACTGTCACCCGGCGACCCCGCCGAGGACGTGGCTGGCTGTTTGTTGCCCGCGGATGCGAAATCGGCGTCCGCGCTGGTCGGGCTGCTGACGGCGCCTCGTGGACTGCTGGGCGTGCTGATTCTGATTGCGCCGCCCGGTGAACGGTTCTCGCCGGAACACGAAGATCTCGCAACGGCGCTGCTGGAGCCCTTCAGTGCGGCCCTGGAAAACGACCTGCGTCTGCGCGAAGTCGTCGCCCTGCGAGCCGCGGCGGAGGCCGACAAGGAATCGCTGCTGCACCGCTTGGGCCGCAAAAAAGTCATCGAGTCCGTGGTCGGCGCCGACGCCGGGTTGCGCGAAGTCATGGAGCGGGTGGAACTCGTCACGCGCTCGGATGTGACCGTGCTCCTGCTGGGCGAAACGGGCACTGGGAAAGAGCTGATTGCGCGGGTGATCCACTCCCATTCGGCGCGAGCCGGCCATGCGTTCCTGCGAGTCAACTGCGGAGCGATCCCTCCGGAACTGATCGACTCGGAACTGTTCGGGCACGAACGGGGCGCATTCACCGGCGCCACCGAGACTCGCCCCGGCTGGTTTGAACGGGCGGACGGAGGCACCCTGCTCTTGGACGAAGTCGGCGAATTGCCGCTGGCGGCGCAGGTTCGCTTGTTGCGGATCTTGCAGGACGGCTGGCTGGAGCGTGTGGGCGGCCGGCAACCGATCCACGTCGATGTTAGGATCGTGGCGGCTACGCATCGGAATCTGGCGACGATGGTGAGCGAAGGCCGCTTTCGGGAAGACCTGTGGTATCGCTTGGCTGTGTTCCCAATCTTCCTGCCCCCGTTGCGGCAGCGTCCCGAAGACATTCCGGCGCTGGCTGTTCACTTTGCCGAGCGCGCGGCCGTCCGGTTTTCCTTGCCTCTGGCGCTTCCCTGCGACGAGGACATCGCCCTCCTGAGCGCGTATCCTTGGCCGGGGAACATTCGCGAGCTGGGAGCCGTGATCGACCGGGCGGCAATCCTGGGCAATGGTGAACGTCTTGAGGTCGGCGCCGCGCTGGGTCTGTCCGCGCAACACGCGCCGCCGAGGCCTGCGGTTACGGAGACGTCTGGTGAGCCGTCCCGATCTCAGAAGCCCGCTTCCTTCGAGCAGATCCTGCCGTTGGACGAAGCCATGAAGCGGCACATCGAAGCCGCGTTGCACGTCACGAAGGGACGCATCGAAGGCCGGCGCGGTGCCGCCGCCGCCCTGAAGATCAATCCCCATACCCTGCGAGCCCGGATGCGCAAGCTGGGGATCGACTGGAACCGGTTCCGGCAGAACGATGATTGACCTCGCAATCGCACGAGAAGTGGGACGGATTGGCAATCCGTCCTCCGATGAGATCTCCGCAACACGGAGCCTGACACAGACCGTTCCCTTCCGTCAGGAACGCCAACGAACAAGGAGCAAAGTCAACCATGATGCGCAACAAGTCCTACAGCGACATCGTGCAAACCGTCTTCAACACGCCTCTGGTGCGTTTGAATCGGATCATTCCGCGCGAGCAGGCAGCCGTCTTCGTCAAACTCGAGTTCTTCAACCCGCTCTCCAGCGTCAAGGACCGCATTGGGCGGGCCATGGTCGAGGCGGCGGCGAACGCAGGACTGCTCACGCCGGACACGCAAATCATCGAGGCGACCAGCGGGAACACGGGGATCGCTCTGGCGTTCATCGCCGCAGCTCGGGGGTATCGGTTAACGCTCACGATGCCGGAATCCATGAGCCTGGAGCGGCGGGCGCTCCTGCAGGCACTGGGCGCGAACCTGGTGCTGACCCCAGCCAGGGATGGCATGCGCGGCGCCGTGGCGAGGGCCCAGGAGCTGGCGGCGGCCACGCCTCGCAGTTGGGTCCCGCAACAATTCGAGAACCCGGCCAATCCGGGTATCCACGAGA
>Ga0302236_1002687_pt1 | contig 10371 bp, 7 predicted proteins | sample AAG_UR_Gly_MG_FD_193509 | JGI IMG/M metagenome (GOLD analysis project Ga0302236, IMG submission 193509) | Enriched activated sludge microbial communities from anaerobic digester in WTTP, New Holstein, Wisconsin, United States - AAG_UR_Gly | ecosystem: Engineered > Bioreactor > Anaerobic >...
GAAACCAGAACCAAAATGGCACTTTTGGCGGCAGAAAATGCCATTGCCGTTATGGAAGGAAGAAAACCACCGGCTCAAGTAAATTAAGTAACACGGAATTGACTAACTACCCGGATTGACATAAATTTCATATTTGTTGATGGTGGGAAAATGGTGAAATTAATCAAAAATGGTTAATATGCATATCTCAATATTTACTGCATCTGATAATAGATAACTCATTTTAACATAAAGGAATAAAAGAAATTCTGTTTCAATAAATGATAATTAACTGTGAAAAAGTAAACAGTCTAAAAAAGGGAAAAAATTGTTCTTGACAAATAAAGTATATAGTAGCGCATAGAATTTGTAAAGTAATTTGATGTTGATAATGTTATTATGACTATCAAAATAGAAATTCTCGTAAGAGATAAGGAGGTATCAAAATGGCAGTTATTGATGTAGTCGCTTGGACTACAGAAACAAATGATGTTTTTGCCTGGAAATTCCCGCACCAAAATTTAAGCACTAACACTCAGTTAATTGTATATGAATCACAGGAAGCAATTCTATTCTCTAAAGGCAAAATTATTGGCAAGTTTGGACCCGGGAAACACACTCTTAGTACTGAAAACCTACCTATCTTAAGAAATCTATTTGGTTTACCCTTTGGTGGGAAAAATCCCTTCTTTGCAGAAGTTTGGTTTGTTAATAAGGTTATGCCACTTACTATTAATTGGAAAATATCTTCATTCCGGTATCATGATCCAGATTATCAAGCTATGGTTCCGTTATTTGCAGAAGGAAGATACGGCTTAAGGGTTGAAAATGCGGAAGTATTCCTGGTAAAATTAGTAGGAACCTTGGCAAGCTATACTGCAAGGGACCTTACAGACCATTTTCTGGGTGCTATGGAATCTAAAACTAAAAGCGTTCTACTTTCCTATTTACAAAACAATCGTATAGGTATTAAAACTGTTAGTAGCGAATTAGAGACCATATCCAATTTCCTGAGAATAAGTATGGAAGAGTTCTGGGAACAATTTGGAATGAAATTGACAGGATTTTTCATTACAACTATTGATATTGATCAGGATACGGAAGATGGAAGAGAAATCCTAAAGGCAATGAGCCAGAAAAGTGCACAAAGCATTGCAGGTTTTACCTGGCAGCAAGATCAATCTTTCAATGTTGCTAAGGAAGCACTATCCAAAGGTGGTGATGTAGGTCTTTTAGGAGCAGTATTAATGACTGGAGGTCTTAGTGGTGGAGGGCAAATGGGACAAATGATGATGACCCCTGCTCAAACTTCTGATCAGACAGTTCCTCAGCAAAAAGAAACAGAAAATACAACCAATACTCTTAAGAATAGGAAGGAAGTATTCTGTTCCAATTGCTCAAAGAAAATACCCATAACATCCAAATATTGTCCTTATTGCGGTGATCCTTATCTTGCTTGTCCTCGCTGTGGAACTGATAATGCTGAAAATGCTAAAAGATGTGTTTCCTGCGGTTTGATTTTAAAGCCAGAAACTACTGATCAAGTATGTAGTAGATGTGGTGCGCCTTGGGATGGGAAAGCCAAGTTTTGTTCTTCCTGTGGTAATAAATTGGGGTAGCTATGGAAAAGACAAAGAAAAATAAACTTTTCTATATAATGGGATTTCTCGGAGAATTAATCATTTTCATTGGATTTTACTTTTTGCTTACTCCAAGTGGCAAGACAAATATTTCTTGGCTGAATTGGGCAGTAGTATCATTTATATTTGCTTTGAACTATTTTAGTGCCAGCATAATTTTTACAACCAGAGAAAAGTTTTCTGAGCGTATTCCCGGATTGGGTTTAATAAACATTATATGCATTGTATATTCTATTATAGCATTGCTTGTGATGTATTTTTGCCATACTTACTTACTTGCTTTCAGATATCAATTATTAATACATATTGTATTGATCTTCTTTGTTGGTGTGGGATTTATGATTGTGAAGAATTCTATGGAGTTTACGAGGAATCATAAAGAGTATGAAACTGCACTTGAATCAAGAATTATGAAAATCCGCCAAGAACTAAATCTAATATGTTCTAATATGTGTAAGACATCTGAGGAGGGGACGTCGCAGGCGAGATTATACAAGATTCAGGAATTATTTAAGTATACAAGTCCGGTAGAAAAAGCAGAAGCATTTGAACTGGAAGACCAAATTTTGGATGTAATTGCCAATCTTAATACATCTGAAAATCAGATGCTGTTAAGTTCAAATGCAAATGATGAAAATATTCAATCAATGATAGACAAATTGGAAACCCTCTACCAACAAAGAAAGACAATAATAAACTAAAAAGGCGGATAAAATGAGCGGAATAGTATTCAAAGAATCATCCAATATTTACCAAGACCAAGCTAAGGTCTTGTTCGATTATTATAAGCAGGCGGCAGAACTTATTGTAAGCCAGGAAATGGAACTGGAACAAGCCATAAAGAAAGCTCAGGACGAATTAGAAACAATGAGATCTTTTTATGATAATGAGATTAGACGCCTTGAGCAAAGTATACAGAAGTATACCACTTTGATGTATATACTCTTTGTCACCGTTATTGGTGGATTGATCCTGTTAATTGTTATTAATAAAAATCTCAAACCAACTTTGGAAAAATTCAAAGAGGAAAAAGATAATAATCTTAACAGTAAGATGAAGGAAATTGAAGAATTGAAAAAGAAATACGCGAATATTAGAAGAGATTATCAAGTTAATAAATTAGGTGTTGCGTATGTCCCTGTTGCCTCACATATTCCCTTTGAAGATAAAAATTTCATCATTGATTACACTGGCTCTGTATCAGAAATTCCCTTTACTTTGTCCTCAATAAAACAACCGGATTCTGTTAAAGACAGCGTGGAAAAATTGAAGGAACTTATCAATAATGTCCCCGTAGTGGAAACATCTAAAGAAGTTGAGTTTATTGATACCTCCGATTATTCAACTTCAATGCAAGAAGCTCCTTTGTATGATTTTATGGGCTCAGTAGATAGGCATATGCGTAACTTGGGTTATTTATTAAGAGATGTAAACCGGGTTTCAGTAGGCCTTCCAATAATAACTCCAAACAGTAAAGAGTACGATTTCCTCAAGAAACACGGAACTACCGATCCTGGTAAGGCGCCAATCTTGAAAATCTTTGATTTGGATTCGCATAATGCCAAAATTGTTACATTTGAGCAACTAAATGATATGAAAAAGAGCTTGGATAATACTTCTGGGGAATTTGTTGAATTCTTCAAGTCCCTAATGTCCCAATTGGCAGAAACTGCACAGATACTTACCCAGATGAAAGTGAGCTGTACAAATAAAATAATGGATTTTTCTAACTCAATATTTATGAATACATTGAGGTCTTCATTCAATCACTATTCGCCTTTACTGGAAGCTGAGGAGATTGAAAGAATCAGAGCAACAAACTTTAATTATCAAGAAATTGGCGAAAGCTACACTCCCTTTATGTTAAGCCCAAGCTCAAGAATGAGATTTGATCTAATTTCCAGGAACTGGGTTGCAGAGGATGGCAGCAGAAGTTCATATCCATTCGGAATGCATCAGATTCACGAAGAAATTATGATGCCTATAATCTATAACTTGATGCAGGAGACACGAATTGAAAGATTAAAAATATATAACCATATTAAAGACCAAAAATTGGATTATCTAAACCAGTGGCATAGAGATACAGAAGATTTTTATGCCAGAAACAGGGCAGAAAGTAATGACCTGGTTAACCGGATGCGGGAAGCTTTTGCTGAATATTCATCTGCTTTAAATACTTTGAAAGCATTACAGGAAACTGAAAAACAGATGGGAGCTTCCGGATCACTGGATAGCACAAAAGTTCAAGCTAAAAGCAATACTGCTGAGACACTTGCTACCTTTGAACTGCAGGGCAATCAGTTTATGCAACAGCAGGAAGAATTTATGGATTATATGGACAGGTTGAAAGAGGATATAGATGCTCAAGCAGAAAAATTCGGGTATATAGAGTGTTTTGAAGCTTCCCTAAGAGACGATGAGGCAAGAAAGTTGGCAAGAGCAATCCAAGAATTGCAGGATGTTGATCCAAGGCGAAAGAAACTTGCCGGTGCTGGAGCACATTTTGCCACATTAACAGAGATTCCGCTTGAACCACAAGTAGAATCTAAAACTTACGAAGATTTCAGCATAAATCTAATAAAAATGGCTGATGATGCCTTGAGAAACCTTGAAAATACAATTAATCTGGAAGAAACGGAAAAAACAGAAACGGAGCCAAATAGTGAAAAAGATCAGGAAAATGAAACTGTTGAATCCGAAACTTTAGATTCTGAAAATGAACCTGATGATGTAACTAAGGAAAATACTGAAATAGAATCCGATATTTCTAAAGAAACAGATTTACCTCCCGAGAGTAAATCTCCTATCCAGGAAGATGTTAACCTGAAATACTCAGTAGTGCTAAACGCTTTAGGTGATAAGGAAATGACTGTTATATTCACTTTAAGTGAAATGTTGGGCGTTACTCCGGATGAAGTTCAGGAATTAGTAACTAAGCTTCCAGTGGTATTAATATCTGGTTGGGAACTGGAAGATGCTAATGTTTTCTTTGATGAACTTAGTACACTTGGTGCTTCAGTAGAGATCAAAAAGGAGGAATAGTGGCTGATTTTAATTTTACAGTTGATACCAATCCTATGGCTCAGAGTATTGGAGTTGTATCCAATAATGTAAACAATGTTTCAGTTGCAGTAACCGCTATGGAAGCTGCAGTCATAGCTGCAGAACAGGAAGCAGGGAATTATGTAAGCCAAAGAGTTGATCAGGGTTTCTTTTTACTTATCAGGTCACAGATTAGCCAAAAAGCAGCTCATTTAAGCAGTAATGCAACTTCCAAGTTAATGACTCTCAGGCAACTGGCAATAGCTCTGCAAGGAATAAAGAGGCAAATGGAAAGGGATTATCATATGATAAGCGCCCGGTATAAAAAACTATTTGCATCTCTGGATAAATCTTTGCAACAAAGGGTGTATGAACTGGATAAAATTCCCAGTGAATTGAGCTCAAAGCAATATCCAAATATAATAAACAGATTAAGAAATCAGGGTGCAAGTTTTATAACTAACCAAAATGAATTAATTCCTATGGGACAGCTTACAGCTGCAGCAAAAATTAAAGCGGATACAAATAACCTGATCAATTCAATTGAAAATAATCTGAAGGAACAAAATGTTCTTAAAAGAGAGTTGCAAAAGAGTTTGAATGATGAAAGAATTCCAGTTAAGAAACCTGTATTTTTACCAGTTATCATTTCTGAAGCTGATGGACTGGGGGGGGTCGGAACAATAAAGACAGTTTATACTCCACCGATGGAAGGAGAACTTGCCAAATCAACCGATATTATTAAGGAACAAACTTTGAAAATGTTTGATAAACTAATTTGGACTGATATTTCCACAGAGGAAAAAGCCAAAATTTTAGAAGAACTACAATCATTGTGTGTTTCCAGTAACCTGAACAGCAGAGTCCAGAATGAAATTATAAAATTGTGCACTGAAAGCAATTTATATGTACTAAATGAGAAGGGTATATGAGTTACTCAAGATCCTATAGAACAGACATAAAACTTAGAGGGACAGTAAAAGCAAGTTTTCCGGCAAGCGAAAATGGTGGTACGCAGACAATAGAATGGCAACATATAGAACCGATTAATATATATGTTGATGTTGATACAAATCCTTTTGATTTCAGCGTAACACAATGCGATGAACGGATCGATATGCTTAAAGCAGCAGTCCTATCTATGAATACTGCACAAGTTCTTTCAATTAAAAAAGTTTCCCAAGATGTAGCTAAACATGTTACGGATGGCTTTTTCGATATGGTCAGCTCTGAAATCAGCCAGCAAATTGCAGATTTGTTAAATAAAGTTAATGCGAAGTTGAGTTTGATGATAGAACAAGATAAAGCTGTTGTTAATATGCTTGAAGTAATGAAACGTGATTATGCTCGCTTATCAAGCCATTATCATGATTTGTTTGTGAATCTTGATACAGAGCTGGAAAGAAGAATTCATACGCTTGATAAACAGTCCTTTAATTTATCTATAGAAGTAATGGATAAATTATTGCTGGAAAGTACCCTTAATGCAGGAAGTACACAGATCATTGAAAGCAGTGATATGTCAAGTTTACAAACACTTATTGCTGCATCTGCAATAAAAAGTAAAGTAAATAATTTGATAGAAATAGCAAAACAATACTTGGCAGATGATAAAAAATTATCTATGAGTTTGGTAGATATTGTTGATGATCTAAAAATTGATAGAACAACCAATGTCTACCTTCCTCTGCTCATTATCGGGAAAAATAAAATATCGGAGAATGAACATAAGATTGATTTTATTATGCCCGATAATACTCCGGAGGCAATGAAATCAGAATTGATGAAACAAGTCCCTGAGAAAATCATTGATTTGAACTGGTCAGACATTAAGCCAGAAGAAAGAGAGAAAATCTCTGAAGAATACGAGAATTTGGTAAATAACGAGTTCTCATCTAAAATCGGCGAGCAATATGCTCGTCAAAGAGAACTTATGATGAAATTTATCAAGGGAAATATACAATCAATATATGAGAAATGAGGTAATAAATGAAAGAACTAAAGGAAATATCTATTGGAACAGATAATCTGATTCTTCAAGACAATCTGGTAAAATCCAGCATCCTGCCTCAAGTCAGTAGAGAATTGGCAAGGAATATATCAGTACAAGGCAATGTAGTTGTTGAAGGAGCTATATATGCCAACATTTTAGAAATCAAAAATGGACCAGCGGAGTTTAAAGGTGCGGTCTATGCTCACCAAGATTTGCATATTCATAGTGATGCAAAGGGTGATATTCAATTTGATAAAGCAGTAGGTTGTTCTTCTTCTGTTGTCTGTCTTGCTCCGGGCGCAAAACTATACTTTGGTGCTGATGTAAATGCCAAAGTTGTAAAACTAAAAAATGCGTTTGTAGCAGGGAGTGTTATTGCCGAAGAAATCCACCTTGAACATTGCGTAGTTATTGGTGGTATTTTTGCAACCAAGACACTATCATTAACTGGTTGCATAGCAGGTACTTTTAACAGTCCTGTTGTAAAAGCCGGACAAGTAAACTATTTGCTCTTTCCTTCAGCTTTTTCAGTTGAACCTATATCTTTAATACCAGGAACTGAATTTTACAACCTTACTTTGGCTGATCTTAACTCTTTGTATAAGGGAGAGAAAGAAAGGGAAAATACCGGAAAAATCCTTTTGGAAATGACAAATGATACACAAAGAACAGTTTTATTAGATAAAGATCAAAATACACTCCTTGTCAATAGCTATTCCGTTGCAGGAAAGATACTAGCTGCAGATATGGTTGACCTGGAAAAATTGGGAAATCACTTTATATTAAATGCCGCAAGCTTAGGAGGTCAACTTATCAAGACCTATTCTTTGGGTAATCAAAAAAATTCAGAGTTAAATCCAAAGAACCTCTATGACTTCTTTTTCTCAATATTGGATGAAAAAATTTCAATCCAAACGATTAGCGGTGAATTCAGTATGGAAGATATTAAAAAGGTGTTAACATAGAAGAATTCTGTATAAGTTAATTCACAATAAGGCAGCAATGTGGTTGCCGGATTCAGATTCGGCAAATTTTGCCGACCTATTTTTTCCCGACTGCATTGCTTGCGTTAAAATCTTTTCTGATGGCTTAAATTTACAGCCAGAGAAGTTCTATTGTATTATTTGGGTTAAAACGATATAATATATTTTACATTGTGAAAAAACATATATAAAAGTCCCTTTAGGGATTTCAGTTTTCTTTCCTACAGGTTTCAACCTAGCGATAAAAAACAGGATAGAAGAGAAAAAAGTTCCCTGCCGCACGACAGATAAAGAAATAGAAATAGACAAGTTATCCCTAAAAAGGCAAGAAAAATCATCAGACAAAAAGCTGTAGGTTATAACAAGAATACAATTTCTATCGTTTCTATAGAACTTTTTCAAGCGAATTATTTACTTTTTTGCACCTGGCTTAAAACCAGTTGTTATTTTCCTGCTATTTTTCCGGAATTTATTCTGTCATTTATGAGTTATGATTATGGATATACTATAAGATATTCCTGATTTTACTATTATAGAAGTTGCTATCCTGTATATACTGCTTGTCGGTAATTATGCAATAAATCATAAACATCTTTGTTAGTAGCATAATCAAAAGCATTTTTATTTTCATTATCTCGTATATTAGGATCGGCTCCTCTTTCAAGGAGTAATCTTATCCTATCCAATGCGTTTTCTTTTGATTCGGCAAAATGCTCCATCCAATAAATAGTGTATATTAATGGAGTTGTGCCCATATAATTATTATTGATATCAGGTATGTGATTAAGCAATAGTTCAAACACTTGATTACTTTGATTAGCGGAAAATAATGCTTCGTAGATTAATATCTCATCAGGGTTTCTGGTTAGCATAAATTTTACAATATCATAAGAATCAGAGTTAGCGGCTAGGATAAAAGCACTTATACCTTTTCCATAATTTACTTCAGTTCCATTTGTACTACTAATATCTGCTCCATTTTCAATTAGTAGCTTAACAATATCCAGTGCTTTATTTTCAATGGCAATTATTAGGGGATGTTCTTTTTGAAATGCTGAAGAATTAAAATCTATCTGATTGTTTTTTAATATAGTATACACTTCCATCGTGTTTCTCTCTCTTACAGCTTTGCATAATGCCATTTCAACCTTTAAGTTATCGTTAGATACTGTTTGTGCAACATTGTTTAAAATTGGCTGTTCAATACTTACTTTTTGAGGATTGTTATAGTAAGAAATATCAGCAACTGGATGATCCTCAGAAGATTCGTCTCTGTTTTTTTTGGGGTTTTTCATTAGCTTTATCCCAAAATAAATAAGTAAAAAACAATAAACACCTTTTCTGAAAAATACAGGTATTAAATGTATGACAGCGTATTTATATCTTACTAAGGTAATTGGGATTAAATGTATGCTTAAAATAATACCCACAATCAACAATATCATACCAAAAGCTTTCTTTACGCCATTTTTTTGTTTCTGAGCGTTCATAAATTCTCCTTCTTATGATATCTTATAATCACCTGCTGTAGATAGTTAAAAATAGCAAGATTGACATGATATAACAATCTACTCTAACTTAAATTTTTAGAATTTTCCTAAAAAATATAACACACATTACCACATTTATTAGAACAGAGCTGTCTAATCTGCCATTCTTATCTCTATCATTCTATCTATAAGTAAGCAACTTATGGCATTTTTATATTTGCTATTTAAAAGTCAAGTTTTTTTTATTGATGATTATTAAGTGTTATCCAATGCTAATTGTAAAACCAGAACTGCTATACTAAACATATCCCAGCTAATAAAAAATTAAACTGTGTCTTGGAAGATTCCTTAATAAAGGCAAAAATAGCTGACAGCATAGAGAAATTATAAAAAAATTGATTAAAACTTGACAAAAGAGGGGGGTGATTTATTATATAATATATAAGGTTAATAAAGTTAGAAGATGTGAGGTATATATATGCAGGAAACAATGCAAAAGACCAATATAGGGATATTCAGTGGCCTCTCTGAAGAAGTAGTGGAAGAACTGACTAAAGATTTGGAGAGGATTAAATTTAAGAAAGGAGAGGCAATAATCACTGAACATTCCCTCAGCGATAATCTCTTTTTCATCTCTAAGGGCAAGGTGGAAATAGACAAGGACTTAAGCAATCCCGACATACCTTTCACTCAGCTCTCAACCTTAGGGGCGGGAGATTTTTTTGGCGAGATGGGCATTATTGAAGATAGTACCCGTTCTGCCAGTGTTGTAGCTACAGAAGATGTAGAGCTAATGGTTATTCCCCGGGAGGCATTTAGTGAGATGCTCTTTGCTTATCCGATAATAATGTTGAATTTAACAAAGGTAATTTCCAGTCGCTTGCGTAATACTAATGAAAGATTTGTAGAACTGATGGATGAAATGCTGAAAAAAAACCGTTTAATGGCTATTGGATTGGCAGCCAGCAAAATTATTCACGATATTAAAACTCCCTTAACAGTTATTGTGCTAACGGCACAGTTGCTGGAGAATATTTTTCCCGAAAGCGCTGAATTTACGGATAACATTGTTAAACAGACAAAACTGATAGACCAGCTGGTGCATGAAATTTTAGATTTTGCCAGAGGAACAGAAAGTCCTCCCCTGATTCAGAAAGTTAATTTGGATAGCTTTTTACAGGAGATAAGTGAGCTTTATTCCGCTTCTCTTAAAGAACGCAAGATCAATTTTGTAGTGGAAA
>Ga0302236_1002729_pt1 | contig 10292 bp, 10 predicted proteins | sample AAG_UR_Gly_MG_FD_193509 | JGI IMG/M metagenome (GOLD analysis project Ga0302236, IMG submission 193509) | Enriched activated sludge microbial communities from anaerobic digester in WTTP, New Holstein, Wisconsin, United States - AAG_UR_Gly | ecosystem: Engineered > Bioreactor > Anaerobic >...
TATACAGGCGGAACAGTCATTGGTAGGAAAGGTCTTGTCCAACTGAGCCATGACACCGCCGATGCTGATTCCGTTTTCGACGAGATAGACTTTCATTCCGGAATTGGCCAAATCGAGAGACGCCTGAATGCCGGCGATTCCCGAACCCACTACCATTACAGCACCAACTTTTTCGTTATCTTTTAGCACCTGATTACACCTCTTGATTATATTTAAAGAACATCAATAAACATTGTAAAAATACCACTTCCAACAAGCGTCATTCGGCTAACACAAATTAATTTAACTGTCAAGATAGCAAGGCCAAAATATTTATTTTTTTCTGCTAAATAGTTGATATAACAAGACTAAAAAAATGACCGTCGTTCAACGACCGGCGTTCAGGAGGACTTTAACGAAATGTTCAATTACATCAGAGTTTTTTCTTGACCAACATTCAGAAAAAATTTGTATAAGTGTTAATCAGGAAGAGAGCTTAAATGATTTTCCAGAAACTGCCAGATATCTGCCTTACCTTTTTGTGTCTTGGCCGAGAACAAAATCGGCTTTTTTTCGGCTGAAACTTTTAGCGTTTTTTCAATCGCCTTCTTGCGGGCAATTGCCTGGTTGTTGGATAATTTGTCGCTCTTGGTCAGAATATATAAATAAGGTATGCGGTAATGCGCAAGCCAGTCGCGCAAAGACAAATCATCGACGCTGGGATCGCGCCTGATATCCAGAATAAAAATTACCAGAGCAAGATTTTGTCGCTCCCGCAGATAGGCTTCAATCATATCGCCCCAATCTTTTTTCACCGACTGGGGAACTTTGGCAAAGCCGTAGCCGGGCAAATCGACAAAAGAAATCTTTTCGTTAATCGCGAAAAAATTAATCAACTGCGTTCGGCCGGGCGTGTTGCTGGTTTTCGCCAGATTCTTGCGTCCAACAAGCGTGTTGATCAACGATGATTTGCCGACGTTGGAGCGCCCGATAAAAGCTATCTCCGGCATGATCGCCGGCGGATACTGAGTCGGCCAGACGGCACTTTTTATAAATTGAGCACTGGTAATTTTCATGGTTTAATACTTGTAACCTTTATTCACCTTCACCTACACCTTAATAATTAGCGTGTCCCGTGGAATGCATATTATCAGGATTACTAGTTTGAACTGGTCAAGTAAAAACGGACACCTGGTTAAGCTGCATTTGCCAATAAAAAGTTCTTTTCAAAGTCATTCGGTTGTTTGTATCCTAAATATGAATGAAGACGTTGGCTGTTATAAAACATTTCAATATACTTGATTACATCATTTCTGGCGTCGTTTCTTGTCCGATATAGCATATCAGGCGTCCATTCTGTTTTTAAACTGTGAAAGAAACTCTCGACAACGGCATTATCCCAGCAATCGCCTTTGCGACTCATGCTGCAGATCATGCCGTAGATACCCAAGAGCTGGCGGTACTCACCACCGGCATATTGGCTGCCACGGTCAGAGTGATGGATCAATCCCTTTCCCGGTTTCCGTCGCCAATAAGCCATCGAAAGAGCATCCTTGACCAGCGATGCCTTCATCCGGTTGCTCATAGCCCAACCGACAACTTTTCGCGAGAACAGATCGATTACCACCGCCAGATACAGCCATCCTTCCATGGTCCACAGATAGGTGATATCGCTACACCAAACGGCATCGGGGCGCGCCACCTGAAAATTACGATTCAGAAGGTTAGGAGCCACGGGCAGGTTATGATGGCTGTCCGTGGTTATTCTGAACTTCTTACGCCGCTTTACAGATACGCCAGCTTTTTTCATCAGGCTGCGGGAACGATACCGGCCCACATCATGCCCCTGAGAACGGAGGCGTTTGGATGTTCTGCGGGAGCCATACGAACCCCTTGTTTCGCTGTGGATCTGCCGAATTATTGATAATAAAACGAAATCCTTGTCTACTTTTATAGTAAAATCTGTTTTCAAATATTGATAGTATCCACTCCGGCTGACTTCCATAACCCGGCACAAAATGGTTATGGGGTAGACCTTCCGTTGCTGCCGGATAAAGTCATATTTTACATCGACTCTTTGGCAAAGAAGGCCGCGGCTTTTTTTAAGATTTCATGCTCCATCCGCAAGCGCTTGTTTTCTTTCCGTAACTGATTCAGCTCTTCTTTCTCCGATATCATATGACCTTTGCCAGGAAATGACTGAATATGGTCATTGCTGAACTGCTCTTTCCATCGCCGCAATAGATTCGGATGAAGATCGAGATTCCTGGCTGCTTCTGACACGTTGTATCCCTGTTCAGTTATAAGTTTAACGGCATCAATTTTAAATTGCTTCGTATAGGTCCTTCGCTTTGCTGTCATCACTCACCTCCAAAAGTTTATTCTTTATATCACGCTTTTCGAGGTGTCCACAATCACTGTACCAGTTCAGTGTAGACCTTGATCTTTTCTTGTTCTTTAATGCTCTTTGTGGATTGAAATATTTGAGGTAGCTTCCCTCTGCTCTTCCTGTCTTCATCTACAGCCTTAAACAGTATGGGATAGGCCGGGGTATTGAACAGAGGCAAATCCGTAGAGCTACGGGAAATGGCATGCTTTAACAAAAAGAACAGATGCGCCTCATAATCATAATCAGGGGTGAATTTATCCAGTGCAAAGATGTAACTATCCGCCCATTTAAAATCAGTTCTTTTTTTATTATCCGGAAAAATTTCTTCGCTGTTCCATGCGACATAACCGCTTTTAAAAACCGTTATGCTTGGCGCTTCAACAGAAGGATTGGAAACACCTTTAATAAAAGCTTTACCTTCTTTATCCGTAACCACTTCAACCATTTTGTACCGCGCCAAACTTCTCCGTCCATTCGATTCCACCGCTTTTTTCCACTCCGTCACAATTACCGCGCCTTCTATCGGTTGTTTGTTCTGTGCATCTAAAACTATGGCCGTCATGCCACCGCATCCGGTTATCGTGAAAAATAAAATTATTACAAAAGATATATACCCAAGTTTCGTCAGAATATTCTTTTTGGACAAAGTAATGGACATGATTCTTCTCCTGTTTTTATCAGCAAAAAACACGGCGTATTCACCGCACCTTTTATAAATTGAGCACTGGTAATTTTCATTATCTAAAAAAAAATAAATTATTCTATTCCCTACTTATTCCTGATGTCATCTCCCGCTCAAAAAGCGATCGGAGTCCTTTGCCGTAATATCCGGAATTTCTTCCATGGGAACGTGACCCGCTCCATCGTATAAAATGACGCGGGCGTGCGGCAAGTCTTTTTTGAACCGTTCCATAACGTGCAGGGGAATCCATGCGTCCTCCTTACCCCACATAATCAGTGTCGGAATCTTGATGGTGTTCACGCCGACCGGTTCTTTCTCCAGAAATTTTCTGGCTTCCAGCATGAATTTGACACTTTCCTTCCTGTTGCCGTCATACATCATGAGGCCATAATAACGATCGATTGTTTCCTGCGTCACCCTGCTCTTGGTTCCGTAGACATCTTTGACAAAGCCGGCAACAACAAATTTAGGCGTGATCATCGTCGCAAGATCACGGACGACAGGAGTTGTTAAAAGGATTACGGGCAGAGGAGCTTTAAAGGGATATCCGGCTGCGTCAATGAGTATGAGTTTCTCGACAACGTCCGGGTAGTCCCTTGCAAAATTCCATGACAAATAACCGCCATAGGAATTTCCGGCCAGGTATATTTTTTTTATTCCCATGGCATCGATAAATTTTTTCAGAAATGCCGTGGTTTTATCTGACTGATATCCGAAATTCGACGGTCCGGTAAACCCCCATCCTGGCAGATCGATTCTGACAATCCGGTATTTGTTTTTCATCACCTTCACCCAGCCATCCCATGTATGAAGTGACGATTGAATGCCATGTAGACAGAGAAGAACAGGTCCCGTGCCCTCGTCCCGGTAATGAACCCTGAGGCCGTTTATATCGATGAATTTAGACTCACCACCGGCATACTTACTTAAAATAGATTGCTGAGACGGGGCGCATCCTGAAATCAGGAACAGTGAGGCAATTACAGCGATAATCAATAAAGTGATATGTTTGTTTCGTATCATTTACTTCTCCTTTGAGTTTAATATGTAAAATAAAAAATAATTTGAAAAATTCGGGGACACCATACTGGTTTTATTCTCTCTTTGCTCACGGAAAGGAAAAACGGTCTCAAGTCTTGAATTATCAGTTTTCCCATCAATTACAATCATTAGCTTTACTCTAAAGAGCACTTCGTCCGCCTTGATACCCTACGATAGGAATGACAACCTCTCGGGACTGTTTAAAAAATGCTTAGATACAAGGCGCGTGAGTACTGGAGTGAGGACTACCTTATACGGAGGTTGCTGCGACACAAACGGAACACAATTTTGATTTTTCGGGACAGACAGGTATTTTTCAATAGCCTTTTACTATTCCCTTTCAAAAGTAATCCCGTACTTTTCCAGCTTGCGTTCCAGAGTGGGGCGGGAAACGCCCAATATATCGCAAATCTCGCCTTTATTTTTATCGGTCTCTTTGATGACTCTTCTGATGTATCGTTCTTCCACTTCATCGAGTGTCAGGAATTTTCCGGGTTCCTCCGATTTGAATAAATCAGCCGTTTCGTCTCCCGATGGTCTGGAAGCCTCTTCTTTCCCCAGTTCGGGAAAATCGTTGACCCCCAGAACCTGCCCTTTCGCGACGACACAGGCGCGAACAAGAATATTTTCGAGTTCGCGGACATTCCCCGGCCAGCTATATTTCATGAATATGTCCATCACTTCGTCGGAAACACCGATAACTTTTTTGTGCAGGTCCAGATTGATTTTGGCAAGCAGGTAGTCTATCAAACCGGGAATATCCTGACGGCGGGCTCGCAGCGGCGGCAGATTGATGGAGACAATATTGAGTCTGTAATAAAGATCGTCTCGGAATTTTCCTTCTTTCACCAGCGCTTTTAAATCCTTGTTGGTCGCGGCCATAATCCGCGCGTTGACTCTGACTTTTTCCTTTCCCCCTACTCTGTCGAATTCCATTTCCTGCAAAACACGCAAAAGCTTGGCCTGAAGATTAACGGACATCTCGCTGATTTCATCCAGAAAGACTGAACCGTATCTCGCCAGTTCGAACTTGCCCAGCTTGCGGGCCACGGCGCCGGTGAAGGAGCCCTTTTCATGACCGAACAATTCCGACTCCAGCAGGGTCTCGACAATCGCGGAACAGTTGACCGCAATAAACGGTTCATCCGGTGATGTATTGTTATGAATGACTTTGGCGATTAATTCTTTTCCGGTACCGCTTTCCCCCTGAATCAACACGGTGGTACGGCTCTGCGAAACCGTGCCGATTGTTTTAAAAATTTCCCGCATCTCATTACCGGTACCGATGATGTCGCCCACACGGAAGCTGCGGGACGGTTCCATCAAAAGCCCATCAATCTTCTTTTCCATCTCCAGAGATTTCAGGGCTTTCTTGATTGCCAGGTCGAGTTCGTCAACATTAACCGGTTTGTGAATATAATCGAAAGCGCCGCTTTTCATGGCGTTGATGGTTGTTTCCATATCGTGAAAAGCTGTTATCATGATAACCTTGACGTTCTCATTTTCCTCCTTGAGATCCTCCAGAACGGTGAATCCGTCAATATCCGGCAGGCGGATATCCAGGATGACAACATCCGGCTGTTCCTGAACATATTTATTCAAACCATCTGTGCCGGTCAGTGCGGTACGGACTTTGTAGCCTTCTTCGGTCAGATATAAATCCAGTGTTTCGGCAATCGAAGCATCATCATCAATCACAAGAATACTTGCCATAATGCAGTCACCTTATTCTTTATTTGTAACAGGTGAAAGTGTGCTTTCGGTTCCCACCGGTAAAATTATCAGCACTTTCGTCCCTTCATTCTTTTTACTGAAAATATCAATTATTCCCTGATGAATATCAACTATTTTCTTTACCAGAGAAAGTCCCAACCCTGTACCATAATTTTTACGCGTAAAAAAAGGATTAAATATGTGCGGCATATCCTGCTCATCAATGCCGCTACCATTATCCTCTATTTCCACCGCCACCGACTGACGGGATTCATACGTGTAGCGCAACGTGACGTTGATTTTGCCGTTATCATTTAACGCTTCCACAGAGTTTCGAAAGATATTGATAAATGCGTCCGTCATCATCGCGGCATCTACCGTCACATGCGGAACATCGTCATATCTTGTTTGTACTTCAATTTTTTTATCGGTTATTCCTTTTTCGGACATCGCGATGGCCTGTTCCAGAACTTTGGACAAGTCCACAGGAGCTTTCCTGGGCTCCACCGGCTTGGCAAACGCTAAAATATCGTTAACCAGCATTTCCAGGTGTTCCACTTCTTTTTCCGCAATCCTGAATCGCTTTAAATCGTTTCCCTCGGGATTGATCCGTTTCGTCAATATCTGCAGGCTCATTTTGATTGAAGAGAGAGGATTGCGTATTTCGTGGGCTATACCTGCCGACAATTGTCCAAGAGCCGCCAGCTTCTGGCTGTCATAGAGTTTCTTTTCCAGATTCTTAAATTTGGTAATATCGCGCTGCACAAGGATGAAATGATTCGTTCCTATAACTGGCGATGTGGTAATCAAAAGATTGTGCTTGCGGCCGTCTCTGCCTGTTGCTTCAATTTCATATGGTTTGTAAATGCCTTTTTTCGCTTCCTCCCACTTGGATGAAACAAACGCTTCATAGCCGGGCGCGACAAAATCCAGAAAATGCTTGTTGATGAATTCCGCGGAAGACGACTCTTCCTTCTTTCTCAAACCACGGCTCATAAAATTGATGATGCCGTTTTCATCCATTTCATAAATTTTATCCGGCAGGCTGTTTACGATCGACTGCATATAACTATAGAGATCTTCAATCTGACGCCGCAGTGCGATATTTTCAATCAATTCATTTTGAAGCGTTTCAGCGTATTCGCTCAAACTTTTTGTCATCTCCCGTTCGCGCGAGATATCCTGAAGTGTTTCAATCGCGGCGATGATCTCCCCTTTTTCATCACAGATGGGCGCTGCCAGGAAATATAGAATCCGGCCATGCCCCCCGATATTTTCAAAATAATCAGTCGCTTCAAACGCGCCAAGAACTTTTTCCGCTTTTTTTACTTTTTGTGTTCCATAATATTTACTCAAATCTCCTATTTCATTATCAATGATTAAATCCGCGATGAGAGGTCTCTTGACGGAATAGAACGCTTTATAATGATTATCCGTCCCCAGCATATCCTGGGCGGAATAACCCGTCAGTTCCGTACAGGCACGATTCCACAATATAACCTTATGTTCATTGTCAATGACAAAGCTGGGAATGGGCGATCCTTCAATGATCCCTTCAATCGTTTTCTTTTCTCTAAGAAGTTTTTCCTCCCATTCTTTACGCTCCTTCAACCTTTTCTTTTCTTCCTTAATACGCAGTCGTTTACCTTCCTTGTAGGCGAAAGACATGCTGGCAATGATAACGACTATGATCAGCAGTAATGAGCTTAAGAGCGTGTAATAAAACGTCTTACGCAAAGGGGAAATCACCTTGCTGTAGGGAACGACCGCCAGAATGGTCCATTTTTTATCTCCGGCTTTAAAAGGATAAAAGGAAATGATACTTTTTTGCTCTTTGTTCTTGCGTTGACGGACACCTGATTGGAAATAACCGCCTCTGTCCGATAAAAAATCAATTTCCTGACCTCCCTTGTAAACCAGAAGTTCCCTGATGTCTTTACCGATAAAAGCCGGATTGAGATGAATAACAATTCGTCCCTGGCTGTCTGCTATCCAGAGTTCACCAAACTCATTGGTCAGAGCCTGCTGTCGATACTTCTCCACGACAGCAGAGAGGGAAAAAGAAATGATCCACGCACCGTCAAAATTGTCCTGCCGATTCTTTATGGGATAACCGACGACAAGATATCTATCCGTTTTTTTTCCCGAAACCATCGGATGTGATGGATCAGGCCGGTCCAGCCCTAAATATTGTTTTTGTCTCTGACGGATAACATTAAAATGATCGGAAAGATTGATGGCTGGCGAAGCGTTCCTGGGATAAATATTTATTATTTGTCCTTCGGCGTTGAACAGAACAATTGCATTCAGAGTTTTCTCCCAACCGGAAGAAACTATTTTGTAATATTTTTCACTATCTTCGGGATTAATACGAAAGCCGGGATACAAACGGGAAAATAAATAAATATTTTTCTCTATCTGGGAAAAAACATCCGTCATTCTTGTCGCGATATTCTGAACATTGGCCAGTTGCTGCCGGCTGAATATCTGCACGATATCCTTTTCACGGGCACTGTTAACGGTCAAAGCCAGAAGCAAAAACAGGATGATGACGGTAACGCTGGCAAACCAAATGCGTAATTTTACGGCTTGATAGAAAAGGAATTTTATTTTAGCGAATAAAGTCACCTATTCTTCTTTATCCTTTTTTTGTTCTTTTTGGGAAAGTTTGATACCGACCAGGACATACACCAGAATGGCAGCCGTCAGTGAGATAAGAAGTTTTGCCAGACCGCTTTCAATTTTAAAAACATAGGAACAAACAAGCCATACAACAGGGTACGTTATCGCCGTCAAAAGCTCCTGCATAATCATCCTTTTGAAAATCTTCTTATTTTGTTTAGATATAACGACCTTAACGAAAAATTTCAATAAAAATAATGAGGCAAGCTGATAGTGAAGCCCAAGTTCTAGAAGCGAAGCGCACTGGAACTTGATGGTTGAACTATACCAAGCTCGTAGAGCTGTGGTAAGACGAGTGTAACGACGTTTGTCCCTGCCACCTGAAGGCGGCGGGATAATTCGCTCTAAGATTTTCCGATCACTACGTTTCGAAAAATCAAGGCTCATTAAAGCGTAAGCCGTAGTGAATCCCAGATTTCAGGAGCGAAGCGCACTGGAACTTGATGGACGAACTATCCAATCCCGATAAATCGGGATTGGAAATCAATGAAACTCAGACATTACAAACCTAGTGCGGTAATGTCTGTAAGTTGAATTGTCCCTTATGCGAAGCATATGGGGATATTCCCGAAGTGACGGGTATGTTGTATCTTAAGTTATTTCGGGAGTTCGTACACATCATTTTAATGTTTTATAATTTCATTTAATAAAACATTAAATCAATTTGTTCAGTCTCAATATTTTTTCATCATCACGGAAAATATTTTAATACTATTTTATGATTTTTATATGTTTTGTATTTTTTAATGAAATCAAATAATCTCAGCAAATTAGGATGAGTTTAAAAAATTTTTTGCGCGACCATGGGCACATATTTTCTACTTTCCCAATCTGGTGGCATAAGTCATGCAGTAAGTTTTCGACCGATGAAAATATAAAATTATTTCTCTTTCCAATGGCGAGATATTTATGTTATGGGAACGGAAAATAATAAATAAATAATTTATTATGAAAGGAGACAAACAATGTTACACAAATTTTGTAAAGGAATTTTTACAGTAATAACAACCATCGCAGCGCTGCTCGTATCGAGTCCGTTCGTTTTTGCAGCAGAGGCTATTCCAGCGACTGATTCCAACTCTAAAGCTCTGTTTACTCTGGCAGCAATGCTTGGTGCTGGTTTAGCAATGGGAGTAGGAGCTGTCGGTGCAGCTCTTGGTATCGGATCTATCGGTAACGCTGCATGTAATGCCGTAGGAAGAAATCCTGGCGTTCAAGGTAAAATCATGATGACCATGTTGGTCGGTATGGCCATGGCTGAATCTATCGCTATTTATTGCTTGGTTATAGCTCTTGTACTTCTGTATGCTAACCCTTACATGCGTTATTTTTTGGGTTAATAAAAAACCAATTTAACACAAAATAACAAAGGTTAGGGGGAAAAGTAATGTCAAAAACTAATAAAGATAAGCGGTCTTTTAGTATTGGAAGCGTGTTCTTCCTGCTTATCGTAATCCCCTTATCATTAATGGCTTTCTTAATTGCCAACGGCATGTTTAAGCTGGGGGTTACTGTAAAAGAGAGAACTGTTAACGTTCTCGATAATAAATCCCAGGAAGATATGAAGGCAAGAGCCGTCAATACAGCAAATGAAATTGCTAAGTTCCTGACGGAATGCAAAAAAGATTTACAAGTTTCAACAATCATTCCCTCAACATAATCTGTCTACAAACAGTTTATTGCTGAAAACAAAAAACCGCTCTGGGTCAAACGCGACGGTAAAGTCCAGCAGGCATTTGTTCCGCTGTATAAAGAACTGGCGCTAATCGACAGAAACGGCAACGAAAAAATAAAGATCGTTGACGG
>Ga0302236_1002734_pt1 | contig 10286 bp, 13 predicted proteins | sample AAG_UR_Gly_MG_FD_193509 | JGI IMG/M metagenome (GOLD analysis project Ga0302236, IMG submission 193509) | Enriched activated sludge microbial communities from anaerobic digester in WTTP, New Holstein, Wisconsin, United States - AAG_UR_Gly | ecosystem: Engineered > Bioreactor > Anaerobic >...
ACTACCCGAAAAGGATTACAGACAAATGGTGGAGAGAGAACACGGGTTCTGGGCAAGCCTTGAAAGAGTGAGGAACCTTATGTCGTCCGAAGGGGCTGCTATCGATGAGACCGATTTTGAGAATTTACGTGATGTGTCGCCTGGCAGGGACCCCCTCTTTTGTAGACGGCCAAATCGCAGCCATAACTGTGACGAATAGCTTAACGCTGATCACCAGAAACTTCAATGATTATATAGTTTTTGCTGGACTGAAATGGGAGAACTGGCATCGAGGATAGGAACTGTCATTCCCGATCAGGCTTCCCTCTTACCTTTTGCCTTGTCTGTATGAGCTCTTCGCTATGAGCTGTCTCTCCGTTTCCGCCTTTTTTATTCTCTGCTATGAGCTTTTTCTTTCCTCCTACCTCCTACCTTTAACTTTTTTCCTTCCGCCTTCCCGCTATGAGCTTACAGCTTTGAGCTATGAGCTTTTTCCTATGAGCTTTCAGCTTTGAGCTATGAGCTTTCTGCCTTTCTCTTCGCTATGAGCTTTCAGCTTACAGCTATGAGCTATGAGCTTTCAGCTATGCGCTTCCTCTCTCACCCTTTGACATTGTTGTGTTCCCCATTTCATCTGTGTTAGAATAATTGAAATTATTATGTTAACAGGAGGTTGTATGGTGGTTACTGCCGAAAAACAGAAGGTTCATCCTCATGTGCACAGGCAGAAGGGCATTTGTGGAGGTAGAAGTATTATAACTGGGACAAGGATTCCTGTGTGGTCTATTATTAAATGGTATAAGCTCGGCATGTCAGTTGAGGATGTAATGAGGGAATTTCCCCAACTGACCCCTTCTCAGGTGCACGATGCGTTTTCGTACTACTATGACAATCCACATGAAATAGAGGATGATATCATGGAGAACGAAAACGAAGCTCATCTTAGTGCGAGCCCTAAATGATGATTAAGCTGTACCTTGATGAAGATGTTCCGGAAGCCGTAGCCATAGCATTGAGGTTGAGAGGCTATGATGTTTTGACAGTCCGGGAAGCAAAGAGAAAGGGTCTAAGCGACCTTGACCAATTGAAATTTGCATCAGCGGAAGAAAGGACGTTGTTCACTCATAACATAGCTGATTTCTTAAGGCTTCACAAGGAGTTCACGACGAAAGGGCATGAACATAACGGGATTATCGTATCAAGACAATTAACAATTGGAACAATTGTCAAGGCTCTTTTGAAACTCCTGTCGATATTAACTCCCATCCGGGCAAAAAATCATGTTCTATGGCTGAGTGACTGGATGTCGTAAAATGGGAACCAGTAATAATGTACAGCTTTTGCGATTACTTTGTCCCTATCAGCAACGTGCTATGAGCTTTTTCTTTCCCTCCTACCTTCCTACCTCTTACCTCCTACCTTTTCCCTTCCCCCTATGAGCTTTTTTCTTCCGCCTTACTATTGAATCATTTGAAAATGAACTTGACATGGCCATCATTATAGCTATAATATTGGAGTGTCGCACAAAGCTAGGTGAGCTATGAGAAAAAGAGTTTCGGTGGCGGAGGCAAAGAACAAACTCCCATCCATTGTTCGCGAGGTAGAGGGAGGTTCTGTTGTAGAGATTACCAGATACGGCAAAGCGGTAGCAATAGTACTACCCGAAAAGAAGTACAGACAAATGGTGGAGAGAGAACACGGGTTCTGGGCAAGCCTTGAAAGAGTAAGGAACCTTATGTCGTCCGAAGGGGCTGCTATCGATGAGACCGATTTTGAGAATTTACGTGATGTGTCGCTTGGCAGGGACTTCGTTTGGAACGAATGAAATACCTCCTGGATACCAATGTGGTTTCTGAGTTAGTGAAACCAAACCCGGACCCAAGAGTGATGGAACTGTGCAAGCAGCATCAGAGCGAGTTGGTCATCGGGGCTCCAATCTGGCATGAATTACAATTTGGATGCTATCGAATGCCCCATTCCAGAAAACGGGAATTAATAGAGATCTTTCTCGAAGAGGTCGTTCACACCAATCTGCTCATACTTCCTTACGACGAACATGCAGCCCGGTGGCATGCTATGGAGCGAGCTCGTTTGACCCGTGAGGGACGGACCCCCTCTTTTGTAGACGGCCAAATCGCAGCCATAACTGTAACCAATAGCTTAACGCTGATCACCAGAAACTTCAATGATTATATAGTTTTTGCTGGACTGAAATGGGAGAACTGGCATCGAGGATAGGAACTATTATTCCCAATCAGACTTCCCTCTTACCTTTTGCCTTGTCTTTATGAGCTCTTCGCTATAAGCTTAGAGCTATGAGCTTTTTCTTTCCCTCCTACCTTCCTACCTCTTCCCTTTCACCTTTTTTATTCTCTGCTATCAGCTTTTTGCCTTTCTCTTCGCTATGAGCTTACAGCTTACAGCTATTACCTTTTTCTTCCCCCCTGCCTCCTACCTCTTACCTCCCACCTTTTTCCTTCCGCCTTTTTTATTCTTTGCTTTCAGCTTACAGCTATAAGCTATGAGCTCTTCGCCTTTCTCTTTGCTATGAGCTTACAGCTATGAGCTGCCTCTCTTTCCCTTTTGCCTCCTACCTCCCACCTTTTACCTTGTCCCTATGAACTCTTTGCTATCAGCTTTGAGCTTTGAGCTGATTTACCGACCCTATGACCCAACAGACCCTATGGACTCTATGACCCAATAGACTCAATGACTCGACAGACTATATTTTTCATTTCTTCTTCCTTATCTTCGCAATGAAGTATGCGCCTGCTCCCGCAGCACCTGCTCCTAAGAGCGCAAGGGTTGATGGCTCTGGTGCTGGAGTCGGTCTACCACCACCGCCACCATAATGGCCACCCCCATGGCCTCCTCCTCCAGGTAACGAACCCATCGCGTCAACAGATGATATTAGCCCCGAAAGTACAATCATTGACGCCCCAATAATAAAACCTCTTAACAGCAACTTCTTCATAACGAACCTCCATTAAATATTGTCCTTATTCTGTGACGTACTATATATTATCGGCAAATTCTCACTGTATCATTATAGTTGCTTATTTCCTGATACTCAACCTATTAAATCGATTTGATCCATATTTATTTCTCTTTTGTGTAAGCTTGTGTATTCAGCACCTACATACATCTTCCCTTATTCTTCAACAGGCCAGTAATCAGGTAACAAATCTAACAGCTTCTCCGAGAAATTCCTTACCAACAATTTTGCTTCTTCTATTTCATTTTTTGTCGTTAAAGTATAGACCTCTATAAACGCGCCATCATTTCGATTATGCAAAATTCTCCCTTTAAACCTCTCAATATTTTGCTCAAAACCTGTCGATAAGACTTTCTTTCCAGCTGATTGATACCAATGTATTAAACATATAAACGCGTCCCCTTTGCGGGTCAGGATATAATTAAGGTCAACGCCGTCAGGATAGTAACTTGGTATAACACGTATCTTATGGGTTTTAAGAATAACCCAACCTGCCCCAGGTAGACATCCATGTGGATTGTGCCCAGTCCTCCCACCCTTCGCAGTTCCATAGTAGCCAATGTATAGATCAATTTCCCTTCCATCGACACCCTTATAATGGCGATAAATATGCTGATCGGCATTCAATGCTTCATAAACATAGTCAGGGAAGGCATCCTCCGTAGCAGAATAACCTGCTATGTTCATTGGAATTTTTTCAAGGTTGGTTTGCACAACAACAGGCGAACCTCGTTTTGCAATCAACGCAACCAGCCCGATTGTTGCCAGTAAAACAACAAGAGAGATAGTAAACGATTTTTTACTCATATGTTTGCTAAACTATTGCTCCTCTTAACTGTTGACTGGACACTGCTGGCTCATCATCAGTTGCTCTTCCTGGACCTCACCCTATTCAGCAAACTAAATTCAAATAGAAACAAGATAAACCCAAACGCAAAAACAACAATGCCTGAGAATTCGTGCAAGAAACTGTCCGCAATTCTTGATCCGTAGAAATGAGCAAGAATCCCTGTGCCGGTGATACGAATAATATTTGTGAACATCGCCAGGGGAATAGCTGAAGCCAAAAGCACAATTCTTCGACTCCATCCTTTGTCCAGCAAGTAGGCAAAAACAACACTCAAAACGGTAAATGCAGAAATAGAACGTATACCACTACAAGCCTCAGCTACTTCCAACTGAGCATGGGCAAAATACAGCATGTTCCCTTCCTGGTAAACGGGGATAGAAAGAGCCTGGATAAAAAAAAAGGAAATTTTTGTAGCAAACAGTTGCAGCGGGAAAGCAACTGCGCTTTGCAATGCTATAGGCACCGGGATCATAAACAGCAAAAACAGAAGGGGAAAGAACAAAATCTTCACCACTTCTTTTCCCAGATTAAAAAGCAGCAACCCGATGAGAGAAAAAACAACCATGGTACGTGATATGATTTCTGTCCCGCTTGCAAGACCAAGCAGATACAAGAACATACTGGCAGATAAAATAAAGGCACCCCAATTTGAACTGGAAATCTTAGCCGCCTTGAGGTCGCCCCTCTTCTGCCAAACGAAGAATAACGAGATTAACGGAACTAAGATTCCATGGGAGTTATCTGCATGATTTAACCAGGTATATACAAGACGCGGAAAAACCGGTATGAAACTCACGATCCAGAGGGCAACGAGTACAGAGAACTTTACCATAAGAGAGTTCTTGGGTAAACGATAAAGCGATGTGCTTGATTCTTTCATTTCTACGATATCAAAATTGATTGTCTTCTAAGAAAGGATTTCAGTCTTATAAAAACATTGAGTAAATAAGAGAACAGTTATTAATCTTTCAAAGACAGTCCATATGCGGTTGTCAAAATTTTCCTTCGTCCGACCATGAACGGAAGGTGTCGAGGACCATGGTATATCCCCACTATATGACCAAAAAGGCCAAGGTAATTCCCCAGTGAGAGGGCCAAGGTAATTCCCCACTTTCTTGCCATGAAGGGATAGATAAAAACGAGTGATTCTGCCATTCCTAAAAGGATACGAACACAGGAATGGAGGGATCATGGCAAGGAGGGATATACCGATGAATGAAGTAGTGGAAACGATCTACCAGTGGCACACAGGAATGAAGATTCACCATATCAGTCTGTCGTTAGGCCTCGACAGGAAAACAGTGCGCAAGTACCTCGGCATGGCTCGATCCCTTGGGGTTACCCGGGAAGGACCGCTCCCCGATGAGGAAATACTTGCGGGTAGGCTCAAAAACCTCATGACGGAAAAGGGGGCTTGCTATGACAAACCGGCCATCCACCTCATCGCCCGGCATCATGATGAGATTCAAACATGGCTCACGGACAAGGACATGACGGGCAAGCAGGTGTGGCGGCTCTTAAAGGAAATCCACGGTATCGAGGTAAGCTACACCACCATCAAGCGCTATCTCAGGAAGGAGTTTGCCTTCGGCAGACCGAAAGTAACAATCAGGATGGAAACATCTCCCGGCGAGGAAGCCCAGGTTGACTTCGGCTACATGGGCCTCATGTACGATCCCGGCATGCAGAAGAAGAGGAGGACATGGGCCTTCATCATGACCCTCTCGTACAGCCGCCACAAATTCGTCCGCTTCGTCTTCCGTCAGGACATCGATACCTGGCTCGACTGCCACGAACGGGCCTTTGCCTTCTTCGGAGGAGTCCCGCAAAGGATTATTTTAGACAATCTCAAGTCAGGGGTGATAAAGCCCGACATCTACGATCCCACGTTGAACCGGGCCTATGCCGACATGGAACGCCACTTTGGGTTTGTGGCCGATCCCGCCCGGGTGAGAACCCCAAAACACAAGGGGAAGGTAGAGCGGGCAGTACCCATCGTACGCAAGCACCTCTTAGCAGGAAGAATCTTTTGCGACATCCATGAGGCCAACAGCCGGGCCCTTGCCTGGTGCAAAGACGAGATCGGCATGGAGGTTCACGGCACGACAAAGAAGAAGCCCTATGACGCCTTCACAAACGAAGAGAAGATGCATGTGAAACCTTTGCCGGATGCCCCCTTCGAACATCCCCTGTGGAAGCAGTGTACTGTCCATCCCGATCATCACATCGTCTTTGATACATCCTACTACTCACTGCCCACCCGGTATATCGGGAACAAAGTATGGGTCAAAGGCACAAAGAAGATCGTGGAGATCTTTGTGGATCATGAACGGATCAAAATCCATCCCCGATCTCATGCCCCCGGACACTGGGTAACGGACCAGTCCGACTATCCTCCTGAGAAACTTGCCTTCCTGATGAGCACGCCCACGTGGTGCAGGAAAAAGGCAGCCGAGTTCGGCCCCTGCACAGAAGCCCTCATCACTTTTATCCTCAAGGAAAATGCAATGAGGAATCTCCGCAAGGTGCAGGCTATCCTGCGTCTGGGCGAGAAGTTTCCGGGAGAACTGGAGAAGGTTGCCGAGCGAGCACTCTCGTTTGGGAATACCCGGTACAAAAGCATCAAGACCATGCTGGAGCAGGGAGTCAGCGAGGCCCATCGGGAAGTACGTCCATCCGCCCCGTTATCGGAGATGGGGCAGCGGTTCTTACGTCATCCTGCGTACTTTGCACAGGAGGTGGCGTCATGATCGATCACCACCTCATGAGCCAGTTGAGAACGCTGAAGCTCGGTGGATTTACCGAGACCCTTGAACTCAGACTAACGCAAGCGCACAACGATGAACTCTCCCACCTCGCCTTCTTAGCACTTGTGGTGCAGGACGAGATCGAGAGAAGGGAAGCGAAGAAGCTTGAGACCCGCCTCAAAAAAGCATGCTTTGAAGAAGAAAAAACCCTGGAAGGATTCGACTTTGCCTTCAACTCCAGGATCAAGCGGGGAGTTATTACGGATCTCGCCACCTGCCTGTTTGTGGAAAAACGGGAACATATCCTCATCTACGGACCGGCAGGGGTGGGCAAGACCCATCTCGCTCAAGCTCTCGGTCATGAAGCCTGCAGGAGGGGATACAGCGTGCTCTTTATCAAGGCGGTGAAGATGCTCCGGCATCTGTTTGCATCCCGAGCGGATCAATCCTGGGAGAAGAGCCTGAAAAAGTACCTGTACCCGGATCTTCTGATCATCGACGACTTCGGGCTGACCACGCTCACGTCCCCCCAGGCGGAAGACTTCTATGAAATCATAACGGAACGGCATTTGAAATCATCCATGATTGTGACCAGCAACCGGCCGCCTCAGGACTGGGTTGCGCTCTTCCCTGACCCGGTGATGGCCAACTCGGCGCTGGACCGCTTAAGCCACCATGCCCATCATATCATGATTGACGAAGGAGAATCGTATAGGAAGAAACTGAGTCCGAAGACACGGAACTAACGACTACCCTAACCGGGAAAAGTGGGGAATAACCGTGGCCCCGGGGGGCTAACGTCAAGTGTTTTGTGTCAGCAAGAAGACCGGGTATACTCCCTGGCTTATGTTCTCATACATGAATATCGCATAGAGGATTCTTTCTATGCTTGTTCTGTCGGAAAAGACCCCCATGGGTCGTGTCCTCCTCCTTACCTCCCGAAATCGCCGTTCGATGGCGTTGGTTGTCCTTACTGCCTTGCGGAAATCAGGATCAGTGAACTGGAAGCAGGTGAGCAGATCATCAAGATCATTCTGTAAGCACGCGACAGCCTTCGGGTATTTCTCGATCCATGAGCGGGCCCATCTTTTTGCAGCTGTCCTGGCCTCTGTAAGGTTTTCTGCAAGCCTGTCTTGACGGCAGCCTGTTTCTTTTTTGGGACCTTGTCGAGGATATTTCTTATCTTATGCGCCCAACACCGTTGAAGGGGGATATGGGGATAGACCTCAGGCAGGATCGAGGTCAGTCCCTGGCCCCCATCTGCACAGATCACCTCGCATGAGGTAAGTCCCCGGTTGATGAGATCCGTAAGAAACGTTCGCCATTCCGGTCCGCTCTCGGATTTGGCAAGATGGAAATCAATCACCTCCTTCCTGCCGTCCTCACGGATACCGAGGGCAACAAGGACAGAGCGTTTGAGCGTGCCCGCCCCTGTCTTTCTTTTTATGACGATCCCGTCCAGGATGAGAGCCCGGAAGGAAGGAATGATGCGTCTTCGATGAAAAGCCCTGACCGCATCATCCAGTCTCTTTGCCGTCCTGGTCACGGTCTGGGGACTGACCCTCTCTTCCGAGAAGAGACAGAAGAGCGATGCCGACCTTTCGCGTTGATAAGCCCAAAAGGAAGCAGCTGAGGATGAGGTGATCAATCTCTTTTGTCCGCCGGGCATAGGCAGTGATGATGCCCCGGGGTGTGAAACACCTTGTTCTCGGTACCGCGAGTACGATATCCCCGATCTCGGTTAAGACGCGACGGACATAGCTGCCATTCCTCCTGTCCGGGATTCCTCGCTGATAGGCCCACGCAAGATGGGAGGCTACCTTTTCCTCCATTCGGTCCTTAAGGACCTTCGCTATAGAAGTTCTGGCAGCATCCCGGTACTCGCCGCTCCACTCATCATCAGCTGTAATATTCATTTCCTTGACCATTTTCAATGCCTCTGGTAGATTCTTAATCATACTACGTCGTTCCATCGGGTACCTCCTCCTTATTTGAGAATGTGGTGGTTCTTTGTAAGGAAGGTACCCGATCTTCCCCTTATGACACAAGATATGATACACTACCAACAAATCCCATAGCTTGATAATTTAAGAAGTTAGGTGTATAATAGTTGTCTGAAGTCCAGTATGGTCTGTACCAGATTGAGTTTTCCGGGGTGATGAATGAATGTTGACGTAGAGTCTCTTGATAAGGTTAGGAAGAAAGTACAGGTGCTTCTTCCAGAAGAACAGCTATTGGAACTTCGTGAATCAATTTACGAAGAACTGAGAAAAAAGGCCAAAATAAAAGGCTTCAGGCCAGGAAAAGTTCCAAAATCGATTATAACTACATATTATAAGGACTATATTGAGGAAGAATTACAGACCAGAATAGTGCAGTCTACCATGGGAGAAGCTCTAACCACGGCAAATGTTGAGCCTGTGAGTGAGCCTATTGTCAATTTTATCGAGGAGGAAGGCCGGCACGGTTATGAGCTAGAATGCGAGGTGATTCCCGACATCGAGTTGCCTCACTATAAAGGGGTGGAGGTAGAAGTCGAAGCAATTAATGTTACCGATGAGGATGTCGAAAAAAGAATAGATGGTCTGCAGCACATGCATGCAGAGATGATTGCCAGAGAGGGCGATGCTGTTACCCAAAAGGGTGACTTTATCATAATAAAGTACCAGGGATACATGAATGGCAAGCCTGCAAAAGGTGTTGGTGCTGAGTTCTATCCTGTTGAATTGGGATCAACAACGCTTATGCCAGAGTTTGAGGAAGGCCTGATTGGCATGAGGGTGGGTGAAGAGAAAGAAATTGAAATAACCTTTCCTGAAGATTACCCAGACAAAGAAATAGCTACGAAAACAATGCAGTTTCAAGTTCTTGTCAAGGAAGTTAAAGAAAAGAGATTACCAGAGATAAACGATGAGTTTGCTAAAGACCTCAATTTTGAAAATATTGAGGCAATGAAGATTGGCCTTCGGGAAGAGCTGAAAAAAGAGAAGGAAACAGCTCAAAAAAGAGAAATTTCGCAAAAAATTATGGAGATTCTTCTTGAAAGCATAGAAATCCCTGTACCTAAGAGACTTCTCGATAGAAGGATACAAGGGATGATTGAAGATGCAAAAAGTCGATTTAAAACTGATAATATACCTAAGGAAGAAGAGGTAAATCTTGATACGAACTTGAGAAGGGATTTTGAGCCGAGGGCCAAAGAACGGATCAAAGGGGAAATTATTATCAAAAAGATTGCTGATGTTGAATCGATTACTGTTAATGATGATGAAATCCATGAGAAGATGAAGAAAATGGCGGAGGAAACCAGAAGAAGTTATGAAGAGATAGAGAAATTCTATAGAGAATACAATATGGTAGAGAGCCTCCGTGCAAATATTTTGGAGGAAAAAACACTTGCTTTTCTCCGGGAGAACGCAGTAGTAAAGGAGAAACAATGAACCTGGTTCCCATAGTTATAGAAAGAGATGGAAGAGGTGAGAGGGCATATGATATATATTCACGTCTTCTGAAAGAGAGGATAGTTTTTTTGGGAACTGCTATAGATGACAATGTGGCGAATATTATTATTGCACAACTTCTGTTCCTGGAATCTGAAGACCCTACGCAAGAGATCTATGTTTATATAAACTCCCCAGGAGGTTATATAACAAGCGGGCTTGCCATTTACGACACCATGCAATATGTTAAGGCGCCCATAGTAACAATGTGCATC
>Ga0302236_1002739_pt1 | contig 10263 bp, 8 predicted proteins | sample AAG_UR_Gly_MG_FD_193509 | JGI IMG/M metagenome (GOLD analysis project Ga0302236, IMG submission 193509) | Enriched activated sludge microbial communities from anaerobic digester in WTTP, New Holstein, Wisconsin, United States - AAG_UR_Gly | ecosystem: Engineered > Bioreactor > Anaerobic >...
TGTCCGGCGCCAGTTCGGCGATCTGCGCTCCCAGCCGCATCGTGCCGCCGATTTCCGTGATGACCACGTCCGTTTCATCGTCGGCCAACTTCTGGATGACGTCTTTGATCTCGTTGGTGATGTGCGGGATGACCTGGACCGTCTTGCCCAGAAATTCGCCGCGGCGTTCCTTTTCGATGACGGACAGATTTACGAAAATGTGTTTCGTCATGTGTGTATTTGCCCTCCTGGCAAGCAACTCTTGCTGAACCGATGATGTCCGCCAAAGCATCTTGGTGCCGCAGACATAAGTCTCTCGCGCACAATACTTTGCGGTGATTGAAAAACAACTGGCAGGAGAGGTGAAACCGCCATGCTGGCGGCTCTATGGCCCGATTCTAGCAATTCAACGCCCGTCTGACAAATGCCCGGTAGTCCTTCTCGGTGTCGATTCCAATCGTCGGTTCGCTCACGACGCCCACCAGGATTGTGAAACCTGCTGACAGAACCCTCAACTGCTCCAAACTCTCCAGTTTTTCCAGGTCCGATCTGGGAATTTGAGTCAGCTGCAGCAGGAATTCGCGGCGGTAGGCGTACAGTCCAATGTGCTGATAGAAATGCGGCGGATTGTCCGCCAGCAAGGAATCTTCCCACTGGCGGGCGTGAGGGATCGGACTGCGGCTGAAGTACAGCGCCCTGTACCCGGCGTCGAAAACCACCTTGACGCAAGACGGCTCGTCCAGCTGCTCGCGAGTGCGGATCGGGGTCGCCAAGGTGGACATGACCGCGTCCGGGCGGTCCTCCAGCAGTTGGATTGCCAAGTCGATAGCTTCGGCGGCGATCTCCGGTTCATCGCCCTGGACATTGACCACGATATCCGCGTCGGGCATCTGCCGAGCGACCTCGGCGACGCGGTCCGTGCCGCTGGCCGCCGCCGGATCGGTCAAGAACGCCTGCCCTCCGAAACGCCGGACTTCGTCAGCGATTTCTTCGTGGTCCGCCGCGACGCAGATCCCCAGCGGCTTGCGGGCTCGGCTGGCCGATTCATAGGTGTGCTGCAGAACCGTCTTTCCGGTTTCGCGCAACAGCAGCTTTCGTGGCAGCCGAGTCGACGCCAGTCGCGCGGGAATGATGATCTGGCTGCGCGAGCCGCCGCTGCGTGAAGGTGGTTCCCTAATCATTGCACAAGGCGTCTCCCAGTCGCGATACTTCTGTCATCGACTCTTCCGCTGCCTCAAGCAACGGTTTTCAACCGTATCCTGGCCTCGACTCGGTTCAGCGACCTCCGGACATCGTCCCTCGTCGGCCGGCTCTGCTTAGGCAACACTTCGGTCAAAGCGGATTGCGTAGATGGCCGTCGACTGTCGCAGGTGTCTTGAACAAATCGGCCAGCTCCTGAGCCTTCACATCTGCCTGGAAAAGTGTGGGATCCGTTTGATGAAGCGTGGTGAGCAATGCGGCGAGTCGGGCGCCGACCTCACGATTCAACAATTCCGCTGTTTCATCAAGGAAGAGCTTGACATACCAAACGTCCCCCTTGGTTGGCCAAAGCAGCCGAGGAGATTCAACAATTCCTTTGACAAGCAGTCGTAACTTGAGCGCGTCGGATGGCGTGACGACACCCATGTTGTGAGCGACTGTGTGGCGAAGTTGCCAGACGATGCTCATCAACTCATGGCGATCGCGTAGGCCCGAAGGATTCTGAGTGTGGCTTGGGAAAACGTAGAATTCTCCCTGCGTGAAAGGGTCGGCGAGAATCCGGCGAAATCGTTTGTTGGTTTCGTCACAGTCGCACCAGGCAAGAGGCTCGCAAAGCGATCTCCCCAAATTGCCACTGCTGAAATGTGCAGCCATAACGCTGCCTTTGGCCGAGAAGACATCGAGCCGGTCGTCGCTCGTACACCTCGCGACATGATTGATGCATTCTGCTGCAAGTTGTTTTAGGAATCTCTCAAAGGCTTCGACCATTCCTAGCAGTACCATGGTCGCCAGACGGTGCATGTGCGCATCGTAGGACACACGATACACAGAGACTTCCGCGAGATTCCGTTCGATGTAGACCAGGAGGTTCCAGGCATCGTTTGCCGAACGCCTATAATGGTAGCAGGGAACTTCAGATTCTTGCGGCAGATCGATCGAGTGACTGGGGATGCGCTTGAGATACGTATCGAAATTTATCGCGGGCTTTGGCATCGCTATTCTTCCGTCTCTTCCGGGACGCGGCTGACTTGTTCCATGGCCCTGTCCTCGACGAGAAGCCAATCCGCGTCAGGCCTTTCCTCCCAGCAAAACCGGAATACGCGGTCACCTTTCTTGTCCAAATAGGCGACATCGCCGATCTCCTCCGATGAGAGCGTTTCACCCGTTGCGACGGGCGTTTGCCTTGAGTCCAGAAGCAACAGCGTCCCTCGAAGACTCTCCAGTGCTTTCGCCAACTCGTCACTCGGACACGGGAAATCGAGCCGCTGCATCAGGACACGATCCCCGTCAACGCTCCACCACGACCCCCCCCTCTGGCGATCCATCCAGGCGGCGAGTTCTGAAACCGGTACCCGGAAATGGGGCAACTGACGGATACTTCGAGTTGATTCTGGCATGGCTTCAACATCCTTCCGGATGACTAAGGTATTGCGAAGTGGGACAGAAATCTAATTCCAGGCGATGTTTCTCTACGGTAACCGTCAGATCAATCTAGCCCATCTGAATCGCTTGTTCAACGGGAGGAAAGTGGACCAATGTCCGACTTGGTCTGCGACGCTTCGCCGAACGCGGCTTCTATTTCGGTGGCGGGCCGCGTGCATCTCGAAACGGCGATCCTGCCTTGTAGAGTTCGATCCGATGCTTCAGAATGTCCACGAACTCCGAATTCCCGGCGGCCGACGCGCGGGCAAGAGCCAACTGTGCCACTTGCACCGCTTCCGGAAATCGTCCGGCTTCCGCGTAGGCAGCCGCCAGTGTGTCCAAGACCGGCAGGTCTTTGCCGGCGGTACACTGAAAGGCTCGCTCCGCGAGCGCGACCGCCTCGGCGGCATTGCGGATCGACGGGTCGGCGTCGGTGGCCAAGATCCAAGCGCAGCGGTTTAGGACTGCCACCTGATCGGACTGCCGCCGCAAGACATCCCGCCAGCGATCCAGCGCTGCGCGGGTCTGGCCCTGTTCGTACAGCACGACGCCCAGATTCTGATTGGCGCCGACATGATCTGGCTCGATTGCCAGAACGCGCCGAAAATGCGATTCGGCTTCCGCGAGTCGTTGGCGGTCCAGCAGCGCGATGCCTAAGTTGATGTGAGCCTTGACGTAGTCCGGATTGATTTCCAACGCTTTCCGGAAGTGACCGATGGCCTCCTCGACCAGTCCTTTTCGGATCAACGTATTCCCCAGGTTGAAATGGCATTCGGCATAATTGGGATTGAATTTCAGGGCTTGTTCGGCATGCGCGATCGCCTCGTCGAGTTGGCCGAGCCGCTGGAGCGCGAGGCTCAGATTGTTATGGGCCTCGGCGTGGTCCGGCTTGATCTCCAGGCACTTGCGAAACCGCTCGTCCGCCTCCTTCAACTCGCCGCGTTCGGCCAAGGCGATGCCGAGGTTGTTGTACGCCATCCAACAGCCCGGATTGCGGGCAATCGTCGTGCGGAACAGCGTCTCGAAATCCGCGTACATCCGGCTTTGCTGCCGCGTCAATGTGCCCAAGAGGGCCAGCAGCAAGAAACACACCGCATAGCCGGCCGGGTGCCGCCAAAGTCCTCGACGGCCCAGCCAGGATGCCAGTCCGGCCGTTGCCAGCGAGATCACGCCTAGACTCGCCAAGTACTGAAAATGGTCCGCTACGAACGAATACCGGAAGGGATAGACGTTCAGGAACCCCAACACGGGGAACAGCGTGCCGGCGTAGAAAAGCATTCCCGCCAGCGGTCCGCGCGCGCGCCGCCGCAGCCACCACAGCGCGCCCAGCAGCGCCAGGGCCGCCGCAGGGAACAGGTATTGCCACCAGACCGCTGAGTTGACGTCCCATCGCGGGTACATGAACACCAGGTCCTGAGGCCAGGCCAGCTTGCCCAAGTAGAACCAGATCACGCGCCCTGCAATCAGGCAGCGTTGGACGGCCGTCAGAACAAAAGCCTCGCCCTCGGCGCCAATCAATTTGCGCTCGACCGCCGCGGTGAACACGCCGGCCAAGGCGCCCAGGATGAAGTAGGGAACCAACGGCAACACGTCACGCCGCCAGGACAGACGCCCGCGCTGCCACCAGAAGACGACCAGCATCGCGGCGGGCAGCGTCGCGGTGACGGTTTTGCTGAGCAGTCCCAGGCAGAAGAGCAGCAGGGCCGCGGCATACCAGCGCCAGTGGCGGTCTCGATCGAAGCGGAGGTAGACCAGCGCCGCGGCCAAGTAGAACACGGCCGAGAGCGTGTTCTTTAACTCCGTGATCCAGGCGACCGATTCGACGTGTACCGGGTGTAGCGCAAAGAAGGCCGCCGCCAGCCAGGCTCCGGGGACGGCCAAGCGCCGGAGCATCGCGGCGAACAGCAGCGCAGCGGCAACGTGCAGCACGACGTTGACCACGTGGTAGCCCAGCGTGGCCTCGCCCCACAACTGCCACTGGATCCAGAACGCCGTGTGCAGCAAAGGGTAGTACTGCTGAGTTGCGCCCAGCTCGAACCAGATCCGCCACAGGCCGTGCCACGACCTCAGTTCCGGGCGTGTGACGTGCGCGTCGTCGTCCCACAACAGTCCGCCGTGCAGTGCCGGGCCGTAGGCCAACAGCACGGCCGCCAGCAGCGCGATGGCCAGCAACGACCCGCGGTAGCGGACCGGCCAGGCCGCTGTGGCGGCGGCCGACTCGCCGGCAGTCCCCGCCGCCGGTGGGCCGGGTCGATCGGATTGCGGCGCGGTTGTCGAACTTCGGCGGCTGCGTCGGTTCATGCATCCACTCTGCGCGTCCCATCACGGCTTGCGGCTGCCGCTTGTTGAACTCGTTTAACCGCGACCCAACGAGGAGCGCGCGCGGTGCGGATTCGCTCCACCATCCGTGCCCGCGCTTCCCGGTGGGTCGCGGTTAACCGAGAAAGCCGGGCTTCTGCGTTCATCGCCCTGTGCGGCGGATGCCCTGCAGCTTCACATCGTCCCACAGGCCCGTGTCGTCGAACGAACCGATGCCGACCTGGCCCCACAGGAACGTCTTGTCCTGGGCCGTCAGCACGGGCGTCTTCAGGTCGTCGAAATAGACTTCGATCGATCCGTCGGACGTGCGCCGCACGATCTTCACCACGTGCCACTGATCGTCCCAGTCCGTGCCCGGCGATTCCTTCTTGGTGATTTTGACCCGGGCCGCGTTGTTGACGATCATAATCTGGTTCGAGTTCGGATCGGCCTTCTTGCCCAGATGGACGTAGTAGAAATGCGCCGCGTCCTGGCAACCAAAGAATAGGCACATATCGCGGTGGCCGTAGTCGCGAGTCGTGCTTTTCACGTGGGCCGTAAACACGAAGTCTTCGACGACCACGTCTTTCAGCCAAGCGATATTGAACGGGCTGCGGTGTGGCGGTTGGTACTTGCTTTGCGCAAACTGCTCGAACACCTTGCCGCGCTCCGTCGCCGTGATCCGCCAGGCGGCCGGGTCGGTCGGCTGGAACTGGCGGCCTTCGCACTTGTCAAAGTCGCCCGTGACCATCACCCAGCGGTCCAATTTCTCCGAGGTCGTCGTTCCTTCCGGAAAGAGCTTTTGCAGATCGGCCTTGTCTTCGGGCGAAAGGTTTCCACCCGCCTCGGCAGCGGTTAAGGTCAGTGTCAGTAGCAAGCTGTGCCAAATCATCGCGGTGCCTCCTGAAAGTTTGGGTTAGGGTCTCGCGTCTTGGGATACATGGACGGTGTGCCTGGCTTGGTGCTGCAATTTCCTGCTCTGTCGTTCTCCTGCACGCAGTTTGGAGGAGTTGCCGGACCTTGTCCGGATGCTGCGCGGCGAGGTCCCGCTGTTCGGTGCGATCGGCCTTCAAATTGTACAATTCCCACGGCTCGCCGGGACCCAGGGCCACAAGTTTCCAGTCGCCGTCGCGAATGCCGCGATTGCCTTCGTGTTCGAAGAACAGCGGCTGTTCGCGGTCCAGCGGCTGACCCGCGAGCGCGGGCCGGAGACTGACGCCTTCCGTCGGCTGAATCGGTTTGCCCTGGAACTCCCGCGGGTACTCCGCCCCCGCCACGTCCACGCACGTCGCCATGATGTCCACCAAATGGCCGGGCAGTTGCCCCTCCAGCCGTCCGTCCGGCCGCTTTCGGCATTGCCGCCGTTGTCGCTGAGGAAGAAGACGAGCGTGTTGTCCAACACGCCACGTTGCTCCAGTCCCGCGACCAGACAACTGCTGCTCGGCGGTCTCCAGATGACACAGCGGGACTTGTCCGTAGAACGAGGCCCAGGCCGTGTAGGTGCTCGGCGGCCCGACCAGATAGTCACAGCGTGCCAGCGCGTACAGGTCTTCGACGAGGTGACCGGTCCCGGCCGACACATCGCAGCCGGCGAAGGCCGACGCGGGCGGAGACGCGTTGGAGGCGACTCGATAGCGCGCGTCAGAAACCGACTAACGAGGTGGGGAAGTGTATCCGAGAGCGGAGAGAACCTGCAAGACGAACCGCGTTGTATCTTCCCGGCGCCGGCGCGGTCCGGCGGCGCGTGGACGACGGAATTGACCTTCCCCGAAAACGACTTTTTGCCGACAATTCGCCCCAAGTTGCGATTCTCTTGTCTCTTGCCATGTCGACTCCGATGGAGGTCTTTTGGCGGCCATGATTCGCAAGACTCACGTATTCGTATCCGGGTGCTACGATATTCTCCACGCCGGGCACATTCAGTTTTTCCGCGAGGCGCGGGCCTTGGGCACCGAATTGACGGTCTGTTTCGCATCGGCCGACGTGCTGTGGGCTCACAAGCGGCGCCGCAGTTCGCTGCCGGACGAGCACAAGCATGCGATTCTATCATCGCTATCAGTGGTCGATCGCGTGGTGATAGGAGAGGGCCCGAAGCCCGGACTGGATTTTGAGGACCACTTTCTCCGTTTGAAGCCGGATATCCTCGCTGTGACGGTCGACGATCAGTACGGGGACGTGAAACAGGAGTTGTGTGCCCGCGTTGGGGCAAGATACCACGTGCTGGACAAAACGCCGCCCGAGGTGGCTCCGGTGTCCACCACCGAGTTGGTCAGTCACATTCGCGCCCCCAGCCTGGCGCCGTTGCGAGTCGATTTCGCGGGCGGTTGGCTGGATGTGCCCCGGTTCGCCCGTCCCGGAGGCCGCATCGTCAACTGTGCCATCTCGCCGTTGGTCTCGCTGCGAGATTGGCCCTACCGAGCGCGATCCGGTCTGGGCGGCAGCGGGGCTTATGCCATGTTGCGGGGGGGGGACGGCGTGCGGGCGGAATTGAAGCTGGGCGTGGGCTGGCAAGACCCGGCGATCATCTCCGAAACGGGGCTGTGTGTGTGGAAAAGCGGGGAGGAACCGCGGTTGGAGTTCAAACGCGACGGCGAGATGTTGCGCGGCCGGATGGCACTGCTCTGGACAGGCGTCCCCCACGACACGCCAGCTGTCGCGGATCTGCAGCGGGATTTCGAGGTGATCTACCAAGCCGGAACTCTGGCCCGTGAAGCCGTTTTTGCGGAGAGCATCGACGGCCTGGCGGAAGCCGTCCGCCGCTCGCATCAGGCACAATTGCTGGAAGGCATGCAGCCCTTGCCCGAAGTGCGGCAGGCCGTGGCCTGGAAGTACTGCGGCGGAGGATGGGGCGGATACGCCCTGTATCTGTTCGCGCAGCAAGCGGATCGAGATCAATGGGCTCAGGTCGAGGGTGCGATGGCCATCGAGCCCTATCTGAAGTCCCCCTCCCAGCAAGGCTCCGAGGAGAGCTTCGTGGGACGACAGGCGCGCAGTCCCTGCGAGTCGCCGCTCGGCCACGAATCTCCGCTGTGCGCACGACTACCACTCCCGCCGCCAGAGAGACTGTCTCCTGCGGCTTGACGTTTCCCCTGGTCAACCTAAACCCTTTCCTGTCCGACGGAGCGATCGTCGCCTTCTATGGCACGATCAACGCCATCGTTCTGGTGTGAGGGTCCGCAATTCGGTCTGTCGAGGCCCAATAGGCACGGCCCCGCCTCAATGGGGAAGGGAGATCGCATGATCTACCTGCTTTGGTCAGCGAATCTTGCTCTGCTGGTGGCGCTAGCGATCGTGGTGCAGAAGCTCGATCGGATGTACCGGCTCTACCGCCACCGGCGTTGGCTGATCCATCCCAGACCCAGAGTCCGGCAGGTGCCGCTGGCGGAGGTGGATCCCTGTTTCGCGGTGGATCAGCTTGACGCGATGCGGGCGACCGAAGTCCCGTTGCTGGGCAACGGGGCGGTGTTTTCGGGTCCAAGTCTCGACGAAGCTTGGGTTCTGGCCAAGCTGGCGCGCCTTTCGCGAGCCATGTTTGAATTCGGAACGTGTACTGGCCGTACGACTTACTTGTGGGCGCGCAACAGTCCCCCCGACGCCCGGATTACCACGCTGACGTTGCCGCCCGACGGGCTGGAAACCTATCAAGCCTCGCTCGATGCTTGCTCGAACGACACGGCGATCGCGCTCCACGAGTCCCGCTTCGCAACGTTCTACTACAGCGGCACCGACGTGGCGTACAAGGTTCGGCAACTCTTCGGTGACAGCAAGGCGTTTGACGAGACGCCCTACGTAGAGCAATTCGACCTGATCTTCGTCGACGGCTCGCATGCGTACTCGTATGTGGCGAGTGACACGGCCAAGGCTCTACGGATGCTGCGGCCTGGAGGTCTGATTGTTTGGCACGACTACCTGGGCTCGTGCCACGCGCAGGGCGTATTCCGTTTCCTGAACGAGCTTTCCGGCCGGTTGCCCCTCCGATGGATCAAGGGGACCTCCTTGGTGTATTACCGCAAGCCGGACGCGATTGCGACCGAGCGGGCCCAGGCTGCATGAGGTGAAACGACATGCGACGGCTGATCCAGCGATTGTTTGAGAAGATCGGTGGCGACTCCGAGAACCGAACTTCCAGGAACGGGAGCACGTTTCTGGCTGACGTCTCTGGAGTGATTCACGTGGGTGCCAATACCGGCCAAGAACGAGCGATCTACGCGGCGCACGACCTGGACGTGGTGTGGATCGAGCCGATTCCAGAGGTGTTCCGACAACTGCAGCGCAATCTGCGGGGCTTTCCGCGTCAAGTCGCGTACCAATACTTGGTAGCGGACGCCGACGGCCGGAGGCACGAATTCCATGTGGCGAGCAACGAGGGCGCCTCCTCGTCCATCCTGAATCTCGCCCTGCACCGGGACATCTGGCCGGCGGTTCGTTACGAAAGAACGCTTGTATTGGAGGGGATTACACTGAGCACGCTGGTCCAGCGGGAGCGAATCGCCGTGGACCAATTCGACGCGCTGATTCTGGACACGCAGGGTTCGGAACTGCTGGTGCTTCAAGGTGCCACACAGCTCCTGCCGCACTTCCGGTTTATCAAGACGGAAGCGGCGGATTTCGAGTCGTACGAGGGTTGCTGTCAGTTGCGGGACATACAAGCGTTTCTGGAAGCAGCGGGATTCACGGAGTGCCAGCGCGACCCGTTCGCAGCCCATCCTTCCGGCGCTGGCAGCTACTACGATGTCGTGTATCAACGGGCCGCCTGACCGCAATCACCGCGTGCCCGATTGCCTCAGCGACCAGGCTTCCTGAGCCTGAAACAGGGCGTCCAAGAACCATTCGCGCCAAGACTCGGCTGTCTTCGGCCGCTGGCCCCAGAAGCGCGTCCGGCGAAGGCGCGAAGGTTTGGGTTGCGCAGCCGATTCGGCACCGTCAAACGGTCGCAAGCAGCGGTCGAGGAACGTGTCCTTGTCTTGCATGAGACCGTGCAGGATGACGCGTCGCGGGTCGGTGCGGTCGCGTTCACATCGGTTCACTGTCGAAAAGGCAATCGACTGAGTGGTGCGAAATCTCCCGCACTGCCTGAGGTACGGATGGACGGCCATATCAAAAACGCCCACTCGGTATTCCGGCGGCACTCGGTGGCCGAAATCTTTGGCGTAGCACGCGCCGCCGTTGATGTGCTCGGTGACCAAGACCCTCGTCGGCCGCAGGAACCGCTGCTTGTAGATGGTCGGGACGAAACAGCCCATGACCAGCAGATCGCCGGCCTGCTGCCACTCCTGGGCCAGCCGATCCAGCCAGTCGGGTTTCACGGGCACCATGTCCGATTCCATCCACAGGCTGAAACCGCCGTCGCCCACCGCCGTCGCG
>Ga0302236_1002742_pt1 | contig 10256 bp, 10 predicted proteins | sample AAG_UR_Gly_MG_FD_193509 | JGI IMG/M metagenome (GOLD analysis project Ga0302236, IMG submission 193509) | Enriched activated sludge microbial communities from anaerobic digester in WTTP, New Holstein, Wisconsin, United States - AAG_UR_Gly | ecosystem: Engineered > Bioreactor > Anaerobic >...
TTGTACATACCGGTTTCGTATAAAAGAGGTGCGTCAACAACTACTACGCGGGCACCCATGTCTCTATAGTGTTCTATTTTTTTCCAAAGCTCTGCTCTTACCCTTGGGTGTATGATTGCTTCCAGCTTTTTCCGTGTTTTCACATCAACAAAGGCTATCGTCCTCAACTTTACAATATCTACCTTCTTGTTCGCTATATATTCAGTACCAAAAACTTCTTCTATATCCCTGATGACCTCATCGTAATCGGTTATTTCTTTCCCTAGTCTGTCAAGATCAATGACAGGGATACCTTCTTGTGACAGCATGTTTGATACGGTTGTTTTGCCGCTACCTATAATGCCCGTTATTCCAACTAGAATCATATATCAAGGTTTCTTACAGTCAGGGCATTTTCCTCGATAAAGAGCCTCCGCGTCTCGATGTTACTTCCCATGAGAACGGTAAACACTTGATCAGCTTCTATGGCATCCTCGATCGATACTTTTATTATGCTTCTTCTTTCTGGGTCCATTGTGGTGGCCCACAACTGTTCGGGGTTCATCTCTCCAAGACCTTTATATCTCTGTATTGAGATGCCTTCTTTTCCCCGCTCATTGATGATGCGAAGGAAATCTTCGGTATTTAATGGATAGAATTCTTTATTACCTTCTACAACTTTGATGCTCTGGTTGTAGAATGGACTTATCTCTTTGTATATTTTGATATATTGTTTATAATCACCCTGGCAACAAAGTTCGTAATCAACGGTGATCGCTTGTTCTTTTTTTGTATCATCACTAATTTGTATGGAGAAAAGGTTGTGTTCCCTGTCTTTGATTAATTCTACAGAATGGCCTGCACTTTCTAGTTCTTCCTTTATGGTATTGAGCTTGTCAGGTGCTTCAAAATCTTCTCTCGTATATATATCGTTCTGGAATAATTTAAACATGATTATCTGTGAAATTCCGTTGGCTTCCATTTCTCTGAAAAATAGTTCCATACTTTTCATTTTTTCGACAATTTCTTTCAGTCTCGCAGCATCTATAAGAGAGCCCTCCACATAACAACTTATCTTTTCCATCCCTCGTTTTGTAATAAACCTCTCAAATTCCTCCTCGTCTTTTGCATATGTTTCTTTGCTCCCATGTTTAATCTTGTAAAGGGGCGGTTGTGCAATAAAAAGATGGTTGTTGGTTATCAACTCAGGCATTTTTCTGTAAAAAAGGGTTAAAAGAAGCGTTCGTATATGGGAACCATCTACATCAGCATCGGTCATAATAATAACCTTATTATATCTAAGGCGGTGAATATTGTCAGAATTTATACCCAGGGCCAGATATACATTCTTAATCTCTTGGTTTGTCAGTATTTTTTCTTGCCTGGATTTTTCGACATTAAGTATTTTTCCCCTAAGTGGAAGTATTGCTTGTATTTTGCGGTTTCTTCCCTGTTTTGCTGAACCACCAGCAGAGTCTCCCTCTACAATAAAAAGTTCACAGAGGTTAGGGTCACTTTCCTGGCAGTCGGCCAATTTTCCAGGCAATATTCCACTTTCAAGGAGACTTTTATTTTTTATCAGTTCCTTTGCTTTTTTTGCGGCTTCTCTCGCTCTTTTCGCTTCAAGGGCTTTATTTATAATTGCTTTGGCTACATCAGGATTTAATTCTAAATACTCGGTTAGTTTGTCGTTGAGAACAGATTCTACAAGGCCTTTAATTTCACTGTTTCCCAGTTTAGCTTTGGTCTGTCCTTCAAATTGTGGGTTCTGTATTTTTATACTGATGACTGCCACAAGACCTTCCCTTAAATCATCCCCGGATATATTTTCCTTGGATTTCTGGGACATGTTTGTTGCAATAAAATTATTTATACTTCTCGTAAGGGCACTTCTAAAACCGGCGACGTGTGTACCGCCTTCTTGTGTGTTTACATTATTCACAAAACTGTAAATATTTTCATTATATCCGTCATTATACTGAATGGCAACCTCTATGTAATCAAGGGGTTGTTTCGTACTTATGACATGGATTGGCTCAGAGAAAAGCACAGTTTTGTTCGTATTCAAATATTGTACAAAAGCTTTTATTCCACCCTCGTGTTTAAATTCATGTTTCCTTCCTTTCTTTTCATCCGTAACAATTATATGTATTCCGTTATTAAGAAAGGATATTTCCCTCATTCTGTGAGCTATTGTTTCATAACTAAATTCTGTTGATTCAAAAATAGCTGCATCTGGTTTAAAATGTACCTTGGTTCCTGTTTTTTCCGTATCCCCTATAACTTTCAATTCTGTAATTTTATTGCCGCCTTCATATCTCTGAAAGTAAACCTTTCCATCTCTTCTTACCTCAATTTCAAGAAATTCTGAAAGGGCATTAACTACTGATAAGCCTACTCCATGTAAACCTGCCGAATATAAATAGCTGTCTTTATCAAACTTGCCACCTGCGTGGAGCTTTGTAAGAACCACCTCAAGGGCTGACATATTTTCTTCTTTATGCATTGCAACAGGAATACCTCGCCCATTATCTTGGCATGTTACACTGTTGTCTCTGTGGAGTGTTATCATCACTCTACTGCAATATCCCTCCAGTGCTTCATCAACACTATTATCAACTAATTCATAAACCAGATGGTGAAGACCTTCCTGCGCTGTGTTTCCTATATACATGGCTGGAACCTTACGAACAGCATCAAGCCCACCCAATATTTTTATACTTTCTGCTCCGTATTCTTTCATTTTATATCCTGATAGGCATTACAATATTTTTATAGTTTTCATTATTTTCTTCTTTAAAAAGAACTGCACCATATGTTGTTGGCACACTCATTACAACAATATTGCTTTCAATGTGAGATACAACATCCATCACAAATCGAACATTAAAATTGAGAGTTATATCCTCCCCTTTATAATCAATGTCTAATATTTCTTTTGCCCTCCCAATATCAGATTCTGATTCCATCTCTAATTTTCCTTCTGTAAGATTCATCTTGATAGGTTCTGATCGCCCTATAATTGAGGAAACCTTTTTTAAACCTTTCATAAATGATTCTTTATCAATCCTTGCAATATTCTCGTTTGTTTGTGGAATTACATTCTCGTAGTCTGGAAAACTTCCCTCTATAACTCTTGATATAACCAAAATATTTTTTGTACTTATCTGAACATGTTTTTCTTCTAATATCATGAGTACATTTTCATCTCCATCTATAATCTTTTCAATTTCAAAGAGAGATCTTTTTGGTATGGTGATTCCCTTAAAATTTCTCATTCCCTCTATCTGTTTTTGATAGAATGCCATTCTAAATCCATCAGTACCTACCACCATAATATTCCCATCTCTACTGCTTATATGCATACCCGTTAAAACATATCTCGTTTCATCAACTGAAATCGCAAAACTAACTTTTTCAATCATCTCAAGCAGTGCTGCCCCGTTTATAACATACTCTTCGTTTCCTTCTATCTTTTTTACCTCTGGAAACTCCTCAGAATCCTGGAGGCTCAGCACAATTTCAGTCTGTTTCTGTTTAATTGTCAGAATATTTTCATCAACCTGTAATATTATTTCTCCACTATCCATTTCTCTTAAAATTTCGAGAAATTTTCTTCCATGAATAACAATTTTCCTTTCTTCTGGAGCTTTAAAATCAATTTGCCCTATAGCACTCAATTCTAGGTCAGTTGAATAGATTGTTGTATCTGTTTTCTTGAAATCAATCATAATATTAGAAAGAATAGGCATTAATGAACGTTTTTCAGTAATTCCAACAATTTTTGAAATAGGTAAAAGAATAGAATTTTTATCTATTATTATATTCATAAATACCTCTCTTAGTCGTAATAAGGGCTGTTAATATGTTGAAAACTCGTAATTTTCTTGAAATAACAAGAAAAAAATGCAATTCCTATTGTGAAAAAACAGAAATTTTTTTGTAGATTCATGTGGATTTTATCCTTGTTTCTATTCTTTCAACAGTATTTTTAAACTCTTTCTTAATTTTCATCTCTTCTTCAACTTTTTTAATAGAGTGTAATACTGTAGCATGGTCTTTTCCTCCAAACTTCTCTCCAATACTAACCAGTGAAAAATCCGTTAATTTTCTAGATAAATATATTGCAACCTGCCTTGGTAGTATAATTGATTTTATTCTTCGTGAAGACCGTATTTCTGAGGGCTTCAAATTAAAGAAAGAGGACACTTCCTTAATGATAAGATCAATCGTAATCTCTTTTTTCTTTGTTTTAATCATATGACCTAATACTTCTTTAACAAGATCTATTGTAACTGGACTGTTGTTTAAAGATGAAAAGGCCCCAATACGAATTAGAGCACCTTCGAGGGAACGGATATTGTCTTCAGTGTGTGAAGCAATAAAGAAAGCAACATCGAGAGGTAATGCAATATGGTCACTCTCTGCTTTTTTATTCAATATTGCAACCTTTGTTTCAATGTCAGGTGGCTGAATATCTGCAATGAGGCCCCAGTCAAACCGGGATCTCAGTCTTTCTTCAATATTTTCTATCTCTGCGGGAAATTTATCACTTGTTAATACAACCTGTTTCATATTGTCATAGAGAGCATTAAAAGTATGAAAAAATTCTGCCTGTGTTCTTTCTTTTCCAGCTATAAATTGAATATCATCAATAAGGAGAACATCCATCTTACGAAACCTGTTTCTAAAATCTTCCATTTTTTCATAGCGTAAAGCATTAATCAATTCATTCGTAAAATGTTCTGCAGTAATATAGCAGATTTTTTCCGGGTTTGATTTTCCGTGCTTAACGAGAAAATTGCCTATCGCGTTGAGAAGATGTGTCTTTCCAAGACCAACACCACTGTAAATAAACAAAGGATTATATGTTTTACCCGGGTTTGTTGCCACGGCAAGGCAAGCAGCATTTGCAAATTGGTTGCTCGATCCTACAACAAAATTCTCAAATGTGTATTTCGGGTTAAAAACATTAAATTGAGAGGGGCGCCTTAGAACCACACCTCTTTTTCCGTCAGTCCTTTGTTCTTTTTTTATGACATATTCAATCCGGTTGTTTGTGCTCGTTATTTCCCTCATTAATGTAACAAGAATAGATTCAAAATGTTGAATAACCCAATCCTTGAAAAATGTATTGGGCACCATAAGAACACATTTATTGTCTACATATTCAACAAACTCTATAGGCTCAATCCACGTTTTATAGCTCTCTTCGCTTATAATTTTGCTAATTTTCGGCTTAATTTGTGCGAGGATATCGACCATCGACGATACTTCTTTTCAACACTTTTTCAACATTTGTGGAAAACTTAAGTGTCCTTGAAAGGTTAAGATTAATCTTAATATAAAGGAAAAATTTTTGCAACTGTTTTTTAGGGATTGGAAAGATACAGTGCAGACGTCATACAAAGATATTTTAATAAAGAAGTTGATTGGTTCCACGGCCTCTGTTATTATGTCTCTTATTTTGAATACATTTGCTAAAGCGATTTCTTGTCTGGTTATATTCTTCGCCATGAGTATAATTGCCCATGCTGATGAGTGGGATTTTGCTTTGAGAAGAGCTAAAAAAGAGGATAAGCCAACAATATTATATTTTTTCACTCCTTATTGCTTCTATTGTCAATCCATGGACAAAGAGGTGCTGGCCAACAAAGAAGTCTTCGCAATACTCAATAAAAATGTTGTATATCTGAGAATCGATGTGGAAAAGAGAGAAGATCTTGCTCGGTTTTATGGTGTTAGAGGCTATCCGACCACAGTGTTTCTTCAACCTAACGGACAGCAAATAATTCAAATACCAGGCTACATAAATAGGAAAGACTTCAAAAAACTACTTACCTTTGTCACGGGAAAACATTACAAAACAATGAAACTCAGAGAGTTTCTCCAAAAAACCGCCTGTTTGGAACCATTAAAGAACAGACCTGAACCCCAGCAGATTTTTCATCCAATATGGAAGGGTTAAATTATCAACGGCCACACCCCTTGACTTTGAGGCGTGTATGAACTCGCGTTCATTAACCATAATGCCTACGTGGAAATCCCCTTTAATTCTAAACACAACAAGATCACCTGGTAATACAGAATCCAATGATACTTCGATTCCGCTTCGACCCTGCTCTTCTGCTGTTGGCGCAAGGGATAACCCCACCTTTTTATAAACATAGGAGACGAGACCGCTACAATCAAAATAGTCAGGTCCCCGCCCCCCGGCTCTATATGTCTTGCCGAGAAGATCGATAGATGTGCTAACAACGTGGGCTCTCAATCCTGATGGTGGGGCAACGGTTCTGACTTTTATAGGCACACAGCTAAAGACAACGGAAACAAGGCAAAGAAGAAAAACAACTGTCCTGAACCTCTTTCGCTTTTCAAACAACACTATTTGTGTGTCTTTCGTATTCATCAATGATCTCAACTATTTCAAGAAGCGATCTGCCGCATATCGCCCGATGAATAACGCTTGAAACATGATCTTGAGGGTGAAACCCAATGGCGAGCACTACCTCTTCAAACATGCTGGTATCCCCATCACCATCCCCAACGGCACAAGCCTCTTTTCTGCTGACACCAATGTCTCCGAGGATCTTTTTTACTAAATACCCTTTTTTGTTGAAACCCACATTTATTTTGATTTCACCGGTGAGGTGGCCGCTTTCCGACAACAATTCATTTGAGAAGGACATATCTATACCGAGATCTTCTCTAACCCTTTCAACGAGCAAGGAAAGGCCGGTTGACAAAATTACTGTAAGAATACCGCGTTTTTTAAGAGCCTTTACCACCTCATACGCACCAGAGTGATACGTGATATCTTTCAACAAACTGACAACAGAAGAAACAGGGAGGCCCTTCCAGAGAAGTGCATCATTCTTGCAGAATTCATAGTAACTGATCTTCCCTTCTCTGAAGAGGGTTTGGTAGCGCTCGGCTTGCTTGTCCCAGATATTGAGTTTTCGGTGGAGATATTCCCAGCTATTCCTAGCTTTTGTAAGAGTTCCATCACAGTCAAAAAAAGCTACTTTAATGGTCATCGACCTTTTATAGCATCAAAAAGAGAAGAAATCTATTTTTTTGCAGGTGGCTCTAGATTATAATACCAGTGTAGTGTTATGAAACCTGTTGATTGGGATAAGAGATATAAGGAGGGGTTTTACAGACAAACAAAAGAGGCACACCCACTGCTGCAACAATTTTGGCATAAAATACCGAGAGGAAATGTTATCGATATTGCTATGGGCAGCGGGAGAAACGCTTTGTTTCTTTCAGAGAGGGGATACTCCGTGTGTGGTCTGGACAGGTCATCAGAAGCTCTTAAGATTGCAAGGCAGGCAACGGTTGAAAAGAACCGAAGTATTTTCTTGATCCGTGGAGACGCAGGAAGCCTCCCCTTTAAGACCAGTTCTGCATCAGGGGTGATCATTTTTTACTTTCTCTTAAGAGATATCATGGAAGAGATTATTGGTCTCCTGAAAACAGGCGGGGTGCTTGTGTATGAGACTTTTTTAAAAAGGCAGAATACAATTGATCAGTACAGGAATCCAGATTTTCTTTTAGAAGATGGTGAGCTCCTATCGTATTTTAAAAATCTTGAGCTCCTTTTTTACGAAGAAACCATACTGGCCATTGATGGAAAGCAGAAGGCAACAGCGAGATTTGTAGGGAGGAAGCGATGTTAATTGAATGGGATCCAACTCGACCGAAGAAAAAAGCCACCGATCTTATCCGAAAGACCCTTGAAGAGGGTGGTATTGTCGGATATCCAACCGACACCCTGTATGGTATGGGCTGCGATCTCTTCAACATCAAAGCCATAAGAAAACTTCACCAGATACGGCGGCTACCCACAAGATGGGCTCTCAGTATTATTTGCAGAGACCTGAAGGAGGTAAGCGAGTATGCAGTTATGAGTGATTATGCCTTTGGGGCTTTGAAGGAGTGCCTACCAGGGCCTTACACGTTCGTTCTCAAGGCAAAAAAAATTCTGCCTAAACTTCTGATGACAGAAAGAAAAGAAGTGGGCGTCAGGATTTCATCCCACCCGGTACCGACAGCCCTAACCAGACTTATAGAAAGGCCTATCCTGAACACAAGCGCAAGGGTGTCAGGTCAAGAGCCTTTTACCGACCCTCGTGACATTGAAAAGGCCTTCAAAGGGGGTATAGACCTGGTCATCGATGGTGGAATCATTCCTGCCCAACCGTCCACGGTCGTTAGACTCAACGACGACAATATCGAGGTGTTGAGGGAGGGCAAGGGTTCTCTCAAGAATCTTCTGATGAGATAGCATTCTCCTGGCTCAAAGCCTCTTCCATGGACTCTTCAAAGTCCTCACCGAGTTCGTCCCCAAACTCTTTTCCCATACGGCGCATCACCCGTTCAACACTCCTCGGATCATTTTCATCAAGGTCTGAGAATTTTGATGGGTCAAGCATGCTTTCAAGGCGCTGCTCTTCGCTCTTCAAGACTGTCACCCTGGAAATAACCCTGATCACGTCCTTGTTTCCACAGTGCTTGCAATGAGGGTCGATTTCTTCGGTTATCCTCAGAAGCAAAAAAGATGAGAGTTTTTTACACTTCTTACATCGATATTCATATATAGGCATTGAACCCGCTCCTGATGTTCATGGAGTTGTAAAACACCAAAATCAACTATGATTATAGCGACAAGAATGCGGTATTTCAAGAACAAGATTCCCCAGAATGGGATTTTTACACAATACACCCTCCGTTATAAAAACGATAAACAGATTAAAAAGAAAGATAACCCGGACAGCGAAAGGGGATTGATTTTTGGAATAACCTTGCCAGCACTCTGGTCTCCATTCAACATACGTACTAGCCATAACTTTGTCAGCCAAAGCACATAACCGGAAACATTGGGAATGGACTTACCCGGAGGACCTGCACAGCATGTTCGTTCTCAAAAAAACTCAGATCAAAGTTTTATAATATGGCACCATCTAGTACCAGGAGTTTTCTTTTTGTACAGATTGTAGGAGGCAGGCACACCTGATTAAAGCCCGATCTTTTCATTAATTCGGTGTTCTGTGTTCTGCTTCATTTCCTCAATCTGTATAACCATATCCTTTAGGCACAAATCATGAAAAATGGCACTGCACCCATCAAAGCATCGGTGGCCCCTTGTTGCCCAGGGCTCTGCCATCAGCCTGTTCATCGGGGATTAGGCGGGCTGTGTCAAGCTGCTTTTTATAGAATACGATGATGGTCCTGCAAAATTCAATGCGTTCGATATACACAATACCTATGTTGCCCAAAAACACTACTCTTGCTTTGCGAATCTCCAATTTGACGAGCCCTCTCCAGTTGTTTTTATAGAAACTAATGGCTCTATGGTAATAATTGAGGCCAAGATATAGGTTGCCAACATGGCCCAGTAATTTTTCTTCCTTGGCTTTGTCCCCAATTCGGCGGTATATTGCCAGAGCGCTTTCATATAAGTCAAGGGCCTTTAAATATACACCGAGCTGTGTCGAGGTGTTACCAAATTAACCAGAACCCAGCCTACGCCCGAAGTGTTCCTAGTCTGACCATGGATCACAAGAGCATTTTTGTAAAACTCAAAGGCTTTTCATATTCACCCATCAAACAGAAATATGACCAAAGTTTGTGGAAACCCACAGGGATTATTGAACGACCTGCTGCGTTCCGTCAATAACTTTGGTGGGCTGTTGCACGATACGCCGGGGCACAAAACAGAATCAATTTTCAGTATCACTCGAGTACAATTTCTTTAACTGCTTTGGCGATTACCGGTCTCGGACTTACCACACAAGCTACGGGGACTTGACCCACGTTACTGGCAAAGGAATAGATAAGAAAACAGCCGCTTACTTTGAAGCTGGGTTTTGTGCTAAAGGTTTAATGGCGGACTGGATCGCCATACTTATTCACAGTGCCCAGGGTGAGCTGTTAGACTACTGTGGCCGGACCATAGACGAAGAACGAGCCAGAAACAAGGGCAAATACAAGCAAACGACAGGCTTTGCTAAATAAACAATAAACGGTTTATAACCTTCAATGCCAGGACCCGGGTGCAAAACACTTATGCTGGTCGAAAGCCACTTTCCAGCATTCAAACTCTACGAGCTCGGCTTTAGAAACGTGGTGGCTTTAATGGGCTTGGTTTTAAGCAACGAGCAGGCGGCTCTGATTACTGATTTCCTGGGCCCAGATGGCCGGGCAATACTGGACTTGGATGACAATAAAGACGGAGCTAAATGCGCTTAAGACGCTCTGACCAGGCTAAAAAA